>PR_CR_10_Liq_1_inCRDRAFT_1000625_pt1 | contig 21533 bp, 6 predicted proteins | sample PRCRCaboRojoPR_3_FD_10241 | JGI IMG/M metagenome (IMG submission 10241)
AGAAGACGACGACGACGAGTGGGCAGCGATACTGGACTACGACACTATGCTATACAGAGAAGAAGAACGAGCGCGGATTCAAAGAGAGCAAGAAAACAAAGCGAAACTGAAACGGGAACTAGACCGGCAACTGAAAGAAAGAGACTCTAAGAAGCAACAAGAAACCGAAGAAGAAAAGATGTACGAAGAAGTGCAGCAGAAAAACATCCAAGCAGAAGAACAGAGGGAAAAGCAACGCGAACAACTCTACAAAGAAAAAGTCATGCAAGAAAAGTACATGAGGGATAAACAACTCGCTGAAGAAAAAAGACGCAAAAAACAAGAAGAAAGACAACAAAGAGAACTCGACACTAAACTCGTCCAAAGCTTACAAGAAGAAATGCGCGCCGAACAAGCAGCCATGGAACAAAAACGCCGCGAAGAAAGAGAATACATGCAGCGCATGATGCAAGAAAACGAAGAAAACAAACGCAAACTCAACGAGTACAAAGAAGAAGAAAGGAAAATGGACGTCCAAAGCATGGAAGACTACGCGAAAATGCTTGACAGACAAGAACAAGACCGCATTAACGAAATGAAAGCCCGGGAAGAAAGGCAGCAAAAACTAATGGCCAGGATGTCTGACACAGTCATCAAGAAGCAACTTGACAGAAACCGCGAAGAAGACCTTATGCTGCTGCGTCAAATCGAAGAAAAAGAGCAAATGGACCAAGAAGAAGACCGCAGACAACAAGAAAGAAACCAACAGAAAAAAGAAGAAATGAAGCAGTACTTAGACCAACAAGTCCAAGATAAAAAACGACGCAAACAACAAGAAAGACGCTCTCAAGAAGAACAAGCTGAAATGTGGCGTAGGGACGCAGAAGACTTCTTCCAGTTAGAAGAACAGAAAAAACAACGCGAAAAAGAACTTTACAACATGCACGCTGAAACACTTAAACTCCAAATGGAAGAAAAAGAAGCCAAAAAGAAAAAAAAGAACATGAACAACACTGAAATGCGACTTAACAAGCACTTACTCAAAAAAGTCAAGCAAGAACTTCCTAGAGGCCAGACTCCAGTTTAAGGTTATTCATAAGTAATTCAAATAAATGTCACGCACTTCTAGTCAGTCTAAAAGGTCTTACTTAAGCGAAGCCCACAGAGAAAAACTCCTCAAACTTAAGGAAAGAGAAGACCTCAAAGGCCAACTCATCAACAAGTTCATTGCTAAGTACGGAAACTCCCGCAAACCCGAGTTCATCGAAAAAGAAGTCAGTAACGCATTGCAACTCCACCCACTGACTGAAGAAAACCTTCGAAAACTCGAAGAAAAAATCCAAAAGGGGTCTTCTTCAAAAGCAAGCGCCTCCAGGCCTATTTCGCAAGCTTCGAAGTCTATTATTTCAGGCGTTTCAGTGCGCACAGGACAGTCCCAGGTCCCCGTTTCAGAAAGGTCTAGGAAGAGCCAAAGCGAAGTTTCTTACATGTCTGGAGCTTCTAAGCTTTCAGAGACCACTGCAAACGAAGGGTACCAGTCATCAGTGGCTTCGCAGTCCTCCAAAGTGAGTTCAGTAGCGCTGCCGAGCAACAAGGACGAGTGGGCAGTGATTCTGGAGTACAAACAAGCGATTTACAGAGACGAAGAGCAAAGGAGACTAGAACGGGAACGCCAACAAAAACTAGCAATCAAAAAAGAACTTGACAAACAAATCCAAGAAAAGAAACTAAGAGAGCAACAAGAAAAAGAAGAAACAGACGAGTACATCAAAGCCCAAGAAAGAAACGTTGAAGAACAAGAAAAACTTGAACACGAAAAACTCAAGAAGCACAAAGAACTTGTGATGCAAGAAAAAGCTTTGAGGGACCAGCAGTACAAGCAACTCAGAAGAATGCGCCGCCAAAAAGAAAAGGAAGAAAGGAACATAGACGTAGCCATGGTCCAGAGACTCCAACAAGAACACCAACAAGAAGTCCAAGCTTTGAAAGAAAAAAAAATCAACGAAATCATGCTGCGCCGCAGAATGCTTGAAGAAAACCAAGAAATAAAACACCAACAACAACTCAAAGAACAACAAGAACGCCAAGAACAAATTGAACTCCAAAAAAACTACGAAAGAATGCTTGACAAGATGGAACAAGACAGACTCAACGAAATCAAAAAAAGAGAAGCAAGAGCCCAAAACTTCTTGAACCAAGCTGCCGGAAGCGTGCTCAAGCAGCAAAACTTAGCCGACCAAGAAGAACAAGAAAGAGTCCTCAGACAAATGAGAGAAACTGCCCAGTTCGACGAAGCTGAACACGAAAGACTCCGCGAAAAAGACCAACTCCAAAAAGAAGAAATCCGCAAAGCACTTGAACAGCAAATGCAAGAAAAACAAGTCAAAAAACAAAAGGAAAAAGAATTCGAAAAAGTCCAAGCCCGCGCTTGGCAAAAACAAGCTGAAGACGAAGAACAGCTTGAGTATAACGCTAAGCAACGGAGAGACCAGGTCTACAAAGAGTACGCTAGGCAACTCAACGACCAAATCCAGGAAAAGAAGCACGTTGCTCAAACCAGAATGGACAACATTGAAAGGGCCCTTAATAAAGACCTAATCAAAGAAGTGATCAAAAATACAGCTGATATTCCTGAAGTTAAGAAAGGTAAACAGTAAGTTATAATAATGGTTCTGTTGAAGGTCATGATAAGTGCTATGAGTGCATTATTAATTTTCTAGGGTTTGGTTAAAGTTAACTTTACTGTATTCTAGTTATTATTATTAGTTATTATTACCGATTCAACTATGATTTCAAAGCTTGAATCTTAATCGGTTTACTATATTCAGTAAATTATTTGAGCGCAGATGCATTAATTAGTAAAATAATGAACCAAGATATGAGTGAATGGTGGAACGAAGAAATACACGAGCGGTACTTAGCACTGCGCTGGTACCTAGGAATAGCAAGCACTGTGGTACTCTTACTCAAGTTACTGACTTGGTATTTCTGCACTGAGTGCAACCTGTCACTGCCGCTTCAATTCTCATACCCTGGATTTTTGGTTTTGTTCTTACTTGCGACAAAATACGTCCAAAAAAGGCCTGCACTGCTTAAAGCAGCTTCAGCCTTTTTCTTGTCGGAAGTAGTCAACTTTAGCCTTCTTAAGATGTCCAAAACTTACTTGTCCGAACATCAACCAATTTTACTGATTACTTCGCTTATGTTCATCCACCTATTCGAGCTGGACTTTGTGCATTCACCGGTCACTGCAACAGTGCTTTTGCTAAAGTTTATTTACCAATGGTATTTCGAAGGCCTTTTGTCAGGAACTATTCCTTGGACATATTTAACCACTCCTTATGCGGCGATTATAAGTGCTGTTTTTGTCTATAACAGTTCAACTTTTTTCAAGAAGCAAATATCTTACCACTACTTCCTCAACAGAAAAGCTCTGCAGACTTCCAAAAAAAGACTCAAAGTACTTATAAAAAACCTTCCTGACGGCATACTGCTTTTAACTGCTGACGGCAATGTGGGGTTTAAAAACGAAACCTTAAAGAACCATATCGACTGCCAAGAGAACGCAGTAGTTGGAGCCGTTTCAGCTTTAAGGTACATGGAAGGTAGGAAGCTAAGTAACTTTACTGACTCTCAGTACTTAATTGACGACCTTTATGAATGCTTTAGCATGACTTCGAACTCTTACATAGTATTGGGAATCACTGAAGGGCATGGACAAGCTGTTGAGTGGAAAGTCAAAAAGATCGCTTGGGATGAAAAACCAGCCCTGCTTATCAGCACCAGGAACGTGAACAACATCATTGAGTTCGAACGTCAAGAAGCAGAAAACAAAATGAAGAACGCAATACTTAGAAGTGTTTCTCATGAACTAAGAACTCCTAACACAGCCATAGGAGCCTTGAGTGAACTCATGATGGTCCAAGACACCCAAATGTCTGAAAGCAGTCATGAGCGACTTAAAGTCATCAAAATATCATCAGGAATACTGAATTCTTTGATAAACGACCTTTTAGACTACTCAAGAATGCTTGCAGGAGTTTTTTCTATCCAGAAGCAGAGCTGCAACCCAGTTGAAATAATAGAAAGCTGTTGTGACTTAATAGAAATGCAGGCCTGTAGGAAAGGCCTCAAAATAGTTAAAAAAATAGACCCTTGGATGCCCAAAACGATTTTCACAGACCCCCTGCGCCTTAGCCAAATCATTCTTAACTTGTTGAGCAATGCCCTCAAGTTCACGATGAAAGGCAAAATAGAAGTTTGTGCTTTAGTTAACTCTGAGTGCAAGCTTAAAGTTTTGGTAAAAGACACTGGAGTAGGAATTCCAGAGCAGAAACTAAGAACGATCTTTGATGCGTTTGAAACAGTGAGGGGCTCAAGCATAAACCCAGAAGGAGTAGGACTAGGCCTTAATATTTCCAATTTACTCAGTCAAATGCTGGGGAACCAAACCATTCGGGTTTCCTCAAAAGTTGGGGAGGGTTCTACTTTTTGGTTTGTAGTGGATATTTTGGGTGAAGGCGAGTCTGTGGAAATACTTGACGAAACTGCACTTGAAAGCGAGTCTGAGGACGTAGAGTGCATTCGGCTAAGGCCAAGTATCTCTTCTAAGTGTTCTGAACTCGACTCAGCCGTCCCTGTTTTAATTACTGACGATAACGAGTTCAACCGGTACATTCTTTTAGAGATACTTAAAACTGAAGGAATCCCCTGCAAAGAAGCCAGTAATGGTAAAGAAGCTGTAGACAGAATCTGTGAAGCTGACCAGAACTCAAAAAGCTTCAAGCTCGTAATTATGGACTGCGACATGCCCATGCTGAATGGGTGGGACGCTACCAAACTTGTGCACAGACTCTACTCAGAGAAAAGAATAAGGTTTATGCCGTATATATTAGGATATACTGCTTATAACAGTGAAGAAGACATCAACAAGTGCTATGAGTGTGGAATGGTTGGTTACATACTCAAGCCTTCAAGTCCAGAAACTATAATTGGTCTCATTAAACAATACATTTAAATAATTAAATGGAACTGAACCACTACATGCCGCCTGAAAAGAACCCAGTCCACTCTATGGTCGCCCACCACGACTCAATAGACTTTGTCCGCATAAACGAAAAAACTTCTTCTCCCCAAATAGTTTCAGCTTCCCATGACGACACCTTTAAAATCTGGGACTTAGAAAAAAAGTCCCTCGTGAACTCCTGCCACGCACATAACCAAGGCGTGTTTTGCTGTGACATTTCGCCTAACGGAAAGCAAATAGCTACCTGCTCTCCTGACCAAACAGTAGCAGTTTGGGACTCCTCTAACTGCTCCCAAGTAGCCAGAGGCACCGCGCATACTTATAAGGTTTACTTCGTCACTTACGTTTCTGAGTCCCAGCTGGTTTCTTGTGGCCGAGACAAAAACGTGTTTTTGTGGGACGTAAGGAACATGACTTCCCCAGCTAAGTCTTACCAAGTTTCAGGCAACGGAACTTTTAGAAGCGTAGCTCTTAGTCCTGACAGGTCAACTTTAATAGCTACCACAGCTGAGTCAGCTGTTGAGGGGTTTAACTTTGAGTCTGGCGAAAGAATTTTTGAGCACAAAGTAGACTACGACTTAAGTGTGTTTCCAGCAGATAAGCAGTGGCTTGTAGAACCTGCGATCATATATGTTGCGCGGTTTTTCAAAGACAACTCCTTTTTGACCTGCCACCAAGACATGGCAATTAGGAAGTTCCAGCTCACGCCTTCAGGACCCCAGCAAACTGGAATACTGAGGAACCATTTGGACTTCGTTAGGCATGTAGAAATCTCAGAAAACGAAGACATCTTCGTAAGTACGAGCCAAGACGGGTCTGCTAGGATTTGGGATGTTTCCAGTGCAACTCCTATCTGGAACTTAGTGGGGCACAACCAAATAGCTTCTTGCGCTGCAATCACTAGTGACTCTAAAACCATTGTGACCTCTTCTTACGACCAGAGTCTCAAGATTTACCGTCTTTAACTAATTAAGCCCCTTTATAATGGACCTTAGTTACATTACAAACAACGAGCCCAATTTGCTTGGAAAACTCGAAGAACTAGGTTGCGACATGGATACCTTGCTAACTATCTGCAAAGATATTTTTTCGATTTGTGATGACCTTTCTTACTCAAGCGACCAAACAGCAGAGTTTATATTCAGACTCAAAAATGCCTACAAAATGAAGCAAGGAACTCCAGTAGAAGACATGCAGCTTTACGAAAACAGCAGACACTTCCCCAACAGACTCATGCTTGAAGACAGAATCCGCTCTGTGAACTACTTTTTCAAATTAGCTCCAGGCCAGGGCCAGGTTGAAAAGTCCCAAGCTCTCTATAAGTGCGAAACTTGCAACCAAGAAACCCCTGTTAAAAGGTCAGATGTAAAAAACCACGTGCTGCTTAACCACTCCAGTTAATTGTATTAATTCGGTTTCTTATAAAAATGAACAAGTCCCAAAGCTCGTCGAACTTGCCTCCGCAAAAAGACTTAGCAATTAAACTTAAAAACAGACTGTATCAAAGAGGAATGAGCATTGAAGCACTGCCCTCACTAGAGCGCTCCAGACCAAACACCAGAAGCAACCAAGGGTCATCTGCTTTTTTATTTGATAACATTTCTCCTCCTCAAAGTGCCTCATCGCGGAACCGTCCTTCAAGTTCCCGAACTAGCATTACAGGGTTCGTAAACACCCCTGCGCTAAGGCCTTCCTCTGCTAGGAAAACACCTAGTGCTTCTATGATGTCTCGCTGTGCTACACAACCCCTAAGGCCTGGGTCTGCTTTTATGAAGTCGCAGTTCTTAGTTTCCAACACTGACAAAGACGGACCCAACTCACAAAGAGCAGTGAAGTGGATAGACAAGTTTAAGGGCAAACCTACCCAGCCTGTTCGGCCAAGTGCATCTATGAAGAACTTGGTCTTCACAGAGACTCAAGAGGAAGAAGAACAACCTACTTTCACTGACTTAGACCACTTCGTACAAAGCGCAATATCTAAAGAGACCTCTCCATCAGAGTTCCTATACCTGAACCCAAGGCTTAACTCGCACCCGTTTGACTTAGAAGTAGTGCCTGTCAAAAAGGTTTCTAAGAAAAGGTACTACACCATGTCTTCAAACGGAGTGTCGCTTTTCCTAAAAGGAACCCCAGTTGAGTTCACTAGCCTCAAAGACTGGTTGAAAGATAGGGAATACTTCCACAAACTAGTTAAGATTGGTTTTTTCAATAAGTTCAGAATGTGGAAGTCAGTCAACATGTGGAAGAAAAAAATTTACAGAAAAAGAAGACAAAAAAACCAAGCAAGACTCTCAGAAAAGTTGTTTTTTGTGGACAAAGTCTACTCAGACCTGCTGCTGAATCACAAAGCTCTGTGCAAAGAACTAGAAACTTACAAGTTCATGTCAATTCCCAACAACTACGAACTAGGAAGTCTTCCGGAGTTCCTGGAGCAACAGTACAAAGTAATTGAAGACTCAAACAAAGCCACCAAAGAAGTCTACCAAAAACTCAGAGAAAACATGAGGGAGTGCTCTAGTCTCATCTTCGACAAGATAAGAGAACAAGTGATCATGGACATTGCTACTGAAAAGTCTTTTGGAAAAAGCTCCCAAAGAACCCTTCCTAAAAGAGTTTCCCAAATCTACGAAAAAATGGGATTCCCTGAAAACATGACTTACAACCACAGGTGCATCCTCAGACACGAGTGCTCAAGGCTACTTAGGTTCAGTTACTTGCTTGACTTTATTACTTGTGAAAGTCTCAGAAACGTTTATCTTACTTCTGTTAAAGAAGTTCTGCTTAAACTTTACCATCAAGTTTCTTCAACTATTCAACTCAACCCTCCAAACGACGAGTCAGTGTTCAACACTTCTAGAATTCAAAAACGCAGAACAAAACCTTTTTTTAAGTTAGAACTAGTACTTGACGACCACCCTGTTTCAGAAGAACTACTAGTTAAATGTGATGGACTATCCCACCCCAACCTCCAGATGCAAGTAAGTGACCCGACCTGGACACCAAAAGCTAACTACTTCAAAGACTTAAGCAAAGAATGGCTTTGTTTGATGCCTTCCAAACAGGACTTTTTAGAAGGCATTTTGGACCTAGTGAACTTAGGCCTCTCCAACCTCCAAGAGTTCGAAAGGTGGAGCAAGCACCCTGACTTAGAAGACTACGCTTCAGCACTTGAAGAGTGGGACGACAAAGTGACAGAGCACTGGAAAGTTCCTGAGTCGCTGAGCCTAGACTTAAAGCCCTGGCTGGAAAAGAACCCCCTTTACACTAAGTTCGTTAAGAAACTAGACACTATACTGCGCAAAGCTTTCAAGTGCACAGAAGAGCACTTTGAGAAGTTTGAGGACTCTTTGCAAGAAAAGTGGAAAAACGAAGAAATCGACTTTGAAGTGCTCAGCAGTGACTATTTAGAAAACCAAATAGAAGTTTGGGAAGCCTTGTTCAGACTGTTTAAGAACCAAAGACTGGCCATGTATGAAATGCCTACTAAGCTTGACAGTGGGCTTTTCATGGTAGACACCAAAGTAGTTAAGGAACAACTTATAAAGTCCCCAAAAGACTGCTATGAACTCTCAGAAAAGATCTTAGTGAACTACATTAGGAAACATACAGAGCAGCTTAGGAGCTGGGTGATCAACTCTAGCAGGTCGATTGTGTTCAAAGTTTCTGACGTAGAAAGTTTCGTTACACAGCGACTCAACTTAGACAAAATAAACCTTGAAATAGAAGAGAAACGCAAGTTCCTAGACACTCTTTCAATACTGTTTAGACTAGGCACTTCCCTCCAACTAGACCTGAGTAAGGATGACAACGCTACTTTTACAAACATCTACCAAAACATGAGTATTCTGACTAGCAAAATGATCCAAATAGAGTCCTCCACCGAAGAAAACATGAAAATCTTCAAAAAGAAACTTAGGGAACAAATTCCCGGGTTTTTTTCAGATTTGAACACCTTGTTCATAAAGGCTTCTAACGAAAAGTACCTGAAACTAGACCAGAACCCTCAAGAAGCTATAGAAGAACTCGAGTTACTTGAAAAAACTGCCAGTGAGTTCAAAGCCCAAGGACTCAGTATCAACAAGTTCCAAGAAGTACTTGAAGAGCCCTTGACTTCTTTTGCCAAAACAGAAAAGTTACTTAAAGAAATCCAACTTAGAAAGCAACTTTGGCAAGGCTACAAAGACTGGACTAACTACATGGACAGTTTACTGCTCTGCAAACTGAGCGAACTAGACCTTAAAAGCTTGAGTTCCAAGGTGCAAGACTACACCAAGCTCTACAAAACCAGTGAAAACTTTTTGCCAGCCAGCAGTGTCACTCAGAAACTCAAGAGCATGGTAGACCAAGTCAAAGAAAGCATACCTATAATCAATTCTTTAAGAGCTCCCTTAGAAGAAAAACACTGGCAACAGATTAAACACGCAGTTGGATTTGACTTTGAAGTCACAGAAAACTTTAGGTTTCTGGACCTCTTAAACGCAGCAATTGAAAAACACTCAGAAAAAATACAAAGCATAGCTATTTCAGCACGCCAAGAAAAAGAACTTAAAGGCCAACTCAAAGCAATCCAAACTCTTTGGGAGGAAATGGAAATCCCTATCAAGTTTAACCGAGAAAAAGAAGTCCACTTGCTGGGGAACATGGAAGAACTCATGAGCACTCTGGACGAAAGCATAGCTAAACTCAGCCAAATTGAAGGAAACAGACATGTAGCTCCTCTCAGAGAAGAAGTCGAAACCTGGAAAGACTACCTCAACTGCATGCAGGACGCTTTTGAAGAGTGGTTTCAGTGCCAGAAAACTTGGTTATACCTATACGCTGTGTTTTCTGCTCCCGACATCAAAAAGAAACTTCCAAAGGTAGCCAGCACTTTTGACTCTGTTGACAAGTTCTTCAAAAGCACTATGAAACGAGCTAGTACCAAAAACAACGCTTTGTACTTAACAGTGATTGAAGGCAGACTTGTAGACCAGTTTAAGAAGCAAAATAAATTGCTTGACTCTATCCAGAAGCACCTTGACAACTACTTAGAACAAAAAAGAGCTGGCTTTCCTAGGTTTTACTTCATTTCAGACAACGAACTCATAGAAATCCTAGCTAAGTCCAGCAGTCCCCCAGCTGTACAAGTACACGCACGTAAGTGCTTTGAAGCAGTTCACCAACTAGAGTTTGGATCAGACCCCAAGTCAATGGACGTTCTTTCTATTGTTTCTCCAGAAGGAGAAAAACTGTCTTTCGAAGGCAAAGTAGTCAAGGCCCGAGGAAACGTTGAAGAGTGGCTAAAAAACACCCAAAACGCAATGTACGAAACACTTTCTAGGGACTTCAAGTACTGTAGAGATACTATGCATGAGTCTTCTAAAGAAAACTGGTTGCTTGGCGACCACATTGCTCAGGCTATTTATGTAGTGTCCCAAGCTGCTTGGAGCAGTGAAACCGAATTAACTTTTCTGAAACTTGAAGAAAAGCCCAACGCTCTGGCTGAGTGGTACAGAAAAGTAATTGAAAACTTAAAGTTTTTAATTGAACTGCTGAAGTTGCCAATTCCAAAAATCAAAAGGGACATGATCATTACTTTGATCACTTCAGAAGTGCACAACCGAGATGTAATACACTTGCTTGTGGAAGAAGAAGTTTTGTTCTCTTCAGACTTTTTGTGGCAGCAACAACTAAGATACTACTGGAATGAGGACTCAAATATCATCATTAGACAAATCAACGCTGTGCTGGATTACGGCTACGAGTACTTAGGAGTCATGCAACGGTTAGTAGTGACTCCTTTAACTGAAAGGTGCTGGATAACGATTACTTCAGCTATCAACTTAAAGTTAGGGGCGAATCCTTCTGGTCCAGCTGGGAGTGGCAAAACAGAGTCAACTAAAGACTTGGCTAAAGGTTTAGGACTATACTGCATTTCTTTTAACTGTTCTGAAATGGTGACTTTTGCTATGACTAGAAAACTGTTTGCAGGGTTAGCTCAGCAAGGAGCATGGAGTTGTTTAGACGAGTTTAACAGAATAGGCATTGAAGTGCTGAGTGTGATAGCTCAGCAACTCCAAGTAGTAAGGCAGGGTTTGCTTCAGTCAGTGAGTTCTTTTGAGTTTGAAGGAAAAACTATTAAACTCAAGCAAGGCTTTGGAGTGTTTATAACTATGAACCCAGGCTACGCAGGAAGGACTGAACTTCCAGACAACTTAAAAGTCTTGTTCAGACCTGTTGCTATGATGGTTCCTGACTACTCTATGATTTGTGAAATCATTTTGTTTTCGATTGGGTTCAAAAAAGGAAACTTAATCAGCAAAAAGTTAGTGGAACTTTACAAGTTAGCTTCTGACCAGTTGTCTAAACAAAGCCACTACGACTTTGGAATGCGTGCTTTGAAAAGTGTTTTACTGCTGGCAGGCGAAGTAAGCAAAGCACAGCCAGACTTAGAAGAGGAACAGTTAATCATTAAGTCGGTGAAAGAGTCGAACCTTCCTAAGTTGGTAGGAAAAGACTTAGAGTTGTTTGAAGCCTTAGTTAAAGACTTGTTTCCTTGTACTACAGAGCCTCCAAACATCTTAGAAGACTTAGAATCTCAAATTAAAGAGTCTATGGCGCAGTTTAACCTTCAGCCCCTTCCCAACTTACTCAAAAAGTGCTTGGAACTCTACCAAACCTTACAAGTGAGATTTGGAGTTATGTTGATAGGTCCAACAAACTCAGGCAAGTCTACAAGCTTCAAGCTTCTGTCAAGTGCACTGAGTACCGAAAACATAAACTACTTCCAACTCAACCCTAAGTCAATCTCTCTATCTGAACTATACGGACACATGAACGAACTGACTCAAGAGTGGAACGACGGGCTGGCTTCTATGATTATGAAACAAGCCATTGAAGCACCCGAAAAGACTTGGCTGGTGTTTGATGGCCCTGTAAGCAGTGACTGGATAGAAAACATGAACACTGTTTTGGATGACAACAAAATGCTTTGTCTAGGCAACGGAGAAAGAATCAAGTTAAGAACTGACATGAGGATTCTTTTTGAGGTACTTGACTTAAAACAAGCAACCCCTGCAACAATCAGCAGATGTGGAGTGGTTTACTTTCCACAAGACTGCGTTACTTGGAAAGCCTATGTGGACTCTTGGCTCAGTGGAGTTGACGAAAGCTTCCACACTGCTTTGAAAGAACTGTTTGAGTTGTACTCACTCGTTTTAAAACAAGTTTCTAAGTTCAGAGAAGTAGTAACTACTTCTCAACTGCAAAAGTGCGTGAATACTTGCAGAATTCTAGAAAAGATGCTTAGTTGCCTTCCTCAAACCAAACGCAAGGTAAAAGACATAGCGCCTTCTTTTGTGTTTGCAACCGTTTGGGGACTGGGCGGGGCTTTGGAGTCCTTTTTCCACGACTCTTTTTCAGGGGTAGTGAGGCACTTGTTCAACCAAACCACTTCTTTGCCTTTAGCAGATACTGTTTACGACTACTTTTTAGAGCACGAAACTATCTTCAAACCCTGGTCCCAAGAAGTGCCTGAGTTCAAGTACGATCCTTCGCAGAGTTACTTCCAGTTAGTAGTTCCTACTTCCCACACTCAAAGGTTTACTTATCTACTGAGTAACCTTAAAAACACCCAAATGATGTTTACTGGAGAAACTGGGGTGGGAAAGTCCCTTATGATAACTACTTATTTAGCTCACGAAAAACAAAAGGACTTAATAGAAACTGTTGAGTTAGACTTTTCAGCAAGAACTTCTAGTTTGGCAACTCAGCAAACCATTGAAACTAAACTTGAGAGAAAAGCTGTAGGGGTTTACTCAGCCCCTGCTAGCAGGCAGTTAGTAGTTTTTGTAGACGACGTCAATATGCCAGCTTGCGAAGTTTACGGAGCCCAGCCCCCTGTAGAGTTACTAAGACAACTTGTAGACGCAGGTGGCTTCTATGAGAGAAACAAGTACTTTTGGAAAAGCATTAAAAACTTTAACTTAGTGTGTGCTGCAGGCCCAGCTGGAGGCGGCAGGAACGAAATGACTCCTAGGTTTCTAAGACACTTCCAAGTGCTTAATGTTACTGACCCTACCCAAGAAACCCTCCACAAAATATTCAGTTCTATACTAGGTGGCTTCTTAGAAGGGTTTTCTGATAAGGTAAAGAAGTTAGTGGACCCGGCTGTTTACTCAACAATTGAAATCTACCAAACAGTAACTAAAAACTTGAAGCCCACTCCTTCGAAGTTCCACTACGTGTACAACTTAAGAGACGTTTCAAAAGTGTTCCAGGGAATCATGATGGCCAGGGTAGTTTCTACCAAGGAACAGTTGTCGAAGCTGTGGCTGCACGAATGTTTAAGAGTGTTCCAGGACAGACTTGTGTGCGAAGAAGACAGAAACTGGCTGCAGGACTCTTTGATAGAAACTGGCAGAAACCACTTTGAAGTAGCTTGGAAAAAAGAAGACCTTGTTCCTGGAACTTTGGTGTTCAGTAACTTAACTAGTAACTACCAAGAAGTTAAGGACAAGGAAAAACTGGAACTGTTTTTGAAAAACAAAATAGACGAGTACAACATTAAAAACAAACAAAAACTAGAAATAGCTATATTCGATCAAGTACTTATTCACGTTTTAAGAATAACTAGAGTGCTTTCCCAGCCCAAAGGAAACTTAATGCTGATAGGTGTAGGAGGCAGTGGCAAGCAAAGCCTAACCAAACTTGCAGCTGCTATTTTAGACTACTCAGTGTTTTCTATTTACTTAAAAAAAGACTATGGCCTAGAGTCTTTCCGAGAAGACCTAAAGCAGTTGCTCTGGAAGTCAGGAGTGGAAGGAGTGCCCCAAGTGTTTGTGCTAAACGACAACACTATAGTTCAGGAGTCTTTTTTAGAAGACATCAATTCTTTACTTAACACTGGAGAAGTTTCTAACTTGTTCACTAACGAAGAAACAGACCAAGTAGTTGAAGCACTAAGGGAAGAAGTAGTAGTTACTTTGAAACTCCCTGACTCTAAAGAAGTTATCCATGAAACCTTTATAAACAAAATCAAAGAAAACCTCCACTTAGTTATGTGCATGTCCCCTGTAGGAGACGCTCTCCGGGTACGCTGCAGAATGTTTCCTTCACTAGTTAACTGCACGACTATTGACTGGTTCGACAAGTGGCCAGACACTGCCTTACTAGCAGTTGCCAAAAGCAAACTCAGCAGAATTCCACTTGAGAATTCTCAAGAAGCTATAACCCAACTAGCAGTGGAGTTCCACTTGTCAGTGCAAAGGACTTCAAACAAGTTCTTTGAAGAACTTAACAGAAAAACTTACTTCACTCCTAAAAACTACTTCGACTTGTTTAGTCTGTACTCAAAAAAGCTCCAAGAAACGAAAGAGAAGTTCTTTTTCCAAAAAGAAAAACTCAGCTCAGGAATTCAAAAACTCAACGAAACCAAAGAACTAGTTAACCAACTCCAGTCCAAAATCCAAGAAATGATGCCTGACTTAGAAATCCAAAAACAAAAGTCCGAAGAGTACTACGAAGAAGTCCAGAAACAAACACAAGCCACCCAAGAAATCGAAAGAGTGGTGGAACAAGAAGCTGAGTTCGTAAGACTCCAAGCCCAAGAATGCGAAGTCAAAGCCAAAGAAGCCGAAAAAGAACTTGAACTTACCAAACCAGCCCTAGAAGCTGCAGACTCCGCTGTGTCTGTTCTTGAAAAAAAGAAAAAAGACATAGTCGAGTTCAAAAACTACTTAAAACCCCCTGAAAACGTCAAGTTAGTTATGGAAGCTGTGTGTGTTTTACTTGGCGAACAAACAGACTGGAACCACGCACTAGCAATCCTAGGCAACATGAACTTCATCCAGAGACTACTTAGCTACAACAAAGAAGAAATCACTCCTACACTCATGGCTAAACTCCGCAAGTACATCAACAGACCCAACTTCACTCCTGAGCAAGTGGGGAAGAGCTCTGACGCTGCCAAGAGTCTTTGTGTGTGGGTGATTTCTATGTACCAGTTTGCTGAAGTCTACCAACAAGTAAAACCTAAAAAAGAAAAAGTCCAGTTAATGCGCAACAGACTCCAAGCAGACACACAAAAACTCGAAGAAAAACAAGAAGAACTAGAACAGGTCCAAAACAACGTAGCCAAACTCAAAAAAGACTCTGAAGACACACAAAACAAAGTAAACCAGTTGGAAGAAGAAATAAAGTTAAGTCGAGAAAGGCTTAAAAGAGCTGAGCTGCTTCTTGACCTGTTGAGCGAAGAAGGCTTGAGGTGGAAAAGTACCCTTTCAGAGATGGAACAAGTGGAAAGCTTTATAGAAGGAAACGTTTTTGTAGCTTGTGGGTTCTTGTGCTACTTAGGTCCTTTCACAGGGCACTACAGAAAAGAAACCCTTAGAAAATGGTTGCGCAGTGCTTCTCAACTAGGTCTTAAGTACTCTAGTGAGTTTCAGTTGAAAGAAGTACTAACAACTCCTTCCAAAATCCGTGACTGGCAAATAAACGGACTGCCTCAGGACTTGTTTTCGACTGAAAACGCAATAATTACACTTGAAAGCATAAAGACGCCTTTACTAATTGACCCACAGTCTCTAGGCAACAAGTGGATCAAAAACTTAGAGTGCAGTGAGATCTCAGTGATCAAACTTAGCTTAATTCCTTCACAGAAAGAAACCACTAACCTACTAAGGACCTTGGAAGCCTGTATAGCGAACGGCAAACCTTTACTCATTGAAAATGTTTCTGAAATCATTGACCCTTTGCTGGCACCTGCTATTTCACAGCAAACTTACACAAATGAGAACTCAGAAGTAGTTCTGAAACTAGGTGACTCTGAAGTTACTTGGGACCCTGGCTTCAGAATGTACCTTACTACCAAGTTAGCTAACCCTCACTACCTGCCTGAAACTGCTGTTAACTTAAGCATTGTGAACTTCACCGTGACCTTTTCGGGTTTAGAAGAGCAAATGCTTGTGGACGTAGTTAAACTCCAGAACCCAGAACTTGAAACTCAAAGAGACCAGCTAGTGCTAAACATTGCTCAGGACAAAAGCATGCTAGAGCAAACTCAGGACCATATTTTGGAACTCATGGCTGAAAGTTCAGGCTATGTTTTAGACAACTTAAGCCTTATTTCTGCATTAGAAAAAAGCAAAGTCACTTACAACACCATTAACAAAAGAGTCAAAACTTCTTCAGAAGTCCAGAAACAAATAACCCAGAGCAGGCAAGTCTACCTAGAACTCGCCCACAGAGGAGCTGTTTTGTACTTCGTTGTGAATGACTTAAGCAGAATAGACCCTATGTACCAGTACTCCTTTTGGTACATAAAGACATTATTTGTTTCTGCTATAGAGCAGTCAAGCCAAGTTGAAATTCCTCAGTTAGTTGAAGTTGTTACAGACTCAGTTTACCAAAACGTGTGCAGAAGCTTGTTTGAAGCCCACAAGCTGCTATTTGGGTTTTTAATCACAATAGGAATCAAAAAGCACTCAGGAAGTTTAGAGGAAAAAACCTGGGAGTTCTTTATAAGGGGCCCAGGAGTGCTTGAAGACTTGCCTGAAAGCCCAGACTTTCTTTCTAGTAGTCAGTGGCAGTTTGCCTGCAGTGTAAGTAGCTCACTGCCTGAACTCAAAGATCTTTGTTCAGACATTGAGTCAAATCCTCAGTCTTGGAGTAACTACTTAGTTACTAGTGACCCCTTAAACAACCCCACTGCTTACATAAGCAACTTCAGCCCAGCAGCCCTAAGCTACTTGCTGTTAGTCCGTATTTTTAGGATTGACAAACTTAATGATTCAATAAGGGAGTTTATTGTTCAGAACCTGGGAAAGAAGTTCACTGAGTCGCCTCCGACTTCGATTGAAGAAGTGTTTGCAACCTCAAACAAAAACACTCCTGTAGTGTTTGTGCTTTCCCAGGGAGCTGACCCCACCCAGGCACTTTACGAATACGTTTCAGAAAAAGAACAGAAGTTTGTAAACATAAGTCTTGGACAAGGACAGGGACCCAAAGCCCAAGAAGCCATTGAAAAAGCAAAAAGCTCTGGAAGTTGGGTTTTGCTGCAGAACTGCCACTTAGCAGTTTCTTTTATGCAAACACTAGAAAACACAGTTGAAAGCATCACTGAAGATAAAACTACCCACAAAGACTTTAGACTTATTCTCACTTCAATGCCTAGCAAGGACTTTCCGTCTTTGGTTCTTCAAAACAGTGCAAAACTGACAACTGAACCTCCCAAAGGAATCAAAGCTGGGCTGCAAAAACTCTACTGCAACTACCAAGAAGACTCAGGTTACTGGGGCCAGATGTTTTTTGCTCTAAGCTTCTTCCACACACTTGCAAGTGAAAGAAGGAAGTTTGGACATTTAGGATTCAATAACTTCTACGAGTTCAACGAAACTGACCACGAAACTTCTTGTAAAGTGCTTAAACTGATGCTTGAAGAAAACGAAGGCATTCCTTGGGAAGCTTTGATATTTATGACAGGGCACATTAACTACGGAGGAAGAGTTACTGATGACTGGGACCGACTTTGCTTAGTCACTATGTTGAAAATGTGCTACAGCCCCGACATCTTCGAAGAAGAGTGCTTTTTCACTGAAGACGGGACTTACAGAGTACCTCAAACTGGCTTTGTGGAGTACTTAAACAGCTTGCCTCAAACAGACCCACCTGAAGTCTTTGGACTCCACGAAAACGCAAACATTACTTACCAAACCCAAGAAAGCCAAAGGACTTTAAAAGCTATTTTAGAAGTTCAGCCCAAACTAAGCAGTTCATCTGCCAAAAACTCAGACTCCACTCTTTTGGAGTTAACTAAGAGCTTGTTGCACAAGCTTCCAGAGAACCTAAACACCGACAGGGGACACCCAGAGTTGTTTGTGAAAGCAGAGTACGGGTTGATTCCTTCTTTGTCAACTGTGTTGCTCCAGGAAGTAGACAAGTACAACATCTTACTGTCACAAGTCAGAAACTCACTCAAACAGTTAAGAAAAGCCATTAAAGGGCAAGTTCTTATGTCGGACCAACTCGACAAAACTTACAACCAACTATTAAACTCAGAAGTTCCTTGGGTTTGGAAAAAGGTTGCTTACCCTTCGCTGAAGTCCCTTGGTTCCTGGATGCAGAACCTCAAAGAAAGGGTTGAGTTCATTAACAACTGGCTTACAAAAGGAACACCTGAGGTTTACTGGTTGCCTGGGTTTTTCTTCCCCCACTCTTTCATAACTGGAGTTCTTCAAACCCACTCTCGCAAGTACAAAGTCCCAATAGATGACCTTAACTTCAAGTTTGAAGTTTTGGAGAACTACCAAGAAAGGCATGACGGAGTGTGCGTGGAAGGGTTGTTTTTAGACGGCGCAAGGTGGGAGCACAACCAACTAGCAGAGCTGCAGCCTGCACAGATCTACTGCAAAATGCCTGCAGTGCACTTCTTGCCTACAAAAGAAGAACCTGACAAAGAGTTTAAGTACGAGTGCCCAGTTTACAGAACCTCTGAAAGGGCAGGACAACTTTCCTCAACTGGGCACTCTACAAACTTTATTCTGAGCATAAACTTAGACACTGAAGAACCTCCTGAGCACTGGACACTAAGGGGCACTGCTCTTATTTGTGAGTTAAGTAATTAATTATAAAGATATGTCCCAAGACAGCAGATACGCTGAAGAAAGTGACTTGATTCTAGAAGAAAAAGAAGCTTTGGACTCGCTCTGCAACGAACTAGAACAGACTTACCAAGAGTTTATTTCGGAGATGGAAGGTCTTTGGGAGTCTTCTAAAAACTCAATGGAACAAGCACTCCAAGAACTGGTTGAAAGTAGCTTTTCCCACTTAAGTGAACTTCAAAGTTCCCGTGAAAAAAACCAACAACTAGAAAAGCAGTTTTACGCTGTTCAAGAATTCATTGATAAAGTACAATCTTTAAACAATTAAATCCCGTTTCTTCTGTGGTTCCTTCGTTTTCCAGGCACAACAATATTGGAAGTGGTTTTAAAAGTCACTTCACTTTGCTGCTTAATGAGGTTTTGGACCTTTTTGATTTCTTCCTGCATTTGGAGTTTGCTTTGTTGGATTTTCTTTTTGTCTTCTTCTCCCAAACCTTCTTTTACACTGAAAAACATAGGTCCCAGTTCTGCTAACCAGTGAGGGTCTACAGCTGTCACGCACTGCATGTACTCTCTTGTAGTCATAGTGAGTTCGTGGTACACTATGTAGTCTGGAGAATAACCCAAAGCAAACAGTGCACTCGAAGGGTGCAGCACACAAGGAATCCCTGTGCGCAAGTTCACGTACTCCCCTATGCCTTTGATTTTCGCAGAGTTATGGAAGTACCCCGAAGTAATCACTTTCCTCACTACTTCCCAGTTGTTTCCACAAGAGGTTTCTTCTAACTTAAGAGTCCGCATGATGTCTTGAAGTTGGGTTCTGACTTCGCGCACCTTCCTCAAAGCTTTAATGTGGATGAAGTGCTCGTCTGCCCAGTCACTGCGGTATCCGCTGTTTTTCCACTGGTTGTAAACGTTCAGCAAAGTGAGGTGGTCGCTTTCGGGCACAAAGAACTTTTCCCTAGAAGCGTCAGCTTCAGCTTCCCTTTCTTTAGGTCTATAGAACACACTTGGCACTGAAAGCATAGAAACTACAGTAAGGATCTCAGAAGAACACTTGTACCTAGGAGACTCCAGAAGCATTTTGGACAGGGGAGGGTCGAGAGGGAACTCCACCATCTTCTTGCCCAAGTCTGTGAGTTTGCCTAGGTTGTCCAGTGCGCCCAGTATCCACAACTGGTACATAGAGTTAAGTATGTTGTCTTGGGGTGGAGTGTCCATAAAGTCGAACTCCAACAAGTTGTCTATGTTGAGACTCTTCAACAGCAAAACAACGTTTGCAAGGTTAGTTCTTTGTATTTCGGGAATGTTGTTTTCGAGCAAGTCTTCTCGGAAAATAGTGTCCGTGTACAGTCTGTAGCAAGTCCCCGGACCCGTTCTGCCTGCCCTGCCTGAGCGCTGGTTGGCGTTAGCTTGTGAGACTGGAGTTATTTGCAAGGCGTCCATACCTATTTTGGGGTTAAACACTTTTAACTTGCAAAACCCAGAGTCTATAACGTACTTGACTCCGTCTACTGTCAACGAAGTTTCAGCAATGTTAGTAGCAACTACGCACTTCCTGAGTTCGCTTTTTTCAAAGATTTTGGCTTGGTTTTCAGAGGGGAGTTGTGAATAAATAGGAAGGACACTCATTTTGGGCACGTTGGAAGTTAGTTCTTGCATTCTTTCGTTGAGCAGAACACACGTAGCCATAATGTCTTCTTGACCCGTCATAAACACCAGTATGTCCCCTGGTGGTTGCTGCAGGTGGATTGAAAGAGCTTGCTTAACTGCAGAGTCCACATAGTCTTCTACAGGAGTTTTGCTGAACACTACGTCTACAGGAAAGGTTCTGCCTGGAATGGTGAATATCGGAGAGTTGCCAAAGAACTCCGAAAACCTTTCCGCGTTCATAGTGGCAGAAGTCACAATGAGTTTTAAGTCCCTTCTGCGCGCAATGACTTTTTTAAGTATTCCGAAAAGGACGTCTGTGTGAAGCGACCTTTCGTGTGCTTCGTCCATAATAACAGCTGAGTATTGCTCTAGTTCGGGGTCGTTCAGTGACTCCCTCAGCAAAACTCCGTCTGTCATGTACTTGATTTTGGTTGAAGAACTAGTGCAGTCTTCAAAACGAATGGCATAGCCCACTTCTTCTCCTAGTTTAACTTGCATCTCTTCACTTACTCTTTTGGCGACTGACACCGCAGCTACCCTTCTAGGTTGGGTGCAGCCTATCTGTCCGAACTCAGAGTAGCCTTCTTCTTGCAAGTACTGGGTAAGTTGGGTGGTTTTTCCAGAACCTGTTTCTCCCACTATAACTACTATTTTGTTTTCACGGATGATGTTGAGTAACTCGTCCCTAACCGAGTAAATCGGCAGGTACTCTCTTTGCTGTTTAATGCTTTTGCTGCGTGCAAAGTCGCTTACTGATTCCATTTTGCCCAGAGCTTTTGCGTACTGGGAGTCAGCTTTGTAGTCAACCTGGCCTGACTCGCTGAACTTAGTGTTGTCTGGTTCTTGTTGTTTCTTCAGTCCCATAATGCTTCCCAAAGTAGTTTTTGAAAGGTCCCAGAACTTATCTTTCATTTTGGACCTTTCGTTCCGTTCCCTAACTGCTTTGACGATGTTGGAACCTTTCCTAGCTAGCATAGCTATGTCTGAGTTGGGGTTCTTAACTACTTGTACAGTTTCCATTTGAGTAGTGAACACAACTCTACCTTCTAAAAAAGGAGGCTTTATGTTGTGGACCATCAGCACTACTCTGCTGGTGTCTTCTTCGTCTAGTTCTATATCGTCTTGGTTAGCTCTCATGGTGCCTGCGTTCACCATTCGGTTGATTTCCCACCTTTCGTTGTCTTTATTGCGCTGCATTCTGCGGAGTCCCGGAAGGTTAGTTCTGTGCTTTTTAGTGTAAAAGTCGTCGTGGTAAGTGAAGTTGTCTTCGTCTTTCATTAAGTACCCAGCTTCATCTG
>PR_CR_10_Liq_1_inCRDRAFT_1000626_pt1 | contig 21528 bp, 16 predicted proteins | sample PRCRCaboRojoPR_3_FD_10241 | JGI IMG/M metagenome (IMG submission 10241)
AGACACTCAGAGTGTGGAGTCTAACTACTGGAGAAGTGATTAGAGTTCTTGAAGGCCACAGCCATTGCGTCAACTCAGTGGCTATTTCCAAGAGTGATCAAAACATTGTCTCCGGGAGTCATGACTGCACTGTTAGACTGTGGAGTCTTACTTCTGGAGACCTGATTAGAGTCCTTCAAGGACATGATGGTTGGGTCAGGTCAGTTGTTATTTCGAACGACAACCAGTTTGTAGTCTCAGGAAGCGAAGACAACACCATTAGGGTGTGGAGTCTCAGTTCTGGAGAAACTACTCAAATACTCGAAGGACACACTAAAGGAGTACTTTCAGTTGATCTATTAAGTGATGACAAGCACTTGGTGTCTGGAGGTGCTAATGGTTCCTTATTCTTTAAAAACTACTCATTGAGAGTTTGGGACCTTTCTACAGGCGAACAGACTCAAGAACTAAAAGGCCATACTAATGATGTGTGGTCAGTTAACATAATCTAAACTTTAGATAATTATGAGTAAACAAAGCAAGTTTAGGTCTGAAATAGAGTCTCTGGAAGAATCCCAGGAGTTCCCGATCTTTAAGCCTGAGTCTGAACCAAGCGAGCCTAAAGAAATTAAAAGACGTGTTTCTTGGGGCAACTACAGAGTGCGGGAGTACCTTCAAAACCCAGAAGAAGACATTACTCCAGAAGGAGGTGCTTATCCACTAATAGAGTCAGAAGACATAATCCAAGCGCCTTTGGGCTCTCCCTCTCCGGATCCTCACCTTTGCCAAATAATTGAAGACTCTAACAAACAAGACATTGAACTTTCCCGCCAAAAACGTCCAAGTCCTTCCGACATGGATATTTCTGAAGTTACCTCCCCCACAGAGTCCCACTACTCCAAAGTAGGTCGCACAGGCAGGGAGTTAATAGCTGAGTTCAACAAGCTGTCAACTCCAGTTTACATGAACATTGAGGAACACACTCCTGGTTCGCAAAGAGTCCAGATGCCTGAGCCAGGAGTGCCTCAGCGCATGCTGAAGCAAGAAGACACTCCTCTGCAAGAAGGCATGCAAGACCCACCGATGTTTAGCATGTTATCTCCTGTAAAAGAAGAAGACCCCTTTTCGATGGAACTGTGTGACTCTGAAACCTCCGAAGACTACTCTTTGCAAGCTTCCAAAGAAAACACTCCTCTGCCAGTTACTCCTATTCCTTCAAAAGGCATTCTTAAAAAAGCCGAAGAAGACAGACGCTCCAGCATCCAGTCATCCAAACTGGACAGGAACAAACTCACTCCTCTTAAAACAATCCCCTGCAGAACAGGTAGGCTGAGTATGTCCAACAAGAAACTAGTCAAAGGTGACTCTTCAAAGAACCACAAAAGACAAGTATTTAGAGAAGAAATCCAGAAAGGAAAAGAAAGGATCCTGACTTTAAAAACCCAAAAACAAAAAGAAGAACAAAGAGCTAAAGAACTCAACTCCCGCGAACAACAACACTGCAAGTCCTTAGACTGCTTGCTTGAAACTGAAGAAAAGAAGCTCCAGAACGCCCAACAACTGTTCCACAAAGCTTACATAGAAGCTAACTCCGACTTAGAAGCTTTAAAAGAAAACGAAAGATGGATCCAAACCTTCCACCAGTTCCAAGTCCAAGGCGAAACAAAGGTGTTCCAGCACAAAGGGTCTTTTTTGTACTCAGACATCTACAGTAAACTGTATGCTAAGCTATCAGGGGAAGCTTCTTCTTACTCACTGGAGGTTTTTTTGGACGGCCCAGTTAAGGACCCAGTTTTTGACTGGCTGTGGCCTTCTTTTGCAGGTTTTTTGGAGTTTTACTTATCTAGTAACAAAGAAAGCTACATTCTAGAAAAGCTAGCACAGCTTTGGAGCAGCTTCATCCAACTAACTGAAAGCATACAGACCCTTAGCATGGCTTTTGAAGTAACAGAAATGGCAGCACAAAGCCACATCGTAACTATACAAGGAAGAGCAGGCTGCACTCCTTGGAACATTTCAGTTCCCTACACAAACCTCAACGCCCAGTACAATGTTTTCCTTGGTGTCTGTGAACTTTTAAATGTAAAGTTAACTTAATAGTCTTCAATTAAAGCAATCTTCCACTCGTTTTTCTTTTTGATGTCCAGTCTTCTTTCGAAGACGTTGTATTGGAGCTTCTGGGAGTTTTCTGTGTCTCTACAAAGCATCATAAGGGTGATTTGGGCAAAGTTGTTGATGTCAATGCTGTCTCCTTGTTCTGCGTTTATAGAGGCATGCACTATTTTAGCTGAGTCCACGTAAGGCCAAAGTGCAAAAGGGGGTTCTTTTTTGATTCTCTGGCAAAGTTTCAAAAGTTCGTAGTTGGGGTAGGTGAAGAGTTTCATGAGTTCAGTTTTGTCGTTTTTTTTGAAGGCTTTGTGGGCTTCTAAGTAAAGGTCTGTTGCAACTTTGCCAAAATTAGTTTTGTCAAAGTCTAAGAAAGAAGACTTGATTTGCGAAAGGTAGTACTTTTTGTAAATTTCGTTAGTTACCTTTTCAAACACCCCTGCTTTGGGGTTGTAGGGGTGAATGATTGTACTGGAGTAGTTCTTTTTGCCAAGAGTGTTGAATGCAGCTTCTTTGCCTTTCATTTATTATTAGCCTTGGTTAATTACTACTTGCTTCTTGAGGGAAACGTCCTTGATGTTTTCAGCTTTTGTGTTTGCTCGTCTGTTCTGTTCTTTTCGGTACTCACTTTCTTTCATTACCTGCTTCTTCTTTCTGAGTCTGTACAGCAACTTAGGCAGGTGTCTGTGTCTCAGGATCTTCCGAACTTGTGGAACGTGTTTGTACTGGTTCTTCAGTTTTTCTCTGTAGTTAATGGCTTCTTCTTCTCTCGGAAGCAGCGTCTTCAAAGGCAGGTGGGCTCTGGCCTTCCAGACTCTAATGTTTGTGTCGTCACTTCCACTCAAAACAAACTTCCCGTCTCCTGTGAACTCCACTGAGTAAACCCACTGCATGCGGCGTCCGTGGTAAACTTCTCTGCTTCTTCCTTCTCTGATGTCGAAGATCCTAATAGTTTTGTCAAAAGACCCACTTACAAACTCCCGCCCTGTGGCTGAGTAAGCAACAGAGGTCACAGCGTTCAAGTGGTCTTTGTGGATCTTTTTGGGTTCTTCTGTGTAACGCATGTCAAAAGTATACAGGTTCCCGTCTTCGTTAGCAACAGTGAAGTTCATTGGTTCCCGGGGGTTCCAAGCCAAGTCGTTGCTTTTGAGTTTAGTGGTGATTTTGTTAAGGCAACTGTTAGCTCTAGTGTCAATCAAAATAATGCTTCTGTCCAAACAAACACTTCCCACTAAGTGGGATTCTGCAGGGTTGTACTTGGCTTTGGTGGTTGTGTCGTGCCCCCACTCAAAGGTTCCAATAGGATGAGATCTGTTTACGTCCCAAAGTTCCACTCCGTCGTTTCCACAACTCACAAAGGCTTCTTCACTCCAACTGAAGTCGCAGCCTTGCAAGCCCATGTTACTGTTATAGCTCTGAACTGCTCCGTCCAATCCGTAAAGCTTCACCACACAGTCCTGGCCTGAAGAAATAAAGTGGTCCTTTCTGAAGCTGACTCCTGTTACAAAACCCCTGTGGGAGTCTTCAAAGGACTTTTTGCAAGTGAAACTAGTTAAGTCCCAGAGTTTAACTTCTCCATTGCAGCTTCCAGAAACCACTAAAGAAAGGTACTTGTCTGACCTGGACAAGCTGTACACAGAGTCAGTGTGCTCGGACAAAGACTGCACAAAGGGCTTGGCAAAGATTTTTTCAAGCTTGGCTGAGTTAAGGGCTCGTTTGTACTCTCTGGCCTTTTGAAGAGGGTGGAGTGTGGAGTCGGGGTTTTTAAACTGTTTGTTAATGTCTTTGCGAGTTTCCCTTGTGCACTCTTCAGGAACTCTGCATATAGCTTTGACTTTAACCATTTAACTATTTTTACACTCTGGACACAAACTCTGGCTGAGATGTTCCGTAAACACAGTAGAAATGCAGACGTAACACAGTTTGTCTTCGCACTTTTCACAGCTGCGTGTGCAGTTTTGACAGATGTCTGCAGCACAAAACTTGCACTGCGAGGTAGCTGAGTCTGGGTGCGTGTTTTCTTTTTTATGGGGACTGCTGCTGAGCAGTACTTTGTTCACACAAAGATTGCAGAATTTATAACGAGTAGGGGGAGTTTGGGTGGTAAGTTGGCTTTCAAACATAGTTTGCAGAGTCCGTTCGTAAGGAGAGTTGTTGTGGGCAGGTCTGTGGTAGACTGGTTCTTCAACGTAAGGATTAGGTCTTCTGAGGGGTATTCTTTTCATCTTAGTTGCGCGGGAATTATTATATTCTTATACTTAGAGTGTTAGACTTCTTTGGCCTTGTCCAAGATTCGCCAACTCAAAAACAGTCCTACCCCTATTAAGCCTATTAAAAAGTACACCCAAAAGAACTTTGTGTCTTTGTTCACTAGTGACTCTAAGTACTCAGTTTGCTCTTTCAGTTTGTAAACAGTGTTTTTGATTTGAGTGTCTGAACTAGCTATGCCTTTCATGGCTTCTTCAATTTTGTCAATAAGTTCTTTGTCGTCTAGGTTTATAAGTTTACCTTCCAAAACACTAACCTTTTCCACTAAAGAAGCCACACTTTTGATAACTTCGTCAGCGCGATTGCTGTCAAAGGTTTCTTTTTGTGTGTAGAGGTCGTTGATAGCTTCCTCAAAGAAGTCCACAGAACTAGTGACTTTAAGTATTTCTTCCTTCAGAACATTGATTTCAGAGGTTAGTTTAGTAATATAGGTATCTGAAGTGATATCCCTGAGCTCGTGGACCAAATCAGCAACCTCTCCTAGTTGGTTTCCTAGTTCTTTTTGTTTAGTGACTAGTTCACTCAAGTCTTCAGCTGCAACAATTCCGAATAGAAATACCAGAATTACCATTTACAATGAGTGGAGGTGTCAAAATCATCAAACAGTCAAAAGGACCCGTAACCCTTCGCGGACAGTTCATCAGGGCAGCACGACCTGACATGCCCACAGTAATCGCTTTCCCCGACCTCTGCGAAAAGCCAGAAGTTCTGCGCCCCCTTTTCAACAAGAAATTCCACGAGTACAGAAACCTTTGGCTCCTAAGTTATAGAAACTCCTGGATGAGCAACAGAGCTGACTCCATGGAAGCTGAAGAAATTGCTGAAGATGTCACTAACTTCATGAACCAGCACAACATAACCACTGCTAGCTTGTTAGGGCATGGCTTTGGTGCCCGCATAGCCACTATTACTGGAATTTTAAAGTACCACCGAATTACCTCAGTGGTGGGACTGGATTACTCGCCTATGGACTACACGGAGCATGAATGTTGGAAAGAATTGAAAGCAGCAGTAGAGTTGGCTTCAAGTATTGAGCTGCAGTCCAAGACCAGGAATGAAGTCGTTGCGCTTCTCAGAAACAACATCCACAACTCCAGGCTCAGACAGGTCTTCACCTCTAACCTTGCTGAAGCCGAAAACGGCCAGTTGTTTTGGAGAAGTGGAATGAAGGAACTAGCTGCCAGCATGAACTTAAAGGACTTTAGAGCTAACATCGGAAGGTTCCCACTTATTGGACTGTTTCCAGGAAGGGCTATGTTCTTCTACGCTGAACGAGGCAACTGGGTCCACCAGAGTTCCAATACCATTCCTATATACAACCTGTTCCCCAAACTAAAAGGAGAGTACGGGTACTTCATAGACCACGTCAACACTGACAACCACTGGTTATTTGAAACTGACCACGTAACAAGTATGTCGAGGAGGATTGCAGACTTCTACAGGTGGTACGATGGAGTACACCACCTACTTAAGGACAGGAGCGAAATAGGCAAAATAGCAGTACCCGTAAGGGCTCGTTCTGACCTTACTGCTGAAGAGCAGCAGCACCTCATTGAGGAGGGAAATCCTACTGTGCCCAAAATGGTGCCTCCTCACTACCACCATAACTACGCTTTTAACTCGGAAGCTTCTAAGGTCAAGTTCCCTTAAATAAGACTTTATGGTTTTTTAAAGTTAAGACTCCTCTTCTGGAGCTTGCAAACTTCTTAGTTCGGAGACTGGGTCAGGGTTCAACTTAAGTGCACTTGGGTTCACAGTGCTTTCGCACATGGGGCAGGTCCTATCTGCCTGCAAACTCTTTTCGAAGTCCGAAAGGTTGGCGGGGAACTTGCAGTTGGGACAAGAAGTCCAGTTGCTCAAAAGCATGTGTTTTCCTGAAGCCAAACAGTAAGGAATGGTATTTTTGCAGCTTTCGCAGTCAAGTTCCATGTCCAAAATGTAAGCTGAGCAAAAAGGACAGGGCGAAGACTCTTCTTCAGGGTCTGGGACTCTAGGTCTTTTGATTGCAACTTTTTCAATTTGTTTTTTGAATTTTTCGTCTAAAAGAGGGCGGTACTCTGGCCTGACTAAAACACAGGCCCAGTTGTAGGCTGCTTCTTTGAGTCCAGCTCTGATGCACTCTATTACAGTAGAAGTTAGAATCTGCACAGTGTGTGCTGGGAACTGCGAAATGTTTTTAGCAACTCTGATCAAAAGCCTTGCAGCAGTTAGGTGGTCTTGCATCTTGACGTACCTCTTAACTAAGATGTAAGAGTGCACTATCATCAGCTTGTTTTGCATTAAGTGGGGAACTTTAAGTCGGCTTTCTATCATGTCCTTCATGGTTTCAAAGAGTCTGTCGTGAGCAGCTTTGTAGTTGCCTGACTCTTGTTCTTCGCCAGCAATGATGATGGCAGTGTTGGAAGCGTCTTTGAGTTTGCCCATTTTCAAGTTAAGTTGGTAAATGAACTTAGGGTCTTTGGGGATCCCGTCGATTTCTCCCATGAAGTAGTCGTACAGTTGCATGTACAGCATGTCACTTTTATTCCGAGAAGCCATGTTAATAGCTTCGGGGTAAAACTCTTCGCCGCCCTGAATAAACAACTGGAAGGCTTTTTGGAGGTTGCCTGCTTTTTCGTAGTGCCTTGCTGCGTGTCCAGGTTTGTTCCTTCCTTCGAAGAAAGTAGCGATTCTTAAGTGTTCTTCTGAGTTCTTTTCGTCATTTTCTAGTATGAGTTGGGCGTACTTGTCCATGCAGTCGAAACTCTGAGCAATTACAAAGGCGTCTTCTTTCTTTTCGGCCATGATAAGGAATTCGAGGGCTTTTTCTTTTTGGCCTTTGTTTTCGTAGTACTCAGCCATCATGCTGGCAGCTGCTTGGGTGGGACACTTAGTTTTAATGAGTTCTTTGGCGGTTTCAGGGTTGTCTAGAGGTCCTAGGTTCAGTCTAATTACACTTTCGATGTCATTGGCTTTTTTGTAAGCGTCTTCAGCTTCTTTGTAGTTGCCTTCGACTTCTTTAGCTTTAGCAAGTTGAACCAGTAGCTTCGGCGTGGTGATTACATCCATCAAGTCAGCAGCTTCTTTCCACTTTTTAAGTTTGATGTAAAGCGAAGCAGCTTTTTCAGGCTGGCCTCCTCTTTGATAAAGCTGAGCAGCTTCTAAGTAGTGCTTCATGGTTTCACACACCTGAGCACACTCAACTTTGAGAACTGGGTCGTTAAGTTCAAGGGCTATTTTGTACCCCCTAGTTATGTCCCCTGCCCTTATAGAGTTGCGTGCCATTCCAGCGTAGCTTTGCATAAGGTTCAAGTTGAGTTCTTCTTGAGAAAGCTCTGCAGACTCCATAGAACTAGCTGCCTTTTCAAAGAGTTTCAAAGCATCCCCGTAGTTTCCTTGAGTTTCTAGTTGAGCAGCGAGTTTCTTGCTAATCACAGGTTCTTGCTGAGGCGACACTGACCTAGCTATTTGCAAAGCAATTAACCAGTCCTGCAAGTCCATACGCATTTCAAGGGCCAAACTTGGGTTGGACGACTTCATAAAAAAGTCCTGGGCTGTGTCGTGCTGGTTCAGAATCATTGCCACGTAGCCTAGTAAGATTTGCTTTTCCATTTCGTGCTTGATGCTTCTAATCGCGTACACCATGCCTACGTTCTTGCTGAGTTGGTACGCTTTTTCAGCAGTTTCTAAGTCCAGGTTTTCCAAAGACAACTTTCCAAGTATTTCTGGAATCTTAACTCCTCCGAGTTTTTCAGACACGTTGAAGCACTGCTGGAAGCGCTTGAGTGACAAACTTTGCAAAAAGTACCTGTAGTGGCCTTCTTGGGAGTCACTCCTTCCTCTCCACTGGTTAATGTAAGTGTGGGAGGACAAGAAGTTTCCCTTAACGTTTCCTTGGACTTGGTTGTGGCAAAAAAGAGCTCCGTTGAATAAAACTAGTGGTTTCTGGCCCTTTTCAATAATAGTAACTGACTCTCTGATCTTAGTGTCTAGGTCTTCAACCGACAAGAGTTCCCTAACTGGCTCGACTGTGGAACCGTGCAGAGTAGAAGGACTGTAAAGGTAAGCCAAAACTCTTTCAGGTTCGCACACTACAAACAAGTTGTGGTCAGAAATGTCCCAAATTACGTGGGTTACACTGCTAGAAAAGTTAGGAATAGGTAGTCTTTTTTCGTTCACTGGAGCGTAGAACTGAGCTCCTCCAGTAACGTCTTTGATAACAACTCGAGTACCTGAAGCATTGGGGTAAATTGCGCTTACTGGAACGTCCATTCTAGTCTCAGCTACGTAGTTGCCTTCTTCCAAACAGAAGCACTTGACTTTGTTGTCTTTGTCAGCCATAAACAAAAAGTGGGAAGTCATTGCAATTGACACAACTGGGGCTTCTGACTGTTGGGGAAAGTAAGTTTCTTGGCCAGAGTTAGAAGTTTCAATCTTGTGCAGAGAAACATGTCCGTCACACAAACAAGCACTCCAGTCTGAGTTGATTTGAACTTGTTCCACACTGCCTCTGTAGTCTCTTTTTTCAACACACACTCCTCCAGGAATTCCTTGGCCTTCACTGTCTTTCCATCTGTAGTACCACACAGTTGTGTTAATTGCTGCTGCTAAGTGGTTTTTGCCTAAAGTTATGATTGAAGGTTCTATTTCGAGGTTGATTTTGTTACTGATACGCACTCCACCTGCTACTTCAACTAGTGAGATCTCGTTTATAGAAGAAAGCAAAGCCACTGTAGTGCCGCAAGCCCTCGAAAGAGAAGGAACCACCATTAAGTAGTTAAAAACTCTTCCAACAGAAGTAGCTACTGAAAGTATTTGTCCGTTCTCAGTCCAGTGCATATGAATAACTTTGCCAGCGTCAAAGGGAAGCTCAATTTTCTCGCTTTTGATTTCTTTAAAAGTGTTCAAAGGCACTATTTTCACGGTGTTTTCTCCAGCAACAGCAGCCTTTTCTAGGCTTTTGCACACACAAAGGCAGTCTAAGTTAATGTTGAACAGTTTGGCTGAGCGAAGTTCAGTGCCAATTTCGGAAAAGTTAGTTGAAACAGCAACTATCCAGCCCTCAGAACAACCTGCTATCAGCTTGTCTTCTTCGTACCACTCGTAGCACAGAATCTTTCCGTAATGCGGCTGGAAAGAAATCTCAATAGGTTTCAAGTTCATGTTGTAGGCAAGTATAAGTTGCTCCTTGAGAATCATAGTGGCCATTTCGTGGTTCCCCCACTTAAGCTGCGCAGGAGGGTTCATAATTGAAGACTGGGCTTTGGTGTCTCCGTTTACTGTAGAAACAGTTACAGTTTTGTCCTGACTGCCAGTTATCAACAAGTCATGTGCGTTCCAGTCTCCAGTAATCACACTTGAAGAGTGCTTTCCTATAGTAGGAATCTTGCGCTGAGTGGACTTGTTGAAAAAAACTATTCCTCCCTTTTCGGTTCCTATAGCTAGCACAGGCTGGGTTCTGCTCCATTTGATAAAACTTGGGCGGTCATTTTGGCCCACTTCTAGTTGTGTGAAATGCTTGTTGTTGATGTTCCACACTACTACGTAAGGGACTTCTTCTTGCAGAAAAGCTAAGGCTTCGCCTTCACTATCCCACTCTAGTTTCAGTACGCGCTTGTTGTCAGGTAAAGAAATTTCTGCGTGCTTTTTGCCTTGTCTGTCTAAAGCGTATACTACTCCGTTACTGCCGCAAACCCCAAAAAGGTGGTCTTGTTGCTGCCAAGCTACTTCTACGTCGCCTGAGCCTAGCCAGTCTTCTCCTAGACTTAAAAGAGCTTTCTTTGCCATTTTAAACTCAAATATTGAATTGCTAAATTAAAGTCCATGTTACTTAAACTGGAAACTCTTTGCTTTGAGGAAACTCAAAAGCAACTTCTCTGCCAGTGAGTTTCCTGTAAACACCAGAAAGTAAGTCTAGCTTAGGTTCTAATACATCTCTGTGGCTGGGGTCTAGAATGTACCTAAAGACCTTTTTCCCATTTGTTTTGAGTCTCATTCTTTTGCCTAGGTAGTCGCAGGGGTACAGCAAATCTTTCATGATTTCTTCATGCACCACTGTCAATGTGCGGGAGTAAGGGCGTTTTTGCTGTCCTTTGATTTTCGAGTACTTGGGAATGATGGTTCTGCGGAACACAAAAACCACAGGTCTGCGGAGCCGTTTTTCAAGTTCGCTGAGAAGGCGGGGGTGGACCTTTTTAACAGAACCCATTGACCTGTAGTCAAGCCAGACCACCACTGCATTAAGTTTGTTGCCTTTGAAGAGTTCTTGGTACTCCTGTGCGTTGGTGATTTTTATTTCTTTCATTGTGTTTTTAAGGTCTGTGGAAGCTTCGATTTCCTTCAAAGTCTGTGCAACTTGGTACTCAAATTCTGTAGGTTGGGTTTCTTTTTTAACTATCTTTTGGCTTATCTCTGACATGTGGACCCTATTTATTAACTTTACTGTAAGCTGTTAGGGTTTATACTGTGGGCCTTTAAATGGTGAAATTTAAACTGGGTTCCCATTGACACAAGGGTAGCGTTAAACCAGAACTTAGTTCCCCTTTGCATACTTGCTAGTTGTCCAGCGTTCTTGAGCCAGTCTTTGCTGTCTAAAGAAAGAATCAGGTCCCCCTCTTGATAAGTCTCGCTAGGAATCATCTTTACAAGTATGTATAGTGCTTTTTCTTTGCGCAGCATGCTTTCATACTCTGTAGTGTTGTAGAGTAATCCTTGCCACAGGACAGTTTTTCCTTTGAAGTTAGTTTCAAAGTTGTTGTAGGCTTTTACTTCGTTGTAAGCTAAAACACTAGCCCCGCAGGCCTGAATGTAGTCTTCCCAAGAGTTGTCTATTGCTTGGTTTGGTAAGTGACTCTCAGGAGTTTTGTATTTGTAAGTAGCTACTCCACACAGACACACTAGGAAAAGCAAAACTAAATAGGACTTTGTAAAAACCAGTACACACTTTGCAAACTTTACTGTGAAGATTTCTTCTTTTAAGTGAAAGGGGTGGAATGTTTGTAGCACTGAGTTGCAGTTTTTGCAAACTAAGTCTGAAGATTGAAACAACAGTATAAAGAAAGGCATCAAAACAAAGGCCCAAAGTTCAAATAAAAGTAAGTTTAGTAAAATTGCACAAACTGTGAGAACAGTAGTTTTTCCTCTGTAGTGAACCCCAAGTTCTACTCCGCACTCATGACAATGCACTTCTGACTCAGTTTCTTTTGCCATTTACCTGTTTAATTCATTATGCTTACTCAGAAAGCGTCTTATAAATGGAGGTGCAGAAGTCCCCCAGTGACAAGTGTCAGTATGCTTACTTTGAACTCAGCAACCAAATGAAGTGCCTAGTTGTTTCAGACCCAGACACAGACATGGGAGCAGCTTCTCTAGACGTGAATGTGGGGTCTGTGGCAGATCCCAAAGATGCCCCTGGTTTGGCCCATTTCCTGGAGCACATGCTTTTTATGGGAACTGAAAAGTACCCAAAAGAAAATTACTACAATGAGTTTCTGAGTGAAAATGCTGGAATGGACAACGCCTACACCGGAACTGAAGACACTAACTTCCACTTCAAAGTTGCAGCAGGCAAGCTCAGAGAAACACTTGACATCTTTGCCCAGTTCTTCATTGGTCCTTTGCTCAAAGAAGACTCTGTGACTAGAGAAATGCGTGCAGTGGACTCTGAAAACAGCAAAAACCTGAACAACGACGAATGGCGACTGCTGCAGCTTGTGAGGAACTCAGCTTTAGAGTCCCACCAGTTCAACCACTTCGGAACAGGCAACTTGGAAACTCTCGACCAGCCATCTATTTACCAAAAACTTAGGGAGTTCCACTCTTCGTACTACTCTTCCAACTTAATGGCTTTAGTGGTTTACGGCAAAGAAGACACTGCTACCCTTGAAACTTACGTAAGGGAGTGCTTTGACTCAGTTCCTAACAAAAACTTGGAAGCTCCTATTGACATGAGGTGCCCCTATGATGAGTCAGTGCTAGGCAACCTTACAACAGTAGTTCCGATTATGGACACCAAACAACTGCGCTTTCTCTGGACTTTGCCTTCTCTCAACGAGCACTACAAAATAAAGCCTCAAAACTACCTTTCACACTTGATAGGCCATGAGGGCAAAAACTCGCTGTTGTCCATGCTGAAGGCAGAAGGCCTTGCACAGGAACTGTCTTGTGGGTCTGCAGGGATGCAGTACAAAAACTTCAGCTTCATGCTAGTCAACATAATCCTTACGAAAAAAGGACTTGATAACTACGAAAGAGTTATAGAACTTGTCCACGCTTACATTGAAATGCTTAAACAAAAAGGAGCCCAGGAGTGGATTTTTGAGGAAATCAAAAAGATGGCTTGGGCACAATTCCAAAACAAAAGCAAAATCGAACCTTTTGCTTACACTCAAAAACTAGCTTGGAGAGTTCACAGATACCCACCTGAAAAAGTCATTTCAGGTCCCGAACTTTACGAAGAGTTCAGTGGTAGTCTCATCAACAGTGTTTTGGAGCACTTAGTGCCTGAAAAACTGAAGGTGTTTTTACTGTCTCAGTCTTTTAAAGACTTGCCTATGCAAACTGAAAAGTGGTATGGAACCCTTTACAAAACCGAAGCCTTTTCTGAAGAACTTCTTAGAAAAATGAAAAGCCCTCAAGCAAACCACCCTAAGTTAGTCCTCGACTTGCCTGTTCCCAACCAATACATTCCTGATTCTTTTGAAGTGCTTCCACCTGGTTCCAATCCACTTCCACAGAAAATCGCTGATAACGAAAGGTGCGTTATTTGGCACAAACAAGACGACACGTTCCAGTTAGACAAAGCTATAATCCAACTAATGCTTTTCTGCAACGACGCAGGCTTCAACAAAGACCCTTACTTTTACGTGTTGGGCCGGCTCTGGAAAAGGTTGTTTAACGACAAGTTTAGAGAAGAAAACTACTTAGGCGACCAAGCAGGAATTAAACTCAAGGCCAACATTGAAGGTTACGGAATGCGAGTGTACGTCAACGGTTTTAGCAAGAACCTAGACAAGTTCTTGACTAAGTTCTTTGAGTACTTAGCTAATTACGAAGTAAGTGAAGAGGAAAAAGAACTCTTTGAAGACCACTTAGCTTTTCTCCAAGAAAAGTACAGAAACCACTTCTACTCCAACCCCACTAGTCAAATCATCAAGAAAAGCTTAGACTTGAACTTAGTCAACGGCCACTTTTCTATTTTTGAACAGTTAGACGCAACCTTAAGAATCAGTTTCGAAGACATCAAGTGGTTTTCCAGAAAGTGGCTGAGAAACATCCGCACTGAGTGGTTTGGACTTGGAAACATTTCTGCAGAAAAGTTAGTTAGCATGACTGAAAGCTGTTTAGACGCCTTTGTGAGGGATCGTTCTTGCAGTTACTTGTCCAAAGACAACTGTTTGTCCATGAAAACTGTTAAAATCAAAAAGACTCCAGTAGAAACATCTAGTTCTCAGTTAGTTGTTGAAAAGCCACTGATAGACAACACAAACAAAAACTCAGTTTCTATGAGTCTCTGGCAAATATGTCCAGAAAACATCAAAGACTTATCCCTTTTAACACTGATTGACACTATTTTGAGTGAGCCTTGTTTCGACATACTTAGAACAAAGGAACAACTGGGCTACATAGTGGCTTGCTTTGTGAGGAAACTGCGCGGAGTGATTAACTGGAACGTAGTGGTGCAGTCTTCTGGGTTTTCACCTGCCCACCTTACAAGTAGGATTTCAAATTTCATGAACACCATGAGAAGCGACCTCAAAGAGCTTTCACAAGAAAAGTTCCAAAACTTCAAAGAAGCAGCTGTGATCAAAGTAGCTAAAAAAGACGTTTCTATGTCAGAGCAGTTTAGAAGGTTTGTAGTTGAAGTAGACTCAGCAGCTTACTTGTTCAACAGAAAAGAGTTGCTTGAAGAAGAACTCAAGAAGATCTCCAAAGAAGAAGTAGTGGAAGCCTTTGAAAGGTACTTCTACACCAAGTCTAGGAGACTAGACATTGAACTCGTTAGTGACAACTTAAAAGAAAGCCAAGAACAACTTAAAGCTGAAATGAGCAGAGTAGTTATAGAGTCTGACAAAGAGTTCCTTAAAGTCATGCCTACTCTACCACAGGTATACATCCGCAAATAAGTAAGCAGTTTAATTAATATGTCCGACTCAGATATAGACTTACCCGGGATAGACGACTTTGAGTTGCCAGGACTAACTCCTAGGAAAGAAACCCAACAAGAAAAACCCTCTGACTCTGACTCTGAACTCGAACAAGCTCTTAAAAGCGTAGAAACTAACTTCCAAAGACCTGCCACCACTGCTGAAACCCAAAAAAAACCCTCTGAGTCTGGAAACCGCGCATCCACAGCTCCTCACAAAACTCTACTGAAGAGCAAAAGTTCTTTAGAGTCTTCTCACGAAGAACAAAAAAGTCTTAAAAGTTCAGCTGACAAACGTTCTAATGACCCCATCAAAGACCTTGAACAACGCATAGCAGAAATTCAAAAACAAACTAAAGACGAACTTGAAGAAGAAAAACAAAAACTCCAAAAAACTTACGAAGAGTCCACTCAACAAACCAAACAAAGACTCCAAGCTGCCTACGAAGTCAAAAAGCAAATGTACGAACAACAGATTTCAGAATTAGAACAGTCACGCCAAATATATGAGAAAATAGAAGGTTTGGCTGACAGTGTGAGCTTTAACTCGAACTTACTAAACAGCCTGTCTAAACAACTAGCCGAACAAAAAGAAACCCAAGACGTCAACAAGTCCCAAAAGATCCTAAACCTGGAAAGGTCTATTCAAGAAACCGAAAAAAGAATTTCCCAGCAAGAAAAAGAAGCGCAAACCCAAAGACAAGAAGTCCAAGACCAACTGAAGTCCCTTGAAAAGTCTGAAGGAGAAAGCAAACAACTCTTTTTAGAACAACAAGCTCAAATAGCCAAGGAAAAAGAGTACATCTACGAGTTCTTTAAAACCATCAAAGAAAAAGAACACACAAACAAACAAGAATACGAATTCAAACTTGAAAAAATAAAAGCAGAACAGGAATCAGTTGAAAAGAAAAAACAAAACTTAGAAGAAGAAAAAATCACTCAACTCGAAAACATAAAACTCCAAGAAGAAATTCTTGAAAAAAAAGAAAATGAAAACCAAAAACAAATCTCAAACCTCAGAAAAGAAATCACTGACCTCAAACACAGACTCCAAGAAACAAGGTCCAAAAACAGCGGACTAGAAGAAGACTACAACAAAAGACTCTCCGCCGTCGAAGACCGAGAAAAGGACCTTTACAAAAAACTCGAAACACTCAACAAACAAAAACACGAAGTGCACATCCAGAGGCAAGAATTCGACAAAGAAATCTACAAAATCCACCAACTTTCTTTAGAGTTGCACAACCAAAGCGAACTCATCGGCAGGTCCAAAGCTGAAAACGAAAAAGAAAAAGCCGAACTCAGCAGACTCCAAAGAGAAGTAGAAAACATCAACTCAACTGCTGAAGCAGAAATGAGTGCTGCTAGAGACCTTTCCAAGAGTCTGTCTTATGAAGTAAAAACATACGAACGAATGAGGTGCATGCTAGTCCAGGAACTCCACTCAAGCCTTACTTCGCAAACCTTTGCAGAGTACAGTTCCCACCCTGAGTGGAACTTTGAAGTTCACAAACCCAAGTACACTGGGTCTAGCATGAGTTTCAACCACAACTCTTACATGAAAGAAATGGAAAGGTACAACGGGTCTAGAGAAAACCTGCATGACTTTATCTTTGAGGAACAGGACAACCTGTTGAAAAGCAAACTCCAGTCTGAGTCCCAAGCTACTGAAAGCTGGGCTAACTCTGTGAAGAGTCCCCAGGCCTCTAAGTTTGGAGAACACTTAGAAGAAAGCAGTTAAACTTGAATAGAATTAAGAATATTTATGATTTCGGGGAAAGAAGGCCGGCTTTGTGGGTTAGCGTCCCATGCCTGAGTAATTAAGTTTTTTAGTTGGTCAGGAATTTCGTCTTTTATCCAGGAAAGTTCAGGTCTGGCTCCGTGGTAAAGCACTTGGTAAGGTATCATCACGTGGTTTGTGCCTTTATAAGGAGTTTCGCGGGCAAATATTTCCCAAAGAACTATAGCGTAGGAGTAAACGTCTGCTGCTAAAGAGTAAGGCTGGCTGGCTAAAACCTCAGGAGCCATCCAGTGGCAAGTGCCTTGTTGGCCCGTCATGTACTCTCCAACCATCCTCGACACTCCAAAGTCCGTGATTTTAACAGTCACGTGGTCATTGGGGGAGTTCAAAGGGTCGGACAAAAGCAAGTTTAGAGACTTAAGGTCTCTATGGATCACAGGTGGGTTCATCGAGTGTAGGTAAGCCATTCCTTGGGCTATGTCCTTGGCTATTTTTAGTTTTTGTTTGAGTGATACCTGGACTCCGACTTTCTCGTGAAGCAAAGAAAAAAGAGTATCGCCAGCGCAAAACTCAGTAACGATGGTAAGGGGTTCTTCCAAACAAGCTCCCATGAAAAGCACTAGGTTGGGGTGTCTGAGCTTAGTCAGGGCTTGGAGTTCCCTGTCAAATTCCTTGTTGAGGGACCCTGAAATAGAGTTGTTGAGCACTTTTATGGCTACAGGAGTAAATTTGTAAGAACCCTTGTAAACAGTGCAGGAACTGCCAATAGCTATGGAGTTTTCTTTGTGAAGGTCTTCAGGGTCTATAGCCCAAGGTGCTGACTTCATGTCCTGCCAGGAGTCCCCTGTTGTGTCTGGGGTCTTTATGGAGTTTCCAGAAGTGTAGGACTGACTATCTTCGGTGTGGAGGGAACTGCCGCTTTGAGGAGTGGAGTCTACTGAACCTGTAAAAACAGTATCTGAAGTTTGGGAAACGTAAGTAAGGTCTCCAAACAAAGCATTGCGGTTTTTGCCTTTGGTTGAGCTGAGTAAAGACTGAGAAGACTGAGAAAGGTCAGATATTTCGGGTAGAGTAAGCCGAGGGTACTTGTCGTGGACCATGTCGTACAAAAGAACTGAGGCTTGTCTTTGTTCCTCAAGTTTCTGGGACATTTCGTTTCTTTGTTCAGTTTTTAGCTTTTTGATTTCTTCACTGATAAACCGCACAGAGTTGATTTGCTCAAGCAACAAAACTTCACAGGCCTGGCCCCGAAGCTCAGAAAGGTCCTGTCCCAGCACCATCATTTTAGTGAGTGAAATCAAGTTGTCTAAGTAGCTGTAGAACTTGTTCAGCAAGTTTATGTCTAAAACTTCTCCTTCACGCCAGTCGCCGTTGCAGCCTGTTTCAACATGCAGTTCAAACTTTTCTTTAAGGGTTTGGGCATAGGTCTTAATGGCAGCTTTAATAGCATCAGAAGCAAGTTTGTCTTTTTTATGCTTGCTAGAAGACCAGTTGATGTATACGTTATCTGAAAGCACAGCACACTCTTCTTGGATGCACTGTTTGGGGCCCTTGCAAAGGTAGTTATGTTCGAGAACCAGGCACTTCAAAGCTACTGTGGTTTTGGCGTAGGGTCTGCTGAGCAAGGCTTTGTAAACTTTGTTTATTTTAAAAGGTTTTTTCCAGGCCTTTTCTATTAGCTTGTTTACAGCTTCTTGTTCAAAAGGAGAACTTGAGTCTGAAGTAAGGGACTTAACCACTGAGTTACTTGACTTGTTGAAGAAGTTTCCTATGCTGAAAAAGCTCCCAATTGCAGTTTGGTTGGTTTGTGGGGATTGGGGTTGTTTGTTAAGTAGTTCAAGTAGCTTAGGAGCTTTTATTCTTTCTTGAGTGTTTAAACAAAACAACTGCTGCAGCATAGAAACCCAACTTTCACTAACCTTTTTTTGGGGGCGTTTAAAGTTAACCGCAAGGATATCAGCTTCTTTGTTAGGAAAAGGGTACTCGTTGAAAAGCATTTCGTATAAGAAGCAACCTACCCTCCACATGTCTGATTCAATTCCAACGGGGTTCTGTGTTCCTAAGTCTAGCTCCTCTGGCGCTCTGTACTTCGCGTCTACAAAGGCTTCTATGTCTTCCACAACTTCTCCTCCGTAAAAGTCCCTTAGTTCGCTTTCCATAATGCAGCTTCCAAACTCACCAAGCTTAAAAATCCAGTCTTCTGTAACATAGATGCTTTCTAAGCTGATGTTTCTGACAAGGATGCCCATAGAGTGGAAGTAAATGATGGCTTGCAGTAAGTCGTTAAGTAGAGCTGTTATTTGGTCTTCATTGAGTTTCACAGACACCAGGTAATTCTTAAGTAGGCCTTTCGAAGGCAACTCGTAAAGAAAAGCAGCACTTTCGTCTTCTTGGATGTAGTCTTTGAGTTCCACAACGTGGGGGTGAGTCCTGAGTTTCTGAAGAATGCCAAGTTCGCGCTGAAAGTCTTGGCTGTTTTGGAGCAAGTTGAAATACTTAACCATGTAGGGAGTTGAAAAGCAGTCGTGCACTAGGAACTTAGAAACGCTTTCGGACTGGAACAGGACCTCATGGATCTTCACAGATATTTTAGGAAAAGGAATTTCTTGACCCAGCAAGTTAGAACTTTTCATTGTAAACTTATATTAAGGTGGATATTAAAAGCGGGGTATTATTAAATAAAAAGAAATGCTGGGGAACGATACTCTGCACAAGATTTGGGCAAAGGAGCTGTTTTACAACGTGGAAGTTTCGCCTTCACCTTCATCCGCTGACTCAGAAAATATGGGTTCTCCAGAACGTGCTAATGTTTCAAACGGGGCATCCCCAGTCGATGCGAATTCCCGCCGCAGTCCACTTCAAGACCTTACACTAGAAACTGCTACTAATCTCATCAGAAACATCAACTATGCTGATTAATTATGTAATTGTACCTTTGTAGTACCACTGTTAATAACTTAGCATATAATTTTTTTGACAAGAAATGCACAAGCGTAATCGTCAACGAAGAAACCAAAACACCAAACAGGGGTATCAAACTTACGTAAAAGCTGTACATATTCGGAGTAAATCTGAGCAGCTTGGTGTTCAAGACTCTAAGCCTCCTGACGCAAGTACTTTACCTCCTCCTCCTTTAGAGTGGCTTGACTACTAATTTTGGGCTAAGTATAAATGGACTCTTTCCAAATAGGTAAACTAACTAGAAAAACTCGCATACCTAAGCCCAGAAATGTTTTTGGAAAGCCTGAAGAACACTCAAGTGAAGGCGTCAAAAAAGTCAACGAAGATATTGCTAGTCAGCAGGTTAAAGCTCAGTCCCAAATATACTCAGCACTAGCCCAAGACCCCACTATTTTTGCCTTTGATAGTTTTTATGAAAGTTTTAAGCCCCAACCCGAAAGCCCCCAAAGTTCTGGACCTAAGTACTACGAAGCCTTTAAAGAAGCAGCTGATTTCAGAAACAAAGAAAAACAAATACTCAGAAACAAAGCTGAAAGCAGAGCTGTGCAAGACAACACTGAAGTAGAAAGGTTCATAACTCCTAGTTACAAAAAGTTCCTGCAAGAAACCAAGCAATGGGAAGCTTCCGAAGTCCCTTCAAAAAGAGGAGATTTTTCTAGTTTGTATAGAAACTTACTCACCAAAAACAAAGCTATGGGGGCTGAACCAACAAAAGTTCCGAAAATCCAAGAAACCCAAGAAACCCAAGAAACCCAGCAATCCACAGAATTTGCTTCAACAGAAGAAACTCAGGAGCCCAAAGAAGTCCAGCTCTCCAAAGAAGAAAAAGTTCTTTCTGCCAGAGAAAGGTATCTTCAGCGTAAACTTAATAATGACAAGTTGTAAAAAGCGACAGCAGCAGGATTCGAACCTGCGCGGGAAAATCCCAATAGATTTCTAGTCTATCGCCTTAACCACTCGGCCATGCTGTCTCTTAGTGCTTTTTTCGCTAGGCGACTTTTAAGGGGCATAATGAAAAACACCCAAAAAAGTACTCCTAAGTACGAAAAACTAGGTGTAGGAGGTAAGTTTTGCAGGAGCTCTGGCATGCCTAAAGTTGCCAACCAAAAAAGACTTTTTAAGAAACAAAACAAGTACCCGATTTACATGAAGTTTCTTAACTTTAAGTACCAGAACCGCCACCCTAGCTCCCCCGAAGCCCCCAAAAAACACAAAAGAGCCTTCAGAAGTGTTTACGACGTTCTTGAAGTGGACATAAGTGCTTCACAAACCCTTATTCGAAAGATGTACTTAAAAAAACTAACTACAGCCCACCCTGACAAAGGAGGAAGCCTAGAAAACTTTCTACTGGTCCAAGAAGCTTATAAGGTGCTGTCCTCTCCTGAGCTCAAAGAACTCTACGACTCTCAGGGGTCTTTGTTGTTTGGCTTATTTCCTCATTTCGTCCAACTACCTTCTTATTTAAATCCATAATTCAACATGTTTGAGTGGCTGGAACTGGTTTGTGCAGTAGTAGGAGCAATTACCTTGTTTGAGTGGGTGTGCTACCTCTACATGGTTGTGAACCACATGAGGCACAATAAAAAACTAGAGAAGTACGGAAACGAAAGCTGGGCTTTAGTGACAGGGGGCTCTGACGGAATAGGACTTGCCATTGTTAAGCAACTAGCCAGTCAGAACTTTAACATAGTGGTGCTTTCACGCGACAAAACTAAACTCCAGGAACTTGCTAAGACTATTCCTGAGACTTACGGAGTAAAAGTGCGGACTGTCACTAGAGACATATTGGATTGTGTAGAAAACCCAATCGAGTTCTACGAAGGAATATACAAAGAAGTGGCTGACTTAGACATAAGTGTTTTAGTCAACAACGTAGGAACCATGAACCCAGGCATGCTAGGAAGTATGGAACTGAACAAAGTATTAGGAGCTAATGCTTTGAATATATGGCCAGTTGTGTTTATGTGCAGGTACTTTTTGCCTAGTTTTCTCAAAAGAAAGGAAAAAAGCCTCATTTTAAACGTGAGTTCACTCTTAAGAGTCATGCCAGTGTCCCACCACTCCATGTACACCTCTGGAAAAGCTTTTATGGACTGTTTTAGTTTGATTCTCAGAGAAGAAATGAAGTACTTAAGCAGAAACAAAGTAGAAGTAGTTAGTTTGCAGCCAGGACATGTCAAAACCAACCTTGCAAAGAACTACGCTAAGCACTTAAACGTTTCTGCAGAGTACGAAAAGTTTGGTAGTTTCTGCTTCCAAATTTCTCCAGAGGAGTGCGCTTCAGTGCTTTTGAGGAATCCAGGCAAGGTAGGTTACACTGCTGGGCACTGGAAGCATCAAGTCATGGGGG
>PR_CR_10_Liq_1_inCRDRAFT_1000627_pt1 | contig 21526 bp, 8 predicted proteins | sample PRCRCaboRojoPR_3_FD_10241 | JGI IMG/M metagenome (IMG submission 10241)
AAGTGAGGAAACGCCCCACGCCAAAAATAAAAAATAAGAAAAAGGGGTGAAAGATAATATGGCAACTCTTGGTGATTCAACACAGATTATTGTAGGTGCAGCACAGCTCTTTGTTTCAAAGAGTGGTTCACTAAAGTACATTGATGGTACAGATCCAGCTGAGTATTCATTCGACGGTGCAGCAGGCGACGACATTCCAGATTTCGTTGCTGGCACAGAGTTCGCTGACACACTAGCAGGAGCTTCCGCTTCCGCTAACTGGCGCAACGTTGGTTACACAATGAATGGTCTAGAGGTTCAGTTCCAGCCAGACTTTGGTGAGGTTCAGGTAGATCAGCTACTTGACGTTGCTCGCCTCTACAAGCAGGGTATGCAGGTTAACATGGTTACCGCTTTTGCTGAGGGCACACTAGAGAATCTTCTAGTTGCAACAGCAGCAGCAGATGCCGATCTAACAGGTTCAGGAACAGACGAGGAAACTCTCGTTCTACAGTCTGGTAACATCGGTGAGGTTCCACTAGAGCGTGCAATGATCGCTGTCGGCCCAGGCTCAGGCGATCCAGCAGCTACTGGTGCGAACAAGGTTGAGCGTGTTTACGTTGCACACCGCGCCCTCTCCATTGAGAGCGTTACTGCTTCTGCCAAGCGTGATGAGCCAACAATGTTTGAGGTATCATTCCGTTTGCTACCATCAGACAACGGTTCCTACGGCAAGATCGTAGACCGCGTTGTTGGTTCCTAATTAAATAATAATTTAATAGCACTTGCCCCGCCCCACAAGGGCGGGGCTTAGTGTTTTTATGCTAAAATAAACCTTGCTATGCTATAATTTAATAATGCTATGTGTAATTGATGGTTGCCACAGAAAAGCTGATAGAAAAAAAGAATGTTCCCATCATATGAGGATAAGACTTTACGGAAATTGTAAAAATGGATGCAATACTGCGGCACAAGCAAAGCATGGACTATGCTCTAGGTGTATACAAAGAGGTGGGCCAAGAACATATGTACCTGTAGGTAAATGGGTAAATACAGATAAAAACAGATATTGCTGGTCCTGTAAAGAAATAAAAGAAATAAAATTATTTCCTAAAAATAAAAACTACCCATTTGGTAGGGGTGGAATGTGTAAAAACTGTTTAATTATCAGAAATAGGGGATATGATCCAAAAAAGGTTTTTCAATATGCTATCAATAATACAGAACAAAAAGACTCTTGTGTAATTTGTAGGTCTAAAGAAAAATTAGAAATAGATCACATTGTACCCTTGTCAAGGGGCGGCACTAATGATATTTCTAATTTACAAATAATGTGCTCTTCGTGTAACAAAAAGAAAAGAAACAAAGAAAGCATAGATTATCGTGTCATGATATAATTTATTTAAACGAAAGGAATAAATATGGCTAGTCAAGTATATGAAGTAGTGGACGTTGAATTTATTGATGGAACAACAGTTTCCATGCGTCCCCTAAAGATTTCACTTCTTAGAGACTTCATGAAGGAGTTTCAAAAGATTGGTGATGAAAAGATTGCGGAAGACAATATTAAGTCTATGGATCTTTTGCTAGATTGTGCTGTTATTGCTATGCGCCAGTACAATCCAGACATTGCAACAAAGGAACAGCTAGAAGAGATTGTAGATTTGCCGACAATCTACAAGATTATCGAAGTTGCGGCAGGGATCAAGTTGAATGACCCAAACGCACTGGCGGCGGCTCTAGCTGGTCAGAGCTAGATCTCGCCGCAATAGAATCCCAGGTATTCCTTCTGGGGCATTGGAAGGATTACCAGGAACTGGAGGACAACCTATCAATGCCAGAATTAATTGCAATTCTTGAGGCAAAAAAAGAAGAAGACTATCAGAACAAAAAATTTATGGCTGCCCTCCAGGGCGTTGACATAGACGGTGCTGCCCAACAAGGAAGCACCTGGGAAGAAATTAAGGCCCGAGCATTTAGTGGCGGTCAAACAAGTAATCCTAAAGATGTTATGGCACTTAAGGGCAAAAATGCCAAGATGAAAGGCTTTGGTATTGGCCTTGGCCTTGATGCTGTCACAGTTGATGGTGATGGGCAGGTGACAAAGGTTGGCTGATACCAGAGTAACTATTGATGTAGATCTTAATACTAGTCCCGCAGCACAAGGGCTAAGAGATTTACAAAGACAATACAACGCTTTTACATCTTCTTTAAATAAGAATAATGCTGCTCAAGCAGCCGCCTCAAGGCAATATTCTGATCAACTTCTGAGAATGGTTAATAGTTCTCAGATGTTTACTGCTGAGACAGTAAAAATGCAAACTGCCGCAGGCAGACTAGATAAGACTCTTGCTAAGGGTCAAGTCACAATGGGGCAATTTTTTAGTGCCCGTTTTCTTAGAGATAGCAATGCTGCAGCACAAGTTCTTTCACTAGCAAATGCTAGAGCAGCAGCACTACAAACACAATTCTTTGCTACAAGTGCGGCAGCCAATGGTATGCGAGATGCCATTGCTGTTAGGCCATATGAAGCCTTTAATAGTGCACTAACTGTTTCTGCACAAAAACTTGCAATTCATAGAGCAATGCTCATGCAAGCAACCACCCATATGATTAACTTTGGTAAGAATACACAATGGGCTGGTCGTCAGCTTATGGTTGGCTTTACCGTTCCTCTAACAATCTTTGGTGGTGTGGCAGGTAAAGTATTCAGGGATCTTGAAGAACAAGCTATTAACTTCAAGAAGGTATATGGAGATATCTTTACAACAGAAGAAGAAACTCAAGAAGCACTTGATGCTGTAAAAGAACTATCTGTAGAATTTACTAAATATGGTATTGCTGTTAGAGATACTATGGAATTGGCTGGTGTCGCAGCACAGTCTGGTTTGAGAAACGCAGAACTCATGGCTGCAACTACACAAGCAACCAGGCTGGCAACGCTTGGTCAAATGGAACAAGCAGAAGCAATGAAAACAATTATTTCTTTGCAAACTGCCTTCCAAACATCTAATGAAGGGCTTGCAGAGTCCGTAGACTTCCTTAACATTATTGAAAACCAAACAGTTCTTGCCCTGCGAGATGTTGCTGGTGCTATTCCAAGAGTTGCACCTGTTATTCAAGGTTTGGGTGGTGACGTTAAGGATCTAGCCGTCCTCTTGGTTGCTATGAAAGAAGGTGGCGTAAGTGCTGGTGAAGGTGCTAACGCACTCAAAACATCTTTGTCTAGATTGATTAGTCCTACCAAGGCTGCAACAGATATGGCTGCAGAATTTGGAATTAATCTTAATCAAATTGTTGAAAGCAACAGGGGAGAAGTAGTCCCTATGATTAAAGAACTCGCTGACGCAATGCAATCTCTTGATGGTCTTTCACAGCAGAGATTACTGAGCGAGGTATTTGGTAAACGACAGTTTGCAAGAATGGGTGCACTATTTAATAGCATTACTAATGGAAGTTCTCAGGCTGCCAGAGCAATGGATCTTATTAATATGTCTGCAAAAGATCTTGCAGCAACAGCAGAAAAAGAGCTTGGTACTGTTGAAGAGTCCGTTGGTGCTAGATTTACTGCTGCAATGGAAAAAGCAAAGGTGGCAATTGCCCCACTAGGCGAAGCATTTCTTAATCTTTCTATTCCCGTTATTAATATGTTTACAAAGATTATTGACAAGTTTAACGAGCTTCCTGATTTTGCTAAGAAATTTGCAGTATTTGGCTCTGTTCTTGTTGGTGTCGTAATCCCTGTGGGAACAATGTTCTTGGGTCTTCTCATGAACCTCGTTGGAACATTAATTAAATTCGGATTTATTGTAGGTATTGCATTTAAAGGATTTACAAGTGGTGGAATTAAGGGTGCGATTGATGCCGTATCTCAAGCACTTAATTATATGTCTTTGGAAGAGATTGATGCAGCAAATGCCGCAAAACAATTGGGAGACTCTACGCTTTTTGTCAATGAGGCATTAAGACAGCAGGTTCCAAGGTCAGCAGAAGCAACCACGGGAATTAACCAACTTGGTGCTGCTTATGCAACATTAATTGCAAGAATGAGAGAGGCTGCTGCTATGTCTGCTTCTCAGGGCGGCGCATTTGTTGTTCCAGGTGCTGCTGCAGCGGCGGCATCAAGAGGTAGGGCTAGAGGATATAACAAGGGCGGAAAGATTAGAACATTTAATGAAGGAAATACCGTCCCTGGAGTAGGAAATACCGACACGGTTCCTGCTATGCTCACACCTGGAGAATTTGTTGTAAATAAGCAGGCCACTAAAGAAAATATAGGGCTTCTAACTGCCATTAATGATGGAAGTAATGTCCAATTTAGGAACAGGGGTGGTGGCATAGCGGAACCTGGAAGAATGTTTTATGGTAGAGTTCCAAAGGTTCTTAGCGCAGATGATTTTATGGCTATGGCGGCAAAAGGTCCGTCAGAATTGGAACAAATTGCCGCAGCACAGGCAAGAGAAGTTGGTATTGGAACCTCTACCGTATCAAATTTTGCTCCAAGAGTTTTGTCAAGGGTTGCTGGATCTAAGGGTCTTCAATCATTAACATGGGCAGATGATGCTTTAAATGTAGCAAGACTTCCTAAAAATCTTGTAGATGAAATTAATGATTCATTTTCTGCTCAACTAAGATCCGCTGGTGTTACTGGGTTTAGTCCACAAGATCTAATGATAATTAAAGATCTTCCTTTAGGTGTTGCATCTCTAAGTCCAAAATTAAATAATAGTCTTAGATCTTCAAGAGGTAGTGTTTCATCTTTAATAAAGGAACATACCGAAGATGATGTTTTTAGAGAACTTTTTGAAACATCATATATGAGTGATAAATTAGGTGGAGCATACCAAGCTCAAATAGCAAAACAAAAAATAGACGATGCAATGCTTAGGCAGTTAGAAGTTGAGAGAAGAAGAAGATCTATATTTAATTTGTCAGAAGATACAATGTCAGACGATCAATATTCTTTGTTAGCAAAAAGAGCATTTGAAAGATCTGGATATAAAGATCTGTGGCAAAAAATGGATGTTGAAACTAGAGGAGCTAGAAGATTTACACTAAAAACTCCTGTAGCTAGGGAAACCAAAAAAGCTTTCGGTGGGAAGGGATATGAAATACCAATAACAAATGCCTTGGATGACCTGGTTTCCAAGGGATCAATAGCTGGGTATAAAACAGTTTCTATTCCAAACAGAAGAAGAACTGGATATTTTATAGAAGATAACAATGGAAACATTTATAAGCTAGAACCAAGTGCTACAAGAGATATACCTGGACAAGTTTCTTATCAATCGGTAGCCGCAAGAGAAGGAAAAGTAAAAGCACACTTTATGAATAAGGGTGGTCAAGTACCTGGTATGCAGTACCTATTTGGTGGTGGGTCAGTTCTTTCTAGAGCGGCACAAATTAGAAGAATAAAAGAGGCAAATGTAGGGTCAACTATGGGCCTTGAAGACATGGCAGTAAGTAGCCTATTTAAGAGATTTAGATTTAATGATGTAAGAGGTGCTGATTCTCCGTCTGCCTTTGTAAAAGGAATGTTTGAAAGATGGGAAACTACACCAACCCGCATTTCTCCAAAAGAAAATACAACCATGCTTTTAAAGGGTAAAAAGCCAAAGTATGATCCAGTAACACAAGAAGACTATTTGGCCAATATGATTATTTCTTTGGACAAGTTTAGTGATGCCGCAGATGCATTCAAACCAATTTCTGTTGGGACAACTCCAGGTGGAAAAGCAAGAGTATTTGATGGTCATACAAGACTTCATGCACAAACTGTTAAAGGTCTTATTGCAAGGATGACAGGCAAAGATACCTCAACAATGTCCCGTGAAGAAATTGTTGATGGAATTAGAATGGTTCAAAATAAGTCTCTTGCTGGTGAAATTACAGATACAGATATTATGAGATCTGTTGCAGGACAAAGAGTTTTGACCACAAAAGCAAGCAGAAGAGAAACAGAGAGGCTTTTTGAAAGACCAGGCAAGCAAGCTCCTATGGCTAGTATGCTTAATAGGCAAGGAAGAGTTTTACTACCTGAAATTCACGGTAAAGAAATAGAAGCAATTGTTAATGCAGCAAGAAAGGCCAACTTCTATGGTGTAGGAAAAGATACCGAATCTCTTATGAAAGCAATGGGATTTGTGTCATTGGGAGGAGGTGCTAGATATAGATACGAACCAAAACATGACTTTAGAAACAGAAGCAGCTATGTTAACAACGTAGGAAGAAGAATTATAGATGACCTTATTGATGCTGGTGAAATTCTTCCACTAAGAAGAAACAAGGGTGGAATGATACCAGCAATTCAACAGCTTGGTGGTGGCGGCAGAGCAGTAGAACTTTTAAGAAGCTATATGGCTGGAAACTTTGATGTTATGAGAAATCCAGCAACAAGAAAGCAGGTTCTCAGCCTGGGCGAAACAATGAGTGGAACATTATATCGTGGCACACAAATAGGTGCTGGAACACTTCCCAAGCATGTAGAAAGAGCATTGTTACAAGCAGAAAAAACAGGGGATTACTCAAAACTTGTTGGCAAGAAATTTAAAATGCGTTCTTCCGACTGGTCAAGAAGTGAGTCAACTGCTCAAAGATTTACACAAATGAATTCCGTTAAGGATAGACAGAATTTTCTTAATTACGAAAGAAATCTTACCACACGACAAATTGATGATGCTCAAAGATATATAGAGCAGGCAGAGTCTGGAAGACTTGCCTTTGTGAATCAACAGAAGCTTGACCAGTCTAGAAAATCTCTTCCTATGCTACGTCAAGACCTAGAAAGAATTAATAGAGAGCTTGGAGAAATAGGTGAGCTTGCTCCTGTATTAATTAAGGCTAAGGGGGCAATGAAGGGTGTTGATGCATCAAGAATAGCACCTGACGCTACTTATATGGGCAGGACAATTTCTGAAAGTAATGTTATTGCTAGTGGTGGGATGTTCCAGATTAAGTCTGCATCCCGTGGCAATTTAGAAATTGTTCCTGTTCAAAGAAGAAACGAGGGCGGAGAAATATTTGAATCTGGATCAAGAACAATTGTTCCAGGTGTCGGAAATACTGACACAGTTCCTGCCATGCTTACTCCAGGCGAGTTCGTAATCAATAAAAAAGCAACAAGAGAAAACAAGTCTTTGCTGCAATCTATTAATAATGGAAATTCTCTTAATCAAGGTGGTAGAGTTCAGTTCCTTAATACTGGTAATCCAGTAAGTGATTGGGGAGACTTTGCTGACCCTGCTGAACAAAAGCCTTCCAAAAAAGAAAGATTTGAAAGAAGTGCAATTGGCAGATACGCTGGTCAAAGATTAGCAGCAGGAGAAAGATCTGGTGTTTTATTAGCAACAGCTCAGGCAATGAGAATGAATGCTCCACAAACAGGAATTGTTGTCCAAGAGCTTGTTGACTATGAAAACCTTACTGACAAACAAAAAACAAAAGAAAGACACCTTAGAAGAGCAGAAGCGGGTGCAGCCAAGTATGAAAGAGCCATGCAAGTTTGGAACTCAAATGGTAGACCAGCACCACCACCAGAAGTAAGAAGTAATGCAGAAAAAACTTTATCAGGACAAAGAGCATCAACTGCTACTGGACAGCCTGCACCCAAAATTGTTTTAGGTTTTGATCAAAATGGCAATCCTATTACAAATAGATCACAAGCTGATGGCCTACTTAAACAAGGTAAATTATTTGACTACCCAGAAAAGGGTGGCAAAAGAATATATCAGCCACTAACAGCGTTTGATGCCCCATTAAAACCTGCTTCACTTCTTCCAAATGATGATCCAGAAACTCCAAAACGATTTGGTATGACAAGAGCACAAAAAATTTGGGCCGCTATATCTGCTATAACAATGGCTGGTGTTGGAACTGGAATTGCGGTAAATGAAAGAAGTGAAAATGAGCAATTTCCAATTAATATGTTTAATAAGGGCGGCAAAGTTCCAGCAATGCTCACTCCTGGTGAATTTGTTGTAGATAAAGAAAAGGCTGAAAATAATCTAGGACTTCTTTATGCTATTAATGGTGGGATGAAATTAAATAAGGGTGGACAAGTACCTGGGTATGCTGCAGGTGGATTAGCGCAGGCTGCTATAGGAATGGGATTAAGCATACCTGGCGGTCTTCTAGGTGCTCAAGCTGGAGAATCTATGGGTGGGGATACTGGAGCAATGATTGGTGGAATGGCTGGATCAATTATTCCATTTATGCTTCCTTATGGAAAAATGGGGTCGATACTTAAGGGTGGCCTTCCTAAAAAGGGAGTAGAGCTTGACCAAACAAAAATACTTACAAATAAAATGGAAGGCACAACAAGCAAAGTAGCCTCTGCTGGTGACACAACAGCAAAAAGTATGTTAGCAACAGCAGGACAATTTTTAAGATTAGGAAGATTAATTCCATTACTATTTAATCCTTACACAGCCTTGGCTGCCGCAGTAGCTGGCACAGTTTACACTTTGTACAAAATGAATGAAAGCAATAAAAGGGAGTACGAAGCTGGAAGAAAATTAGCAGAAGCAATGAGCACTTCTGCAGAAGATATTTCACAATTAGGTCAAACAGCTAGAGATAGAGCAAAAAATATTGATAATTATTTAGATCAGTCTGAATCTGCAGCAATAGAACAAGAGTATGCAACGAAAATTGCTGAAGCAAAGACAAAAGAAGAAAAGAAAAGACTTGAATTAGAAAGAGATGCTATTGTAAAAGAAAGAGGTAATCAGACAAGGAGAGAATCTGTAGAAGAATTTTATAAAGAAGAAATTGAAGAAGCAAAGAAAAGAAATGCATCCCAAGAAGAATTAAGAAGGCTTTATGATCAAAGAAATATGTCTTTGGGTGTTCAATTCCAAAAAGAAGCAGAATTTGAAATTGATAAAACATTTGGTGCAGAATTTATAAAAGGGTCTGGAGAAAAACAATTTAAACAATTTGAAGCCATGCGAGGAGCATCTGCAATGGTTTCTACAGGACAAATAAGTCAGGCTCAAGCAAATACAATGACAAGACTTGCTGATGCAACTTATGGAATGTCTATGTCATTTGAAAAAATGGCAGAAAGAGACATGGCTAGTAAACTTGCACAATATGTTGTTAGTGGAACCTTAACACAAGATCAGGCAGCTTCTGTAGCAGAGGCTATAGGTGCAGAAATGGGCGATCTTGAAATAGGTAAAAGTATTAGAGAAGAGCTTACAGGAATAGTTGGTGTTGAGGGTGGTAGAGTTAGATATTCTCCTGGACTTGTTGCTACTCAGTTAGCAGAAGAAAATGCAAGAAGGGTAGAAGAGCTAAGAGAGCTTACCTATTCCCGTGCTGGAGCTATGTTTACAACCAATCCAAATGCTGCAAGAGATATAGCATCAGGAATAATGTTGCCAGGTGCTGCTGGTTTTGCAGCAGTAGGTGCTACTCAACCTTCTAGAACATTTGATGAAGAAGCATTTAGAGAAGGAGTTCCTACAGGATTCAATTTCTTTACACAGTTTTTCTCTGGAATGGCAGATGAATTTAGAAGAAATATAGGATCTCTAATTGAGTTGCAAGCAAACGAAGTTCAAATGTTAGAAGAAAACATAGCTGCCGTTGGATTAAACTATAATGATCTTATTGCTAAAGCAAAAACATTAGAAGAAGCAGAAAGACTTAGATTAGAAAGAGCAAGGGCGGTAGGAAAACTACAAGAAAGATTAGATGAGGCAAGAACAAAACAGTTACAAATGGCTTTTGGAACAGAAAATCAAGAAGCTATAAAGTCAATGCTTGAACCTTACAGACAAAGAACAGAGTCTATGCAGGCAATGAATGAAAGAAGAGCAACAGTAAGGCAAGAGTTTAGAGAAATAGATCCATTAACTTCAGGAAACTTTCTTCCAAATATATTTGAAAGAACAATAAAGGGGCTAGAGCTATTTGGTAATAACCTAGTTGGAGGAATACTTAGCCTAAATAACAAAGTACAAAAAGAATTACAAAAAAGATTCCCTAGTGGAATGGCACCTTTAATGACAAAACAAACTAGAGAAGCATTAGTTGCAAGCTATGAAGGAACTCCTATGCAAGCATCTTTAGGAATGTTTGAATCAATATTTGATGCCAGCGCAGAAACTCCAGAATTTGTCAGAATATACACAGAGGCTTTAAATGACCCAGAATTTGCTGAGGCAGTATTTACTGGTTTTGAATCTGGAATTAGAAAGGTAAAAGCTGCTGTTGAAGCTGGACAACTTGATTATGGAATAGAAGAGTCAGTAATGGGAGAACTAAGCGATGTTCTTAAAAGTTTCTCTTTGCCTGTAAATACAATTCAAGAATATGGAATGCTTCTTAATCAATTAAATGCAGAACAAATTTATAATGTTACAGAAGCATTTAAACAATTAGGACAGCAAAAAGGTCTTGAGGTACAAGAGCAGGCAATGGAAAGATTTTTGCCATTATTTACTCAGCTAGGACAAATATCTGCCATTGATATGCCAGGTCTTGGTGGTAAAAATATAGTAGAGTCAATACTTGGTGATGAAAAGACATTCGCCATGCTAGGTAAAAATGATGAACTAATGCAAGACATGATGAACTTTATTAGCTTTGTCTCTGAACTTCCATCGGAATTACAAATAGGATTTTTAGAGGATAAGACTATCGATCAAATGATTAAAGCAGGTAGAGAGTTAGATAAGTTTGATGCCTCAAGATTTAGAAATAGCATAAAAAGTATTAAATCTTTGTTAAAAGATGGATTTAAATTAGAAGGAAAAGAAATTGATGAGGGAGTAAAGCTTATTGAACTTTCTCTAAACAGGCTAAATGAAATTGAAGATCCAGAAATTAGAGCAAGTTTAAAGGCAGATATATCACCATTAATATATGAAATGCTAAGGCTAATGAGAGAACTTGATAGTGCCAGCGTTACAGAAGCACAAGATATATTTGATAGAATTCTTTTACTACAAGACGAAGTTACTGAAGCAACAAATGCTGCTGTACAAAAGGAAGAAGAAACTGTTAAAAAGTCTGGCGGTGGCGGTGGTGGATCTAGAAGAGAGAGTCCTTTGAATCAATTACTTAGAGATTTAAGAGATCAAATTTCCGCTAGAGAAAAAATTGGTAGAGATATTTATGGTGCTAATGAAAAGGCTAAGGGTATATTTACAAAATTAAGAAAACAAGATGCATCACAGTCAGTAATAGAATATCTAAAATCTTTAAGTCCAGAAGATGCCATTAGTGTTGGTCAAGAGCTTCTTAAAAATGAAAAAAAGCTTAACAGCTTAATGGCTTTGCAATCTCAAAATGCAATTGCTCAACAAAGAGAGGCAACTAAAACAGCAAAAGCAAGAAAAGAAACTATGCAATTTCTTAATGACTCTAGACTGTTCGGTCAACAAACCTTCACCTTTGGTGCTGAAGCATTGCAAGATGAACAATTTATATCTGGATTTGAAAAGGCAATGGCAGACCCTAAAAATGCTAGAAAGGCTGCTAGAGACTTTTTAGAAAACTATACAAGAACAAGAAAACAAGAAAGAAATTCTTTAATTGCACAAAGAAGAATTATGGTCGGTGCAGAAATACAAAGAAACAGACAAGATCAAAGACTTGCCATTGAATTAGTGGAGCAAGGATTAGACCAGACAGAGATAGAAACTGCACTTAAAAATGATTTAATTAGAGAAGACATTGCAAAAAGAATTGAAGAAGGTAAAAAGATACCTCAAGAAATAGTTGCACAAATTAAGTCTTTGACCGCCAGCCAAAAAACACCAATAGATCAAATAAATGAATCTGTGGACGACATTCTTAATGTATATACGGAAATGAGTAACATTTTACAATCTGCTATTGATAAAATTGAAACATTTAATATTAAACCGCTTGAAGAAGAGCTTCAAGATATACAAAGAGAAAGTGCAGAGTATTCAGAACAACAAAGAAGGCTTTCTCGTACATTATCAGATCTTCAAGAAAAAGAAAATGACTTAAAAGAAGAGCAAAAAGAAGAAGAAGAAAAAATTAATGAATCATACGATCTTAGAATTAAAGCATTAGAAAAAATTAACGATGTAAATAAAGATATTGAAGATAGGCAAAAGGGACAGCTAACTGTTGCAGATGCTTTATCCCGTGGCGATATTGCTGCTGCTGCTAAGGCTGCCCAAGAAATGCAGGCAAAGGCAGCACAAGCAAGAAGAGAAGAAGCAATAGAAGCGGTAAGAGAAAGAAAAGAAGAAGACATTGCTAATTTTAAAGAGGCATCTGAGCAAAAACTGAAAAACTTAACAATAGATGTTAATGGTGAGCTTCTTAATAGAGAACAGATAGAAGAAAGAATAAATAATTTAGATCAGCAAATATATGACAATAGTTTATTACAATACGATCTTCAACAAAAAATTACTGCCGAAAGAGATAAACAACAAAAAATTGCTGAGGCACAACAAAAAGTCGCTGCTGCATCAAATATTGTTTCTAGAATAACTGAGTTGGGAGATCAATCTTTAGCTCCAGAAGATAGAAGAATGAGGTTGATGGGCATACAGGCCGAGCTTAGGGCACAAGATACACCAGGCGCACAACAACTTTTGTCATTCTTAGAGAGTAATTCACAACAGATTATTAGTGGAAATATTAGAGAAATATCAGAAGGATTAGCTGGTGCACTAAATGTATTTAATGAAGGATTTGGTCAAGAGTTCCAAAAAATAATATCTTCTGATATTTATAAAGACATTATTCCACCAGACATTTCTGGAATTATGCAGGAAGCTTTAACTGCCGCTGATGCATCAATACAGTTGGCCTTAGACGACATAGATGAAAATGTTGAATTGTTTGAGCAAGAAGTAGAAAAGAAAGACCCCTTTGCTACTCTAATTGGCGGTGTTAAAAAATTATCTAAGCTTGCTAAAGAACTCCTGAAAGATATACCAAAACCACCAGGAAGTGGCGGTGGTTCTGGTGGAGATGAACCTAAAGATACAACAGAGGCTGTTGAACCTGAACAGAGTTGGAAACTAGGAACGCCAATAAAAGAGCCAGAAAATATGCAAAAAGTAACAAAAAGATATACTCTTAAAAACGGCCTCGTTGTTACCGTAACTAGATACTATGATCCAATAACGGGAAATCCTGTACCAGATAAAAATGGAAGACCATTAACAATTTATGAAACTCAAAGAAGAGAAGAAGGTCCAGGTGGTGGCATAGTAACAGCACAAACAGATGTAAGTCAGGCAGTATCTGATATGCGTAATCCAGTTACTGGATACGAGGGATCAATAAGTAGGCTACCATCATCTGTTTTAGGATCTGGAGGAGAATATGAAGAAAGAAAGCTCTCATTGCTAGAAAGTGCATCAGAACCTTATAGATTAGCTAAAGATGCTGTAAATAGTTTATTAGAAGATCCAGAATATGAAGAAAGAGCAAAAACCCTAGGCTCTGATGTTTTCTCAGGAATTGTTAAAGGAATTACCCAGGGAAATATTGATGCAGACCCAGACGCTGTTAGACAATATTTAATTGATTACTTAGAAGATCCTGCCGTTTTTGATGTTGGAAGTCCAGCAAAATCGATGTATCCTGTAGGTAAAAGTGTTGCAGAAGGAATTATAGAGGGAGTCAATCAGTCATTTAGTGAAGGTTCTGACACAATTTTAGGTGCCAAGATACTATCCTGGTTTAGAAATAGTATTGGATTTGAATCTGGAGAGTCTGGAGCAACAAGCGGAATTGGTAATCAAATAGGATCTGCTGTAGCAAATGCTGTTAGTGCCGCATTTAAAACAATAACAACAGCAAGCCTACCAATAAACGTTGCTGGATGGTTAAAGAGAAGCCTTGGTATAGAGGGAATTAACATTTCTCAAAACATTAAAGATGTTGGAGAAAGCATATCATTTGGCATTAAAAATGGTATGGTCGAATGGTTTGATGGAAAGATTGCAACAGATGTTTGGACAGCATTAAAAACGTGGGTTCATAATGCATTTGGTATTGAAGGTAATGGTCCATCAAATAAAGCTAAGCTAGGAATAGGATACCTAGTATCCTCTGGAATTAAGGCAGGAATGATAGATTGGTTTAATGTTTCTACTAAAGATGGAGATGTTGTATGGTCTGCGCTAAAGTCTTGGATAGATAAATCATTCGGTGCAGAAAGAGATCAAACATATAGTGAGGCTAGACCAATTGGAACAACCATTGTTAATAGCATTGCTAGCGGAATGAAAACTGTTTCAGACGATGCACAAGAATCAATATTGGCTTCAAAAGACAATCTTGTTAAAAATGTGGCAACTTCTTTTGAGGTATGGAAAGATGGTCAAATTGCTGCACAATCAGGTGGTAAGTGGTACAACATCGGTAAAGCAATAATTGATAGCATAACAAATGGTTTAAGAGATGACAATGCTAGAAGAGCACTAGAAGCAGAAAAAACTAGTGCCGCTGGCAATCCAGAAGCTGTTTCTAGTTCAAATCAAGTTTCTGCTATGTATGGAGGAATAATTAAGAGAGCCTTTGGTGGAATGATTAATTACAAGGGTTCCCGTGAGCCTGCTCCAGGAATGATGATGGGCGGAAAGGTAAAGAAATATGCAGCAGGAGGATTTGTTCCTGGTATAGGAATGACAGATAAAGTTCCCGCTCTTCTAACTCCTGGAGAATTTGTTGTTCGTAAGTCTGTAGCACAAACAATGATGCCAGCACTTAAAAATATGAATAGCCAGGTATTCCCAGGAATGGGAATTCCACAACAAAGATCCTTTAATGTCTCTAGTCCACAATTTGAGTCAATGAGAAATATTAGTATGGACTCTGTAAGATTTGGTGTTCCACAAAATATAAATAGCTATGTTTACCCACAAACTAATCTTGCAGTAACACAAACAAATATGGAGTCTAGTCCTGTAACCAACGCTGTTGGACCAACTACGGTACAATATAATTATAATCTCAATGTAAGTGCAAGAACAAACGCTTCAGCAGACGAGATTGCAAATAGTGTTATGTACAAAATTAAAAGATTTGATGATAGAAAGATAAGAGGAACACAAGTTGGCTAACACAGGATATTTACGAGGAAGATGGAACCTTAATGGTCTTCGTAATAGACCGCAAGCTATTTTATGGTCTGATAATTTTGGCACTCTTGATAGCACTACCTTTACTAATCCTATGACAAGTGCTTCAACTAGCCTACAATTGGCTGTTCCTGAAGGCACAGAATATGAAGACTTTATTATCCTATCTGATCACAATAGAGAAGAACTGTCATTTTCTGCACAAAGGATAGAAAGCAGACAAAGGATGATAAATGGAACAATGAGAAGCTATCATGTTGCTGATAAACTACAACTGTCTTTATCCTGGACTATGCTTCCTTCAAGAGCCTTTAACAAAGATGCCAGCTTTGATTCTTCTACAGGAAAGCCTACAGCAACAGACTTAGAAGATTATACTGCTGATGGAGGTGCAGGAGGGGTAGATATTTTAAATTGGTATGAAACCCACCCTGGACCCTTTTGGATGCTCTTGGCCTACGATAAATACAATACCTTTGATGGTGAAGATAAGTACGACTTTCTTGGACAGTACAATCAAATTATGCAGGTTTATTTTTCTTCCTTTGAGTATTCCGTAATTAAAAGAGGCGGAACTAATTTTGATTTTTGGGATATATCTTTAAGCCTTGAGGAAGTATAATGTGGAATGACCCCAAAGGAGACTTAGATACATTCGTAAAGGTTTCTAACACATTAAAAATAGAGTCTTTGGTTGTTGCAGAATGGAATATGAACAATTTTGCAAAGCTTTATGACTATGGATCATACAAATATAGGCCGTCTGACTCTACTTCTCAATTCTATAGGTTACCACTAAATTATGACAATCTTGACTTAGGAAATTTTTATAGAGATTCCGAGAAATCTTTCTTTACCTTTTCTAATTTTGTTTCTAATGATGACGAACCAGTATTATTTGAATCAGAAGATGTTGATAGACAGCTTTATTTTGATATTAAAGAATGCTTTTCTTCACCACGACCTAGATCAGGAATAAATAAAGTTTTATATTTTCAAGATAAATATATTGACAATGTAAGAAGTGCTCGTAGACCACGTTACTATATGTCTTCACGATACGATAATTTTAAATATTGGAATTCTTACAGAGAAAAAGTAGAAGACGGACAAAAAGTAGAATTAGGAGTATCAACACAAAACAATCCCGATGGTTTTACTAATGACATAGGATACTTTATTGATGACATATCACCCTTCGTTGTTTATGAAGAGCCAGTTCCTACAAATAGAATAGTTGTGAAAATGCAAACCAATCTTGCAGACTCAACATCAGATATTTCTATTCGTAATGCCTCTGACGAGTCTATTAATGATCCATTGCAAGACAGGTCACGATCATCAATTCCTCAAAGATGGAAAATAGAATATTTAGATGAACTAGATAATTGGGTAACTGCAGCTAGTTTTAATGAAAACTCTATTAGAAGAGATGGTACAGAAATTGTAAAATGGGACGGGCATGTCGAACTTTATTACGGAATAGTAATACCAGAAGAGTACAAAGAAAACTTTAACTTTATTGCCTATTTGTCTAGTGAAAATAATTTGTCATATACAAATAATATAGAAGGAGAAGCATACATCATTGGTGCTAATGAATCCTCTCCTGGCACATTATATATTTGGAATTCTACTATATTTGACTGGGTACAACAACCAGTAGAGTATAGATTTACTTTGCTAGAAGATGATGATACAAAAAGATTGGGAATGGTTTCTGAATTAACAAATCCCAGATACTACAGAGATACTGATAACAAGATTATTTATAGAGAAATTGTAATGCTTAAAGGTTTAAGACTTTCTGTAGAAACAATGATTGCACCAGAAACAACCTTTGATCTTATTGAGCTTTCTCCAAGACTAGTAGCAGACATTTCATCTAATACACTTGAATATTCATTTTCCAAAAGCGTAGCAAATGACGATACAGGAATACCTGTCGGAGGTCTACTAGCTTCTAATGGAAACATAAACATATTAAATGATGACGGATCTTTCACAGAAAAAAATACTCTAAGATATGAAAGCCCTGAATTTGAGGCATCATTTACTCCTAGAATAGGAAGTCTAGTTGCACAGTATCTAAAGCCAAATATTAAATTTACTTTTTATGAATCAATCTTAAATGTTAATGGTTATGACAAGTTTGTTCCAATGAAAACAATGTATGCTGAACAATTTTCAGGGTCTTCTGGAGGAGAGTCTATAATAAGTATTCCAATAAGAGATTTATTCTTTAGAATAGAGGAATATAGATCGCCCTCTATGTTTCTAACTAACACCACCCTGACTTCTGCCGTTGCAATGTTGCTAGACAATGTTGGATTTAGCAACTATGTATTTAAAGGCTTTGACAAAATTATTCAGTCTGGTGGAGCAACTGTTTATCCAGATGAATATCCACCAGTTACAGAAGACACGGTAGTTATAGGTGGCAACCCATATTTTGATGAAACAACAGGAAAGCTTATTCCATTAGAACAGGCATGGGAGCAGTATTGGGAAAAAAACGGGGGTAAAGAAAAACAACAAGAATATCTATCTAGTTTTAAAGACACCGTAATACCATACTTCTTTGTTTCTCCAGATACTTCTACTGCACAGGTACTAGCTGACTTAGCATTGTCCTGTCAGGCTGCCATGTTCTTTGATGAATATAACAATCTTGTTGTTATGCCAAAAGAATATTTACTTCCCAAAGAGAGTGAAAGAGTTAGCAACTTTACTTTGTATGGTCAAGTAGAAAATGATGAAAATGGAAGAATTATTGCTCTTCCTAATATAGCTGCAATTGATAACTACGAAACTAAAATTATTAATGATGGAATCATTCAATATAATGTTAGATACATTCAAAGAGAGGTTTCTAGCTTTTCACAGCTTACAACGTCCACTTTAGATGAAGATAGAGATTATGGATATAAACCAGTGCTACTTTGGGAGGTAGGTTCAAATACAGAACTTAAAACAAAGAATGAGCAGAACAAAGAGGGGTCTGCTTACTCCCTGGGTGCTGCAATTCTCAATACAGATTTATCTGCAGACATTCCATTTGTTGAAAACAATGAAATAAAAAATAACATCATAGACATTGGAGAAAATGTATATTGGCTTCCAAGATTTCAAAGTTATTTATATGGAAATGGAGAAATTATCAGGTACGATGCTGTAGAGTATGAAATATCTGGCGTAGGTAAAAGATGGATAACAAACAATCTTGAGTATCAAAATTACTTTGGTAAACTTCCATTTAATGGCAAGATTTATCCAACAGGAAATATTAGAATATTTGTGGAGCCATATTATGTAGAATATGAAAATGCTCCAAATGTAGGAGGACTTTTGCCAAATGTAACCTATAAAAATGGAGAAGTAAAAAGGCATGGTAGAGGGCAGTTTGGAACAGAAATAGTTGCACACTCAGCAGGACTTCCAGAGTATTGGTCAAATGATGACAATGTTCGTGGTTTAAAGATGGACTCAAAATACATATTTTCTACCACACCTACTAAAGACATTAGCTATCCATCAGGACTTACGAGTAGCACAAGTCCAATAGGACAAAATAATTCCCTGGCTAAAAAGTCAGATAGGACGGGTGTAATTAAGAATCTATTTAGAAAAAATTATCCCACGGACGATGTAGTAAGAGCATTAAGAGTAACAGAGTCTGGAACATTACAATCTTCTGCCTTATCATTTTATGGTCCCGCAGAAATGGATGATAAAGTAGAAAAAAGAGATTTTGTTTCTTATGTTTATAAAGAGCTAACTTCGGCTTTTAAGCATTTTGGTACACGAATGAGAGTAATTGGACAACTAAAGAGTAACGACAAAATACAATCACCAACAAACTCTACAACATACTTTAACGTACAACCTGATAATAGCTCTGATAGTGTAAATATTGATGGAGGGTCTGGTGGAATAGCGGTAGGAATCAATCCAGAGTCTAATCATGGATACTTTTTTGAAATATGCCCTCTTACTAAAGACAATCTAGAGCAATATTTTACTATTAATGAAGACACAGGTGATCCAGAATCTGTACTTCATAATGTTATTTTCTATAAAATTATGAAATCTGGCAGTACAGCAGTACCTGTAAAACTTTGGGGAGGTCTTTCTAAAATAGTTGTTGATGAAGGCTACTTTACTGGAATGGACAGGGTTAATGGTAATGACTCCATGACAGTTTATGACCTAGCAGTTGAATATGAAAATATCGGAAATACTAGAAGATTCTATTTGTACATTAACAATACTCAGGTAGCCATAGTTGAAGATTCTAATCCCTTGCCAGAATATCCTAATCTAGCATTGTTTGTTCGTGGATCAGCACATTGCATGTTTGAGAATGTTTACGCTCTACAAAATGTTATGGCTAAGAATACTGGAGAAACAGTAGCTAATCAGCTATCTGATTCATTCTCCATTGACAAAATAAACACATCTGAAAGTATTATGAAATATAATGTTTCTGGTTTTATAAGATCTTCTTATTTAACAAATATTAGTTCACAACATCAGCCTAAATTTAAGATATATTTTGAAGAGTTTGGCACAATTTTAAGAGAATGTCAATACTTTAATATTAGATATGATCAAGCATATCCAGCACTTATTGCCAAGATAGCTGAAACATTTGGTCAAGATCGTGGATATTCAATATCTGGTTTTTATGGTGGTTCTTATGGTGCAGAATTTTTAATATTTAATAACGCAGATAGGTTCCTTGTTTTAGATGAAACAACGGGTAGATATTTAAGAATTATTGGTGTCACCTTTACCCAAGAAGTATTAGAAGATCTTACAGTAGATGAATTCTTTAAAGAAAGATCGCGTTTGTCAGATCCCTTAATTGTAGATGACACTATAAAATCTCCTGTTGTTGCAGATAAAATATTTGATGACATTAAATCAAGCAGAGAAAAGTATGGCAAAAAGGAATTTAATATAGCTCCTGTTTATATCCAAAGCTTTGATGATGCAAGTGATTTAATGGAGTGGATGATTGAAAAAACTTTGCGTCCGAGAAAAAATATAAACGTGAATGTTTTTGGAACTCCACAAATACAGTTGGGCGACATTGTTAATATTAACTATGATATGCCAGAGGGTGTAAAGTTTGTTGATCCATCAAAGCAATTTGTAGTTTATTCTATAGATCATTCAAGAAATAATGCTGGAATATCTACAACCCTGGGACTTTCTGAGGTATAATTTGCTCAATGAATATCGTAAAAGATTCATTTAAACAATTTACACAAAACTTTATTGGATCGTCATTTCATATGACTCCCAATGTCGAAATATATAAAAGTGGAATAGATCATTGGTCTATGAATTTTTGTTTTGTTTCTAATGAACTTGAAAATTCAGATATTGACTTTATAAGAAATAAACTGGATATAAATTCTGTAATCATTTCTTCAAAAAACTTTGATGAAAAGATATGGGAGTTAGATGACATAGTTTCTTTAGGTGAGTTTCCCTTCATGCTCAGAGAAGAGATTCCAGACTTTTACAAGGCACCATTTTACGACGATATGGAAATACTTAGTGTTGCAGAGTATCCAATGATATTTACAGATTTTATTCAAGTATTTTCAGAAGTAAGAGGAATAGAAGAAAAAGACATAATAAATATGATAGATGTAGAAAATTTAAAGCAAAACAATCATTTTTTCGTGTCTTATATGTCAGATATACCAGTAGGAATATTTTATGCTATAAGTAATGAAGATAGTGCTTTTATTATAGACGCTTCTGTAAAAGAAAGCCATAGAAACACAGGGATTCTCAACGCCATGGCTAAAAAAGCTAAAGAAGAAGCCTTGTCTAAAGAAATATTTAATTTTTATTCTATACCTACATCAGAATTTTCTGTGAGAGTTATGAATGATCAGGGGTACAATCTCGTTGGAACATTCTGTCTCTGGCAAAATGTCAAATGATATAATTAAGTAAAGGAGGTTTTTATTTATGGGAATGATGGGAGCACCTGCTGGACCAGCAAGAAGAGCGGCCAATAATTCCGCTATCGGGCAAACACAGGCCCTTATTGCGGCATCTCAAAATGCAGCAAACCGTGGAGACTTTGCTGCAGCTAAACAATTACAAAACCAAGCTAATGCGGCTTTTGCAGGTGTTACAAGTTCAGGAGCGAGGGGTGCTATTGGCTCCGCACTTGATTCCTTAAATAAAAATGTTTCCGATCCAGCAGGAAACGTTGCTAGAGGAGGAGGAGGATATGCGCCACCCCCACCACCCCCAGCACCACCCAAAACACCCCAACAAGAGCAGGCAAGAAAAGCTGCTGCCAATAATCAAGCCATTGGTAAAAGTCAGGCACTTATTGCTGCTGCAAACAAGGCACAAAATCAAGGAAATTTTGATTTGGCAAACAAGTTAATTGATCAAGCAAAAGAAGAACAAAAAAATGTTTTAAG
>PR_CR_10_Liq_1_inCRDRAFT_1000628_pt1 | contig 21525 bp, 24 predicted proteins | sample PRCRCaboRojoPR_3_FD_10241 | JGI IMG/M metagenome (IMG submission 10241)
GAGCCGCAAGAAGCGGATCGCGGCGGGTGCGGGGCTTGAGGTGTCCGAGTTGAACAAGCTGCTCAAGATGCACCGCCAGATGGCGGACATGATGAAGAAGCTGGGCAAGAAGGGCGGCCGTAGCATGCTGAAACAGGCGCTTGGCGGCATGTTCGGCAAGGGCGGCGGCATGCCTGCGGGCATGGACCCGTCGCAGATGGATCAAAAGGCGCTGGAACAGGCGGCCAAGCAGATGGGCGGCGGACTGCCCGGTCTGGGCGGCGGTGCTGCCCTGCCGCCGGGACTGTCGGGGTTCGGCAAGAAGAAATGACCTGCACCACCGTCCATATCCCCACGCTGGTGACCGAACGTCTGACCCTGCGCGCGCCGGGCATAGAGGATCTGGAGGCCTATGCAGCCTTCTGCGCCTCGCCCCGGACCAAGTGGTTGGGCGGGCCATTCGACCGGGCGCAGGCCTTTCAGCGCCTGTCGGGGCTGATCGGGCATTGGCACCTTCGGGGCTACGGCCGCTGGACGGTAGCGGATCGCGACAGCGGCGCGGCACTGGGCGTGGTGGGCCTCATGTATCCCGAGGATTGGCCGGAGCCCGAGATCGCCTGGTCGCTCTTTGACGCGGCCGAGGAGCGCGGCATCGCGCAGGAGGCGGCACTGGCCGCGCGGGCCTATGCCTATGACACTCTGGGCTGGTCCAGCGTGATCAGCTGCGTCGCGCCAGAGAACACCCGCTCTGTCGCGCTGGCCGAACGCATGGGCTGCACCTTTGAAGGCATCCATGCACACCCGTCCTTTGGCGATTTGCATATCTGGCGGCATCCCTCGGCGGCGGAGTGCGCAGCATGAGCGCGCCCGTGATCGACACGCCGCGCACGCGGCTGCGCCCCCATGTGATGGCCGATGCCGACGCGTTCTGGGACTTCTTCCAGACCGACCGCGCCCAATACACGAGCGCGCCCGATAACCGGACACACGCCTGGTACGGCTTTGCCTCCGAGGTGGGCAGCTGGGATCTTGTGGGCCATGGCGGCTGGGCCATCGAGACACAGGATGGCGCGCTGCTGGGTCAGGTCGCGATCACCCAGCCACCGCATTTCCCCGAGCTCGAGATTGGCTGGCTGCTGTTCGATCCGGCCTACGAAGGCCAGGGCTACATGCGCGAGGCCGCCCACGCGGCGCTGGACTGGGCCTGGGCGAACCTGCCCATCGAGACGCTGGTCAGCTATATCGATCCGGCCAACGACCGCTCCATCGCGCTGGCGACCCGTCTGGGTGCCGTCCATGACCCGGCCGCGCCCCTGCCCGAGGGCGAGACGGCCGAAGAAACAGCGGTCTACCGCCATGCCCGCCCCGACGATGCCGATGGCAGCCCGGAGGCCTATGCATGACCCGCCTCGTTGTCGATGTGCCCGTGCTTTACACCGACCGCCTTATCCTGCGCGAACCGCGCGAGGCGGATTTCGAACCTTCCGCTGCGTTCTTCGGCTCGGACCGGTCGACCTATGTCGGGGGGCCAGCGGACCGGTTCCAGGTTTGGCGCGGGTTTCTGGGCAGCATCGGGCATTGGGTTCTGCGCGGCTACGGCCTGTGGGTCGTGGAAGAGCGCGACACGGGCCATGTGGCGGGCCGCGTCGGGTTTGTGTTTCACGACGGCTGGGACGAGCCCGAGCTGGGTTGGACCCTGTTCGACGGGTTCGAAGGGCGCGGCATCGCGTTCGAGGCCACCAAGATCGCCCGCACGATGGGCCGGATCAAGTTCGGGCTGGACGGGGTGATTTCCTATATCGACCCGGAGAACACCCGCTCGCTTGCGCTGGCCCGGCGCCTGGGAGCCGTGCACGAGCGCGATGGCAGCCTGTTGAACACACCCTGCCAGATCTGGCGCCACCCGAAATCGGAGGCCGCGTAATGGGACACCGCGACATTCCTGTCCTTGAAACCGAACGACTGGTCCTGCGCGGTCCCGCGCCCGAGGATTACCCGGATTTCAGGGCCACCTTCAGCTCGTACCGGTCGCGTTTCATGGGCGGTCCGCTGAATGCCTACGAGGCCTGGATGCTCTATGCCGCCGAGATCGGCCATTGGGAGATCCGCGGCTACGGCATGTGGATGGTCCACCTGAAAGAGGATGACAGCACCGTGGGCATGGCCGGCGGCTGGTTCCCCGCGAAATGGCCCGAGCGCGAGATCGCCTGGATCATCTGGCCGGACAAGGCCGGGCATGGCTATGCGCTGGAAGCTGCGGACCTTGTGCGCCGGTATTTCTACAAGAACCAGGGCTGGGAGAACGCGGTCAGCTATCTCGACCCCAAGAACCTCGATTCGATCCGTCTGGCAGAACGCCTGGGCTGCAAACGCGACCCCGATGCGCCGACCGTGGACGGCAACGACGTGGTCTATCGCCACCCGTCGCCTGCGGACCTCGATGGCACCCAGCTGTCCCACGGGATCGACATGGAAATCGCGCATTACCGCGACCCGCTCTTCAAGCCGAAAGGATGGGCTCTTGACTGACGCCGTGACCGATCCCGCCGCCCGCGCCGCCGAGATCCTCAAGGAGCATCGCGAGTCGATCGACCGGCTCGATGCGATCCTTGTCTACACGCTGGGCGAGCGGTTCAAGCACACCCAGGCGGTGGGCCGGCTCAAGGCCGAACATGACCTGCCCCCGTCCGACCCCGACCGAGAATCGCGCCAGATCGCGCGGCTCGAAGACCTGGCGCGCCGGGCCGATCTGGACCCGGAATTCGCCAAGAAATTCCTCGCCTTCATCATCCAGGAGGTGATCCGGCATCACGAGGAATTCCAATCCTAGGCAGGTGAGACCCCTGCCAAAGACCGCCATTCAAAAGGAGAACATGACAATGGCAATGAAAATCCGACTGGCCCGTGGTGGCTCGAAAAAGCGCCCCTTCTACCGCATCGTGGCGGCCGACAGCCGCATGCCGCGCGACGGCCGCTACATCGAGAAGCTGGGCACCTATAACCCGCTTCTGCCCAAGGACAGCGAAGAGCGCGTGAAGATGGACATGGAGCGCGTGCAGTACTGGCTCGACCAGGGTGCCAAGCCCACCGACCGGATCTCGCGCATGCTGGAAGCGGCCGGCGTTCTGGAAAAGAAAGAGCGCGCCAACATGAAAAAGGCCGTGCCGGGCAAGAAAGCCCAGGAGCGTGCCGAGGAGAAGGCCGCGAAGGCGGCAGAAGCAGCCGAAGCGGCCGCCGAAGCAGACGCCCCGGCCGAAGAGGCCGCAGCGGAAGAGACCACCGAGTAATCGGTGCCGTGACCTGGCCCCTCGGGGCCGGGTCCACCTGTGTAGCCCATGTTCCGCCTGATCCGCCTGATCGCCGCTGTTCTGATCGCCTTTGTCGCGGGTATGCTTTTCGAGCGTGCCGCGCAGCGCGATGCCTGCGCGGCGGCGGGCGGGACATGGGACGCCCAGGGTGTCTGCATCGCTGTGGTCTCGGGAGGTCGGAATGCCGGATGACCTGATTTGCATCGGGGCTATTGCGGGCGCCTATGGCGTGCGCGGCGAGGTGCGGCTGAAAAGCTTCACCGCCGATCCCTTGGCCATTGCCGAATACGCCCCGCTCAGCACCGAGGACGGGACGCGCAGTTTCGACGTGAAGATCACCCGTCCGATCAAGAACGGGCTGGCGGCCCGCCTGTCGGGCGTCTCCACCAAGGAAGCGGCGGACGCGCTGCGGGGCACACAGTTGTTCGTGCCGCGCGACAGGCTGCCGTCGCTGCCCGATGACGAATACTACCACGCCGACCTGATCGGGCTTGAAGTACGGGACACCGGCGGCACCGTTCTGGGCCATGTCCGCGCAGTGCATGACCACGGCGCGGGCGATTTGCTGGAAATCCACGGGCCCCGGCTGAAGACCACGGTTCTCTTGCCCTTCACCCGCGCCGCGGTGCCCACGGTCGACCTGGCGACGGGCCGCATCGTCGCCGATCCGCCCGAGGGTCTGTTCCCGGACAAATAGGGCATATCAGACACATCTTTTGACTATTGCGCAGGCTCCGCTCTGGACGCGCAGCGCACGGTCTGCGATTCTGCCGTGTAACAACACAACCGCAGTCACCGGTGACATGGCAGAGCAGATCCTGGTCCATACCGGCTTTCACAAGACCGGCACGACCTCGGCGCAGAACCTGCTCCGGGCCAACCGGCAGTTGCTGCGGCCCCATGTCAGCGTTCATTTGCGCCGCCACCTGACCGAGCTGAGGCGCCGCGCGCTCAGGTATTCGGTGAACGGTCTGCCGCGCACGCTGGACCGGTTCAGCGACGCCGCGCATCGGTATTTCGAAGAGCTGGCCGCGCAGCCGGACCGGCCCGATCGCATCTGCATCTCGGCCGAGGATCTGTCGGGCCATCCGCCCGGCTGGGACGACCGGGTTCTCGACTACGGGGCCGCGCCGGACTTGGCGGGCAAGCTGGCCCGGGCGCTGCGGGCAGCGTTTCCCAAAGCCGATATCGCCTTTGTTCTGACCACGCGCGCGCCCGAGCCCTGGCTCGACAGTCTGTATTGGCACCATGTGATCACCACGCCGATGCGTCTGTCACGCGACGCGTTCCATGCGCGGTACGGGCCGGGCGCCGATCTTGACAACGTGGCGCAGGGGATCTCGCAGGCCGTGGCCCCATCGCTCGCGCTGGCGCTGCCGATGGAGCAGCTTGTGGCAGAACGTTTCGGCACCGCCGAGGCTCTGATCGGGCCGCTGGGCCTGCCCGACGCGGTGCTGGACCAGATCGTGACCGTCCCCCCGGCCCGCGCCCGGCTCGAAGATACGCTGCTTGAGCGGTTGCTGAACGCGAACCGGACGATCGAAGATCCCGACGCCCTGACCGATCACAAGCGGCGCCTGATGGGCAAACCGCCCGCGGCCGGGGCCGCCTGAGCGGGGCCGCTTTCCCCCTGACCCGGATTGGCGTAAAGCCTGCCGACATGACGCAAACACCGAAATCCCACGGCCGCAAATCCATCCGCGCTTCGGTTCAGCCGCGGTCTCTGATGACCGACCGGCCCGACCTTGCACGGGCCTGGCGGGCGCAGATCATCACGCTATTCCCCGAGGCCTTTCCCGGTGTGCTGGGCGAAAGCCTGACGGGCATGGCGCTCAAGGACGGGATCTGGCAGCTCGACACCATCGGCCTGCGCGACTTCGGCGAGGGCAAGCACCGCAATGTCGACGACACGCCCGCGGGCGGCGGCGCGGGCATGGTGCTGCGCGCCGACGTGATGGGCCGCGCGATAGAGCATGCGCTGAGCCGCGGGCCCGGGCCACTGGTCTACCTGTCCCCACGCGGGCGGCGCTTCGACCAGGCCATGGCACGGGACTGGGCCGCGCTGCCCGGTGTCACGCTGATTTGCGGGCGGTTTGAGGGGCTCGACCAGCGGGTGCTCGATCACTACCGCGTGGCCGAGGTGTCCCTGGGCGATTTCGTGATGACCGGCGGAGAGATCGCGGCGCAAGCCATGCTGGACGCGACCGTGCGCCTGTTGCCCGGGGTGCTGGGCAATGCCGACAGCGCGGTCGAGGAAAGCCATTCGAGTGGTCTTCTGGAGCATCCGCAGTATACCCGACCGGCCGAATGGCAGGGTCATGCGATCCCGCCGGTGCTGTTGTCCGGCAACCATGCCGAGATCGAGAAGTGGCGGCACGCACAGGCCAAGGCGCTGACCCGCGCGCGGCGGCCCGATCTTTGGGAGACTTGGGCAGCGGCGAACCCGGACGAGGGCTGACGCCGCGCTTTTCGCTTGAAAAGCGGCCCATTCTCTGGTTTATCGCGCGCGTTCCGTGCAGCGATCTGGTTCATGCACTCCTGTTTTCTTCGGCGGGCCGGTCGAACCTTTTCCTCGCGGCGGAACAACGAGATGACAAGCAACGCCGACCTGAACTCTGGCGGGCCGCATGCGCCGGGACCCGGAAGAAGACCAAGAGCTCTGAGGCCGCAGACACCTTCACGGACAAAACCGTGAGCAGATAGGAGTAGATCAGATGAACCTGATCGCAGAGATCGAGGCGGAACAGATCGCCTCCCTCGGGAAGACCATTCCCGATTTCAAGGCCGGCGACACCATTCGCGTCGGCTACAAGGTGACCGAAGGCACCCGTACCCGCGTCCAGAACTATGAAGGCGTGTGCATCAGCCGCAAGAACGGCGATGGCGTCGCCGGGTCGTTCACCGTCCGCAAGATTTCCTTTGGTGAAGGCGTGGAACGTGTGTTCCCGCTCTATTCGACCAATATCGAGTCAATCACCGTTGTGCGCCGTGGCCGTGTGCGCCGCGCCAAGCTTTACTACCTCCGCTCGCGCCGTGGCAAATCGGCCCGTATCGCCGAGAAGTCCAACTACAAGCCCAAGTCGGGCGCGGAAGCCTGAGGATTGCCTACATGAAAAAAGATCTGCACCCCGATTATCACTTCATCGACGTGAAGATGACCAATGGCGACATCGTGCGCATGCGCTCGACCTATGGCGCCGATGGCGACACCCTGTCGCTCGACATAGACCCGACCGTGCACCCGGCCTGGACCGGCGGCAGCTCGCGCCTGATGGACACCGGCGGTCGCGTGTCGAAGTTCAAGAAGAAATACGAAGGCCTGGGCTTCTGATCCCAGCCGCCTTGCCGGTATCGAAACGCCGCCCTCCACTGGGGCGGCGTTTTTCGTTGGGCGCGGGATGCGGGCTGTCACCCGCAAGCCACCGTTGGGAAAACCCGTCAATGCACCGTTTCCAGTCTTTTCCCCACAACATATAGTGCGCATAACGACTGCTCTGGGCGACCGAAGAGTCGACGGGCAAGGGGAACGGACATGGCGCATATCATTGTTGTCGGCAACGAAAAGGGCGGCGCGGGGAAATCGACCGTGTCGATGCATGTGGCGACCACATTGGCCCGGCTTGGGCACAAGGTCGGCACGGTCGACCTGGACCTGAGGCAGAAAAGCCTGGGCCGGTATGTCGAGAACCGCAAACGCTTTGCCGAGAAAGAGGGGCTGCCGCTGCCCTCGCCGACCTATCACGAACTGCCCGAGGTCGACTCGGCACAGCTTCAGCCCGGCGAGAACGTGTATGACCACCGCTTGTCCGCGGCGATTGCCGCGCTCGAGGCGGAAAGCGATTTCATCCTGATCGACTGTCCCGGCTCACACACGCGGTTGAGCCAGGTCGCGCATTCGCTGGCCGACACGCTGATCACGCCGCTCAACGACAGTTTCGTCGATTTCGACATGCTGGCGCGGATCGACAGCGACGGCGACACGATCCTGGGCCCGTCAGTCTATGCCGAGATGGTCTGGAACGCGCGCCAGCTGCGCGCCCAGGCCGGGCTGCCGCCCATCGACTGGCTGGTGATGCGCAACCGGCTGGGTGCCCAGCAGATGGTCAACAAGCAGAAGATGGAAGCGGCGATCGACAAGCTGGCCCGGCGCATCGGGTTCCGCGTGGCACCCGGATTCAACGAGCGGGTCATCTTCCGCGAGCTGTTCCCGCGCGGTCTGACGCTGCTCGATCTCAAGGATTTGGGCGTCAAGCAGCTCAACATCTCGAACATCGCCGCGCGGCAGGAGTTGCGCGACCTGATCAAGGCCCTGGATCTGCCCGGCGTGACACCGGATTTCTGACGGCTCAGTTCTCGTCCATGCTGGCAAGCCGTCGCAGGACCGTGCGCAGGCAGCGCAACTCGTCCTCGGTCATGCCGTTCAGCAGATCGGCCTCATAGCTTTGGGCAACCTTGAAAAGGTCGCGATAGGCGGACTTGCCCTGCATCGTCAGATCCAGCCATTCGACGCGGCGGTCTTCGGCATCGGGCGTGCGGCGCAGCATCCGCCGCTCTTCCAGCTTGGCCACGGCGCGACTGATCTTGGTCTTGTGCATGCGTGCGCGGGTGCCGATCTCGGTCGCGGTGAGCCTCCCGTAAAGACCAAGGTGGAACAGCACGCGCCATTCGGTGCGCAGCATCCCGTAGCGTTCCTTGTAAACATTCTGAAAGCCAAGGCTGCTGGCTTCTGCCGCCTGATTGAGCAGGTAGGGCAAGAAATTCTGCAGCTCGAAATCCGGTGTCGTCGTCCGTGCCATGGGGGCTTGCTCTAGCCCTTGTTAGTTACATTTTCAACTGTTATCCGCGCAACCAACGCAGGAGGACATGCCATGAATCGCCAGAACGATCCGATCACCATGCATCAGGCGGCCACCCCGGTGGGCACGCACGAGGGCTACATGCCGGGCTTCGGCAACGATTTCGAGACCGAGGCGCTGCCCGGTGCCCTGCCCCAGGGCATGAACAGCCCGCAAAAATGCAACTACGGTCTTTACGGCGAACAGCTGTCCGGCACGGCCTTTACCGCGCCCAGCCACCAGAACGAGCGCACCTGGTGCTACCGTATCCGCCCGTCGGTCAAGCATTCGGGCCGTTACACCAAGATCGACCTGCCCTACTGGAAATCCGCGCCCAATGTAGACCCGGATGTGATCAGCCTGGGCCAGTACCGCTGGGATCCGGTGCCGATGACCGATGAGGCTCTGACCTGGCTCACCGGCATGCGCACCATGACAACCGCGGGCGATGTGAACACGCAGGTCGGCATGGCCAGCCATATCTACCTTGTGACCCGGTCGATGGAGGATGCTTATTTCTTTTCGGCCGACAGCGAATTGCTGGTCGTCCCGCAGGAAGGGCGTCTGCGCTTCTGCACAGAGCTTGGCATCATCGACCTGGAGCCCAAGGAGATCGCGATCATCCCGCGCGGCCTCGTCTACCGGGTCGAGGTGCTGGAGGGGCCCTGCCGCGGCTTCGTCTGTGAAAACTACGGCCAGAAGTTCGAACTGCCGGGCCGCGGGCCCATCGGGGCCAACTGCATGGCCAACCGGCGCGATTTCAAGACGCCGGTTGCCGCCTATGAAGATCGCGAGGTGCCCTCGACCCTGACGATCAAGTGGTGCGGCCAGTTCCACGAGACGCAGATCGGGCACAGCCCGCTCGACGTGGTGGCCTGGCACGGCAATTACGCGCCGGTGAAATACGATCTGCGTAACTACTGCCCCATCGGTGCGATCCTTTTCGACCACCCCGACCCGTCGATCTTTACCGTGCTGACCGCGCCCTCGGGCGTGCCGGGCACCGCGAATATCGACTTCGTCCTGTTCCGCGAACGCTGGATGACCATGGAGGACACGTTCCGCCCGCCCTGGTATCACAAGAACATCATGTCTGAACTGATGGGCAACATCTACGGCCAGTACGACGCAAAGCCCCAGGGATTTGTTCCGGGCGGCATGAGCCTGCACAACATGATGCTGCCCCACGGGCCGGACAAGCAAGCCTTCGAGGGCGCATCGAATGCGGACCTGAAGCCCGAGAAGCTGGACAACACCATGTCCTTCATGTTCGAGACGCGCTTCCCACAGCACCTCACAGCCTTTGCCGCGAACGAGGCGCCGCTGCAGGACGATTACATCGACTGCTGGGACAGCCTGGAAAAGAAGTTCGACGGCACGCCTGGCAAGAAGTAAGCAACGATTGGGTGCGTGAGATCACGCACCCAATCTACGCCGGACCCGTAGGGTGTGTGCTTGCACGCACCACGCACCGAACAACAAGGACACCACATGCCTTTGATGCGCAGCTGGGTGGAAAGCGCGAACAGCGCCGACACACCCTTTCCCCTGAACAATCTGCCCTACGGCGTCTTTTCGACCGAGGGCACCGATCCCCGCTGCGGCGTGGCCATCGGTGACATGATCCTCGACATGGCCGCAGCCGAAGAGGCCGGCATCGTCGCCGTGGCCGACACGCCGTTGTTCGATGTGCCCTTCTGGAACGAGGTCATGGAAGAGGGCCACGCGGTCTGGGACGCTCTGCGCGCCCGGCTGATCGAGATTCTCGCCGATGGCGCGGATGAGCAGCCTTTGCTCGAACCGATGCTGGTCGCACAGGCGGATGCGCAGATGCACATGCCGTTCCTCGTATCCGAATACACCGATTTCTATGCGGGCAAGCATCATGCCTTCAACGTGGGCACCATGTTCCGGGGACCGGAAAACGCGCTGCCGCCGAATTGGCTGCACATTCCGATCGGCTATAACGGACGCGCCTCGTCGGTCGTGGTGTCGGGCACCGATGTGCGCCGCCCCTGGGGCCAGCTGAAAGGACCCAACGACGACGCGCCGCGCTTTGCCCCCTGCGCGCGCTTCGACCTGGAGCTCGAGATGGGTGCGATCATCGGCCAGCATTCCGATGGTCCGGTGACGGTGGACGAGGCCGATGCGATGATCTTCGGCTACGTTCTGCTGAACGACTGGTCGGCCCGGGACATACAGGCCTGGGAATACCAGCCCCTGGGCCCGTTCCAGGCCAAGGCGACCGCCACCACGATTTCGCCCTGGATCGTGACGAAGGACGCGCTGGCACCGTTCCGCTGCGCGACGCCCGCACGCGAGAAAGAGCTGCTGCCGCATCTGCGCGATACCGGGCCGATGCTCTACGATATCGAGCTGTCGGTGTCCCTGGCTCCTGCAGGCAAGGACGCGACCGTGATCTCGCGCACCAACTACAACGAGATGTATTATTCCTCGGCCCAGCAACTGGCGCATCACACGACCTCGGGCTGCCCGATGACCGTGGGCGATCTTCTGGGCTCGGGCACAGTGTCGGGGCCGGAGAAGGACAATCGCGGCTCATTGCTCGAGCTCAGCTGGGGCGGGAAAGAGCCCGTCACGCTGGAGACCGGGGACCGGCGCAGTTTCCTCGAAGACGGGGACACGCTTACCCTGCACGGGGCCGCCCGGGGCGATGGCTACACCATCGGCTTCGGCGATTGCACGGGCACCGTCCTGCCCGCGCTCGAAGACCCTTACGCACGCTGAAACGTAGGGTGGGTTTCAAACCCACCGCTGAGAAAGGAAGATCCATGGCCAAGGCCTTTGCCTCCCAAGGCGACATGACGGAAAAGACAATCAGCTTCACCGAGGTGGGCGAGGGGCTCTGGGCCTTCACCGCCGAGGGGGACCCGAATTCGGGCGTCATCATCGGCGACGACAGCGTGATGATCGTCGAGGCGCAGGCGACCCCGCGGCTGGCCAACAAGGTCATCGAAAAGGTGCGCGAGGTCACCGACAAGCCGATCAGCCACCTTGTCCTGACCCATTACCACGCCGTGCGCGTGCTCGGCGCATCGGCCTATGGCGCGGGCCAGATCATCATGTCCGACACCGCCAGGTCCATGGTCGTAGAACGCGGGCAAGAGGATTGGGACAGCGAATTTCAACGCTTCCCCCGTCTCTTCGAGGGGCACGAGTCGATCCCCGGCCTGACTTGGCCCACCACCACGTTTTCCGACAGCATGACCGTCTACCTGGGCAACCGCCGGGTCGACATCATGCATCTGGGCCGCGCCCATACGGCGGGCGACGCGGTCATTCATGTGCCCGATCAGAACGTGATGTTCACAGGCGATATCGTCGAATACCACTCGGCCTGCTATTGCGGTGACGGGCATTTCAGCGATTGGGGCGACACGCTCGACGCGATCAAATGGTTCGACGTGGATGCCATCGCACCGGGCCGGGGCGATGCCCTCGTGGGCCGCGAGATGGTGAACGCCGCCATCGAGAACACCCGCGATTTCGTCGAAAGCACCTACAAACCCGTGGCCCGTGTCGCGGCCAAGGGCGGCAGCCTCAAGGACGCCTGGGACGCCTGCCGCGCCGCATGCGACCCCAAGTTCAGCGACTACGCGATCTACGAACACTGCCTGCCCTTCAACGTCGCCCGCGCCTATGACGAGGCCCGCGGCATCGATACCCCCCGCATCTGGACCGCCCAGCGCGACATCGAGATGTGGGAAGGTCTGCAGGGTTAAGGGAGACACGGCATGGCCCATGGCCCCGACCGCTCAGAACTGTGGTTCCGGCTGGTTTTCAGCCTTGTTGGTATTGGCCTGCTGGCCGGGGCGCTGGTCTATCGCGGCATCCCGCAGGGACCCGCATTTTTCGAGGTGATCCTGGTCGCGGGCGGCTTTTTCGGTGGCACCGCGGTCTGGACCTTGTGGAAACTGAGCAAGGCGGGGCCGAAATAGCGACCCCGCGCAACTGTTAGTCAGGCCCAGCGCCCCGAGGCGCGACGGTCTTGGGAGGAGACCCTGATGAACAAGATCTTCGAAGTTCCGCTTTACCCCTACACCAAGAGCCCCGATCAGGACGCCGCCACCCCCGTGCGCCATCCGGTGATGGTCGTGGGCGCGGGCCCCGTGGGCTTGGGCGTGGCCATCGACCTGGCACAACAGGGCGTGCCGGTGGTCGTTGTCGACGACAATGACAAGGTGAGCTTTGGCAGCCGGGCCATCTGCTTTGCCAAGCGCACGATCGAGATCGCCGACCGGCTGGGGCTGGGCCAGCCGCTGGTCGAAAAAGGTGTGGTCTGGAACCTGGGCAAGGTCTTTTTCGACGACCGCAAGGTCTATGATTTCAACCTTCTGCCCGAAGATGGCCACCGCCGGCCGGCCTTCATCAACCTGCAGCAATACTATTTCGAGGATTACCTCGTCGCCCGTGTCCGCGAGATACAGTCCGAGGGCGCGCCGATCGAGCTGCGCGGCGGGAACAAGGTGCAGTCGGTCACGGATCAGGGCGACCATGTGCGCCTCGAGATCGACACGCCTGACGGGCCCTACACGGTCGAGGCCGACTACCTGATTGCCTGCGACGGGGCCAATTCGCCCATCCGTCGGATGATGGGCCTCGATTTCGTGGGCCGCGTGTTCGAGGACAATTTCCTGATCGCCGACGTGATCATGGAGGCCGACTTTCCGACCGAACGGTGGTTCTGGTTCGACCCGCCCTTCAACCCCGGCCAGTCGGCGCTACTGCACAAGCAGCCCGATGGCGTCTGGCGGATCGACCTGCAGCTGGGCTGGGATATCGACAAGGAAGAAGAAAAGAAGCCCGAGAAGGTGATCCCCCGGCTCAAGCAGATGCTGGGCGACGAGGTGGAGTTCAGCCTGGAATGGGTTTCGATCTACACATTCCAGTGCCGCCGAATGGAGAAATTCCGCCATGGCCGCATCGTCTTTGCCGGTGACAGCGCGCACCAGGTCTCGCCCTTCGGCGCGCGGGGGGCCAATTCCGGGCTGCAGGATGCCGACAACCTGGGCTGGAAGCTGAAGATGGTGCTGGACGGCACCGCGCCCGAGACGCTTCTGGACACTTACGATGCCGAGCGGATCCATGGTGCGGACGAAAACATCATGAATTCGTCCCGCTCGACCGATTTCATCACGCCGAAGTCCCAGCAAAGCCGTATCTTCCGCAACGCGGTTCTGGACCTGAGCGAGCATTTCGAATTCGCCCGCCCCTTCGTCAACTCGGGCCGCCTGTCGGTGCCGTGTGTCTACGATGGCAGCCCGCTGAACAGCGCCGATGCGCTGCCCGGTGGCCCGCTGCGCACCCGCCCCGGTGCCCCCTGCCCCGATGCACCCCTTGGGAACGGGTTCCTGCTGGAGCGGCTGGGCGGGCAGTTCGCGCTGTTGACCGTGGATGCCGACGCACCCGAGACGGTTGAGATCGACGGGATGACCCTGCACCGCATCGCGCTGTCGGCGTCCGAGGACGGGACCGGCGCGCTGGCCGAGCGGTACCTGGGCGATGCGGCCTCGGCCGTTTACCTGATCCGACCCGATCAGCATGTGGCGGCGCGCTGGACCGCGTTCGACGCAGACGCCGTTGCAACCGCGCTCAGCCGCGCCCTGGGCAAGGAGGCTGCCGCATGAGCGAGCTGACCCTAAGCCCGAACATCGCAGGGGCCGACGATTTCTACGCCGAGCTTCTGGCCGTTCATGAGGGTCTGACCAAGGACGAGAGCGATGCGCTGAACGCCCGCCTGATCCTGATCCTGGCAAACCATGTGGGCGACCGGGACGTGCTGCGTGCAGCGCTGGCGGCGGCGCAGCGGTCGGGTGGCCAGGGGGATGAGTAACGCTGTCCTCTACGACTACTGGCGCAGTTCAGCCAGCTACCGGGTGCGGATTGCGCTGAACCTGGCGGGCATCGACTACGCGGCGGTCGTGGTGAACCTGCTCGACCGGTCGCACAAGACGCCCGAGCACCTGATGCGGCATCCCCAGGGCCTTGTGCCCGTGCTTGAGATCGACGGGCAGCGCTTTACCCAGTCGCTCGCGATCCTCGACTATCTCGACCGCACCAGGGGCCTGGGCCTTTTGCCCGAAGATCCGGTACGCCGGGCGCAGATGCAGGCACTTGCCTACATTCTGGCCGTCGATGTGCACCCGGTCTGCAACCTGTCGGTCGCGGCCCGTGCGACGGGCAACGAAGAGCCCGCGCGCACCGAATGGATGCAGCATTTCATCACGCCGGGGCTGAAGGCGTTCGAGACCGCCCTGGGGGCGTTCGACCAGGCACCCTACTGCACCGGCAGCACGCCCACCCTGCCCGACCTGTGCCTGATCCCGCAGCTTTACAATGCCGACCGCTGGGGGGCGGCGTATGACGATTGCGCGCGCATCCAGGGCGTCGCCACCGCCTGCGCCGATCATCCGGCGTTTCGGGCCGCGCATCCGGATGGCGTGAATACTTGACATGTTAAGCACCGCCTCCCAGTCTCGGGCCAGAGGGAGGGGCTGCGCATGAAATGGTCCGATTTCGCCCAGTGGGGCCGCAAGGTCGCCGATTGGGCACAAGACTATCACCTGACCCTGCGGGACCGGCCCGTGCGCGCACCGCTGACGCCCGGGGCCACGCTGGCCGCCCTGCCCGAAAGCCCGCCCGACGCGCCCGAGACGATNGANGCGATCATGGCCGATCTCGACCGGATCGTGATGCCCGGGATCACCCATTGGCAGCATCCGCGCTTCTTTGCCTATTTCCCCGCCAATGCCGCGCCCGCGTCGGTTCTGGCGGAATACATCACCGCCACCATCGCGCCGCAATGCATGCTCTGGCAGACCTCGCCCTCGGCCACCGAGATGGAGACCCGCGTACTCGACTGGCTGAGGCAGGGGCTGGGGCTGGCGCCGGGCTTTCACGGCGTGATCCAGGACAGCGCATCCTCGGCCACGCTGGCGGCTGTCCTGACCATGCGCGAACGCGCGCTGGAATGGGCGGGCAACACCAAAGGGCTGGCCGGCCAGCCGCGCCTGCGCATCTATGCCTCGTCCGAGGTGCACAGTTCCATCGACCGGGCCATCTGGGTCGCGGGCATCGGCGACGAGAACCTGGTGCGCGTGCCGACCCAAGGCCCCCTGCGCGCGATGGACCCGCAGGCGCTTCAACAGGCCATCGAGCGCGATCTGGCCAATGGCCACCGCCCCGCGGGCGTCATCGCCTGCACGGGCGGCACGGGCACCGGGGCCAGCGACGACATCGCCTCGGTCTGTGCCGTGGCCCATGCCCATGACCTTTATGTGCACGTCGATGCCGCCTGGGCCGGGGCCGCGATGCTGGTGCCGGAATATCGAAGCCTGTGGGCCGGAATAGACACGGCGGACAGCCTTGTGCTGAACCCGCATAAATGGCTGGGCGCACAGTTCGACTGCTCGGCCCATTTCGTGAAACGGCCCGAGGATCTGACCCGCACGCTGGCGATCCAGCCCGAGTACCTCAAGACCCATGGCGCGGACGGGATCATCAATTATTCGGAATGGTCGGTGCCGCTGGGCCGCCGGTTCCGGGCGCTCAAGCTTTGGTTCCTGATCCGGGCCTATGGGCTGGACGGGTTGCGGACGATGCTGCGCAACCATGTGGACTGGTCACAGGCCCTGTGCGAGCGGCTGCGCGCCGCGCCAGGCTTCGAGATCGTGACCGAACCCGTCCTGTCGCTTTTCACCTTCCGCTATGCACCCGAAGGCGCGGATGCCAATGCCGTCACCCAAGAGCTGCTGACACGCATCAACGACGATGGCCGCATCTACCTGACCCAGACGAAGGTGGACGGCACCTATGTCATCCGCTTCCAGGCCGGGCAGTTCGACTGTACCGAGGACGATGTGATGATGGCTCATGACGTCATCACAGAGATCGCCGCAACACTTTGAACAGGAGGCCCCCATGCCCGCACCGGAAAACCGACTGAAGGCCGCTCTGGCGCGGGGTGATACGGTCTTTGGCTGCTGGACGGCCATGGCCAGCGCCTATGCGGCCGAGATCGTGGGACGCGCGGGCTTTGACTGGGTGCTGATCGACGGGGAACATGCGCCCAACGACCTGCAGACCATCACCCAGCAATTGCAGGTGCTGGATGCGTTAGGGGCCAACCCCATCGTGCGGCTGCCGCAGAACGACACGGCCCTGATCAAGCAGGTGCTGGACGCGGGCGCGCAGTCGCTGCTGATCCCGTTGGTCGAAAGCGCCGCACAGGCCGAGGCGGCGGTGCGCGCCATGCGCTATCCCCCGAACGGGGTGCGCGGGGTCGGCTCGGCGCTGGCTCGGTCGTCACGCTTTTCCGGCATCCCAGACTACCTGACCACGGCCGACGCGCAGATGTGCCTGATCGTGCAGGTGGAGACGGTCAAGGGGATCGACGCGTTGGACGAAATCCTGGGCGTCGAGGGCGTCGATGGTGTCTTCATCGGCCCGGCGGACCTGTCGGCGGATATGGGATACCTGGGCAACCCGGGCGCAGATGAGGTCCAGACGGTCATCGCCGACACGCTGCGCCGCATCGCCGCCGCGGGCAAGGCGCCGGGCATCATGACCGTCAACGACGCCGACACGCCCGGCCATATCGAGAACGGCGCGCGGTTTCTGGCCGTGGATATCGACGTGACCGCGATGGCCGGAGCCTTGCGCAAGAAGGCCGCCCATTGGCGCGAGGCGTTGGGGTAGGACGATCTGCCGTCGCAAACAGCTGCCTGAACAGAGGGCGGCGCCCGACCCTGGGTGGGCGCTTTGAAACGCCTGTGCTCAACGGTTTATCCCGCAAGCCCGAACACAGCATGAGCTGCAAACCACATCGCCAGTGCGCCCTCCCGGGGGAAGGGTCGGGCGCGGCCCGTGGCTGGTCGCCCCGTGCCGGGACAAACGGCAACCTGTAGCCATGGTTGGCGCCGACGGGATTGCTTTGATCGACCCTACCCCGCGATGCTCATCGAGCGGCGGAACATCGCGAGGCTGGCCAGGAAAAAGGCCAGGCCCAGACCGGCCATGGCCTGAATTTCGGGCCACAGATCCTCGGCCCCGGCGCCGCGGAACACCACCGATTTCGCGAATTCGAGGAAATGCCGCGAGGGCAGGAACCAGGTGAAGGCCTGCACCCAGTCAGGCTGCGCCTCGACCGAACCCTGCCCGCCCGACAGCATCATCATCGTCATGATCGTCAGCATCACCAGAAGCGCGAATTGCGCCATGGAACGTGCCAGCGTGCCAAGGAATATGCCGATGGCCGCCGCGCTGAAGAGGTAAAGCGCAGTGCCTGCGATCAAGAGCCCCTCGCTGCCCGCCACGGGCACCTCGAGGATGCCCTTGATCACGAATTGCAGCGACAGGGTAACCGCCAGAAGCACGACGCCCATATTCGCCAGCACCTTGGCCACGGCGATCTCGATGGGCGTGATGGGCATGACCATCAAATGCTCGATCGTGCCGTGTTCCCGCTCGCGCAGCATGGCCGCACCGCACAGCACGATGGTGATGATCGTCAGGTTGTCCATGAGCGCCAAGATCCCGTAGAACCAGGTGTCTTCCCCATTGGGATTGAAGGCACGGCGCAGCGCCAGGTCGACCGGCACCTGCGCCACGGTGCCCGGGGCGAGATAGGCGGCGATTTCGCCACTGACCGTAGAGACAAGATAACTCGACCCCTGGGCCGCCTGCATGCTGGCGGTGGCGTCGACGACCACCTGCAACTCGGGCCTGTGCCCGGCCAGAGCGTCGCGTTCGAACCCCGGGGGCACCTCGACCACAAAGGTCACTTCACCCATGTCCATCGCCCGGTCGATATCGGGCGCGGCGATCTCGCCCGGCGTCTGGAAATAGGGCGGATAGAGCGCGGATTTCATATGCCGCGACAGGCGCGACTGGTCCTGATCGGAGAACGAAACCGAGGCGTTGTTCACAAGGTCGGACGCGCCTTGGGCATCGGCCAGCACCGCAAAGAAGAACGACCAGACGATCAGCACCATCATCACCGGGTCGGCGGCAAGGCTGCGTAGCTCTTTCAGGCCCAAGGCCAGGATGTTCGTCAGGAACCGCATCGCGCTATCGCTCCTGCTTTTTCAGGGCCAACATCGCGATCCAGAAGAACGCGGGCCCGAAGGCCAGAAGCGCCACGAGATTGGGCCAGATCTCGGCCACGCCAAGCCCCTTTGTGAACACCCCCACGCTCGTGGCCAGGTAATAGGTCGTGGGCCAGAACCGGCCGATCCAGTAGGCCGCCCCCTCGAGCGCCGCCACGGGGATGATGAGGCCCGAAAACTGGATCGTCGGCAGCATGGTCAGGATCGCGCCCGCGAAGACTGCCGAGACCTGCGTGCGGGTGATCGACGCCACGATCAGTCCGAACCCCGTGCTTGCGAATGCATAGACCAGCGTGGCCAGCGCCAGCGCCAGGAAAGAGCCCTTGAGCGGCACGTCGAGCACCCAGAGCACGAGCCCGGTCATCATCAGGAAATTCAGGATGCTGATGCCCACATAGACCAGTTGCTTGCCCAGCAGGAACTCGGCCTTGCGGGTGGGGGTGACGCGGAAATTGGTGATCGTGCCGATCTCTTTCTCGCGGGCGACGCTGACCGCCATGAGGATCCCGGGAAACAGGATCAGCAGCATCGCCGGGATCGCGGGGCCGATGGCATAGATGCTTTCGCCGGTGGGGTTGTAGCGCATCCGCACGAGGATCTGAACGGGGTCGGGCACGGCCCCCGGCGCCACGGCGGCGACCGCATGGGCATGGGCACCTGTGACATAACTTTCGATGGAGCCCGCGCGCTGGGTGTCGGTGCCATCGACCCGGGCGAGCACCTCGGGCCTGCGACCCTCCGCCAGGTCACGGCCAAAGCCCGGCGGCACCACAAGGCCCAGCGCTACCTCGCCCGACCGCAGCGCGGCATCGAGCTGCACAGGCGAGCTGGCAACGACGCGTTCCTCGAACACATGCGACCCGCGGTAGCCGTCCAGATAGGCGCGTGAGGCAGGCGAACGGTCGGCGTCCCAGACCGCATATGGCACAGAGGTCACGTCGGAGCTGACCCCGAAGGACGTGATCAGCATCAGGATCGCCGAGCCCAGGAACGCAAACGCCATGCGCACCGGGTCGCGCCATACCTCACGCAGCTCGCGCCGGAAATAGGCGCCTGTGCGGCCCAGGCTGAACCCTTTGCGCGGGTGGGCATGGCCGTTGCCGTCATGGGCCAGGTCGGGCGCGGTGACCTCGTCCTCGCCCTGGGCGGCCTCGATATGGTGGATGAACGCCTCTTCCAGGGTATTGCCGGGCGCATTCGCGACAATGGTCTCGGGGGTGTCAGACACCAGCACCCGCCCGGCATGCATGAGCGAGATCCGATCGCAGCGCAGCGCCTCGTCCATGAAATGGGTCGAGATGAAGATGGTCACGCCGTCGTCCCGAGACAGCCGCACCAGGTGGTCCCAGAACCGGTCACGCGCGGCCGGGTCGACGCCCGACGTGGGCTCGTCGAGGATCAGCATCTCGGGTTCGTGGATCACTGCCACCGCCAGTGACAGGCGCTGCGCGATGCCAAGGGGCAGTTGACCCGCTTTCTCTTCCAGATACGGTGCCAGGCCGAATTCAGCGACCAGGGCGCCGATGCGTTTGCGAGCCGCATCCCGGGGCAGGCGAAAGATGCGGGCGTGCATCTGGAGGTTCTGCTCGAGCGTGAGTTCCTTGTAGAGCGAAAAGCTCTGGCTCATGAAGCCCACCCGGCGGCGGGTCTCGAGGTCGTTGGCGTCGAGCGGATGGCCGAACAGCTCGGCGGTGCCTTCACTTGGTGCCAGGAGCCCCGTGAGCATCTTCATCGTCGTGGTCTTGCCGCAGCCGTTCGATCCGAGAAAGCCGAAGATCTCGCCCTTGTGAATCTCGAAGCTGACATCGTCGACGGCGATGAAGCTGCCGAAACGGCGGGTCAGGTGGCGGGCGCGGATCGCGGGCACGCCGTTGCCGGTCCTGGCGGGGTGCGGGGCAACTGTGGCGCCATTCCCCGGTGTGCCGCCGGTCAGCACCGTGAACGCTTCGGCCACCCCGTCGGTGCCCGTCTGCGCCATCAGATCCACTGGGCGGGCATGGGCCAGAACGCGGCCGTCCTGCATGGCGACCAAGTGATCGAATTGCGCGGCCTCTTCCATGTAGGCGGTCGAGACCAGCAGGCTCAGGTCCGGCCGCCCGGCGCGCACCGCCGCGATCAGCTCCCAGAACTGGCGGCGCGACAGGGGGTCGACGCCGGTCGTGGGCTCATCGAGCAGGATCAGGTCAGGCTCGTGCAAGAGCGCGGCGCACAGGCCCAGCTTCTGCTTCATGCCGCCCGACAGCTTGGCTGCGGACCGGTGCAGGAAAGGGGCCAGACCGGTGGCCCCGGTCAGCGCGGTGATCCGCGCGTCCCGCGTTGCCCCGTCGAGGCCAAAGAGCCGCCCGAAGAAATCGAGGTTCTCGCGCACGCTCAGTTCGCCGGTGAGGTTTCGGCCCAGACCCTGGGGCATGTAGGCGATGCGTGCCGAGACGTTTCTGCGATGCCGCGCAGCGGCCATATCCCCGCCCAGCACGTCAAGCCGCCCGTCCTGCAATCGCTTGGCCCCAGCGACGAGGCCCATGAGCGTGGATTTGCCAACCCCGTCCGGACCGATCAGCCCGACGATCCGGCCCGCGGGCAGATCGAGCGTCAGATCGCGCAGTGCCACCGTATCGCCGTAGCGGTGGTTGACCCCGTCGAACCGCGCGAGGCTGTCCATAGTTCAGCCCTGCCCGTCTTCTGCCTCGTGCAGGATCGCGTCGGGAACCTGCAGGTCGGCGGGCCAATCGGGTGCCGTATCGTCAGGCGACCAGAGACGCAGCCAGGCCTCGCCGCGTACGCCGGTCTTGACCATGTCGATGCGGGCGCGCGCCAGGGGCTCGGGGATCTCCACGCGGACGCGAAACATGAGGCTGTCGCGTTCCTCGCGGGTTTCGACCTGGCGCGGTGTGAACTGCGCCTGGGGCGACACGAAGGTGACACGCGCCGGGATCGCGACGTCTGGCATGACGTCGAGCTTGATGCGCGCGCTGTCACCGATGCGCACCAGGGGTGCCTGCGTCGCAGGCAGGAAGACGTCCATGTAAAGATCTGCCACGCTCACCAAGGTGATGATCGGTTGACCCGCCGAGACGATCTCGCCCGGTTCGGCCAGCCGGTAAAGCACGCGCGACAGGCGCGGCGCGGCCAGTGTCGCATCGGCGATGCGGGTGCGGATTTCCTCGGCCGCGGCGCGTTCGGCATCGATCGCGCGTTGCTGGGACAGAAGCGTGGCGCGGGCCGCGTCGAGCGCGGCCTGGGCGACGTCGGCTTCGGTGCGGCGGATGTCGAACTGTT
>PR_CR_10_Liq_1_inCRDRAFT_1000629_pt1 | contig 21520 bp, 24 predicted proteins | sample PRCRCaboRojoPR_3_FD_10241 | JGI IMG/M metagenome (IMG submission 10241)
GCCAAGCGCATGCTGGCCCGCCTGACCCTGCCGGTCCGGCCCCTGCCATCGCGGCGGGGGGCGCCGTCCAGCACCGGGCGGCAGGTGGATTGGCGCCGGTCCATGCGCGCGGCGCTGCGGCAGGGCGGCGAGATGCGCGCCCTCGCGCTCAAGGCGCCGCGCCCGCGCTGGCCGAACCTCGTGGTGCTGTGCGATATTTCGGGGTCGATGTCGCAATACAGCCGGATGGTGCTGCATTTCCTCCATGCCGTGTCGAACCAGAAGGGCGCGGGCTGGGCGCAGGTCCACGCCTTCACTTTCGGCACGCGGCTGACGAATATCACCCGGCATCTGGCCCGCCGCGACGTGGATGCGGCCCTTGCCGCCGCCGGGTCCGAGGCGCAGGATTGGGAGGGCGGCACGCGCATCGGCACATGCCTGCATGCCTTCAACCGCGACTGGTCGCGCCGGGTCATGGGGCAGGGGGCGGTGGTGCTTCTGATCACCGACGGGCTCGACCGGGGCGACCCCGAGGGCCTTGCGCGCGAGATGGAACGCCTGCACCTCACCGCGCGCCACCTTATCTGGCTCAACCCGCTTCTGCGCTGGGACGGCTTCGCGCCCAAGGCCGCTGGCATCCGGGCGATGCTGCCCCATGTGGACGCCTTCCGCGCGGGCCATTCGGTGCAATCGCTGGAGGATCTGGCGGTCGCGATCTCGAACGCATCGGACAGCGGGGAAAAGGCGCGGCTGATGGGGATGATCGGGGCGGGGTAGGCCCGCAGGCCGAAGGGCGTCCGCACGGTTTGGCGCGATAGTCCTGCCCTTCAGGGCGCACTCCTCATTTGATCTAAATCATGCAGCTTTCCGAATGTTTAAGATATTCCATATTCAGAATGTCAAAAAAGGGGAACTCCATGACACTGAACTGGAAAACGGGCGGGCTGCTTCTGGGCTTCGTCTTCTTTCTTGCCGTGCTGCTGGTCAAGCCGATCGGGGTCAGCACGCAATTCGTGATCCTTGACGGGATCGTCGCAGATGCCGTGTCGCCCGGGTTCATCACCCAGACCGAGGACGGCTATACCTCGACCAACGCCTACATGGCCAAGTTGGACGGCAAATACGCCAAGAGCGCCGCGAACCCGCTGAACTACTCGTTCATCTTCGTTCTCGCCATGATGGCGGGGGCCTTTCTGTCGGTCCGCGCGCGCGGCGGGCTCGAACGCGGCGAGGGCACCATGCCTGCGCTGTGGCGGGCCAATTTCGGCGACAGCGCGGCCAAGCGCTATGCCGTGGCCTTCCTGGGCGGCTTCGTCGTTCTGTACGGTGCGCGCCTCGCGGGCGGCTGCACCTCGGGGCACATGATGTCGGGCATGATGCAGACCGCGCTGTCGGGCTACATCTTCGCCGCTGGTGCCTTTGCCGCCGCGATCCCCGTTGCCCTGATGATGTACAAAAAGGAGGCCTGAGCCATGGAAATCATCCTCGCTATCGTGATCGGTGCCGCCTTCGGTGCCACGCTTGACCGGATCGGGGCCACCAACCCCAACTTCATCGGCAAGATGCTGAACCTCACCAACCTGCACCTGATGAAGACCATCTTGCTGGCCATCGGCACCGGCTCGATCCTGATGTTCGGCGGCCAGATGCTGGGCCTTGTCGATGTGGGCCACATGTCGGTCAAGGCAGCCTATGTGGGCGTCTTCATCGGCGGTCTGCTTCTGGGCGCGGGCTGGGCCGCATCGGGCTTCTGCCCTGGCACCGGTGTTTGCGCCGCGGCCTCGGGCCGCAAGGACGCGCTGTTCTTCATCGCGGGCGGTCTCTTGGGCGCGGCGGCCTATATGGCGAACTACCCGGCCTGGAAGGCCGCGGGCCTTCTGGACAATGTGGCGGGCGGCAAGGTCACGCTCGGCTCTGTGCCCGGCGCCTCTTACGAGGGCCTGACGGGCATTCCCGGCGATCTTCTGGGCATGGCCCTTGGCGCGGTCTTCGTGATGGTGGCCTTCGTGCTGCCCGAGCGCCTGACCCCGGAAAAGGGCTTGGCCCAACCGGCCGAGTGACCCGCATCGCTTGAGAGATAGGGGACCGCGATCTGCGGCCCCTTTTCCATTGCGCACCCCGGCTTGGCCCGGCAGCATGTCGCCCGAGGGAGGCACGCGAATGGAGCGTTTCGACAACATGCCGGAAACCGCGCTGGAGTGGCATCGCGCGGGCAAGCGGGCGGTGCTGGCCACGGTGGTCCAGACCTGGGGCAGCGCGCCGCGCCGGGTGGGCAGCCAGCTTGTGATCGGCGGCGGTGGCGAGATCGAGGGTTCGGTCTCGGGTGGTTGCGTCGAAGGTGCGGTCATCGTCGAGGCGCTGGAGGCGCTGGACGAAGGCGATGCGCGGCTTCTTGAATTCGGGGTGAGCGACGGTGATGCCTTTGCCGTGGGCCTGGCCTGCGGCGGCACCATCCGCGTATTGGTCGAGCCGGTGGGCGCGGTCTTGCCCGAGCCGATGCTGGCCGATCTGGTCGCCGCTCGCGCCGCGCGGCGACCCGTGGCCTATGTCGTCAACACCGAGACCGGCGCCCGGCAGCTGACCGGAGAGGGTCACGCGGACCGCTTCCGCATGGACCGGTCGGGGTTTGAAGAGGATGGGCAGACCTTCGTGGCCATCCACAACCCGCCCCTGCGGCTGATCGTGGTGGGGGCGGTGCATATCGCCCAAGGCCTGGTGCCCATGGCGCGGGCGGTGGGCTACGATCCGGTGATCGTGGACCCGCGCGAGACCTTCGGCTCGGAGACGCGCTTTCCGGGCGAGACGATCCTGAACGACTGGCCGGACGAGGCCATCGCCAAGGTGGGGCTCGACGCGCGCACGGCGCTGGTGCTTTTGACCCATGACCCCAAGCTGGACGACCCGGCGATCGAGGCCGCTCTGCGCTCGGACGTCTTCTATATCGGCGCGCTGGGGTCGACCCGGACCCATGCGAAACGCGTGGACCGGCTGACCGAGGCCGGGTTCAGCGAGGCCGAGATCGCGCGCATCCACGGCCCCGTGGGCCTTGATATCGGCGCGGCGGGCCCGGCCGAGATCGCCGTGTCGATCCTGGCCGAGATGACCCGGGTTCTGAGGAAGGGCGGATGAAATTCGGCCCCGAGCCCGTGGCCGAGGCCCAGGGCGCGATCCTGGCCCATTCGGTCGACCTGGGCGGGCGCAAGCTGAAGAAGGGCGTGCTGATCGGGGCGGACGAGGTCGCGGCGCTGACCGCGGCGGGCCTGCCCCACGTCATCGTCGCACGACTGGAGCCCGGCGAGGTGGCCGAGAACGCCGCCGCCGACCGGCTGGCCCGCGCGCTCGTGCCAGACCCGGACGCCGCCGGGTTGCGCCTGACGCAGGCCTTTACCGGACGCGTGAACCTGATCGCGGACGGGCCGGGGGTTGTCGTGATGGACACGGATCGTCTGCACGCGCTCAACCGCGCGCACCCTATGATCACTCTGGCCACCGTGCCGCCCCATCAGCAGATGACCGAGGGCGGCATGGTCGGCACGGTCAAGATCATCGCCTATGGCGTGCCGGGTGCCGCGCTCGACGCGGCCTGCGCCGCGGGGCAGGGGGCCATTCGCCTTGCCCGTCCCGCCCTTCGCAGCGCCACGCTGATCGTGACCGAGATCCCGGGCGGGGCAGGCGACAAGGGGCGTAAGGCCATCGCAGGGCGGCTGGAGGCACTGGGGATGATGCTGGACACCGTCGAGCATGTGCAGCACCGCGCCGAGCCGCTGGCGCAGGCGATTGCGCGCGCGACAAGCGATCTGATCCTGATCCTGACCGGATCTGCCACCTCGGACCCGGCCGATGTCGGTCCGTCGGCTCTGATGGCCGCTGGCGGGCGGGTGGCGCGGTTCGGCATGCCCGTGGATCCCGGCAACCTCTTGTTCCTGGGCGATATCGGCGAAAGGCCGGTGATCGGCCTGCCGGGCTGTGCCCGCTCGCCCGCGCTGAACGGCGCGGATTGGGTGCTGAGCCGCATCGCCTGCGGCATTCCCGTCAGCGGCGACGACATCGCGGGCATGGGTGTCGGCGGGCTTTTGAAGGAAATCCCCACGCGCCCGCAGCCCCGCGCGGGCAGGGGTCGCCGCGACACCTGAGCGCACTATCCTCTGACGGGTCAATCCACCCAACAGGGAGTGAACCCATGACCAAGACCCTTGCCGCCGCGCTGTGCGGCACAGCCCTCACCGCGCTGACCGCGATGCCGGCCCTGGCCGAGATCCAGGGCAGCTATGTCACCTATTCGGTCGGCGACACCGAGTTCGAAGGCTATTACGCCGTCAATGGCGATCTCGAAGAGACCAAGGGCAGCGTCCTGATCATCCACGACTGGGACGGCATGACCGACTACGAGGAGCGCCGCGCCGAGATGCTGGCGGCCCAGGGCTATGCGGCTTTCGCGCTCGACGTCTACGGCAAGGAGACCGATCCGCAATCCGTCGATGAATACCGCGCGCTGTCGGGGTCCATGTATGGCGACCGAGAGGCGTTCCGTGCCCGGCTTCAGGCCGGGCTCGACGCGCTGCGCGCGCAGGATGGCGCATCGGCGGATGTGGTCGTGATGGGCTACTGCTTCGGTGGCGCCGGCACGCTCGAGATGGCCCGCGCGGGCGCGGACGTGTCAGGTTTCGTGAGCTTCCATGGCGGTCTCGGCACGCCCGAAGGGCAGGATTACAGCGCGACCGACGCGCCGGTTCTGCTGCTCCATGGCTCGGCCGACCCGGTGTCGGGCATGGCGGACCTTGCGGCCCTCCTGGACGAATTGCAGGCGGCGGGCGTCGATCATGACGCGCAGGTCTTTGGCGGCGCGCGCCACTCCTTCACCGTTTACGGGTCGAACGATTACGATCTGGACGCGGACACCAAGTCCTGGGCGGCGCTCAACGCCTTCCTCGAAGACCAGCTCTGATCGCGGAGCAAAGACCGCTGCGCGCGGGCCTCAGGGCTTGCGCGCGGCAAAGTCGATGAGGGCCGACATGCCCGAATGGCCGCGGCCCTCTTCGATATGGGCTTCATAGGCTTCACAGGTGTCGACCTGCCAGCCGGGAAAGGCGGCGCGCAGGATCCCGGGCGTGTAGAGGTTTTCTAGCCGCCCCGGCCCGCCGGTGCCGAAGTCCAGCTGCTTGGGCGTGTAGCCATGCAGGATGATGCGCCCGCCGGGCCGCACCGCCCGGGCCATGCCCTCGAACAGCTGCGCGCGCTCATCGGGGCCCACGAACTGGATGAAGACGCCCAGCACGATGTCATAGGCCGCCTCGGGCCAGTCATGGGCCAGCACGTCGGCCTCGACGAAGGCAACCGTCACGCCCCGCGCCTCCGCCAGCCTGCGCGCCTTGGCGAGGGCCGAGGGCGCGTATTCCAAAGCCGTCACATCCAGGCCCCGCGCGGCCAGGTGGACGGAATTGCGCCCCTCGCCATCGGCCACGCTCAGGACCGATTGACCCGGGGCGAACCAGTTTGCCCGGGCGGTCAGCATGGCCGCGGGTTCGGTGCCGAACAGGTAGTCGTCGCTTTGATACCGGGCTTCCCACATGGGCGATCCTTTCCGTGTCGCGGCGCCTTGTTGGTCCGTATGCTGGCCGCTCTGCAAAATTGCGCGGGCACAAAAAACGCCCCGCGCGGGCGGGGCGTTGATGTCGTGCCAAAGGCCTGTCGCCGCCTATTTCTGCGGCAAGGGCCCGATCATCATGATCATCTGGCGGCCTTCCATCTTCGGCATGTTCTCGACCTTGCCGATCTCTTTCACATCCTCGGCCACACGCTCGAGCAGTTCCCGGCCCAGGTTCTGGTGTGCCATCTCACGCCCGCGGAAGCGCAGGGTGACCTTCACCTTGTCGCCGTTCTCGAGGAACTTGACGACGTTGCGCATCTTCACGCCGTAGTCATGGGTGTCGGTGTTCGGGCGGAACTTCACCTCTTTGACTTCGATGACCTTCTGTTTCTTGCGCGCCTCGGACTCGCGTTTCTGCTGTTCATACTTGAACTTGCCGAAATCCATGATCTTGCACACGGGCGGCGTGGCGTTGGGCGAAATCTCGACGAGGTCGAGCCCGACCGCATCGGCCAGCTCGCGGCCGCGCTGGGGCGTGACGACGCCGACATTTTCACCTTCGGGGCCGATCAGGCGGACTTCGGGGGCGCGGATCTTGTCGTTGACGCGGGGGCCCGTGTCATGGGTGGGCGGCGCGTTGTGGGGTCTGCGGGCTATGGTTTTGTTCCTTGTGTCGTTCTCGGAATTTCGAGCGCTGAAGGTACGCTTGGAACGGGTTTCTTTCAAGGTCCAAATGGGCGGAAACGGGCCGAGCCTCAGGCTTTTGCCCTTGCGTTGCGCCAAAAAAGGCTCATGTGTTCGGCAATGCAGAAAAGCCATGCCCAATGGTGGCGCGGCGACTGACAAGAGGAATGAACCATGCGTAACCTGATCCTGGGACTTGTTGTGATCGGTGCCGCCGCGGGCGGCTATTACTGGTATACCGGGCAGCAGGCAGAGATGCCCGAAGCGGTGACCCCGTCGGGCGACGGCGTGACGGCACCCGATGCGCTCGACAGTGCCTCCGAAGCTGCCGGTGACGCGGTCGAGGCGGCCGAAACAGCCGCCAGCGATGCAGCGGATGCGGTGACCGAGGCCGCCGAAGAGGCCGCCGAAGGCGTCGCGAATGCCGTCGAGGGCGCGATCGACGAAGCCCAGAATGCGGCCAAGGCGGCAGGCGACGCCGCGGGCGAGATGCTTGACCAGACGGGCGAGGCGGTCGAAGAGGCCACGTCCGACGCCATGCAGATGGGCGAAGACGCGGCCGAGGCCGCAGGCGACGCCGCTGATACAGCAGTCGAGACCGGTACCGACATGGCCGAGGATGCCGCAAACGCCGCCGGTGAGGCCGTCGACGCAACCCAAGAGACCGCCGAAGAGGCCGCAACCGCCGCGGAAGAGGCCGCCGAAGGCGCAATGGACACCGCCGAGGGCGCAGTCGGCGCTGCGGCAGAGACCGCCGAAGAGGCCGCCGAAGCAGCGACCGAAACAGCTGAAGAGGCTGCCGAAGCTGCAGCCCAAACCGCTGAAGAGGCTGCAGACGCGACGGCCGAGACGGCTGAAGAAGCCACGGACGCAGACACCGAAACCGCAAACGAGGCGGCCGAGGCAGCCTCCGAGGCCAGCACCGACGCAATGGAGACGGCCACCGAAACTGCGTCCGAAGCTGCAGAGGCCGCAGAAGAAACCGCCCAGGAGGCCCTGACTGCCGCCGAAGAAACCGCAGGCGAAGCTGCCGAGGCCGCCGGTGACGTGGCCCAGGACGCCGCGGAAGGCACCGCAGAGGCGATCGAAGAGACCGGCGATGCGGTCGATGCGGCCAGCGAAAGCGCCGCCGACGCCACCGAGGCCGCGGGCGACAGTGTCGAAGCGGCGGGCGATGCCGCCGACCCGGCCCCGCTCAGCGAGGTTCTGACCGTGGACGGGTTCGACTACGACCGCGCGGTAGAAGCCGTCGAGGGCTCGGAGCTCAACGCGCTCACCAAGACGGCCCTGACCCGGGCGCTTGAACAGGCGCGGGACAATCCCGACCTGCTGAACGGCGTTCTGGAGCAGGTCCGCGAGGCGCTTGGCCTCTGAACCCGGTCACGCCATCGGAACAGCCACACAAGGCGCCGCGGAAACCCACTCCGCGGCGCTTTTTTGTGCTTGGGCCGAGCGCTCAGAGATCGGCGTGGAATTCGTCTATCAGGTGGGTGACGATGGCGCGCATCTGCCCCTCGTGATCGGTGCCCGCGGCCTCGGCATCGCGGGCGATCTTGCGCTGGCGGTCCGAACTCGTGCCGTCCCGCGCGATCCGTCCCAGCCTTTCGACCTCGCGCACGCAGCGCAGGATGCCCGCGTCTTCCTCGACCAGGCCGACCAGTTCTTCGGTCAGTTCCGCCATCGGCACGATCTCGCCCCGGCCGAAGTCGATCAGTCCCTCGGTCACGCCGTAGCGTTGCGCGCGCCAGCGGTTCTCCGAGATCAGGAACGGGTCATAGATGCGCCAGCGCAGGTTGCGCTGCTTGAGCCGCCAGAGCATGCGCATGATGCATTGGGTCAGCGCCGCAAGGGCCAGCGTGTCCTCGAGCCGCGGGCAGACATCCATGATCCGCGTCTCAAGCGTGGGAAAACGCGCGGATGGGCGCAGGTCCCACCAGATTTTCGATCCATCCTCGATCACGCCCAGATCGACCAGCGCCTGGACCGAGCGCTCGTAATCCTCCCAGCTCTGGAACTGGGGCGGCGGGCCGGTGCGGGGCAGGTTGTCGAAACCGAGATGCGGTACTAGGCCAGCCGGGTGTCCTGACCCTGCCAGTAGGGCGAAGAGGTGGAGAGTGCCAAAAGATGCGGCAGGAAATAGGCCGCCTGGCGCATCAGGTCGGCGCGCAGGGCATTGTCGCCCAAGCCCACATGGACATGACAGCCGCAGATCAACATCCGCCGCACCACGCCGCCGAGGTCGCGGCTCAGGTCATTATAACGGTCCTTGTCGGTATGGTGCTGGTTCTTCCAGTCCGCCAACGGATGACAGGAGGCCGCGATGGGGGCGAGACCGAAGCGCCCCGCAATGCGCGAGACCGTGCCGCGCAGGCGGCGCAGCTCGTCCCGGGCGGCGGCGATGTCGGCGCAGACCCGGGTGCCGATCTCGATCTGGCATTGCAGGAATTCGGGGCTGACCTGGTCCTCGAGCTCGGCCGCGCAGGCCTCCATCAGCCCGTCCGGCGCCTCGGCCAGGGCCAGGCTTTCGGTGTCGACCAGTAGGTATTCCTCTTCGACCCCCAGCGTGAAATCCGGCTCCGTCATCGCGCCCCTCCCGTTGTTCCGCCCAGTTGAGCCTTTGTGCACTGGCAGGGCAAGCCCCAAGACTTTTCAGGGAAAGTCTTGGCAAAAGTCTTGATCCAAGACTTTTGCGGCGGGCGGACACGCAAAAGGGCCCGGACGGTCCCGGACCCTTTTGCGGTGCATGGTGTTTGGCTCAGTCCATCGCCTTGAAGTGGAATTCGCCGCCCTCTTTCAGGCCAGAGGGCCAGCGCGAGGTGACGGTCTTGGTGCGCGTGTAGAACTTGAACGCGTCCGGCCCGTGCTGGTTCAGATCGCCGAAGCCCGATTTCTTCCAGCCGCCGAAGGTGTGATAGGCCAGCGGCACCGGGATCGGCACGTTGATGCCCACCATGCCGATATTGACGCGGGCGGCGAAATCGCGGGCGGTGTCGCCGTCGCGGGTGAAGATCGCGGTGCCGTTGCCATATTCGTGGTCCATGGCGAGGCCCAGCGCCTCTTCGTAGCTGCCCGCGCGGACCGTGGACAGGACCGGGCCGAAGATCTCCTTGCGGTAGATGTCCATGTCGGGCGTGACCCGGTCAAAGAGGTGCGGCCCGACAAAGAAGCCGTCCTCATAGCCCTGCAGGCTGAAATCGCGGCCATCGACCACAAGCTCGGCGCCCTGGTCCACGCCCGACTGCACGAGGCGCAGGATGTTCTCCTTGGCCGCGGCGGTCACGACGGGGCCGTAATCCACGTCGTCGCCGGCGGTGTAGGGGCCGACCTTCAGCTTTTCGATGCGCGGCACCAGCTTTTCGATCAGGCGGTCCGCGGTCTCGTCGCCCACGGGCACCGCGACCGAGATCGCCATGCACCGCTCGCCCGCCGCGCCGTAGCCCGCGCCGATCAGCGCATCGGCGGCCTGGTCCATATCCGCATCGGGCATGACGATCATGTGGTTCTTGGCCCCGCCGAAGCATTGCACGCGCTTGCCGTTCGAACAGCCGCGGCCATAGATGTATTCGGCGATGGGGGTCGAACCCACGAAGCCGATCGACTGGATCACCGGGTGGTCGAGGATGGCATCGACCGCCTCCTTGTCGCCGTTGACGACCTGCAGGATGCCCTTGGGCAGACCGGCCTCTTCCATGAGTTCAGCGAGCATCAGCGGCACCGACGGGTCGCGCTCGGACGGCTTGAGGATGAAGGCGTTGCCGCAGGCGATGGCGGGCGCGAACATCCACATCGGGATCATGGCGGGGAAATTGAAGGGCGTGATGCCCGCGGTCACACCCAGCGGCTGGCGCATGGAATACATGTCGATGCCCGGGCCTGCGCTGTCGGTGAACTCGCCCTTCAGCATCTGCGGCGCGCCGATGCAGTATTCCACCACTTCGAGCCCGCGTTGCACGTCGCCCTTGGCGTCGGGCAGGGTCTTGCCATGCTCGCGGCTCAGCGCCTCGGCCAGCTTGTCCATGTCGCGGTTCAGAAGGTCCACGAATTTCATCATCACCCGCGCGCGGCGCTGCGGGTTGACCGCGCCCCAGGCGGGCTGGGCGGCGGCGGCGATTTCGACCGCCTGGTTCACTTCCTCGACCGAGGCCAGAGGGCAGCGCGCCTGCACTTCGCCGGTGGCGGGGTTGTAGACATCGCTGAAGCGGCCCGACGTGCCGGCCACGTGTTCGCCGTTCAGGTAATGGCTGAGGTCTTGCATGATTTAGCTCCTCCTTGGATCGGGCGCAGGATAGGCTTGCAAAATTCATGGATAAAGAGGCAAGCTGACAAAAAGAGTTTGCAGAATTGCAGAGGGCGAGCATGGATCCTTCCTGGGATGACCTGAAAGTCTTCCTCGCCGTGGCGCGCGATGAAAGCCTGTCGGCAGCCGGACGGCGTTTGCGGGTGGACCCGGCCACCGTGGGCCGGCGTGTCGCGCGGCTCGAAGAGGTGCTGGGCGTGGTGCTGTTCGCCAAGTCGCCCCAGGGCTATGCGCTCACAAACGAGGGGCACAAGCTTCTGAGCCATGCCGAGGCGGCCGAGGCCGCGGTCGAGGCGGGTCGCGAAGCGCTGGCGACCCAGGCGGGACAGCTGACCGGCACGATCCGCATCGGCGCGCCCGACGGCTGCGCCAATTTCCTGTTGCCGCAGGTCTGCACGGATATCGCTGCCGAAAACCCGGAGTTGGAAATCCAGATCGTGGCCCTGCCACGGGTGGTGAACCTGTCCAAGCGCGAGGTCGACATGGCCATCGCCGTGAGCCCGCCGGAAACCGGCAAGGTCACTGTTCAGAAGCTGACCGACTACCGGCTGAGCCTGGCCGCCGCGCGGTCCTACCTGCGCCAGAGCGACCCGATCGAGACGGTGGCCGATCTCGAGGGGCACAGGATCGTGGGGTATATCCCGGACATGATCTTCGATCAGGAGCTCGACTATCTGGCCGAGCTTGGCCTGCATGCGGCACGGTCGGTGTCGAACTCGGCCTCGGTCCAGTTCCAGTGGCTGATGCGCGGCGGCGGCATCGGGGTCATGCACGATTTCGCCATCGCCTCGACGCGCTTCCTGCGCAAGGTCCTGCCCGATGAGGTCCACCTGACGCGGTCCTTCTACCTTGTGCGACATGAAGAGGATCGACGGCTGGAGCGTATGAACCGACTGGCCGAGATGCTGGCCGATGGTATCCGCGCCGAGGTCGCCCGGCTTGAGGCTGATGCTTGACAGAACAGAACATTGCACAGACCCTTTGGAAAACGACACAAAATGACCGGAGGAGCGCGATGACGGTTCAAAAAATCCTGGAGACGAAACAGAGCGACGCGGTGATCTGCGTCGACCCGGCCACCCGAATGTCAGAGGCGGCCGCGATCCTTGCGGAAAAGCGGATCGGCTCGGTCGTCGTGTCCGCCGATGGCCGCAGTGCCGTTGGCATCCTGTCCGAGCGCGACATCGTGCGGGAGCTCGCCCATCGTGGTGCCGCCTGTCTCGAGGACCGGGTCGAGACCCACATGACCCCGGATGTGCAAAGCTGCACCCTGTCCGACACGTCCGAACAGGTGATGGCCCGCATGACCGAGGGCCGCTTCCGCCACATGCCCGTGGTCGAGAACGGCCAGATGGTCGGGCTCATCACGCTGGGTGACGTGGTCAAGGCGCGTCTGACCGAGCTTTCCATGGAAAAGAATGCGCTCGAAGGGATGATCATGGGCTTCTAGCCCCGGCGATCCCCCTTGCATTCCCGCGCGCATTACGGTTGCGTGCCCGCGCAATAAAACGACCAAGGGACATGGGCGATGCGCGTAGGTTTGTATCCGGGGACCTTCGACCCGATCACGTTGGGTCATATCGACATCATCCGGCGCGCCTCTGCGCTGGTCGATCGGCTGGTGATCGGCGTCGCGATCAACCGCGACAAGGGCCCGCTGTTCACGTTGGAAGAGCGCGTGGCGATGATCGAAGCTGAATGCCGCGGCCTGTCAGAGGAGACCGGGACCGCGATCATCGCGCACCCGTTCGAAAACCTTCTGATCGACTGCGCCCATGATGTCGGTGCACAATTCATCATTCGCGGCCTGCGCGCGGTGGCGGATTTCGAGTATGAATTCCAGATGGTGGGCATGAACCGCGCGCTCGACGATTCGGTCGAGACGGTGTTTCTCATGGCCGAGGCGCGGCATCAGGCCATTGCGTCGAAGCTGGTCAAGGAAATCGCGCGCCTCGGGGGTGACGTGTCGAAATTCGTGACCCCCGCGGTCCGCGACGCGCTTTCTGACCGCTTCGGCTGAGTCGGCGTGGGCGGCCCCGGGCCGTCGGCGTCAGGCCGCGCGGCCGTACACCGCTTCGCGGGCAATGCGGTCGGCGTCACCGGGGTAGATGCCCAGGTCTTCCACGGCAAATTCTGCGGGCAGGGCCTCGATCTCGCGGCGGGTGCGGACATAGCGGGCGTGGCGGTCGATGGCAGTGCGCAGCGACTGGATGTAGTCGAACATGGTCTCTCTCCTATGGTTGGGTGAACAAGCGGGGCGGCCCCGCTCTGTTACCGCAAACATAGGATTGCTGCGCTGCAGCGCAATTGAGGAAGAGGTCAACCGGCTATGCACCGGATGCAAGGGCGGGGGCGGCAACCAGCACCGCCCGCCGGCCTTGCGTGCCGCCCCGGAGGGTCAGAGGTATTTCCCCATCTCGACGGCGGTATCGCCCATCCGGTTGGAAAAGCCCCATTCGTTGTCATACCAGGTCAGGATGCGGCACATCGTGCCTTCCATGACCTTGGTCTGATCGGTGGCAAAGATCGACGAGCGGGGATCGTGGTTGAAATCCATCGACACGAGCTTGGCATCGGTCACGCCCAGCACCCCCTTGAGCGGCCCGTCCGAGGCGGCGGCATGGATCGCGGCGTTGATCTCCTCGACGCTGGTGGCGCGGGCGGCTTCGAAGGTCAGGTCGACGCAAGAGACGTTGGGCGTCGGCACCCGGATCGCCACGCCGTCGAGCTTGCCGTCAAGCTCGGGCAGGACAAGGCCCACAGCCTTGGCCGCACCGGTCGAGGTGGGGATCATCGACATGGCCGCGGCGCGGGCGCGGTAGAGATCCTTGTGCATCGTGTCGAGCGTCGGCTGGTCGCCGGTGTAGCTGTGCACGGTGGTCATGAAGCCGCGATTGATGCCGATGGCATCGTTCAGAACCTTGACCACAGGCGCCAAGCAGTTCGTGGTGCAGGACGCGTTCGACACGATCCGGTCGTCGCCCGACAGGCTATCATGGTTCACACCGTAGACGATGGTCTTGTCCGCGCCCTTGGACGGCGCGGAAACGAGCACGCAGCTCGCGCCGTTCTCGAGATGCACGGCGGCCTTGTCGCGGTCGGTGAAGATGCCGGTGCATTCCAGCACGATGTCCACATCCGCCCAGGGCAGCTCCTTGGGGTCGCGGATCGCGGTCACGGCGATGGGGCCGCGGCCCACGTCGATATTGCCGTCCGCGACGGTGACCTCGACCGGAAAGCGGCCATGGACGCTGTCGTATTGCAGCAGATGCGCGTTCGTTTCGACCGGGCCCAGGTCGTTGATGGCGACGATCTCGATATCGGTGCGGCCGGATTCGATGATGGCGCGCAGGACGTTTCGGCCGATGCGCCCGAACCCGTTGATGGCGGCTTTGACGGTCATGGAAAGACTCCGTTGGGTGGACAGTGCGTTGTTATCGCTAACCTGCCCATTCGCCCTCCGGTGTCAACCGCAGCGCACCGCTTAGCGCCAGAAGGCGATCCAGTCGCTCAGGTCCCAGAATTTCTTGGCCAGGAACAACAGCCCGTCTCCGTCGTTCAGAACGATATCCGCGCCGATCCCGGCCAGGATCATCAGGCCCAAAACGATGGCGATCTGGTTGGTCATGGGACAGCCCCGATTGGAGATGCCCCTATCATGCCAGAGCGGGCAGGGGCTGTCACGCGGGTTTGTCGACGGGGGCGGCGGGCGCGGGTGCCGCGGGCGCGCTCATCAGGTCTTCGATGAAAAGGCTCAGTAACGCGCCCCGCCCGGACACGCCGGCCTTGCGATAGGTGGCATGCAGATGCGCCTTGACCGTGCCTTCGGCCGAGCCACGCATCTGCGCGATCTCGGGGATGGCGAGGCCCTTGAGCAGGAACATCGCCACGTCCTGTTCGGCGGGTGTCAGGCCCCAGTCGGCAAAGCGCGCCAGGACGATTTCGTGGAACGCGCCCGAGGCGAGCCCCAATTGTTCCTCCAGATGCGCTTTCTGCCGCAAGAGCTGCATGAGCACCCGGAACTCGAATACCACCGCCGCGATCAGCGCCATGGCCGCCAGCGCCTCGACCGTGAAGTGGGGCGACTGGAACGCGGCCCAGCGCAGGGCCATCCCGTCGCGCGCCACGTCGATCAGGAAGAAGGCCGCGCAGGCGACCTGCGCGGCGATCAGGGCCAGAAGGGCCAGGGGCTGTCTTTGCCACGATACTGTCATGTCTCGATCTTTACACCGTCCGGGACGGACTTGGCACCGGTCACCATGGCGCGGGGCAGGTTGATGCCGGTCCGGTGGCTTTCCCACAGCACCGCGGCGATATGGACGCCGACCGACAGACCGGCCCAGCCGACAAGCATTTCATGGATCTCTTCGACCCATTCGATGCCCCAGAAGGCATTGGTGGTCATCATGTGCCCCGTCAGAGCGATCAGGGCGATGCTGGACAGAAGGTTCAGGATCATCAGCGCGCCCAGCGGCGAATGGCCCAGATGCGCCCGGTGCCGCCCCGTCGCGATATCCGACAGGTGGTCCAGCACCGCGCCCGGGCGGGGCACGAGGGTGGACAGGCGGGCCCGGCGGGGGCCCAAAAGCCCCCAGAGCAGGCGCAGCCCGATCAGTGCCGCGATGGCATAGCCGATCCGGTCATGCAGCGCATTGTCCTCGTCCACGACCAGGGCGTTGGCGGCGAACAACGCCGCCAGGCCCCAGTGAAAGATCCGGATCGCGGGATCCCAGGTCTTGTAGCGGGTCATGTCCGACGCCTCAGTCGTCGCGCTCGGATTTGACGATCGTCATCGCCTGATCGAGGTAGAGCTCGTAGCGCTCACCGTCTTTCAGGGCATAGACCTCGTACATGCCATCGTCCCGCTCGATCTTGCGGACCTCGTAGCCCTGTTCGGTCAGGGTTTCGGTGATCTGGGCGCGGGTGGCCTCGTCCAGCCTTTCGTAGCTCGAGGCGTGGGCAGCCATGGGGGCGGCGATGGGGGCCATCAGGCTCAGGCCAAGGGTAAAAGCGGTCAGTTTGGATGTGCGTGTCATGGGTCATCTCCTTCGCATGTGCCGGACGGGATGCCCGGCATCGGTTGTGCAAAGGTGCGCCCGGGCGCGCCGGCCTTCCATTGACCCAAAGGTGGGCATGGGCGCTCTATACCGAAGGTTTAGCGTGGTTTCGCGGCGGCTGCGGACACGAAAACGCCCGCGCCGGGCGGGCGCGGGCGGTCCATCGCTGTGAGGTGCGATCAGTGCAGCAGACGGCCCATGGCCCCGGCCACATCGGCCATCCGGGCCGAAAAACCCCATTCGTTGTCGTACCAGGCCAGAACGCGCACGGTACGGCCGCCGACCACCTTTGTCTGGTCGGGCGCAAAGATCGAAGACGGCGTGGTGTGGTTGAAATCGACCGACACCTTGGGCTCGGCGTCGTAGGCCAGCACCATGCCCATGTGGCCGGCTGCGGCCTCGCGCACGATCTCGTTCACATCCGCCACGGTCACGTCCTTGCCCGCCTCGAAGGTCAGGTCCACCGCCGAGACATTGGGCGTGGGCACCCGCATCGCCGTGCCGTCAAGGCGACCCGACAGTTCCGGCAGCACCTCGCCCAGGGCCTTGGCCGCGCCGGTTGAGGTGGGGATCATCGCCATCGCGGCGGCGCGGGCGCGGTAGAGGTCGTTGTGCCGCCGGTCAAGCGTCGGCTGGTCGCCGGTATAGCTGTGGATCGTGGTCATGATCCCGCGCTCGATGCCGATCGCGTCGTTCAGAACCTTGGCCAGCGGGGCCAGGCAGTTGGTGGTGCAGGACCCGTTCGACACCATCACGTCGCCCTGTTCCAGGCTGCGGTGGTTCACGCCGTAGACGATGGTCTTTTGCACGTTCTTCGCGGGCGCCGAGATCAGCACCGATTTCGCCCCCCGTTCAAGATGGATGTTCGACTTCGTGCCGTCATTGAACTTGCCCGTGCATTCCAGCACCACGTCGCAGCCCGACCAGTCCAGCTCGGACGGGTCATAGGTCGACATCACCTCCATCGGGCCACGGCCAAGGTCCATCGTGGTCTCGTCGACACGCACGGTGCCGGGAAAGCGGCCATGGATGCTGTCGTAGCGCAGAAGATGGGCGTTCGTTTCGATCGGGCCTGTGGCGTTGATCTTGACGACCTGCACGTCGTTGCGGGCGGCCTCTGCAATGTATGCCAAGGTACACCGGCCGATCCGGCCAAATCCGTTGATACCGAGGGTGACGGTCATGCTGCGCTCCGAAAACAGGGGATTTCGCCTGACCCATAGCGGTCCGGTGGGGCTGGGGAAAGAACAAAAAGCGATTATTCTCTGAATGTTAGCGATAAATCGGCGCGACCGCAGGAGTGAGCGCTAACTGTTTGCGCGAACGCCGCGCGCCGTGTAACCGGAAAAGGCGCAAGTCAGCAGGGGTATGAGGCATGAGCGGTCTTCTGGCGCTATTCGACGATGTGGCAGTGATTGCCAAGGTCGCGGCCACGAGCGTGGACGACGTGGCCGCCGCCGCGTCCAAGGCAGGGACCAAGGTGGCCGGGATCGTGATCGACGACGCCGCCGTGACCCCGAAATACGTCCATGGCTTCGAACCTGCACGCGAATTGCCGATCATCTACCGCATCGCCAAGGGCTCGATGTTCAACAAGCTCGTGGTTCTTCTGCCCATCGCGCTCTTGCTGGCCAATTTCGCGCCGTGGATGATCACGCCGCTTCTGATGCTGGGCGGGTGTTACCTGTGCTTCGAAGGGGCGGAAAAGATCTTTCACGTGCTCTTTCCCCATGCCGACAAGCATGTGGCGGCGGATATGAGCGTGAAGGATCCCGGCCACCTCGAAGAGGAAAAGGTGCGCGGCGCGATCAAGACCGACTTCATCCTCTCGGCCGAGATCATGACCATCTCGTTGGCTGCGATTCCGGAAAGCACGGTCTGGATGGAGGCGGCGACGCTGGCCGTCGTGGGCGCGGGCATCACCGTCATCGTCTACGGGTCGGTCGCGCTGATCGTGAAGATGGACGATGTCGGGCTCTACATGGCGCAGAACGGGCGCACTGAGGCCGGGCAGCGGTTCGGGCGCGGTCTGGTCAAGGCAATGCCCGTGGTCATGAAGGTGCTGTCCACCGTGGGCACCGCGGCGATGCTCTGGGTCGGCGGATCGATCCTGGTGCATGGGCTCGAGGCGTTCCACATTCAGGAACCCGGCCACACCATCTATGCCCTGGCCGAAAGCGCGGCCTACGCGGTCGAAAGCGCGGCGGGGTTCGTGAAATGGCTGGTGACCGCCGGGCTTTACGGGGTCTTCGGGCTGGTCGCCGGGCTCTTGCTGATCCCGGTCGTCACCCGCGTGGTCGGACCGGCCATAGCGGCCTTGACCGGCGGCAAGAAGGCGCACTGACGGCAGCCTTACTGAGCGCCGAGCCAGCCCATCGCGCTGTCCTGCGACAGCTTTTGTACCTTGGGCGTCGCCGCGTTGAAGGCCAGGATGATCGCACGGCCCGTTTCAAGATCCATCGCGGCGGTGTTGAACCACATCGTGTTGGATCCATTGTGCAAATGTACGCCGTCGCGGATCAGCCAGCCGCCCACGTAATCCGCGCCCGGTCCGGGAATGTGCAGCCGGTTCCAGCCTTGCGCGCTCAGCACCTCCGTGTCGCGGGTCAGATGGGCGCGCAGCACCGCCATGTGATCGGCAAGGCTCAGGTGGATCCTGCCGGCGGGGCCCATCGCCTCGATATTGTCGGCAGATGGGCCGGGGGGCACCGGGCGGACCCGGAAAAGCGCCATAACGCCGCTTTTGTGGCCCCGGGGCGCGTCGAACGCGCCGTCCGATCCCGGGGCGCCGAAGCCCGCGCTGTCCAGACCCATCGGCGCAAAGACATGGGCCTGCATGAGATCCCGCCACGACTGGCCGGTCGCGGTCTCGAGCATGAGCCCCGCGGTCATGTAGCCTGCGTTGGAATAGCGGAAGGTCTCGCCCGGCGCGGAGGCCGGGGGTTTTGCCAGCAGCCGTGCAATGATCTCGCGCCGGTCCCGGGTGGGGGTGTCGCGCGCACCGCTATAGCGGAACAGCTCGCGCAGGCCGGGATTGGCACGTATCCCGGCGCGATGGGCCAGAAGCTGGTCATAGGTCACAGTGGCATAGCCCGGATGCAGATCGGGAAGGACCGGGCCGAGGGTCTCGCCCAGCGTGTCGTCGCGCCCGATCCGACCCAGCTCGGTCAGTCGCGCCACAAGGAGTGCGGTCAGCGCCTTGCCGTTCGAGCCCAGATGCCAAGGATCGCCGATCTCGACCGGCACGCCGCTGCCGCGCGCACGTTCTCCGGCGACGGCGATGTCCGTTGTGCCGCCCGCAAAAAGCGCGACCCCCACGGCGGGGCTGCGTGTCTGCGTCAACAGCCTGTCGGCGAGCGTCTGGGCGGTGTCAGCCATGGCGGGACCGGAAAACAGCAAAGTGGCGCCGATCAACAGGCGGCGCAGGCGGCGGGTCAGCGGGCAGGGTAACATGGCCCAGTTTGGGCGCATCATGGGGCCGCTGTCAAAACCCTCTGCCGTGCCCGCCCGTGGCCGCGCCACAGGAAAAGCCCGGAGCGTGACCCCGGGCCTTTCTCTATCACGGGCGCGCCCCGTGGATCAGAGCAGCGCCTTGACGCGCTCCACCACGGCCTCGGCGGTGATGCCGAACTTTTCGTACAGCACGCCGGCCGGGGCCGAGGCACCGAAGCTGGACATGCCGACGAAATCGGCCTTGGCCTCGCGGCCACGCTCGCCCAGAAGCCAGCGGTCCCAGCCCTGGCGCACGCCGGCCTCGATGCCCACGCGGACCGGCCCGCCGGGCAGGACGCGCTTGCGATAGGCCTCGTCCTGTTCCGCGAACAGCTCCATGCAGGGCATGGAGACGACGCGGGTGCCGATCCCCTCGGCCTGAAGCATCTCGCGCGCGGCCATGGCGATCTCGACCTCCGAGCCGGTGGCGATCAGGATCGCCTGGCGCTTGCCCTCGGCATCGGCCAGCACATAGGCGCCCTGGGCGGTCAGGTTCTTGGTCTTGTGCTCGGTCCGGACGGTGGACACGCCCTGACGGGTCAGAGCCAGGACCGACGGCGTCTTTTTCGACGTCAGCGCCAGTTCCCAAGCTTCGGCCGTCTCGACCGTATCGGCCGGGCGGAAGACATGGGTGTTGGGCGTGGCGCGGCTGATGGCGACATGTTCCACCGGCTGGTGGGTCGGGCCATCCTCGCCCAAACCGATGCTGTCATGGGTCATGACAAAGACCGTGGGGATCTCCATCAGCGCGGCGAGGCGCATCGAGGGGCGGGCGTAATCGGTGAAGGCCATGAAGGTGCCGCCATAGGCACGGACGCCCCCGTGCAGCACCATGCCGTTCATCGCCGCGGCCATGCCGTGTTCGCGGATACCGTAATGCAGGTACCGGCCCTTGCGGGCCTCGGGCGTAAAGATGCCCAGATCGCCGGTCTTGGTGTTGTTCGACCCCGTCAGGTCCGCCGAGCCGCTGAAGGTTTCGGGCATGATCGGGTTCACGATCTCGAGCACCATTTCCGACGATTTCCGCGTCGCCACCTTGGGTGCCTCGTCGCTGACCTGCTTTTTCAGCTGCTTGATCGTGGCCGACAGTTTCTTGGGCGGCTCGAGTTCGAACATGCGGGTGATCTCGGCCTGGCGGTTGGACGACAGCTGGGCAAAGCGTTCCGACCACTCCTGGCGGGCCTGCGCGCCGCGGCGACCGATCTCTTCCCATTGCGCCTTGATGTCGGCGGGGATCTCGAAGGGCCCCCAGGTCCAGCCATAGGCGTCCTTGGCCGCTTGCAACTGGCCCGCGTCGGTCAGCGCGCCATGGCCCTTGGCGGTGTCCTGCGCAGCGTGGCCCAGGGCGATATGGGTCTTGCAGGCGATCATCGACGGTTTGTTCGACAGCTTGGCGGCGGTGATGGCTGCGTCGATCTCGGCCGGGTTATGGCCGTCGATCTCTTGGACATGCCAGCCGGAGGCGCGGAAGCGCATCATCTGGTCGGTCCGGTCGGCGATGTCGACGGTGCCGTCGATGGTGATGTTGTTGTTGTCCCAGAAGACGACGAGATGTCCAAGCTCTTGCCGGCCGGCCAGGGCGATGGCCTCCTGGCTCACACCCTCCATCAGGCAGCCGTCGCCGGCGATGACATAGGTGAAGTGGTCGAACACCTTCTTGCCGTAGCGGGCGCGCAGGGACTCCTCGGCGATGGCGAAACCGACGCTGTTGGCGATGCCCTGGCCCAGCGGCCCCGTGGTGGTCTCGATCCCCTTGGCATGGCCGTATTCCGGATGCCCTGCGGTGATTGCGCCCCACTGGCGGAAATTGCGGATCTGGTCGAGCGTCATGTCCTCGTAGCCCGTAAGGTAGAGGAGGGCGTATAGCAGCATCGAGCCATGGCCCGCCGACAGGACAAAGCGGTCGCGGTCGATCCAGTCGGGATTGGCGGCGTCGAATTTCAGGTGCTTCTCGAACAGGACGGTCGCCACGTCGGCCATCCCCATGGGCATGCCCGAGTGACCGGAATTGGCGGCATGCACGGCGTCGAGCGTCAGCGTGCGGATCGCGGCGGCTTTCATCCAGTGGTCGGGATTGGCGGTGCGCAGGGCAGAGATATCCACGGGGCAGGGTCCTTCCGGGGCAATGGGGTTTCGAGGTTGAATACCAGCCCGCCCTTGAAGATCAAGCCGCGCCCGGGGCCCAGACCGCCCGAGGGGCGCATTTTCCACAGGCTTTGGGTAGAGTTAGGCTCAGGCAACGGGTGCAGCGATTCGCCGGACGGGCCGCGCATGGTGATCCCGACCGGAAACAAGAGCAAAACGCCGCGCAAGAAAAACTGCGAACGAGGATTTGGGGTATGAGCGAAACCGACGACCTGACACAGCGCATCGCCGTGGCGCTGGACCGGATCGGGCAGGGGCTCGAGGGGCTGAGCCGCCCCG
>PR_CR_10_Liq_1_inCRDRAFT_1000630_pt1 | contig 21510 bp, 13 predicted proteins | sample PRCRCaboRojoPR_3_FD_10241 | JGI IMG/M metagenome (IMG submission 10241)
GCGGGTGACCGTAAGCTGCTCCGCGGGGCGGCCCACGTCGCGGCCGAGCACCACGGGGGTGTGCGCCGCGCGCCGCGCGCGGATCAGCGCCAGCGCCAGCGCGAACTGGTCCGGGCGCGCCTTGGAGCGCGGGTTGTAGAGGGCCAGCACCAGGTCCGCCTCGCAGACCAGCGCCAGGCGGCGCTCGATCTCGGCCCAGGGCTTGAGATTGTCGGACAGGGACAGGGCACAGAAATCGTGCCCCAGCGGCGCACCCGCCAGGGCGGCGGCGGCCTGGGCGGCGGAGACGCCGGGCAGGATGGCAAGCCGCACCTGCCGCCAGGCGGGATCATCGGCGTGGTCCAGGGCCTCGAGCACGGCGGCGGCCATGGCGAATACCCCGGGGTCGCCGGAGGAGACCATCGCCACCCGGGCGCCGCCGGCGGCGAGACCGAAGGCGTGGCGGGCGCGGTGCAGTTCCTCGCGGTTGTCCGAGGCGAGCACGCGCTGGTGTGCGGCGAAGGGCCCGGCGAGGTCCAGATAGGTCTGGTAGCCGAGGATATCAGTAGCAGCGGCCAGCGCGGCGCTGACCGCCGGTGTGCGCTGCGCGGCGCTGCCCGGCCCGAGGCCGACGACGGTGAGACTGCCGGCGGCGTGGGCGTCGACGGCGCTCACGCGCCCTGCCACTGCTCGCCCGGCAGCAGCAGCATGGAGAAGTAGGGCACCGAGGCCGGGTCGATCTCGGCGAGGGGCAGGATGCGCTCGCCGGCCATGGTGGCGCGCTCCACATAGAGCGCCCGGTGAGCAACACCCAGGCGCGTCAGCACCCGCCGCACCTTCTCGAAATTGCTGCCGAGCTTCATGATGGCGGCGGCGTCGGCGTCCTGCAGGCGGCGCTCCAGCTCCGCCTCCGGCAGGGTGCCGGCGAGCACCAGCATGCTCTGGTCGCGATAGACCAGCGGCGTGCCAAGCGCCGCCGCGCTGGCCACCACCGAGCAGACGCCCGGCACCACGTCGGCCCGAAAGCGCCCGGCCAGGCGGTCGTGCAGGTACATGAACGAGCCGTAGAAGAAGGGGTCACCCTCACACAGCGCCGCCACATCGCGCCCGGCGGCGAGATGACCGGCGACCAGGTCAGCGGCGCGGTCGTAGAAGCGGCGCATGATGCCCTCGTAGTCGAAGGGCGGCGCCGGGATGCGGCCGGTCACCGGGTATACCAGCGGCAGCAGGATCTGGTCCGGGCGCAGATGCTCCGCCACCGTGGTGTAGGCGTTGCCCCGTTTTCTGGGTCCGGCGTAGTAGGCCACCACCGGCGCCGCGCGCAGCAGCCGCAGCGCTTTGAGCGTGAGNAGTTCCGGGTCGCCGGGGCCGACACCGATCCCGTACAGCCGGCCGACGGTCTGGTCGGGGGTGCCGCCACCGGCGGTTGCATCGGCGGGCGCGCCAGCGTGGTGTTGGCGCGGGGCGTCGGGACGGGCATCGAAGGGGCTCATGCGGCGTGCGGCCCGGCGGCTGCCGGCTCCCGGCCGAGGGCGTTGACAGCGGCGGCGGCCATAGCGCTGCCGCCGCGGCGCCCGCGCAGGGTCACATAGGGCACGCCGCGGCTTTCCTCCGCCAGTGCCTGCTTGGACTCGGCGGCGCCGACGAAGCCCACCGGGAAGCCAAGTATCAGCGCCGGCCGCGGTGCGCCGTCGTCCAGCATCTCCAGCAGCCGGAACAGCGCCGTCGGCGCATTACCGATGACCACCACGGCGCCGGCGAGCTGATCGCGCCACAGCTCCATGGCGGCGGCGGTGCGGGTGTTGCCGAGCGCCCGGGCCAGCGCCGGCACCCGCGGGTCGGCCAGGGTGCAGACCACGGGATTGTCCACCGGCAGCCGCGCGCGGGGGATGCCCTCAGCGGACATGCGCCCATCGCAGATGCCCTCAGCGGACATGCGCCCATCGCAGAGAATGGCGGCGCCGGCGGCGAGGGCTTGCTGCCCCGCGCGGCCGGCGTCGGGGGAGAACAGCAGGTCGTCGACGACGTCCGGCATGCCGCAGGCGTGAGCGACACGCACCGCCAGCGCTTCCAGATCCGCCGGTATGCGGTCCAGATCCGCCTCGGCGCGGATGATGGCGAAGGATTCGCGATAGATGGCGTCGGCGTCGCGATTGTATGGCAGCATCGGCGATGGGCTTGGACGGCGGTGCGAGTCGGCGGCTCGGGCCGCAGACCGAAACCGCCAGTAGGCGCAGAAATATCCAACTGTACCGGCTGATGCCGCCATCCACCAGGGGGTTAACCCCAGAACAATGGGACGCATGTCAACGAACGCGCAATTTGCCCCAGCCACAGCGAGTCATCCCTGGCTCAGTATTATCGGCATCGGCGAGGACGGCCTGAGCGGCCTCGGCGCCGCCGCCGAGGGGGCCATCGCCGCGGCTGCGGTGGTCTTCGGCGCCCGCCGCCACCTGGCGCTGTTGCCGGCGCGGTTGCCGGGCCAGTGCGCGCACCAGCGCCGTGAGCCCTGGCCGCAGCCCTTTGACCTCGCATTCGGGCGTGTTCTGGAGTTGCGCAACACGCCCGTTTGCGTGCTCACCAGCGGTGATCCCCTGTGGTTCGGCGCCGGCGCCAAGCTTGCGGCGCAGCTGGCGCCCGGCGAGTATCGGGTGCTGCCGGCGCTGTCGTCGGCGCAGCTGGCGGCGGCGCGGCTCGGCTGGCCACTGCAGGCCGCCACCGTGCTGCGGCCGGTGTGCGCCGACCCACCGCTGGCGCCGGCGGTGGCCCTGACGCGGGTGCGGCTGCATCTGGCCGACGGCGCCCGGCTGTTGATCCTCTCCGCCGATGCACACACCCCAGGGCTGCTGGCGGCCCTGTTGCGGGCCGACGGCTGGGGCGCGAGCCGGCTCACCGTGTTCGAGCGCCTGGGCGGCCCGGCGGAGCAGCGCATCGAGGCCACCGCGGATGACTGGAGCACGACGGACGTGGACCCGCTCAACCTCGTCGCGGTGCACTGCCGGGCGCCCGCGGACTGGGTGCCGCGCCCGCGCCGGTGTGCCCTGCCTGATGATGCCTTCAGCCACGATGGCCAGCTCACCAAGCGCGACGTGCGGGCCCTGAGCCTGAGCCGGCTTGCGCCCGGCCCCGGCGAGCTGCTGTGGGACGTGGGCGCCGGCTGCGGCAGTATCGGTATCGAGTGGCTGCGGGCGGAAGACGGCTGCCGCGCCATCGCCATCGAGCCCGACGCCGCGCGGCGGGCGCTCATCGTGCGCAATGCCGCAGCCCTGGGCGTGCCGGAGCTGTTAGTGGTGGCGGGACGGGCGCCGGCGGCGCTGGCGGACCTGCCGGCCCCCGATGCCGTCTTCATCGGCGGCGGGCTGACCACGGCAGGCGTCGCAGCGCGCTGCTGGGCGGCGCTGCGCCCGGGCGGCCGCCTGGTGGCCAATGCCGTGACGGTACAGAGCGAGGCGACATTGGCGGCGCTGCGGGCGCAGATCGGCGGCGCCCTGACGCGGATACAGGTGGCAGACGCCGCGCCGCTGGGGCGCTTCGACGCCTGGCGCCCGGCCATGCCCATCACCATGCTGGCCGCGATCAAGGGCGGGGGCTAAAGTCTGGGGGCGAGCCTACAGGGCGAGCGTCCTTAGGCCGTGCCCGCCCTTGTATACCCGCCGCATCCCGGTTTTCGGTTGCTGCGCGCTGACGCCTGCGCCGACTGTTGACATCCGCCGGGTCTCAATGCCCCATGCGGTCTGTCCCGTCGAACCGGCTCGTGCAGGCCGGGACTGTGCTCAGCCTGATGATTCAGCTGGCGTTGGCCGCGCCTGATTTGGATAGACTACTCGGCGTTGGCACCCAAAACCCTGGCCCTCCCCCTGCGCATGCGCGGATTCCGGCGGGTTCTCGGATTCGAGCGCGCATTGGCAGGTGATGGGAGCCGTGCCCAGGTCATCGCAGGAGAGCCGCAGCCGCATGAGCAAGCCCGCAGAGCCGAACGCCAATGTCCCGGATGCCCTTCCGGCTGCCCCGCCGGAGGCCAGCCGGGGGGCCAACCCGGCAGTCGCCTCCGCCACCGCTGCCCCAGCTTCCGCCGGCGCCGCAGACAGCACCAACACCGGAGCGGCGACACGGCGCTGGCGCGACGCGCTGGCGGCCTTCCGCGATCGGCGCGTGGTGACCATGCTGTTCCTCGGCTTTGCGGCGGGCATCCCGCTACTGCTGATTTTCTCGTCGCTGTCGTTGTGGCTGCGGGAGGCGGGTGTGGAGCGTCATGCCGTCACCTTCTTCAGCTGGGCGGCGCTGGGCTACTCCTTTAAGTTCGTCTGGGCGCCGCTGGTGGACCGTTTGCCGCTGCCCTGGCTCACCCGACGGCTGGGGCGCCGCCGCGGCTGGCTGCTGGTGGCACAGATCGCCATCGTCACCGCCATCGCGCTGATGGCGTCCATCGACCCCGCTGGGGGCCCCGATGCCCTGGTGCGCATGGCCCTCGCCGCCGTGATGCTGGGCTTCTCGGCGGCCACCCAGGACATCTGCATCGACGCCTTCCGCATCGAGTCGGCGCCGCCTGCTCTCCAGGGCATGCTCTCGGCGGCCTATATCGTCGGCTACCGGATCGGCATGATCACCAGCGGCGCCGGGGCCTTGTTCCTGGCGGCGGCATTCATGTCCTCGGCCGAGCAGTATTCCTTTGCGGCCTGGAGCCTGACCTACAGCATCATGGCCGGCACCATGCTGGTGGGCATCGTCACAACGCTTTTGGTGGCGGAGCCGGCGCGCAACCGCCAGCTGAGCTATCCCTATCCGGCCACGGCCTATGCGCGGCTGGTGCTGGTGTTTTTGTGCGCGGCGACGGCTTTCGCGGGAACCTTTTTCCTCAGCGGCGGGACCTTCGCGGCACTCAAGAACGCCGCGGGCGGCGGCGCCCTGGCGACGCTGCTGGTGGAGGCGGTGCGCCTGGCGCTCGCCATCGGGCTCGCCGGACTGGTGGGCTGGGGGCTGGTGAAGCTGGGCGCCGTGGACCGGGCCATGGCCGCTGAGACCTGGGTGGCGCCGGTGCTGGATTTCTTCCGGCGCTACGGGCTGGCCACGGCGCTGCTGCTGCTGGCGCTGGTGGGGCTGTACCGGATTTCAGACATCGTGCTCGGCGTCATCGCCAATGTCTTCTACCAGGACATCGGCTTTACCAAGCCGCAGATCGCCAAGGCCGTGAACACCTTCGGCGTGATCGTCAGCATCATCGGCGGTTTCCTCGGCGGCCTGCTGGCCACGCGCTTTGGCGTCATGCGCATCCTGATGCTCGGCGCCATCCTGTCAGCCGCCACCAACCTCGCCTTTGTCGGCCTCGCCTACGCCGGACACAACGTACCGCTGATGTACGCGACGGTGTTCGCCGACAACCTCGCCGCGGGGCTGGCCAGCGCCGCCTTCGTCGCCTTCCTGTCCAGCCTGACCAATATCCAGTTCACGGCGGTGCAGTACGCCATTTTCAGTTCGCTGATGACCCTGCTGCCGAAGACCCTGGGCGGCTACTCCGGCGGCATCGTCGACGGCATCGGCTACCCCGGCTTCTTCATCTTCACAACCCTCATCGGCGTGCCGGTGCTGCTGCTGGTGTGGCTCGCCGGGCGCAAGCTCGCCATCCGCGACGCCGCCTGAGCGGCAACCCCGGCGCGCCCCGGGCCGTGTGATCGCGGGGCGAGCACACCGGATGCAAACGGCCGGGCGTGTGGATCAGAAATGTGGCTTCTCGGGCGCGTCGTCGAACATGCTGACGCTGGCCATGATCTCTTCCCGGGCCTCTTCGCGCCCGCCCCAGCCGCCGACGCGTACCCACTTGCCCTCGTCGAGGTCTTTGTAGTGCTCAAAGAAGTGGGCGATCTGGTCCAGCAAATGTGGCGGCATGTCACGGAAGCTGGTGATGTTGCGATAGCCCTTGAACAGCTTATCGATGGGCAGCGCCAGGATTTTCGCATCATCGCCGGACTCGTCGGTCATCTTCAGCACACCGATGGGCCGGCACTGGATGACGGAGCCCGGAATCAGCGGGTAGGGGGTGACCACCATGACGTCCACCGGGTCGCCGTCGGCGGATAGCGTGTGTGGGACATAGCCATAATTGCACGGATAGTGCATGGCGGTGGACATGAAGCGATCGACGAACATGGCCCCGGTCTCTTTGTCCATCTCATACTTGACGGGCTCGGAGTGGGATGGAATCTCGATGATGACGTTGATCTCGTTGGGGACTCTTTCGCCGCGGGTGACGCGTTGCAGGTCCATGGGGAGGCTCCTCAGTGGTTGGCTGGGGTGATTGGCTGGGGTGGCGGACCGGGGTAATCGACCGGATTGATTGACTGGCTGATCGCATCCCGTCGGCGGCGGTGGGGACACCGCGGTCGGGACGGGGGAAGTCCTGAGTGTAACGCAGGTGCAGCAAAGCTGCCGGCGCTTGCCCCCACAAACACCGCGGTAGCGATGGCGGCGCCATGGTGGGCATCCGGTGGTGGCCTTCGATGACGCATCCACCGCTGCGTCCGGGGCGCGCCGACGTATGACGTCAGACGATCAACGGCACCAGCAGCAGCGCCAGTATGTTGATGATTTTGATCAGCGGATTCACGGCGGGGCCGGCGGTGTCCTTGTAGGGATCGCCGACGGTGTCGCCGATGACCGAGGCCTTGTGGGCCTCCGAGCCCGATCCGCCGAAATTGCCCTGCTCGATGAATTTCTTGGCATTGTCCCAGGCGCCGCCGCCGGCGGTCATGGAGATGGCGACGAAGAGTCCGGTGACGATGGTGCCGATCAGCATCCCCCCCAGTGCCAGGGCGCCGGCATCGCCGCCCATGAGCCACCGCATGCCGAAGGCGACCACCACAGGCACCAGCAGCGGCAGCAGCGAGGGTACGATCATCTCCTTGATGGCCGAGCGCGTCAGCAGATCCACGGCACGACAATAGTCGGGTTGCTGCGTGCCATCCATGATGCCGGGCATGGCTCGGAACTGCCGGCGCACCTCGGTGACGACCCCTCCCGCAGCGCGGTTGACGGCCTCCAGCGCCAGCGCCGCGAACAGATAAGGCACCAGGGCCCCCACGAAGAGGCCGATCAGCACCGCCGGATCATCCAGCCGGAAGGCCAGCGCCTTGCCCGCCGCCGCCAGGGTATGCGTGAAATCCGCAAACAGCACCAAGGCTGCGAGGGCGGCGGAGCTGATGGCGTAGCCCTTGGTGACGGCCTCGGTGATATTGCCGACCGCGTCCAGACGGTCGGTGATGCGACGGATTTCCTGGTCCATCGCCGCCATCTCGGCGATGCCACCGGCGTTGTCGGCGATGGGCCCATAGGCATCCAGCGCAACGATCATGCCCGTCATGCTGAGCATGGCCGTGGCGGCGATGGCGATGCCGTACAGCCCGGCCATGGCATAGGCGCCCAAAATCGCCAAACAGATGACGATCGCCGGCGCCGCCGTGGCTTTCATGGCGACCCCCAGGCCGGCGATGATATTGGTGGCATGCCCGATGGTGGACGCCTTGGCGATGGCCCGCACGGGCCCGTAGTCCATGCCGGTGTAGTATTCGGTGATGATCACCGTGAGACCGGTGAGTGCAAGCCCGACGCCGGCGGCGCCGAGGATGCCCCAGCGGCTGATGACCTCGCCGGTGGCGGGCAGCAGCAGCGTCGGCGGCAGCAGCAGCCAGGTGATGGGAATGAACAGCAGCAAGGCAATAATGCTGGCGGCGGTGAGGCCCTTGTAGAGCACCGCCATGATGCGCTCGGCGTCGTCCTCCGCCTTGACGAAATAAGTGCCGATCACCGTGGCCAGAATGGCCGCGCCGCCGAGCGCCAGCGGATAGACGATGGCGGTGGCGCCGTGATCGCCGAGAGTCAGCCCGCCGAGCAGCATGGTGGCCACCAGGGTGACGGCATAGGTCTCGAACAGGTCGGCGGCCATACCGGCGCAGTCGCCCACGTTATCGCCGACGTTATCCGCAATCACCGCCGGATTCCGGGGGTCGTCCTCCGGAATGCCGGCCTCCACCTTGCCGACGAGATCGGCACCCACGTCGGCACCTTTGGTGAAGATGCCACCGCCCAGGCGTGCGAACAGGGAGATCAGCGAGCCGCCGAAGGCGAGCCCGAGCAGTGCGTAAAGCGCCTCCTGCTGCCCCTGTGCATCCATCGGGTCCGCCGGCGCCAGCCAGAGGTAGTACCCGGCAACGCCGAGTAATGCCAAGCCCACCACCAGCAGGCCCGTGATCGCACCGCCGCGGAAGGCGACCTGTAGCGCCGCGTTCGTACCATGGTGCGCGGCCTGGGCGGTACGGGCATTTGCGCGCACCGACACCGACATACCAATGTAGCCCGCAGTACCCGACAACAGGGCGCCGAGCAGGAACCCCGTGGCGGTTGCGGGCCCCAGCAGATGCCAGAGGGCGGCCATCACCACCAAGCCCACGACGATGATGGCCAGAGACTGTCGGCGCAGGTAAGTGGCGGCGCCCTGCTGAATGATGCCGGCGACCTCTGCCATACGCGCGTCGCCTCGGGACTGGGCCAGCACCCAGCGGATGGACGCCATGCCGTAGCCCAGGGCGATGAGGGCGCAGACAATGGCAAAGACCGAGGATACGGACATCGTCTTGTCAGTTCCTCAGCAGCATTGCGCGGTGGCAGCACGCGCCACACCAGAGCAGCCCATCAAAGCAACGCGAAGGAAACGGTCACGCCGGTCATGACGATGGCGACGATGCTCATGAGCTTGATGAGGATGTTGAGGCTGGGCCCCGAGGTGTCTTTGAAGGGATCACCAATGGTGTCGCCGATGACCGAGGCGCGGTGAGCGGTGGAGTTCTTGCCGCCATGATGGCCAGCCTCGATGTACTTTTTGGCGTTGTCCCAGGCGCCGCCGGCGTTGGACAGGAACACCGCCAGGGCAAAGCCCGTGGCCAGCCCGCCCACCAGCAGGCCGATCACGCCGGCGACGCCGAACAGCAGACCCACCAGCACGGGGGCCGCAACGGCGATCACCGAGGGCAGGATCATCTCGCGCTGGGCGCCGACGGTGGAGATGGCCACGCAGCGCTCGTAGTCCGGGTCCGCCTGGCCGCGCAGGATGTCTGGGTTGCCTTGGAACTGCCGGCGCACCTCTTCCACCATCAACTGCGCGGCGCGGCCCACCGCCAGCACCGTGAGGCCACTGAACGCAAAGGCCACCATGGCACCGAGGAAGAGCGCAATCAGCACCACTGGATTCAGCAGCGTGACGTTGAAGTAGGCCATGAACTGCAGCAGGCTGGCATCTGCCGTCGCCACCGAAGCACCATCCGGCAGCGCCAGCGTGGTGATGCCGGCGGCGATGAGGTCGATGCGGATTACCTCCACGTAGGAGGCGATCAGCGCCAGCGCCGTCAGCGCCGCCGAGCCGATGGCGAAGCCCTTACCGGTGGCGGCGGTGGTGTTGCCCAGCGAGTCCAGGGCGTCGGTGCGCGCGCGCACCTCAGGTCCCAGGCCGCTCATCTCGGCATTGCCGCCGGCGTTGTCGGCGATGGGCCCATAGGCATCGCTGGCCAGCGTAATGCCGAGGGTGGAGAGCATGCCCACGGCGGCGATGGCCACACCGTAGAGCCCGTGGCCCATCTGCGCCACGTCGAAGTCGGCCGCGAACAGGAATGACAGCATGGTGCCGGCGCCCACGGCCACCACGGGCGGGATGCTGGAGAGCATGCCGACACCGATGCCGGCGATGACCGTGGTCGCCGCCCCGCCCTCGGCGGCGCGGGCGATGCTGCGTGTGGGCCGGTAAGAGGGCGAGGTGAAATACTCCGTGGAGCGGCCGATGACGATGCCCGTCACCAGCCCCGTCACCACCGCGGCCCAGATGCCCCAGGTGTTCTCGATGCCCAGCAGCCAGAGCACGCCGGCGGCGGCGACCACGATGAGAGCGGCGCTGACATTGATGCCGCGCGACAGCGCATGCAGCAGCTCGCGCTGGTCCGCCCCCTCGCGGGTCTTTACCAGATAGACACCCAACACCGACAGCAGGATGCCGATGCCGGCGATGGCGAGCGGCGCCACCACCGCTTTGAGCTGCATGGCGGGCTCGCTGACGTAGGCCGCCGCCCCCAGGGCGCAGGCGGCGAGGATGGAGCCGCAATAGGACTCGAACAGGTCCGCGCCCATGCCGGCGACGTCGCCGACGTTGTCGCCGACGTTGTCGGCGATGACCGCCGGGTTGCGCGGGTCATCTTCCGGGATACCGGCCTCGACCTTGCCCACGAGGTCCGCCCCCACGTCGGCGGCCTTGGTGTAGATGCCGCCACCGACGCGGGCGAACAGCGCCTGCAGCGACGCCCCCATGCTGAAGGTCAGCACCGTGGTGGTCACCAGCACCAGTCGCGACCCCTCGCTGGCGTCGCCGGGGGTGAAAAGATCCACCAAAATGAACCAGAACACCAGGTTGGCCAGGCCAAGACCCACCACCACCAAGCCCATCACCGCGCCGCTGCGGAACGAGATCCGCAGTGCCTTGCCCAGTGAGGCCTGCGCCGCGGCCGTGGTGCGGGTGGCGGCGCGGGTGGCCGTCTGCATGCCGAAATAACCGGCGAGTGCAGAGAAAAAACCGCCGAAGACAAAGGTCACCGGCAGCCAGGGGTTCTGGATGCCGAGACCATAGGCGAGATAGGCGAAGACGCCGGCCACCACCGCGAACACCAGCAGCATGATCTTGTACTGCTGGCGCAGATAGGCCATGGCGCCATTGCGCACATGGCCGCCGATGGTGCGCATGGTCTCGTTGCCTTCGTCCTCGGCCTGCATTTCCTTGTAGAAGCGCCAGGCGAAGATCATGGCGACGACGGCGGCGAGCGGGGCGATCCAGAAAACGGGCTCAGTCATGTCATCGGTACCGCAGATGTGATGGGCGAGGGACTGAATCGAATGCCGGTCGCACGCCGTCCGCGGCGGCACCAGCGCCGTGCCCGGGATGCTGGCGGCACCCGGGCTCCTGCGCGCCCGGCGCGCCATGCAACGCCCGGGCGGCACCGGGCGTCCGGCCCGATGCTGGATGGCCCAAAAACCTCAGCGCGAGTGCAGCGCGCATGCCGCCCCGCGCGGGCGATACCGGCCGGTGGCGGCTTGATCAGTCGAAGCGTGTCACCTGTGCCGAGCGCCACCAGTCGTAGTGCTTGGACTGAAGCTCCTCGTGGCTTGGGAACGGATAATAGGCAAAGTCCGCATGGTCGCCGACATAAAAACCGCGCTCCACCATGCGGTAGATGATGCCCTGCCTCACCTGCCGCATGACGAGCTTGCTGTCTTTGGTGTTGTGCTCAAAGTCCAGGAGCACGTCCCGCAAATGGCCGATGGCGGGATATGGCAGGTCATCGGCGTTGCCGTTGGCCGGGTCGGCCCAGAGTGCGCCGAGCTTCAGCTCGGCGAAGGCGATACGCGGGACGTTGACCGGGTGTTGTGGATCGGTGATGGAGCGGCAGAAATCCCGCGGCTCCAGCCGGCTCGCCACCAACGGCCGCACGGGGCAGAACTCCTGATAGAGGTGCAGCGAATAGGCGTTGTCTGCGGTGTAGTCACCGCGGGTGAGCTCCAGCGTGCGGCCGTCGTCGGTGACCAGGTAGAGGTTGCCGAGGGCCGACACCGGCACCCGGGCGAGGGCGGTGTAGATGCCGAGGTAAACCGAGGACTTGGGCGCACCGCTCGGCTGGGTGACGCAGCGCTCGTCGGCGAGGTGGAAGGGAAAGTCACCGCCGCGGAAGGACGGATCCACCTCGAAGAACATGGCTTGGTCATGGGCGTGCAGATGTCTGCCCACGGCGTAGTAGGCGCCGAAAGCCGCGGGCTCCAGTTGCGAGGCGATCAGCGCCTCCGGGATCAGCGACAGATACAGCCGATAATCGCTCATCGATACCCCCGTGGGATTGCGCTGGGTGGAAGGAAAGCGCAACGACTGGCGTTGGCAAATACGCTAACGGAAATCCCTGTACTTTGCAGCAACCATTTTTTGACACCGCCCATTGGCCTGCGTAGCCCCAGCTGCCCGGCCCAACGGTTTACCGCGAGGCGTTACCTTGCCGGTACTTGAGCCATCGCGCCCCATGGCGCCCTTGCACCATGCCACTGCGCCTTCGTGACCCGGACCGACACACCGACGGCGAGTCCCGCGCCCGGCCCGCCGGCCAGCGCCGTAACGGGGTCGGCGCTGCTCCGCCCCCGCGCCGCGTGACGCGGGCCGTCAGACCTCGAATGGCCCGAGCTTTTTCTCCACGGCGACGTTCTCCAGGGTCACGTACTTGGGCAGGCCGTTCTCGTAGGGCGGGTAGTCCTCACCTGAGATGAGTGGATAGAGATACTCGCGGCAGGGCTCGGTGATGCCGTAGCCGTCTTCGCTGATGAAGTCCCGGGGCATGAACTTCTCCACATTGGCCACCTCGGACAGGGGCGCTTCGCCCACCTCCCAGACGTAGGGGGCCGAGGACTTGCGCACCACCGTCGGCATGATGGCACTGTGGCCCTGGAGCGCGTATTCCACGCCGGCCTTGCCCAGCGCATAGGCCTGCTCCACGTCGGACTTGGACGCCAGATGGCGGGCGGCGCGCTGGAGATAATCCGCCACCGCCCAGTGGAACTTGTAGCCCTTGGCCGCTTTGACCATGTTGGCCACCACCGGCGCGGCGCCGCCGAGCTGGGCATGGCCGAAGGCGTCGCGGGTGCCCTGCTCGGCCAGGAAGCGCCCGTCCGGGTAATGGCAGCCCTCGGACACCACGACGGTGCAGTAGCCGTGGGTCTGCACCTTGGCCTCCACCGCGGCGATGAACTTATCGTGGTCGAACTCGATCTCCGGAAACAGCGTGATCACCGGAATCCCCTGGTCCGCCACCAGCGCGCCGGCGGCGGCGATCCAGCCGGCGTGGCGGCCCATGACCTCCAGCACGAAAAGCTTGGTGCTGGTGGCGGCCATGGAGCGCACATCGAAGCTCGCCTCCAGGGTGGAGGTGGCGATGTACTTGGCCACGGAGCCGAAGCCCGGGCAGTTGTCGGTGATGGGCAGGTCGTTGTCGACGGTCTTGGGCACGTGAATGGCCTGCACCGGGAAGCCCATCGTCTCTGACAGCTGGCTCACCTTGTAGCAGGTGTCGGCGGAGTCGCCGCCGCCGTTGTAGAAGAAGTAGCCGATGTCGTGGGCCTTGAAGACCTCGATCAGGCGCTCGTATTCGCGCCGGTTGGCTTCCAGGCTTTTCAGCTTGTAGCGGCAGGAGCCGAAGGCACCCGAGGGCGTGTGGCGCAACGCGGCGATGTTCTCCGCCGACTCGCGGCCGGTGTCGATGAGATCCTCCGTCAGCGCGCCGATGATGCCGTTACGCCCGGCGTAGACGTTGGCGATCCTGTCGGTGTGCTGGCGGGCGGTCTCGATGACGCCGCAGGCGGAGGCGTTGATCACCGCCGTCACACCGCCGGATTGGGCGTAGAAGGCGTTCTTCGCGGTCATGGCTGTCCCCTTTTCGTGTTGCATCGCCGCAGCGATCGTCGGCTTGGGCCGCGCCCGGCACGCGTTGGCGGCATACCTGTTGCGCGGCGCAGGTCAAAAACCCACCCGGGGCTTGGGCTGGAGCAGATCCCCGCTTACCGGCACCGCCTGCATCGCTGGCCTGCACCTGCGAGACCCGGGCTCCGCGCTCAGCGAGGCTATTGCCAGGCTGCGGCATGCGGACATGGCGCAGGCGATGGCCTGGTGCCGGCTGCCCCGTGACTGAAATCGGACTCGGCTCAGGGCGCCCGCTGACCTGAGGAACACCCGGAGTGGGCTTCCGTGGAGCCAGAAGGCTGGTTAGGGCCTAAGCCTACAAAATCGCCGCCACCCGCGCATCGAAATCCCGCTGATGGGCGTATCGAAAGACTCGATGCGGTTCGGGCGCTTTCGGCGGCGCCGGCGCTCCAGGCGCGGACTCAGGGGGCATGCCGGGCTGCGCGGATGGCTTGCCACGCGTAGCCCCACTCGATGCGCTCCTGCTCCAGGCGCACCCGCTCACCCCAGCGGTGAGTCAGCAGCCCCTCGCAGACCCGGCGCTCGTCGGCCGTGAGGCGTGCCAGCGGCCCGGCGGCGGGCTTGTCTTCGCGCTGCCAGAGATCGCGGTGCCGCAGCAGCGTCTCGGCGTCCATCAATAACGAGCGTACCCCCGGCAGATGGCTGCGCAGTCGGCTCAGGATGGCGAAGCCGTGGGTGTCGAGATCGCCCCAGTAGTGGCAGGGGCGGTTGCGCAGCCAGGGGATGGCAGCAAAGACCTCGACGGCATAACCGCGGGCCATGCAGCAGACGCTGCCCGGCAAGTCATCGAAGGCGAGGCCGGTCTGCAGGTTCTCGACCATGAAGACCCGCGCCGGCGCCAGTGCCAGCGCGGCGATCTGCTCCACCGGCGCGGTGATATCGCCCAGGCCGCCGACGATGGCTCGCAGCGCCGGGTCCAGGATGCGCACGCGCATGAGATCCGGCTCGCGGCGCAGGCCGGCGAGGCTGTACAAATCGGCATCCCCCGGCGTTGCTCCGGCCCCGTACAACTGCCGATGCTGGGCGAGCAGATCCACCAGCCGCGCGCGTTGCGCACCGATCCACTTGGTGTCGATGCCCGGAATCGGGAGCTGGCGGCTGTAGAGCCCGGAGTCGGGGTGCGCGATGAGCCAGCCCAGCACGGCCAGCAGCCGCTCGAAATCCGCGGGTTGCGCGTCCGCGAGCCAGTCGTAATGGCGCCCGACCCGGAGCGCCGGTCCGCCCGTCGCACCGCCGTTCACCGCTGCACGGGGATCGGAATCACCATCGGGTGCCAACAGCCCGCGCAGGGCCACCGCACGCGCCCAGGCGACCCGCCATGGCGCCTGCTCCCCGAGCCAGGCCGCCACCTGGGCGGGCTCGGCCAGCACCAGCCGTTCCGGCAGGCGCTGGCGGCCGAGCCCGGGCCATTGGCGCTCAGTCCAGAGCAGTTCACCAGGGCGCTGCGGGTCGGTACCCACCGCAGCCCAATCCTCGATCCAATCCCGCACCCCCGCCAGGTCTTGCGCCGCCTCGCGCTCCGTCGGCGGGTGCAGGAGGATGCTCAGCGGCCAGCTGCCGGCGCCGTCCAGCCAGGTGCGGCGGCCGCCGTTCCAGCGCCGGCGCAGCAGGGCGGCGACGCCGCCCGGATCAAGGCGACCAGCGCCGGCCATCGACGGGCTCCACCGACCGCGGTGTGCCCGACGGCAAGTCAGCGGCGGTTGGCGTGGACAGCAACGAGGCGGCGGTGGGCTCGGGCCGGGCCGACGCCGCCGTCACTGATGCCGCCTCCTGCGCACCGGCTTCGGGCAGCGACAGGCGCTTGCGCGTTTGGTCGTAGGCGATCTGCAGGGTCGTCGAATGCTTGCGCTCGCGGATGTCGACGAAGCAGGCGCCGCCGATGAAGGGCTCCAGGGTCATCACCGATTTCAGCGGTGTAGCGACGATCATCTGGAAGCCGAAACCCTCGAAGATGCGCATGGCCAGCTCGGTGAACTCATTGTCGGCCTTGCCGAAGGCCTCGTCGAGGACCACCGGGGCGTAGCGCGGCAGGCCGCCTTCCCGCCCGCCGAGCTGGTAGCGCAGGGCGGCGGCGAGGCAGGTGGTGGCGAGCTTCTCACGCTGACCGCCGGACTTGCCGGCACCGGAGCGGTAGACCTCCACTTCGCGGCCGTCGACGTCCAGCTCGCGGCCGATGAACTCCACATGCAGGCGCACGTCCAGCACCTGCTGGCGCCAGCGCTTGTCGTCCGGCTCCTGGCCGGCGAGCCGGTCGACCATGGCGGCCAGCGTCTTGAACCTGGACTCGGCGTCGGCGGCGTCGAGCTGGGCACTCCAGACGTGCTCCAGCACTTCGCGCACCTGCTCGCGAAACACCAGCACATCCGGCAGCTGACGTTCGCTGACCTGGATCTGCAGATGGGTGCCGGTGTTGAATTCGGCCTCGGCGAGACCCTCGTTCACCAGGGCCATGCGCTCGCGGATCTGCCGGCGGGCCTCGTCGACGTGGCGCGCGAGCGCGGCCAGATTCTCGGTGCTCTGATCCTTGAGCAGCGCGGCGAAGCGCGCCTCGAAGCGCGGCAGCCCGTCCTGCTCGATGCGGGTCAGCAGACGCAGATACTCGGGCGCCGAGGCCAGGGTCTCATCCAGGTCGGCGGCCGCCATGGGCCAACCGCGCCGGAAGGCGCCAAATTGGCGCTCGATCCGGGTGGCGAGATCATTGCGCGCGTTCTGCGCGGTGCTGCGCGCGTGGTGCAGCTCGCGCTCCACCTGGCGGGCACGCTGATCGAGATTGGTCAGCGTGAGCGGGGTCTGCGACGTCTCGAAGCGCTCGCCGAGGGCCTGCTCGGCTGCCGCGTCAACGGGCTGCTCCGCCAGCTCCCGGTCCAGCGCCGCCAACGTCACATTGTGGGCATTGCGCTTGTCGTCGATGTCAGCGCGCCGGGCGCGGATGCGATGCAGCGCCTGCTCGAGCTCGCGCAGGGCGTTGCCGGCCGCCTCGATCTGCCGGCCCAGCTCGGCCAGATCGCGGTTGCCTTCGCGCAGCTGGCGCAACTCCGCCTCAAGGCGCTCGATCAGGTCCAGCTGGGCGGCGGCATCCAGATCCACCCAGCGCAGGTTCATCAGGCTCTGGCAGCTCAGCGCCTGCTGCCGTGCCCGCTCGCGCCGTTCGGCCAGGGACTTGAGCTGCTGGTCGAGCTCGGCGCGCTCGCCCTGTAGCCGCTGCACCATGCGCCGAAAGTGCTCCCGCTTATCGCGGTTGTCGAAGCCGAGCACCCAGCGGCCCTTGTCGTCGAGGCGGTGGCGATCGTCCTTCTCATGACGGCCGCGGCTGTGCTTGACCTGCCCGGCGAGGGTGACCGCCCGCTCGGCGTCGCGGAAGGCGCCCAGGTTGGCCGCGCACTGGTAGTCGAAGCGGCGGCTCAGCTCGTCGAACAGCCAATCGCGGTGGGGCGATGGCTTGAGATCCAGCTTGGCGACCAGCGACGACGGGCTGAGCCTGGCGGTGGTGCGCGGCGCACCCGGCTCCACCCGGTGGTAGACCAGCCGCTGTCCCAGATGCGTCTCGTTGATGTAGCGGGAGACAGCGGCGTAGTGGCGCTGCTCGACGATGAGCGACAGCGCAAAACTGTGCAGCACCCGCTCGATGGCCCCGCGCCAGTCGGCGGCCTCGGGCTTCACCTGCACCAGCTCACCCACGAACGGCAGCGCCTCATGGGGCAGTCCCAGGTTCTCCGATATCTGCGCCCGCAGCCTCAGCATGTGCCCCGGGATATTGGAGGGCTGGCGCAGCAGTGACGCGAGCTCGGCCTCGGCGGTATCGAGCTCGGCGACCACGGCCTTGTGCCGATCGCGCACGCCGTCGCGCTCCTGCTCCAACGCCTCCTGCTGCTGCTGGCCGCGCTCGACCACGGTGCGCGCGCGATCGGTGAGTGCGGCGAGCGTTTCCGGCGAATCGGGCAACGCCCAGTCGAGGTTGCGGCACAGCCGCTCGGCTTCGGCGCGGTTGCCCAGGCGGCGGTCGCGCTCGCCGCCGGCCTGAGTGAGCTCGCGCTCCAGCTGCTCGATGCGGCCGCCGCCCTGGGCGCGGTGGCGCTCCTGCAGCCGGTCGATCTGGGCGTAGTCCTGGTCGACCCGCGCCTGTTGCGCGGCCTCTCGGCCGGTCAGCGCGTGGTCTTCGGCCGCCAGCCGCGCCAAGTCCGCCTCCAGCAGATCGCGCCGGCGCCGCCGCAGGAAGGGATCGATGGCGGCGAGCTGCCGGTCCAGGTGGCGCAGCTCCTGCTCGGTGTGCTGGTGGGCGGCGTAGGCGTCGCGGGCCGGCGCCAGGATCTCGATCTGCTGCCGGGCCGTGATCACGGCGCGATGGGCCTGGTCCAGCTCGGCGAACTCCTCCACCAGGCGGTCGGCGACCTCGAAGGTGCGCGGCGGGTCCAGCATGAACTCGCGCAGAAAGCCGTTCAGATCGCCCAGGTTCTTGGCGGACTGGGTCTTGTGCAGCAGCTTCAGCGCCATCTCGGCATCGATGCGCAGCAGCATGCGCAAGCGCTCGCCGTAGCGGGCGTATTCGCTGAAATGGCTGACATCGGTCAGCTCGCGCTTGAGGCCGCGCAGATCCAGGTCTTCCGCGAACCCGGCCAGCTCGCGCTGCAGCACGAAGGGCCGCTCAGCGATCATGTAGTGGCGCTTCAGGTCCTGGGTGGCGTTGCCGTTGCCGCGGATCCAGAACACCTGGATCAGCGTCACCACCGACCCCGCACCGTCGGCGTACTCGGCGGCCAGCGCGGACCAGGTGGTGCCCGGGCGCAGGGTGCGGGCGGCGATCTCGCCGGTGTCGGCGCTGGACTGATCCGCCCAGGCACCGCGCACATAGGTGACCAGATTGCGGTCGGTACGGGAGCGGTCGCCCTCCCGGGCCGCGGCATTGAAGCTGGTCCAGCGCGGCGGAATCAGGAGCGCCGTATAGGCATCCAGCAGCGTCGACTTGCCGGAGCCGGAACGGCCGACGATGAGAAAACCGTCCGGCGCGACCGGCACCTCGTGCAGGCCGGCGAAGGTGCCCCAGTTGAAGACGCTGAGCTTGGCGAGGCGAAATTGCTCGCGGCGCTCGGCATCGCTCCAGCCCGGGGGCTCGGGGCCAGCGGGCGCGGCCGCCAACGCGGCGGCAGACGGGCCGGCGGCGTCGCGTGGCCCGGTCGCTGCGTCTCGCGGGCCGGCGGCGGCGGCAGACGGGTCTTCGAACAGGTCGTCTGACGGGTTAGTCATCGCATGCCTCCCGGCCGGCGTCGGCCGCCATGGCCGCGTAAACGGCCGTCAATTGCTCCACCTCTTCGGGCCCGAAGATGAGCTTCAGACTCGCCGAGACCTCGAACCGGTCCGCATTGCCCTTGAGCGCCGCGAGCAGACTGTTGGTCTTCGCCTTCTCGATGGCGGTGTTGATGCGCTTCTCGAAGCCCGCGCGGTCGGTGCTGTCCGCCGGCTCGTACAGCCGCAGTTGCTCCGCCAGCTCGGCGCGATCCACCAGGGCCGGCTCGCCGCGCAGCTCCGCGTCCACCAGCACCTGACGCAGGTACAACAGCAGCACCGAGTCGATGAAGGTGAGCGGCGAGCGCCGCAGCAGGCGGGGTGTCTCAAGCTCGCCGGTGTCGGCCTGCCGGGTGAAGGCGATGCCGCGGTCGGCATCCAGGACCAGCTCCAGGAACAGATCCGCGAGGCGGGAGCGGATGAGCGGCTCGTGCTGCAACAGCGCCGGCCACAGCCGGGGATGGCGGCGCTGCTCCAGTGCCGGCCCCGTCAACAGCCGCACCAGTGCGCGCCGGGCGGACTCGGGCAGCTGGCCGGTGTCGCCGGGGTAGAGGGGATCGGCGGTCAGAGCCTCATCCGCCGGCGCCGCGTCCGGGTCGTTACCCGGTGTGATGCCGGCCGTCCCGGTCTCGTCTTGTGTCATGGGCTGCAGCCTCGCGCTGGCGGCTGGTGCATGGTGCACCAGCCGGATTCCCGTTTTCAGAGTCGTCGCTCATCGACTGGCCGCCACGAACCGAGTCGGCTGGATGGCGGCGGGCGGGGACGCCCTCATCCGTCCTCTCATGGTGCCCACTCCCCGCCGCCGGCGGCGATCCCGGACCTCAGGTCCGGCTTGCTGGCGAAATAGACGCGCGGAATGCATGCGGAGCGCTCGATGCCGTCGCGCCCGCGCCAGCTCACCCGGTCAGTGGCCGAGGCGACGACACCGTCGCGCATGCCGAGGGCCAGGTAGCCGACGACGGTGCCGAGGCCTTGCGCCGCCGGGTAGGCGCGCAGCAATTCGGCGACGGTGACCTGGCCGCGGGCGGCGAGCAGCTCGGCGATGTGCGATTCGAGGGTGCGGAAGTCGATCTCGGACCGGGCCACCAGGTCGGCGATGACATCCAGGCCGATGACCGATTCGGCGGCATGGGCAATGCCGCCGTCCACGGCATCGAGCGTTGGATCGTGCAGGCGCAGCTGCGAGACGGAGCGGAGCCGGGCGCTCGGCAGGGTCAGATGCCGGTCGATGGACTGCTGCGCCCGCAGCCGATCCTTCACCGCCAGGGACCCGCGCTGGGCGGTCTTCACCAGTGCGCTCATGCGCTGCTGCTCACGGTACTCGCGGCTTTGCACGAATTGCTTCAGGCCGCGCGCGAATTGGTAGAGCACGTCATGCACCTCGCCGCCGCGCTCCAACAGCGTGCCCGTGAGACCGGACAGCTCGCCGCGCTCGCGGCGGCTGAGATGCGCGGCGAAGTCCCGGTCCAGCACGGCCTCCAGCGCCGCCTCCAGCTCGCCGCTCTGCTGCGGGTCGGTGAGCAGGCGCCAGAAGGCGCGGAAGGTCTTGCCGGCGTCACTGTCGGCGATGAGGTCGACATCGGCGAAGACGGCGTCCAACACGTCACCGCGGCTGCCGTCGTTGTCGACGATGCGCTCGCGCAGCTCCCGGCTCAGGGTGCGGAAGTCGTCGCGCACGCGGCGGAAGTCGCCGGCCAGCTCGTCGCTCAGGGTCAGGATCTCGCGCAACCGCTCCAGCGCGCGGTCCACCGGCAGCGGCGCCAGGCGCCCGTCGCGCACCGCGGCGATGCGGGCATCGATCCGCTCGCGCTCGCGCAGCAGGCGGCGCGCGCGCACCTGGGGGTCCGGCTCCGACTCTTCGGCGAGCTGTACCAATTGGCCGATCACCAGCCCAAGTCGGCTCTCGGTGGCCACGGTGCGCTGTGCCGACAGCTCCCGGGTAAAGCGGATCGCCTGCGCCGCGGCGGCGCTGGCTTCGTACTCCTCCTCGCCGTCGGCGGACAGGCCGCGCTCCAGCCAGCCCGCCGCGAGCCAATCTGCGAGGTAGGCACTGGCGGGCTGCGGGAGGTCCCAGCCCTCGGCACGGAAACGCTCCAGGTCGCGGCCGACACGCTCCACCAGCAAGGACGCCGGCAGCCGCCGCGGGCCCGTCAGCAGATGGGCCTGGATCAGCGCCATGATCGCCGGGGCATGCTCCGCCGCCAGCAGCTTCCAGGTGGGCTGCTGGCGGAGCTGGCGCAGGGCGGCGGCTTGGGTGGCTGGATGCATGGCTGCGGTGTGGTTGCGGATGGCTGGCGTGGCAAGTGCGTGCTGCGGTTGTGACTGAGCCCGGCGGGCCCGGGCCTGCCGTCTCGGTACCCAGTCTGCACCGATGGGTGACTCATTGGGCGAGCCCGGGGTCGCCGCTGACGCCCGCGTGCTGTGCCGCGCCGCCCTTATGACTGATGAGAAATTTCACAGTCGTAGTTGTAATAACGCTTGCGGAAAACTCCAAATTCATCGAATTAATTATTGATTTCAGTCACTTGCTTGAATGCCTTGCTGTGGGGCCTCGGCATTCCGGTCTGTGGATAACCTGTCGACAAATTTCAGCTTTGAAACAGCGCACATGTTATCCACAGCCGGGTCTTCAGGGTTTTCAACAGGGGTTCGATGGGGGGTCCGATGGTCGTCCTCGATGGCGCAGCTGTGCCGGGCGGCTTCCGCGGCCG
>PR_CR_10_Liq_1_inCRDRAFT_1000631_pt1 | contig 21507 bp, 19 predicted proteins | sample PRCRCaboRojoPR_3_FD_10241 | JGI IMG/M metagenome (IMG submission 10241)
TCCAGCCCACGGCCGCGGACCAGCCGGTCGAGGTTCGCGGCCTGCGCCTGGACCCGGTCAGTCACCGGATCACCGGGCACGGGCAGGCCCTTGCCATGGGCCCGACGGAGTTTCGTCTGCTGCATTTTCTCATGACCCACCCGGATCGCGTATTCAATCGTGCCCAGCTTCTCGATAATGTCTGGGGAGCGAATGTNTATGTCGAGGAGCGAACGGTCGATGTCCACGTCCGTCGATTGCGCAAGGCGCTGGCGATCAGCGGCCACGAAGATCTGGTGCAGACGGTTCGGGGCGCGGGCTACCGTTTCTCGGCCGAGTAGGCAACGGCACTGATGGGTAACCCCTGGCCGGCGGCCCTGACCCGGACAGGCCTGAGCCTGGTGGCGGCGCTTCTGCTGGGGCTGGCGGTGGGCCGGCCCTGGCTGGTGCTGGCAGTGGCCGCACTGGCGCTGCTTGCCTTCAACCTGGTGCAGACCCACCGGCTCGAGCAGTGGCTGCGCCGTTCGAATCGGCAGCGGCCGCCAGCAGCCGAGGGCCTGTGGGGCGGCATTTTCTCGGCCATCGACCGGCGACAGTACCGGCGCCGTGGCCGGCTGCTGCGATTGCTTGACCTGCTGCAGCGGTTTCGCGAGAGCGTCAGCGCCATGCCCGACGGGGTGATCATGCTCGCCGGCGAGGGCGAGATGCAGTGGTGGAACCGCCTGGCCAGCCGCTACATGGGGCTTCGCTGGCCCCAGGACCGCGGCCAGCGCATCGCCAATCTACTCAGACATCCCGATTTTGCGGCTTTCCTTGGCCGGGGCGACTGGAATGCCGCGGTCAAGATTCCCTCGCCCCAGGACGCCGACCGAACCCTCGAGATCCGGATTGTCCCCTACGGCTCGGATCGTCAGCTGCTGCTTGCCCGGGATGTCTCGGAGCTGGACCGGCTCGAGACCATGCGGCGGGATTTTGTCGGCAACATCTCCCATGAGCTGAGAACGCCACTGACCGTGCTGCGCGGGATGTCCGAGCAGCTCAATGACTCTGACGCGGCCGCGAGNGGCGAGCTGCAGCGGCCGCTGGCGCTGATGGAGCAGCAGGTGGGCCGCATGAGCCGGCTGGTGGACGATTTGCTGTTGCTCTCGCGGCTCGAGACCGAGAGCCCGCCGGTTGAGCCCGGGCCGGTGGTGGTGGCCGAGCTGCTGCGCGATGTCCAGGACGAGGCCAAGGCGCTCAGCGGCGGCGAACATACCATCACCCTGACCGCCGATGAGGCATTGCAGGTCGAGGGCGACCGGGACGAGCTGCGCAGCGCGTTTTCCAATCTGGTCAGCAACGCCGTGAAATACACCGAAGCCGGCGGGCGGATCGATATCCGCTGGTTCGAAGCGGCCGGCGCGGCGTGTGCGGCGGTGGCGGACACCGGCAAGGGCATTCCGGCCCATCATCTGCCCCGCCTGACCGAGCGGTTCTATCGTGTCGATGCCGGCCGGGCCAGTCGTGAGGGCGGGACAGGGCTGGGACTTGCCATCGTCAAGCATGTCCTCTCCCGTCACGGGGCACGGCTTTCGGTGACCAGCGAGCAGGGTGTGGGCAGCACCTTTACGGCGGTGTTCCCGCACTACCAGCGGGTCAAGACGACGACACCGGCGTCACAACCAGATTGATGAGACGGGTCACAGTCCTGTCACATTTGTTCACTAATCTCCTCCCCGCACTTACCTGAAGCACTAACGAGGAGATTCCTCATGACGACTTGGAAGACGACTGCCCTTGCCGTTGCCGCGGCCGTTGGCATGACCTCTGTTGCCGTAGCCCAGGAGCGCGAGCAGATTCGCATCGTGGGTTCCAGCACCGTTTACCCGTTTGCCAGCTATGTGGTCGAAGAGTTTGGTGCGACCACCAACCATCCCACCCCGGTCATCGAGTCCACCGGCTCGGGTGGCGGCATGCGCCTTTTCTGCGAGGGTGTCGGCGTCAGCACGCCGGACATCACCAACGCTTCGCGCCGCATGAAGCCGAGCGAGTTTGATCGCTGCATGGAAAACGGGGTGACCGACATCACCGAGGCGACCATCGGCTACGACGGCATCGTCCTTGCCCAGAGCAACGACAACGACCCGCTTGAGCTGACTCGCGAGCAGATCATGCTGGCGGTTGCTGCTGAGGTGCCGCAGAACGGCGAGATGGTGGACAACCCCTACACCAACTGGAGCGAGATCGATTCGAGCCTGCCCGATCGCGAGATCGAGATCCTCGGTCCGCCGACCACCTCGGGTACTCGGGATGCCTTCGAAGAGATGGTCATGGAAGAGTCCGCCGAGGGACTGGGTTTCCCTGAGGAATACACTGAAATCCGCGCCGACGGTGTCTACGTGGACTCGGGCGAGAACGATAACCTGATCGTCCAGCGGATTAACGAAAACGAGGACGCCATCGGTGTGTTCGGCTACGGGTTCCTGGTGGAGAACACCGACATCATCCAGGCGGCCACGATCGACGGCGTCGAGCCCACCCCGGAGACCATCGGCAGCGGTGAGTATCCGGTCGCCCGGAGCCTGTGGTTCTACATCAAAGAGGCCCACGAGGGTGTGATCCCGGGCATTGACGAGTACGTCAGCCTGTTCATGGATCCCATCATGATCGGCCAGGATGGTCTGCTCAAGGACGAGGGGCTCATCCCGCTGCCTTCCGATGCACTCGCCGAGTGGAGCGATCGCGTCGAGAACCGGGTCAACCTGCAGCGCAGCGACCTGGAAGGCTAAGGCTTGCGATGCTCGTCGGGACCGGCGAGCATTTGTAGCCTGAAAGTTGCCGTCCCCGGAATTCCGGGGGCGGCAACGTCTTCTTCACGAGCCGGGGATTGAGGTAGCAACTTGGGCATTGGACTGACAACACTGTTGCTTTTGGCGGCGCTGGCGCCGCTGGGATTTCTGGCCTATCGGCTGGGTCGGGGCAAGGCGCTGAGCGCCATGGCCGCCGGCATCAGCATGCATTCACGGCCCCAGCAGTATGGCTGGTATTCGGTGGTCTGGATGGGGCTGCCGGCCCTGGGTGTGGCCATCGCCGCCGGGCTGCTGAGCCTATTTGGTGTCATCTCGCCGGCGCGCGAGCTGGTGCTTATCGTCTCGCTGGCCATCGCCTTGCTGGGGTTGGCCCAGGGGCTTCGGGCGATCCGCCCGGAGGTGCGGGCGCGCAACGCCCTGGATGGTGTGATTCGCTGGCTGCTTTTAAGCGCCGCGTTGATTTCGATTGTCACTACCGTGGCGATCGTCCTGTCGATTCTGTTCGAGGCCATGCGGTTTTTCCGCGAGGTCAGTGTCTGGGAGTTTGTCACCGGCACGGTCTGGTCGCCGGGGGATACCTTCCTCGAGGCCGCGGGCCGGGGTGACGAGGTTGGCGAGAACACCTCGTTTTTCGGTTCGGTGCCGTTGTTCGCCGGCACGTTCATGGTCACGGCCATTGCCATGGCCACCGCCCTGCCCATCGGGCTTTTGTCGGCGATTTTCATGAGCGAATACGCCTCGCACCGGCAGCGTGGTTTCGCTAAGCCCATCCTCGAGATCCTCGCGGGGATCCCGACGGTGGTCTATGGCTTTTTCGCCGCTATTACCGTTACCCCCATCATTGTCGATATCGCCGCGTTTTTCGGCCTGGATGCCTCGTACAGCAATATCCTCTCGCCGGGGATTGTCATGGGGATCATGATCATCCCCTTTATCTCGTCGTTGTCCGACGATGTGATCAACAGCATCCCTCAAAGCCTCCGGCAGGGCGCCTATGCGCTGGGGACCACCAAATCGGAAACCATCCAGAAGGTGATTCTCCCGGCGGCCCTGCCCGGGGTGATTTCGGCGTTCCTGCTCGGGGTCTCGCGGGCACTGGGTGAGACGATGATCGTGGTCATGGCCGCCGGGGTGCGACCCAACCTGACATGGAACCCGCTGGAAGACATGACCACGGTGACGGTCAGCATCGTTTACTCGTTGACCGGCGATCTGGCCTTTGACAGCCCCCAGACGCTCTCGGCCTTTGCCCTTGGCCTGGTGCTTTTCATCGTCACCCTGTCGCTGAATCTGGTCTCGACCTATCTGGTCCGCCGGTTCAAACAAAAATACGACTGAACGGATCACCCCGCATGTCCACGACGCAAAGCAGACTGACCGGCTCGGCGAATGATCCGCGGATCAAGGCGCGGTACCGCAAAGAGAAACGCTTCAAGGCCTATACCATCGCGGCGCTTTTCACCGCGTTCGCCATCATCGTGGCGTTTTTCACCGATATCATCAGCCAGGGGTATACGGCCTTCTGGCGCGCCGAGGTCAACGTCACCCTCGACTACAACGAGCGCGCCGAGCGCATCGGCCGTTTCGCCCTGGCGGAGGACATGCGCGATATCGCTTCGCGCGGCGCGGTCCGGTCCATTCCGCTCGAGATCAAGAACAACCCCGAGCTGGCCGGGACCACGCGCCAGACCTGGGTGCCGGCCTACAGCCGGATCGACCAGTACCTCAAAGGCCGTGAGGAGCTTCCGCCGGAGTTGGCCCGCCAGGTCGACGCGATGGTCGAGGCCGGGACGATCCGCTCGTCGTTCAACTGGGCGTTCTTTACTTCGGGTGATTCCAAGCTGCCGGAGCTGGCGGGCATCTTCTCGGCCGCGGTTGGCTCGGTTCTGGTGTTGTTCGTCACCCTGGTCTTTGCCTTTCCCATCGGCGTCATGTCGGCGATCTACCTCGAGGAATTCGCCCCGGACAACAAGCTCACCCAGGCCATCGAGGTCAATATCAACAACCTGGCCGCGGTGCCTTCGATCATTTTCGGCCTGCTGGGGCTGGCGGTATTCATCGGGACCTTCGGGGTGCCGCGGTCATCGGCGCTGGTCGGTGGCCTGACCCTGGGGTTGATGACCCTGCCGATCATCATCATCAGCACCCGGGCGGCGTTGCGGGCGGTGCCTGACCCAATCCGGCTGGGCGCCTTTGCCATGGGCTGCTCGCGCTGGCAGGTGGTGCGTGACCACGTCCTGCCGCTGTCACTGCCGGGGATTCTCACCGGCACCATCATCGGCCTGGCCCAGGCCATGGGCGAGACCGCGCCGCTGATCATCGTCGGCATGATCGCCTATATCCCGGATGCCCCCAGCAGCATCTTCGAGTCGGCCACGGTATTGCCGGCGCAGGTCTTTACCTGGGCCAGCGAACCCCGCAAGGCGTTTGTCGAGAAAACCGCCGCCGGGATCATCGTTTTGCTGGCGATCCTTCTGACATTGAATGCGACCGCCGTTTTCCTGCGGCGCAAGTTTGAACGTCGCTGGTAGCGATTGGCGAGGAAACCATGGAAACTGAACTGACGAACGATACGGCGACAGAGGCGCGGCAGACCATGACGCAGGGCGTCGACAACGACAACGGACCGTCGCAGAAAGAGCGACCGGAGGTGCGCATGCGCGCCCGGGACCTCAACCTGTGGTACGGCAGCACCCAGGCACTGCACGACATCAATCTGGATATGTACAGCCGCGAGGTCACCGCACTGATCGGCCCCTCGGGGTGTGGCAAGTCGACTTTTCTGCGGTGTCTCAATCGCATGAACGACCTGATCCCCGAGGTGCGCCTCGAGGGCCGGGTCGAGCTCGACGACGAGGACATTTACGATCATAGCGTCGATGTGGTGCAGCTGCGTACCCACGTGGGGATGGTGTTCCAGAAGCCCAATCCCTTTCCCAAGAGCATTTACGAGAACATCGCCTACGCGCCGCGGCTGCATGGCACCGGGACATCACGCGCCGAGCTGGATGCCCTGGTGGAATCGTCGCTCAAGCGGGCCGGGCTGTGGAACGAGGTGGCCGACCGGTTGGACACCCCGGGGACCGAGCTCTCGGGTGGCCAGCAGCAGCGGCTTTGCATTGCCCGGGCCATCGCCGTGAACCCCGAGGTGATCCTCATGGACGAGCCGGCTTCGGCGCTCGATCCCCTGGCCACGGCGACGGTGGAGGAGCTGATCCACGAGCTCAAGGACAACTACACCATTGTCATCGTCACCCATAATCTGCAGCAGGCGGCGCGGGTTGCGGGGTATACGGCGTTCTTCCACATGGGCAAGATCGTCGAGTTCAGCGATACGGATACGCTGTTCACCAATCCGACGGAACAGCGCACCGAAGATTACATCACCGGCCGGTTTGGCTGAGGCGACAGGAGCGCCACGCACCATGGACACCAAGGGTTTCTCGCAGCATATCTCGCGGCAGTACAACGAGGATCTCGAGCAGATCATTACCCGGGTCATGACCATGGGTGGGCTTGTCGAGCAGCAGCTCGAAGCGGCGCTCGAAGCGCTGGTGGATGGGGATCAGGCCAAGGGCGAGCAGGTGGTCACCAGCGACTATCGGGTCAATGCCATGGAGGTGGAGCTGGATGAGACCTGTACCACCGTACTGGCCCGGCGCCAGCCGGCGGCCAGCGATCTGCGTTTGATCCTGGCGGTGATCAAGACCATCACCGATCTGGAGCGCATCGGCGATGAGGCCGAGCGGGTGGGGCGCATGGCGTTGCATCTGCTCGACGAGGATCGCCAACGAAGCCCCATGGCCGAGATCGCCGCGCTTGGCGAAAACGTCAAGGGCATGGTCCGGGGCGCGCTGGATGCCTTCACCCGCATGGATGCGGAACAGGCGGTGCGGGTGGCTCAGGAGGACATCAAGGCCGATGCCCAGTACGACTCGATCATCCGGCACCTGGTGAAATACCTCGAGGAAAACCCCAAGTCAGTCCCCCCGGTGCTGGACATCGTCTGGGCCACCCGATCCCTCGAGCGCATCGGGGACCGGTCGCGCAATATCTGCGAGTACGTCATCTACTTTGTCCGCGGCAAGGATGTCCGGCACACGAGCTTTGAGCAGATGGCCGAGGAGGCCACCGGCGACCGACATTAATCGCCCCGCGGGGGCTCATCCGGCGCCAGCGATTCGGTGATCAGCCATTCGAGCAGCGCCTTTTGGGCGTGGAGGCGGTTTTCCGCCTCCTCCCAGACCACACTCTGGGGCCCGTCGATCACCTCTGCGGCCACTTCCTCGCCCCGGTGGGCCGGGAGGCAGTGCATGAAAAGGGCGTCGGGTCCTGCCGCCGCCATGATGGTGCCGGTCACCTGATAGGGGGCGAACGCCGCCCGTCGGGCGGTTTCCTCATCCTCCATACCCATGCTCGCCCAGACGTCGGTGACGATCAGATCGGCACCGGCGGCGGCGCGGCCGGGATCGGTCTCGTGGCGGCTGCGCGGATAGGCATCCAGATCATCCGGGGCATAGCCGGGCGGGCAGCCGATGCGCAGATCGAACCCCATGAGTTCGGCGGCCTGCATCCACGACCGGCACATGTTGTTGCCATCGCCCATCCAGGCCACGGTCCGGCCAGTGATCTCGCGGCGGTGGCTCTGCCAGGTCATCAGATCGGCCAGCAGCTGACAGGGATGGTGGGCATCGGTCAGCCCGTTGATGACCGGCACCGAGGCGACGTCGGCAAATCGCTGCACGTTCTCATGGCCAAAGGTACGGATCATCACCGCGTCCACCATGCCCGAGAGCACACGGGCGGTATCCTCGATGGGCTCGCCCCGGCCCAACTGGCTGTCCGCCGGCGAGAGGAAGATCGCACTCCCGCCGAGCTGCGCCATGCCGGCTTCGAACGACACCCGGGTGCGGGTCGAGGATTTCTCGAAGATCATCCCCAGCACCCGGCCCCGCAGGGGCTCATGGAGCGCGCCGTTGTAGTGGGCGGCTTTTAGCTCGGCGGCGCGCCGCAGGAGCCGTTCGAGCTCATCAGCGGTCAAGTCGGCCAGGGTAAGAAAATGACGCAGCGACATGGGTGGTTCCTGTAGCGTTCAGGCCGTGGCAGCCGGGCTGACCTGCGCGGTGGCGGTGGCAGCGATCAGGGGCGCTAGCCGGTCGACGATCCGGTCGGCCTCGGCGTCGCTGAGGATCATCGGTGGCAGTAAACGCACTACCGAGCCGGCGGTGACATTGATCAGCACGCCTTCATCCAGGGCCTGTCGCACCAGGGCGGGGCAGGGCTCGGCCAGTTCGATGCCGATCATCAATCCGCGGCCGCGGATGTCCACGATATGGGGGAGCCCATCGAGGGCCTGGGCAAATCCCCCGCGGATGCGGCTGCCCAGGGTCTCGGCCCGGGCCATCAGCCCTTCCTCGTTGATGGTATCGAGCACGGCCATGGCCGCCCGGGTGGCCAGGGGGTTGCCCCCAAAGGTGGTCCCGTGACTGCCCGGCCCCAGCACCCCGGCGGCGGCGCCGCCGGCCAGACAGGCGCCGATGGGGACACCGTTGGCAAGCGCCTTGGCCAGGGTGATGACATCCGGGCGCACATCATCGTGGTTGTGCCCGAACCAGTGCCCTGTACGGCCGACGCCGGCCTGCACCTCATCGAGCATCAAAAGCCAGCCATGATGGTCGCAAAGCGCCCGCAGCCTGCTCAGGTAGCCATCATGGGGCACCACGATGCCGCCCTCGCCCTGGATGGGTTCGACGAAGACCGCCACGGTGTTGGTTGATGCCGCCTGTTCGATGGCGGGGATGTCGTCATAGGGCACGCGCACAAACCCACTCGGCAGTGGGCCGAAGCCCGTCTGGGCGCGGGTGTTGCCGGTGGCGGCGAGGGCCCCGAGGGTACGGCCGTGAAAGGCGTTTTCCGCCACCAGGATTTCGGGTTGGTCGACCCCCCGGTGGTGGCCATAGAGGCGGGCCAGCTTGATGGCCGCTTCGTTGGCTTCGGCGCCGCTATTGGCAAAGAACACCTGCTCGAGCCCTGACAGCTGGGCCAATCGGTCACCCAGCGCCTGCTGATGGGGAATCTCGTAGAGGTTGGAGGTATGGACCAGGGTGTGGGCCTGTCCGGCCACGGCCTCGGCCACCGCGGGGTGAGCATGGCCAAGGTTGCAAACGGCAATGCCCGAGAGGGCGTCCAGATACTGTCGGCCGTCGGTGTCTTCGAGCCACGCACCCCGACCCCGCCGGAACGCCACCGGCAAACGGGTATAGGTCGGCATCAGTGTCTGGGCGGTTGAAGACATGCGGACAGCCTCTGAAAACACAAACGGCAGCCTGCGGCTGCCGAGCATTCCATTATAGGATGGGGGCATTGCCGCCACAAGCAACACCCATGCTCGCAAGCACTGTTGACCTGCACATGCACAGTACCGCCTCGGACGGCCGTTTGTCGCCTGCCACGGTGGTTGAGCGCGCCGCCGAGGCGGGTGTCGAGCTGATGAGCCTGACCGATCATGACACCCTNGATGGCGTGGTCGAGGCCCGCCAGGCGGCGGCCGATGTCGGTATCCGATGCCTGCCGGGCATTGAACTCTCCGCCCGTTGGGCCCGAGGGGTTGTCCATATTGTCGGCCTGGGGGTGGATGTCGATAACCGTTGTCTGCGGGACGGCGTCGCTGCCCAGCAGCAGGCCCGGCTGGCCCGCGCCCGGCAAATCGTCACCCGGCTCGAGCGTGCCGGGATCGAGGATCTGGCAGGGCGCCTCGCCGCGATGGTGGGCGGGGGCGTCCCCGGTCGGGCCCATGTGGCGCGTTGCCTGGTCGAGGCCGGTCATGCCCGGGATATCCAGCAAGCCTTCGATCGATTCCTGCAACGGGGGCGTCCCGGCTATGCGCCGGTGACCTGGGCCGGCATCGATGCGGTGGTTGACTGGATCGGCCAGGCGGGCGGGGTCGCCGTCTTCGCCCATCCGCTGCGCTACCGCATCTCCCGCGGTGCATTGCGGGCGGCGATCGGCGCCTTTGTCGAGGCCGGCGGTACCGCCATCGAGGTCTCCAATGCCGGTGGCGGGCGGGACGATCAGGCCGCGGCGGCGGCGCTGGCCCGGCGTTTTGCACTGAAAGCCTCGATGGGCTCGGATTTCCACGANCCGGATTTCCCCTGGATCCAGATCGGGCGACTGGCCCCGCTGCCGCGCGATCTCACCCCGGTCTGGGAGGATCTCGGGGGGGTGCAATGAGCGTGGACGGACCGCTCGACGATACCAACAGCCCGAGTCGGCCTTTCGCCGATCTGGGGCCGGTAACCCTGCTGGCCATGCTCGAATCCATCGGCTTTGAGCCGGACGGGCGGTTGCTCGAGCTCAACAGCTTTGAAAACCGGGTCTATCAGCTGGGCCTCGAAGACCAGCCGCCGGTCATCGTCAAGGTCTATCGTCCCGGGCGCTGGCCCGACGCCGCCATTGCCGAAGAGCACGACTTTGCCCGGGCGCTGGCCGCACAGGAGGTGCCGGTGGTCGCCCCGTTGGATTGTCAGGGGGCAAGCCTTCATCACCACGCCGGTTATCGCTTTGCGGTCTACCCACGGCGCGGGGGGCATGCACCGGCGTTGGATCATCCCGAGACGCTGCAGTGGCTGGGCCGCCTGCTGGGCCAGCTGCACAACGTGGGTGCGGCGGACGCCTTCGCCCACCGGCCCGTCCTCGACTGGCAGTGGATGGCCCGGCAAAGCCGGGATGATCTGCTGGCCGAGGGCTGGATACCCCATCATCTCGAGCCGGCCTATCGATCGGTGACCGAGGATCTGCTCACCGACATTGATGCGGCATTCCGGCGGGCGGCGTCCTGGCAGGCGATTCGCCTGCATGGGGATTTCCACCCGGGCAATATCCTCTGGACCGATGCCGGCCCGCATCTGGTGGATCTGGATGATTGTCTGACCGGTCCGGCGATCCAGGATCTGTGGATGATGCTCTCTGGCGAGCGCGCCGAGCGGACCGGACAGCTCAACGAGCTGCTTGGTGGCTACGAGCAGTTCCGCGACTTCGACCCCCGCGAGCTGCACCTGCTCGAGGCACTGCGGACGATGCGCATGATGCGCTATGCGGCATGGCTTGCCCGGCGGTGGCAGGACCCGGCCTTTCCGGCAGCCTTTGTCTGGTTCGATACACCGCGCTACTGGGAGGAGCATATCCTGGCGCTGCGGGAACAGGCCGCCGCCATGCAGGAGCCGCCGCTGTGCGTATGATGCGGGCATTGGCGGGTTTTGACAGGGAGCGATACAGCCAATGATGATCGTTGTCATCGGTGCCGGAACCGTCGGGGTCAGCCTCGTTCAGCGCGCCCTCGCCGCCGGCCATAATGATCTAGTGGTGGTGGAGCCGGACCAGGCACTGGCCGACGCCTGTGCCGAGCAGTTCGATGCCCGGGTGCTGGCCATGGACGTGGGCGATGAGGCTTTTGTTCGAGAGACCCGGCTGGAGCGGGCGGAGGCATTGATCGCCACCACCGATGACGACGCCACCAACCTCATGGCGATGATGCTCGGCCAGGAGGCCGGCGTCGAGACACTGACCAGTACCGTGAATGGCACCACCCACCTGGGGCTTTTCAAACGCCTGGGTGTGCGCATCCTGGCCGATCCCGAACGGCTGGTGGCGCAGCATCTGTTGGACATCACGCTGCTGCCGGAGACCAGCGATGTGACCACATTGCGGGGCGGACAGCAGATCCTCGAGCTCCAGCTCGGCGAGGACTCGCCGTTGATCGGGCTGACCGACGCGCAGCTGCAGCAGGGCGACTGGCTGGATGGTGATCTGCAGCTGGTCGCCCGGATCCGCAACGGCAAGACCCGCGCACTGACCGATGACGAGACCCTGGCGGCCGGCGACGGGTTGATCCTGTTTGCGCCCGAGCGCCTTCGCGGGCGTCGTCGCCGGGTTTTCCGCGAAAAGCACCTGGAAGGCTGAAGCTTGCGCGAGATTCTGCGTGGCACCGGGTTTTTGCTGCATATCCCCGGGATCATGGCGCTGGTCTCGTTGCCGGTTGCGGCATGGGCGGACGAGGGCTGGGCGTTTGCCAACCTGCTTTTCACCGCCGCGCTGGCGCTGGTAGCCGGACAGGGACTGGTCTGGTCGAGCCGCGGGGCCGGGGGATTTCAGCGTTATCAATCGATGCTGATCGCCGCGCTCAGCTGGGTGTTGATTGCCGCGATCGGGGCGTTGCCTCTGTGGCTGGCCGCCCAGGCACCGGCGGCGATGGCCGGGGCGGCGACCAGCTTTCATACACCGGCCCACGCCCTTTTCGAATCGGTCTCCGGTTTTACCTCCACCGGGCTGAGCGTGGTCGAGCGGGCCTCTCGTCTGCCGGCCCACATCCAGTGGTGGCGAAGCCTGAGCCAATGGGTGGGCGGCATCGGGGTGATCCTGCTGCTGCTGGCGATCCTTCCGGCCGAGCGCGGCGCGATCAATCTTTACTTCTCTGAAGCCCGCGAGGAGAAGATCCTGCCCACGGTCAAATCCACCGTCCGGGCCATCTGGGGGATCTATCTCGCCTATACACTGATCGCCGTCGGGCTGCTGTGGCTGGCCGGTGAGCCCGGGTGGCGGGCTCTTAACCATGGCATGACCGCCATCGCCACCGGCGGATTCACCATCACCGACCAAAGCCTTGTGAATACACCACCACGGGTGCAGTTGGCCTATCTGCCCATCATGCTGGCCGGGGCGGTGAGTTTTGTTATCCACTACCGGCTGATCGTCGAGCGGGTGGCGCCGGCGGAGCTCTGGCGCATGGCCGAGCTGCGGCTGTTGCTCTGGGTCACGGTGGGCGGCGCGGCACTGCTGCTGGTCGAACGCTGGCTCACCGTGGGTGACGGGGGCGGGCTGACCACGGTTTTCGTCTGGGTCTCTGCGGTCACCACCGCCGGCTTTACCGCCTCGGATCTCTCCGGCTGGGGGGACGGCCCGTTGCTGATGGTGTTGCTGGCCCTGATCATGGGCGGCATGGCCGGCTCGACCAGTGGCGGGGTCAAGCTGCTGCGGGTGAGCCTGTTGCTCAAGGACTGCTCGCCCAGCTCCGCCAGCTCCGCGCCACGCCGCATCAGGTGGTGGTGCTTCGTCACGACAGCGAGCGGGTCAGTCCCGAGCGCATGGCCGAACTGGGCCGCATCGCCTCGCGGCTGGTGGGCATGTTCATGCTGCTCTGGCTGTTGGGCGTTCTAATCATGCTGCACGGGGTGCCGGCGGACACCCGGCTCGGGCATGTCTTTTTTGATACCGCCTCGGCGCTTTTCAACTCCGGGCTCGCCACCGGCGTGGCCGGTCCCGGGCTGGGTACCGGGCCGAGCCTTGTGTTGAGCGCGCTGATGCTGCTGGGGCGGTTGGAGATCTTCCCGCTGCTGGTGCTTGCGGCATGGGCCGCGGGCAGACGCTGAACGACCGGTCGATTGCTCGGCACGGACGTCGGCCAGTCTGTACAATGGACGGTTTAACCCATCGGCTCCGGCGCAGCATCCCAAGCGGGCAGCGCCGGACATCCAGCCTTTCCGCGAGCAGAATCAATGACCAACGCCAATGCCTCGGATGTGCGCAACCTGCGCAACATCGCCATTATCGCCCACGTCGACCACGGCAAGACCACGCTGGTGGATCAGCTCCTGCAGCAGTCCGGCACCCTCGAGTCCCGTGGCGAGGCGCAGGAGCGTGTGATGGATTCGAACGACCTCGAACGCGAGCGGGGCATCACCATCCTGTCCAAGAATACCGCCATTCAATGGCAGGATCTGCGGGTGAACATCGTCGATACCCCGGGACACGCCGACTTTGGCGGCGAGGTCGAGCGGGTACTGTCGATGGTCGATTCGGTGCTGCTGCTGGTGGACGCTGTCGATGGCCCCATGCCGCAGACGCGCTTTGTCACCCAGAAGGCCCTGGCCCGGGGGCTCAAGCCCATCGTGGTGGTGAACAAGGTCGATCGCGACGGGGCGCGGCCGGACTGGGTGGTGGACAAGACCTTTGATCTTTTCGACAACCTGGGCGCGAGTGACGAGCAGCTGGATTTTCCGGTGATCTACGCCTCGGCACTGAACGGTTACGCCGGCACCGAGGCCGAGGTGCGAAGCGGTGACATGACGCCGCTTTTTGAACTCATTCGTGACAGTGTGCCGTCACCCGAGGTGGATGCCGACGGGCCGTTTCGCATGCAGGTCATCAGCCTCGATTACAACAGCTATGTGGGGGTCATCGGCATCGGCCGCATCGAACGCGGTCAGGTCAAAAGCGGACAGACACTCAGTTGCATCGACCGGGATGGCAACAAGCGTCAGGTGCGTCTTTTGCAGGTTCTGGGGTTTATGGGCCTCGAGCGGGTCGAGGTGCCGGAGGCGAGCGCCGGCGATATCATCGCCTTTACCGGCATCGACGGGATCAATATCTCGGATACCCTGTGTGACCCCGCCGCCGTCGAGCCGCTGCCGGCGCTTACCGTCGATGAGCCGACCGTGTCGATGACCTTTCAGGTCAATACATCGCCGTTTGTCGGCCGCGAAGGCAAGTACGTCACCTCGCGGCAGTTGCGCGACCGGCTGATGCGCGAACTGGTCCACAACGTGGCGCTGCGTGTCGAGGATACCGAGGACCCGGAGAAGTTCCGGGTCTCGGGCCGCGGCGAGCTGCATCTGGGCATCCTCATCGAGAACATGCGTCGTGAGGGCTACGAGTTGGGTGTGTCGCGTCCCGAGGTCATCACCCGCGAGGTGGACGGCCGGCTCGAGGAGCCCTTCGAGCAGTTGACCGTGGACGTCGAAGAGGACTACCAGGGCGCGGTCATGCAACGGCTGGGCGAGCGGGGTGGCGAACTCACCGACATGCTGCCCGATGGTCGGGGGCGGGTGCGGCTCGATTACATCATCCCCGCCCGTGGTCTGATCGGCTTTCGCACCGAGTTTCTGACCGCGACCTCCGGCACCGGGTTGATGTACCACGTCTTTGACCACTACGGCCCGGCCAAGCCCGCCGATTACGGGCAGCGCATCAACGGTGTGCTGATCGCCATGGCCGACGGCAAGGCGCTTGCCTATGCGCTATTCAACCTCCAGGACCGGGGCAAGCTTTTCATCGGCCCGGGTGAAGCGGTCTACGAGGGCATGGTCATCGGGCTGCACAGCCGTGACAACGATCTGGTGGTCAACCCCATGAAGGCCAAGCAGCTCACCAACGTCCGCGCCGCCGGGTCGGATGAAAACATCATCCTCACGCCGCCCCAGCGCCAGACGCTGGAGCAGGCGCTGGAGTTCATCGATGACGATGAGCTGGTCGAGGTGACCCCCGCAGCCATCCGCGTGCGCAAGAAATACCTCAAAGAGCATGAGCGCAAGCGGGCCGCCAAGTCGGCGGGCTGATCAGCGATCGCGCTCGATCACATACTCGGCAAGTCGCCGCAGCGGGTCTGCGGCGCTGCCGAATGGCTCGAGTGCCGCAATGGCCTGGTCCTTGAGTTCGACGGCAAAGGCACGGGCGTTTTCCATACCCAGCAAGCCGGGATAGGTGGTTTTGTCATGCCGGGCGTCCGCGCCGCTGGCCTTGCCCAGCTGTTGCGGGTCGCCGGCGACGTCGAGAATATCGTCCTGGACCTGAAAGGCCAGGCCGATGCAGCGGCCGTAGGCATCCAGCGCCGTGCGCTGCCCGGCATCCGCATCGGCTGCACCGGCGGCCAGGACGCCCAGCCGCAGACTGGCCAGGATCAACGCGCCGGTCTTGTGCGAATGCATGTCCTCGAGATCCGCCGCGTCCGGGGCGCCGCCCACCGCCGCCAGATCCAGGGCCTGGCCGCCGGCCATGCCGCGCGAGCCGATCGCCGCGGCCAGGGTCTCGATCATGGCAAGCCGATGGGCCGGCGCCGGCGTCTCGGCGGCGGCCAGCAGTCGGAAGGCCAGCGACTGCAGCGCATCACCGGCGAGGATGGCGGTGGCCTCGTCAAAGGCGCGATGACAGGTCGCCCGACCCCGTCGCAGGTCATCGTCGTCCATGGCGGGCAGGTCGTCGTGGATCAGTGAATAGGCGTGGATCATCTCCACCGCGCAGGCTGGCGGATCCAGCGCCGGGCCGGTTTCCCCGAAAAGCCCGCCGGCCTGGTAGACAAGAAAGGGGCGCAGCCGCTTGCCGGGGGCCAGGGTGGCGTAGCGCATCGCCTCGTGGAGCCGCTCGGGTGGCAGGGCCGCATCGGGCAGCACCGCATTCAGGGCGGTCTCGATGCGGTGGCGGGTATCCGTCAGCGCCGCGTCAAGGGTTGTCATCGTCCGCCTCGCCGAAGGGTTCCGGTTCGGCGTCGGCGTCCTTGCCCATGAGGATTTCCACCCGCTGCTCGGCCTCGGTCAGGGCTTTCTGGCATTCGCGGGTCAGGCGGATCCCTTTCTCGAAGCACTGCAATGACTGCTCCAGGCTCAGGTCACCGCGTTCCATCTGCTCGACCAGCCCTTCCAGGGTTTTGATCGCCGCTTCGAAGTCCGGCGCTTTTTCTTCGTCACTCATCCTTTCAGTCTATCGCGACAGGCCGATCGCCGCACTCGCCGGTCGCCGGGGTAGGCGTTACACTTCGGCGCGTCACGGGCTTGCCCGCAATTGTTCAGCCACTGACTGGAGGCATCGGCGCCGACTATGAGCGAACGCTACGATTCCGCGGCCATCGAGGTGCTCACCGGCCTCGACCCGGTGCGCCGCCGGCCCGGTATGTACACCGATACCAGCCGGCCCAACCATCTGGCCCAGGAGGTCATCGACAACAGCGTCGATGAGGCCATGGCCGGTCACTGTCGTCGCATTGACGTGACACTGCATCGGGACGGATCGCTTTCGGTCAGCGACGACGGCCGCGGCATGCCCGTGGATGTCCACCCCGAAGAGGGGGCGCCGGGGGTCGAGGTCATCCTCAGCCGGCTGCACGCCGGCGGCAAGTTCTCGCGCGAGAGCTACCAGTTCTCCGGCGGCCTGCATGGCGTCGGTGTCTCGGTGGTCAATGCCCTGTCGACACGGCTCGAAGTGACCATTCGCCGTGACGGGCAGGCCTGGCAGATGGCCTTCGCCGATGGCGAGAAGGTCCAGGACCTGCATGCGCAGGGCGAGGTCGGCCGGCGGAATACCGGGACACGGCTGCATTTCTGGCCGGACGCCCGATATTTCGATTCGGCGAAGTTCTCGGTGCCGCGACTTCGACATGTTCTGCGCGCCAANGCGGTGCTCTGTCCGGGGCTGACCATGCGGCTGCTGGAAGAGGCCAGTGGCGAGGAGACGGTGTGGTACTACGAAAACGGACTCGCCGACTATCTGACCGGCGCGTTGGGGGATCAGCCCCGCATCCCCGAGACGGGCTTCATCGGCCGGTTCGCCGCCGAGCACGAGGCGGCCGAATGGGCCGTTGTGTGGCTGCCAGAGCCCACCGAAACCATCCAGGAAAGCTACGTCAATCTGATCCCGACACTGCAGGGCGGCACCCATGTCAATGGCCTGCGCACCGGCCTGACCGAGGCGCTGCGCGAGTTCTGCGAGTTTCGCAACCTCCTGCCCCGGGGGGTGCGGATTGCCCCCGAGGATGTCTGGGAGCGGGTGGCCTACGTGTTGTCGGTCAAACTCGAGGAGCCTCAGTTCTCGGGGCAGACCAAGGAGCGGTTGTCATCGCGTGAGTGCGCCACCTTTGTCTCGGGCGTGGTCAAGGATGCCTTCAGCCTGTGGCTCAACGAGCATACCGCCGAGGCCGAAAAGCTCGTCGAGCTGGTGCTTGCCAGTGCCCAGCGACGCATGCGGGCGGCCCGCAAGGTGACCCGCAAACGGGTGACCCAGGGGCCGGCCCTGCCGGGCAAGCTGGCGGACTGCACGGTCCAGGACCCGGCGATCAGCGAGCTCTTTTTAGTCGAGGGTGACTCCGCCGGTGGCTCGGCCAAGCAGGCCCGGGATCGTGAGTACCAGGCGGTGATGCCCCTGCGTGGCAAGATTCTCAACACCTGGGAGGTCGACCCGGCCGAAGTCATGGCCTCGCAGGAGGTCCACGACATCGCCGTGGCACTCGGGATCGAGCCCGGCTCGGAAGATCTCACCGGGCTGCGCTATGGCAAGGTTTGCGTGCTCGCGGATGCCGATCCGGATGGCGCTCATATCGCCACATTGCTCTGTGCCCTTTTTCTCAAGCACTTCCCGCCCTGGTCCGGGCCGGGCATGTGTTCATGGCCATGCCGCCGCTCTACCGCATCGATGTGGGCAAGGACACCTGGTATGCGCTGGATGAGGACGAACGCCGGGGGATTCTCGATCGGATCGCCGCCGAGAATCGCAAAGGCAAGGTGGCCACCACCCGCTTCAAGGGGCTGGGCGAGATGAACCCGCTCCAGCTCCGCGAGACCACCATGGCGCGGGATACCCGGCGGCTGGTCCAGCTCACCGTCGATGCCCCCGAGCAGACCGAAAGCCTCATGGCCATGCTCCTGGGCAAACGGGCGGCCGCCCAGCGACGAGCCTGGCTGGAGCGCAAGGGGGATCTGGCCGAGGTGCTGGTGTGATCAGCCATCACCGCCGAGCAACAGGGAATGACAGGATAAGCGCATGAGCGAACAGACCCAGGGCCCGGACTACGAGCGCCGGCCGTTACATGAGTTCACCGAAAAGGCGTACCTGGACTATTCCATGTACGTCATCCTCGACCGGGCACTGCCCCATGTCGGGGACGGGCTCAAGCCCGTGCAGCGGCGGATTGTCTACGCCATGTCCGAGCTCGGCCTGTCGGCGGCGGCCAAGCACAAGAAATCGGCCCGGACCGTCGGCGATGTGCTGGGCAAGTACCATCCCCACGGCGACTCCGCCTGCTACGAGGCCATGGTGCTCATGGCCCAGCCCTTCAGCTACCGCTATCCGTTGGTGGATGGGCAGGGCAACTGGGGCTCGGCGGACGATCCCAAGTCCTTCGCCGCCATGCGCTATACCGAAGCGCGCCTGGCGCCCTACAGCCGGCTCTTGCTCGAGGAGCTGGGGCAGGGGACTGTCGAGTGGCAGCCCAATTTTGACGGCAGCCTGGATGAGCCGGTGACTCTGCCGGCCCGGGTGCCCAATGTGTTGCTCAATGGCGGGACAGGCATCGCGGTTGGCATGGCCACGGACATCCCGCCCCATAACCTGCGCGAGGTGGCCGCTGCCTGCATTCGCCTGCTTGACGAGCCGGATGCGGATGTTGCCGCCCTTTGCGAGCACATCAAGGGACCGGATTTTCCCACCGAAGCCGAGATCATTACCCCGGCGGCGGAAGTCCACCGGCTCTATGAAACCGGTCAGGGTGGGCTGCGCCTGCGCGCGCGCTGGGAGCAGGACAGCCGGGATGTGATCGTCACCGCGCTGCCATTCCAGGTATCGGGCTCGCGGGTGCTCGAGCAGATCGCCGCACAGATGCAGGCGAAAAAGCTTCCCATGGTCGATGACCTGCGGGATGAGTCCGATCATGAAAACCCCACTCGGCTGGTGATTACCCTGCGCTCCAACCGGGTCGATGCCGACGAGGTGATGCAGCACCTGTTCGCGACCACCGATCTGGAGAAAACCTACCGGGTCAATCTCAACGTGATCGGTCTGGATGGCCGGCCCCGCGTGCGCAATCTGCGCGAGCTGCTGGCCGAATGGCTGGAGTACCGCCGCGAGACGGTCCGACGACGGCTGGCGTGGCGCCTTGACAAGGTCGAGGCCCGTTTGCATGTCCTCGAGGGGCTGTTGGTGGCCTACCTCAATATCGATGAGGTCATTGCCATCATCCGTGAAGCCGATGAGCCCAAGCCGGCACTGATGGAGCGCTTCGGCCTCTCCCAGACCCAGGCCGAGGCCATCCTCGAGCTGCGGTTGCGGCATCTGGCCCGGCTCGAGGAGATGAAAATCCGGGGCGAACAGGATGAGCTGGCCGCCGAGCGGGAGCAGCTGCAAAAAACCCTGGGCTCGCGGGCGCGCATGACCCGGCTTATTCAATCCGAGCTGCAGGCGGATGCCGAGCAGTACGGCGACGACCGGCGTTCGCCGTTGGTCGAACGCGACAGCGCCCGGGCGCTCAGCGAGCAGGATCTGCTGCCCAGCGAACCGGTCACGGTGGTGTTATCCCAGAAAGGCTGGGCACGGGCGGCGAAGGGTCATGACATCGACCCGCAAAAGCTCTCCTACCGCGCCGGCGATGGCTTTGCCGATGCGGCCCCCGGGCGCAGCAACCAGTGGGCGGTGTTTCTGGACACCCTGGGGCGGAGTTACAGCCTGCCGGCCCATACCCTGCCTTCGGCCCGCGGCCAGGGCGAACCGCTCACCGGCCGGTTGCAGCCCCCCCAGGGCGGCTATTTTGTTCATGTGCTCTGTGGCGAGCCTGACGAAGGGGTGCTGCTGGCAGCGGATACCGGCTATGGGTTTGTCACCCGCCTCAAGCACCTGCAGGGCCGGCAGAAGGCGGGCAAAGCCGTGCTCAACCTGGGCGGCGGTTCGATCATCGCGCCGGTCAGCATCCCGCCCCAGGCCGCGCAGGTGGCGGTGGCGACCACGGCCGGCCGGTTGCTGGTCTTTGCGCTGGATCAGCTGCCCGAGCTGCCAAGGGGCAAGGGCAACAAACTGATTGATATTCCCGCCGCCCGGCGTAAGGATGGAAGCGAGAAGGTCGCCGGCCTGTGCGTGCTCAGCGAGGGGCAGCCGCTGGTGGTGGCGGCCGGAAAACGCCACCTCACCCTCAAAGCCGGTGACCTGGCCGGCTATGAGGGCGACCGGGGACGCCGGGGCAAGGCGTTGCCCCGGGGGTTCCAGCGGGTGGACGGGTTGTCGGGACAACAGGAGGGCTAGATCCGTGAGGCGGATACTGCTTTTTCTGGGGACCAACATCGCCATTATCGTCGTCCTGGGCATTGTCCTGCGGCTGCTTGGCGTGGATCGCCTGCTCGAAGCCGACGGCGGTGCCCTGGATTACCGTGCCCTTTTGATTTTTGCCGCGGTGTTCGGCATGGGCGGCAGCTTTCTGTCGCTGGCCATCTCGAAATGGATGGCCAAACGGGCCATGGGGGTGCGTGTCATTGATCGGCCACAGGGCGAGGAGGAGCAATGGCTGATTGAGACTGTCCGGCGCCAGGCCGCCGCGGCCGGGGTCGGCATGCCCGAGGTCGGGGTCTACGAATCCCCCCAGGTGAATGCCTTTGCCACCGGCATGAGCCGCAACAACGCCCTTGTGGCGGTCAGCAGCGGGCTGCTCGACGCCATGACCCGGGACGAGGCCGAGGCGGTGCTGGCCCACGAGGTCAGTCACATCCAGAACGGCGATATGATTACCCTTGCCCTGATCCAGGGGGTCATCAACACCTTTGTGATCTTCCTCGCCCGGCTGATCGGGCATTTTGTCGACCGCGTGGTCTTTAAGAACGAGCGCGGTCACGGGCCGGGGTTCTGGATTACGACGATCGTAGCGGAGATCCTCCTGGCGGTGGCCGCCTCGGTGATCGTGATGTGGTTTTCGCGGCAACGGGAATTCCGCGCGGACGCCGGCGCGGCGCGACTATCGGATCGCGACAAGATGATTGCCGCGCTGCAGCGACTGGCCGGGACGCCCCCGGCCGAGGATCTGCCGGATCAGATGGAGGCGTTCGGGATATCCGGCCGGATTGCCCGGGGTGGGTTCAAGCGCTGGTTTATGTCGCATCCGCCCATCGAGGCCCGCATCGAGGCGCTGCGGCGGGGGTAGCCGCATCGATCCACTGGCGGGGGC
>PR_CR_10_Liq_1_inCRDRAFT_1000632_pt1 | contig 21457 bp, 17 predicted proteins | sample PRCRCaboRojoPR_3_FD_10241 | JGI IMG/M metagenome (IMG submission 10241)
CGACGCCTGGCCATGACCCGACCAAGGCCCGAACATCCTCGAGTGCGGCCTCGTAGTCGGTGAAGGACTGCAGGTCGATCAGCGTGCGGTCGAGATCCACCGGTAGCGCGGTTCGAGGCTTCATCGGGCTAATGTGCCGGCACTCAGTGCCCGACGAACATCAGCCGAACCAGGGCTCGGCGTTGCGATGCAGGATCAGGTCGATGTCTGCGTCCGGCAAACCACTGTCGACTATGTCGTCCATACAGCGCTTCACCGTACCTCGGAACGGGTAGTCCGAACCCGTCATCACCCGTTTCGCCCCCATGGTCTCGACTGCACACAAGAGAGCGGGCCGATGGTAGGAGCAGTTGTCCGTCCAGACTCTTTCCCGGAGGTAATGGGAAAGATCGTGCAGCGCATCCCCCTGACCACTCAAATCGTCGATCCGAGTCTGCAAGTACGGGAGCACACCGGCCAAGTGCGTCACTAGGAGTTGCAGGTTCGGGATCCGATCGAGAGTCCCGGAGAGGATCATCCGAGCTGCAGCCAGGCTGTTTCCGAAGACAGCGCCAAGTGATCCGCCCAGCCCCCATGCCCGCATCGCATCGGCGGGAGGCTCGAAAGCCGGATGCATTTGGGCCATCAATCCATGGTCGGCAATTTCTCGCAGTACCGGCTCGAACTCAGGATTGTCCGTTTGAAATCGTCCGGTCACCCCGAACAATTCGACGCCGCGAACAAGTTCGTGAGAAGCAACGCGTTGCACTTCAGCCGTTGCCTCTTCGGCATGCGGAAGGGGCAACGTAATCGAAACCCTCAGTCGATCAGCGAAACGCTCCGCTGCCTGGATAAGTTCGTCATTCACTGCCCTCGCGGCAGCGGCAGCGCGACCTGCGTCCTGGAAACCCACCCCCGGTGGTGGAATCGACAGAACAGCTTTCTCCACGCCCGCCTCGTCCATTTGAGCAAAGCGTGATTCAAGGTCGATGAGCTGTTCGGCCCCTTGCGCCCCGAGGACTATTTGCCGTGTCGCTTCTACGGCCGGATCCACCCGTCCCTCTTCTTCGAGTACCCGGGCGTACGAATCCGGAATCCAATGGCTGTGTGTGTCGATCACGAGGGCTCCTATTCCTCCCGGGTGGATACGTTCGTGGGGAGCGGATCTCCGCTCCCCACGAACTCGTATTCCAAGGTTGTTACATGTTGGCGTCGGCCCAGGCTTGGATATCCGCCTCTACCTGAGCGCGGTCCCAGTCGTTCGCGCCGCCGATGAACTGCTCGTCGATGAACGAGTTCACGTCCAACGACTCGAGATCGAGTTCCCCAATGGAAATCAACTCGTCAGCTTGCGCCTGCCAAACGTCCTTTTGGACGACACCGAAGGTTCCATCGGACTCAGCCGGGGAGTTGGGCGCAACCGACTGGTCATAGGAGGCGACACCAACGGACTCCTCGATCCATTCCTCAGGAACTGCTTCCTTGCCCATCGCTTGGGTTGCAGGTCCGTTCACCAGGCCCGCGTAGGTGCCCTTCGCCCAAGCCCGCAGGAATCGCTCGATGCATTCGCCATTGTTGGCAATGGTGTCGGGAGTCACGATGAACGATGCAGACGGTGACGCCTTGAACTCTGAAGGCGAGATGTCCTTGATCGACAGGCCAGCGGCCTGGATCCCGATGAAGTCCAGGATCGCTCCTGCGACAGCGTCCACCGAACCGTTCTCGAGAGATTCAGCGAGCACGGCGGGGCTGTCCCCCAGCGTGATCGTGTTCACCGAATCCGGATCCAAACCGAGCGCATTCCAGATGATGGTTACGGTGGCCGCGTCGCTATCCGAAACCAAGCCGACCGTTTGAACGTCCGCGGGGTTGTCGGGGCCATCGGCAAGGGTCACGAGTCCCTCTGCTGCGACATTCCAGTAGTCGTAGACCACCTCGAGGTCAGCACCTGCGTCGATCGCTTGCATGACCTCCGGGCCACCAGCAGTGGCGATGTCGGCGTCACCGTTCTCGACGAAGGCAGTCTCCGGAAGGTCCCCACCGGGTAACAGATTCACCTCGAGGCCCTCGTCTTCGAAGTAGCCCAGTGCATTCGAGGTGATCAGCGGCCAGAAGAGGATCGATTCCGGGATCGGCTGAAGCAGGTCGATAGTGCCGCACTCCTCCACCGCAGCCTCTTCGGCATCACCGCTATCGGCATCACCGCTATCGGCATCACCGCTGTCGGCTTCCTCGGTCGCCGTGTCACTTGAGCCGCCAGCATCCGCTGACGTTGCGTCATCGTCACTGCCACCGCAGGCGGCAAGGACAAGGGCACCTGCTGCAACTACCGCAGCAAGGCGCATGGATGTTTTTCTCATTTCTTGTTCCCTCCCTGTTGGGATGTGTTCCCGGTTCCCGATGAGACGAGTCCGGAGTTCGAGGGTGTGGCCGCACCGGATGGCGTGGACACATGCTGGCGGCGGTAGCGGGCTTCCATCCGCCGCGTCCGCTTGAGCATTCGTTCGTTGCGGTTCCAAAACACGATGTAGCGGTCAAGGAGCTCCATCAGGCCGTAAAGCAAGAGACCTAGGACCGTCAGGGTGAAAAGCACCGCGTACGCCGAAGGCGTGTTCAGCTGGAAGGAGAATCGTTGAATTAGAAGACCCAAGCCCTCCTCCGCCGAAACGAACTCACCGACGATGGCGCCGATGAGTGCCAACGAGATCGCAGTCTTCAGACCCGCGAACGTGACTGGCATAGCCGAGGGGAGTTGAAGCCGGAAGAATTCCTGGCTCTTCGATGCCCGCAAGGAGCGGAAGAGTTCCTTCTCGTCCTCGTCGATGATGGTCAAACCCGTGAGAGTGTTGATAAAGACAGGGAAGAAGCAGATGGTTGCCGCCAGCACAATCTTCGGAAGTGCTCCGAAGCCCAGCCAGATGAACAGCAAGGGTGCGATGGCCACACGTGGAGTGACCTGCAAGGCGACCATGTACGGCGTGACAACCTGCCGAAATGGTCCGTACAGCGCGGCGCCGACAGCGATCAGAAACCCGCCAAGGGAACCCAGCACGAAACCCGCTAAGACCTCGTAGACGGTAACACCGAGATTATCGATGAGAATCCCGGTGGTAGCGAGTTGCCAGAAGGCACTGACGACTTCACCGGGCCCAGGCAGGATTCGAGGACTGACCCACTCTTGGTCCGCTGCTAACCACCAAATGAAGATGACTGCTGCGAAAGCACCCAGCTGCAGTGGCAATTGGCGCAAGAAACCACGCCAGCCACGAGCCCCACTGACGGAACCTTGCTGAACGACGATCTCACTCATTGATCCGCTCCCAAGATTTCACGGACACTGAAAACCAAATCGTTGAACTCTTGTGTCCTAGTAAGGCTGATTTCTCGCGGGTGCTCGAAGGGAATCTGGATCACCTGCGCCAGTCGCCCGGGCCTTGGCGTCATAACCAAGACCTCATCGGCAAGGAAGATCGCTTCAGCGATGTTGTGCGTGACGAACATCGTCGTCGCACCCACGTTGGCATGGATACGCAGCAACTCGATGTTGAGCCGCTCCCGGGTGAATTCATCGAGCGCACCGAAGGGTTCGTCCAGCAACAACACATTCGCACCGGTCATCAACAGACGTGCGAGGGCGACACGTTGTTGCATGCCGCCGGAGAGGTGTCTGGGATAGGAAAACTCGAAGCCGTCGAGGCCAACGAGGGAAAGCAGTTCCATGGCCCGACCTCGGTCGTCTTTCGAAACTCGACCACGAAGTTGCACCGGCAGCAGGACGTTCTCCACGGCCGTCTTCCAAGGCAGGAGCGTGGGCCGTTGGAACATCATCCCTACGTCTTCGCTGGGGCCCTCCACCTTGCGGCCCTTGACGGTGAGATCGCCGGAATGAGAATCCAGACCGGCCACCAGTCGCAGTAGGGTTGATTTGCCGCAGCCACTCGGGCCGAGGACCGACGCGAATCCACCCTGCGGCACCGAGAAGGTCGCGCCCTCGAGGGCCACCACTTCACCGAAGGTCTTGCCAACATTCTGCCCTTCGATGCACACACTGCCGTGGGTCGTTGCATTGGGCGCACCGGTCATAGACGTTGCGTTGGACACTGAGAGCCTCTCTATACGCGGGTGCAGGAGTTGACGAGATCGCCGATCCCGTCGATGTGTGTACGAACCACGGACCCGGCCTTCAACCACGGAGTGCCCTCACGCGAGAGCGCAACACCGCTGGGCGTACCGGTGAAAATCAGGTCGCCTGGCTGGAGTGTGATCATCTGACTGATCGCCGACACGAGTTGCGGGGGCTTGAAATGCAGATCCCCCAGATCAGACGCCTGTACTAAGGATCCGTCCACCTCGCAGGTGATCGCCTTGCCTTCGAGTGCACCGAATTCATCCCGGGTAACCATCCACGGACCAACGGGGGAGGAATCCTCGAGGGTCTTACCCAGCAACCACTGTGTCGTACGAAGTTGCCAGTCACGCACCGAGATGTCATTCCCGACCGTGTACCCCGCGATCGCGTCTTGGGCAGCGACGGGATCCACGTACCTGCAGGCCTGGCCGATGACCACGACCAGTTCGGTTTCCCAATCTAGTTGTTCCGATACCTCCGCAGGCGGCATGACGATGTCATCGTGTGCCCCGATAAGTGCCGCTGCCATCTTGCTGAAGACCGTCGGATGATCGGGCAGCGGCACGCCGGTTTCCTCCGCGTGACCTGCGTAGTTGAGGCCAACACACCAGGTGGCCGATGGCTCGATAACGAGCGGAGCAAAGTCAGCGTTCTCGATCGCCACGGTCTGTCCAGTGGAGAGAGAGTCGACCCGATCCAAACCGACTTCCAGCACCTCCCGGACATCTCGGGCGTCCAGCAGATCTATGTCCCATTCCCCGACGATCCCAGCTGCCGTCGAGTCCCCCCATCGGATAGTTGCCAACTTCATGCGATTCCTTCCTTGGTGGAGTACCTAACGCGCAGTTCGTTCTTGTCCACTTTGCCGACGTTGGTGAGCGGCAAGGAGTCAACGACTTCCAGAAATTCGGGAAACTTGAAAGTGGCTACGCCGCAATCGCTGAAGTGCGCGCGGATCTCTTCCAGCGAGATTTCGTCGTTAGTTTCGACAACCAGACAGATCCGAGCACCGAGGGTCGGATCCTCGATACCGATCGCCGCCGCGTTAACGATCTTCGGGTGCGCGAGAGCGTAGTTCTCGACCTCCTCCGCGGAAATCTTCTCCCCGCCCCGATTGATGTGATCCTTTGCTCGCCCCTCGACCGTCAGATTGCCCTGAGAATCCGCCCGAACGAGATCACCTGTGCGATAGAAGCCGTCCGGTGTGAAGGACTTCTCATTCTGTTCCGACGCAGCGAAGTAGCCGCGAATCGTGTAGGGGCCCCGCGTGAGCAACTCACCGACCTCACCGGTGGCCACAGGATCACCCTGCTCATCGACGATGAGAACCTCGTCGAAAGCGGAGAGTTTGCGTCCCTGTGTGTGCACTCTCACGTCTTCAGGGTCGTCGAGGTGCGTGTAGTTCAAGAGCCCCTCGGCCATACCGAAGACTTGCTGCAGCGTGCATCCCAGACGAGGTGAGACCTGGCGGGCAACCTCAGGGTTCATTCGCGCGCCACCGACCTGCAAAACCTCCAGCGACTCAAGGGCTCCGCGATCGTCCGCCTCCATCCAGGAGATAGCGACGGCTGGCACGACGGCAGTGATGTTCGGGCGCGTTGACTCGGCGATCGGGAAGACGGACTTGACGGATGGCGACGGTGCAAGGATCACCACCCCACCCACTGCGAGCGTCCCGAGCAAGCCTGGGCAGCCGAGAGGGAAGTTGTGCCCTGCAGGCAGCGCCACGAGGTAGCGCGAGTGCGGACCCAAGCCGCTCACCCGACTCGACTCCACGATGTTGTACCAGTAGTCGTCGTGCGTGCGAGCTATCAACTTGGGCAAGCCGGTTGTTCCACCGGATAGGAGGAATAGCGCGATATCGGATCCGGCGGGCCGGTAGGCCTGAGGAGCTTCCGCTCCATCGTCGGTCGCATCGAGATCGGTATCCCCGATCCACCGGCCGTCCGCGATGATCATTTCGACGGATGGCACCTCTTCGGAAACCTCGGCGGCTAACTGGAGGAAATCCACATCGACACCCGGAGTGCGTGAAACGCAGATGGCGCGCGCCTGAGCCGTTCCTGCTATGTGCCGCAATTCGGCTCGGCGGTGGCCGGGGAGAGCCAAGACTGGTACGAGTCCGGACCAAAGACAGGCGAGGATGGTTATGACGAAATCCGCGGAGTTAGGGAGCTGGATCACCACCCGGTCGCCGGCCCGCAACCCGGCGGCACCATAGCCATTGGCGCGGGCCGCCACGGCGTCCCATAACTCGCTGCGGGTCCATGTTCGACCACCGTCTATGAGGGCCGCCTGCGTGGGATCCACCTCCGAAGGGGCCTTCAGCAAATCGAGCAGGGGTTGACCCCGCCACAGGCCGGCCGCGCGGTAGCGCGACGCTTCCGCGGCGGGCCAAGGCACGAAGCCTTCCAGCATGCAACCTCCTAATGGATTGCGGAAGTATGAAACATTTCTTCACACGGCGTCAATGGATTTGTCACATTCTCAGGCGCAGAAAATATGGCTAGGAAGAGAGCCGACGCCGTGACCTTTGCCAAATCGTTGCCAAATTTCCAAGGAATGCTTCACAGTTCTCGCCTAGACGTGCTGCACTACGGGCGCTCCCACCTCACGTCTGCACATCACCGAACAGTCACAAACTACGGAGGTAGTCCAAACAAATGACACAAGACCAGGAGCCAAACGGACTGAGATCCGGGGCTCTCGTCGGTGTCCTTACCGCCTCGACGCTGCCGATCATGTCGGGTGCCGTGATCGTTCCGGCCCTGAACGAATTGCGCGCGGCCTTCCAAATTGATTCCGTTGCCGCCGGCGCCTTGGTAACCGCCCACACCATCTTCATCGCGCTTGCCAGCCCCGTGGCGGGAATCCTCATCGACCGTGTTGGAGCCAAACGTCCCCTCGTCTGGGGCCTGATCGGCTTCGGAGTGTTCGGCGGACTGGGAGCGTTGGCACCCAACATTTGGTGGCTGCTCCTCAGCCGGGTTCCGTTCGGCTTGGCAACCGGCTTCATCTTCACCGCGATAACCGTCGTAATCCTGCAGACCACGACAGGAGAGAGGCGCAACACGATCATGGGTTGGCGCGCAGCCGCCAATCAATTCGGTGGAATCGTCTACCCAACGCTCGGCGGGTTCGCCGCAGTGGCGGCATGGCAGGGGGCTTTCCTCGTCTACCTCGCGGCCCTGCCTGTCGCCGTTGCCGTCGGCTTCGCTCTCCCCGCTGATGAGCCTGGCGGCCGACCACCAGGGGGTGTCCTGAAGTTGATCCGCAGCGACCGACGAATCCTGCGGCTCTACCTCGCGGCCTTCAGTGCTTACGTGGCTTTGTACATCGTTGTCATATTCGTGCCCCAACTCCTCGAAAATGCAGGACTCGGCAGCGCCGCGACCGTTGGTCTGTTCCTGAGCGGTATGAACCTGGCCGCCTTCGGTGTTGCCAGCAACTACGGCCGAATGAGGCGCCATGTCGGAGTGCGAACCCTGCTGTGGGTTGCGGGTGTTCTTTACATCGGGTCCGCTGGCGTGCTCGTCCTCACCGATGAACCTGGAGCGATCGTCGCTGCCATGTTGTTGTTCGGATCCGCTCACGGGATCGTGGTCCCAGCCGTCACCGTCTCCGTCGGCAACTGCGCACCGCCTCCCATGAGAGGAAGGGTCACTTCGGGTCTGGGAGTGACGAATTATTTGGGGCAGTTCTCCAGTCCGTACATCGCCGCTCCCTTCGTTGCAGTGGTGGGCGTCCTCGGCGCCTTCTTCGTCCTCGGCTTCGCTGGTGCGGTCGTTGCGATTTCGGGCGCCAAGGCGGCTCAACAATCAAGCGAAGCTGAACCTGAGGGGACCCAGTGAGTCAGATAAGGGGTGCAATCCGTGCCGGTAAAGGAGCGAGCTTGCGATGAGCACTGACCATTCAGCCAGAGACGGCCTTAATTCGATCGCGTGGACGCTTCCGGCCGATCGGCGACCTACGGTGGAAGCGCTGTTCTTGTCATCGTTAGGAGAATCGGATCGCAGGATCGGTCATCGATCTTCGATCGAATCACCCGAGACCTTCTGGCGACAGGTCATCGACTTCTTGGCGATCCCCTTTCTACGCCCGCCGGACCGGATCCTGCAAGACGGTGAGCACATGTCCGAAGCGCAGTGGTTTCCCGACTCTTCCATCAATCTGGCTCACGCCTGCTTAGCTAAATGGGAGAACTCATCAGCCACCGCACTGATCGAAGAGCGCGAAGACGGATCTACGCGGGTGTGGTCGGGGCGAGAACTGTGCGATGAAGTGCGCCGAGGTGCTGGGCTCGTGCGCCACGAGGGAGTCGAGGCCGGAGATCGTGTCGTGTTGTTGCTACCGATGTCGGCTGAAGGAGTGATTTCGCTTCTGTCGGTCGTGTGGGCGGGCGCCGTAGCAGTCCCGGTTTTCTCCGGCTTCGGTGTGGAAGCCACCCGTTTACGGATAGTCGATTCAGGCGCCAAACTGGTGGTGACTCAGACCGAACTTACGCGTCGGGGCCGCGACGTCGACCTAGTCAGCGTTGCGCGACTGGCAGCGAGGGGGACATCAGCCCAGGATCGGATCATCGTCTGGGGGGCAGACGATATCGCCGGCCCGTCCTGGCAGAGCAGGGCACTTGCAGTAGGACCGATCAGCGATCCAGCGCCCACCAAAGCCGAGGATCCGGTCCTCATCGCCTACACCTCCGGTACGACGGGAAAGCCCAAGGGTGTGGTCCACGTCCACGGCGGCTTGACAGTCAAACTCGCACAGGAAGCCGCCTTCCAACTCGATGTCCAGCCCGGTGATCGCGTTTCGTGGGTAACGGACTTGGGCTGGATCATGAGTGCCTGGATAATCGTGGGCGCGCTTGTCAATCAGGCGACTCTCGTGTGCTACCCGGGAGCCCCGGATTACCCTCGACACGATCGCATCATCGAGTACGCGCGTCGTCACGAATTGACGGCCCTCGGCCTCGCGCCAACTCTCATCCGAAACCTCGCCACTCAATACCCAGAGGGTCTGGGGACAGGACCGCTACCTGAGATGTTGGCCTTCGGATCAAGCGGCGAGCCCTGGACGGCAGATGCTTGGTGGTGGCTCTTCGAGAAACTGGGCAATAGTGCGATCCCCATCGTCAACTTCACTGGAGGTACCGAAGTAGGCGCGTGCTTCCTGAGCGTGAGCCTTCTGCAGGGAATCAAGCCGCTCTCGGTGGGATCGCCATGTTGGGGTATGGCCGTAGAGGATTGGGGACCCGAGGGAAGCGCAAACCATGGGGAACCAGGCGAGCTCGTATGCACCAAACCATGGCCGGCAATGGCCCGGACCGTGTGGGGCGATCACGACCGTTTCCTTGAAACCTACTATTCGACCTGGCCTAGCGTCTGGCGCCATGGTGACCGCGTGTCCTACGACTCCGAAGGCTTCTGGACTCTGCATGGCCGGTCGGATGATGTGATGAATGTGGCAGGGAAGCGCTTGGGACCGGTGGAAGTCGAAGCCGCCGCGCTGTCGGTTCCCGGTGTTGAGAAGGCCGCTGCAGTGGGGCTGCCCCACCCAACCAAAGGCGAGAGTGTCGCGCTCTTCCTGGTGCTCTCGGATGCCCCTCCGGACTCGGTGGTCCCCGACGCGATAGCCACCGGTGTCGCAGCAGCGGTGGTGGACGCCCTGGGGAAGCCTTTCCTGCCCACGGACCTGGTCGCAGTACCCGACCTACCACGAACAAGAACGGCAAAGACCGTTAGGAGAGCGATACGTTCAATATCCCTAGGTGAGGACCCAGGCGACCTCTCCACCGTGGAAAATCCTGAGGTTTTGCAGTCTTTCCCTCGAATTCGGGTCGCGAGATCTCTCTAGACAGCACCCTAAACACATGACATTATTCCGTTCATCTCCACCGAACCGTCACATATTTGGGCGGCTCACCGATACCAAGGAGGCATCATGACGACTTACGTCACGTCACTGAAGCATGTTGCATTGACGGTCCCCGATCCCGCGGTGGGTCGCGACTTCTACGAGGCGTTCGGTCTCCAACCGAAGGAGCGGACCGACAAGGTGGCGATGCGCTGCCACGGTCGCGATCAAGATCAGATCGTTCTGCTCGAGGGCCCGGAGAAGCGGGTGCACCATTACGCTTTCACCGCCACTGAGGAGGGCGTCGCGAAGGTGCGGGAGCGAGTGGAGTCCCGAGGCATACCGGTTTTCGACGAAGCTCCCGAGGGAGCCGACGACGGTGGCATCTGGTTCCAGGACTTCGAGAACATGTGGGTCAACGTGGTCGACGTCGATCCCGCGCCCCCGGTTTCCTATGACGACATACCCGAGGTGAACGTGGGCGGCCGCTACCCACGCGTGGATATCCCTGCGTGGAGATCGTCCCCGAAGGAGCCCCGACCTCGGCGTCTGGGTCACTCGCTGATGTTCACATCCAGCGTCCCCGACGCCCAGGAGTTCTACGGTGACGTCCTCGGCCTTCGTCTCTCCGACCGCATCATGGCTCAACCTCCCGGCGCACCCGCACCGTTCCCGGTGGTCGCTTTCATGAACGTCGGGGTCGGCGACCATCACGTATTCGGCTTCGTTCAAGGGACCCATCGCGGATTCCACCACGCAAGTTTCGAAGTCAGTGGTCTCGACGAGATGGCGATCGGTGCCGACAAGCTGAATTCAGCAGGCGCATCCATGTGTTTCGGACTCGGACGCCATGCCTTGGGATCGAACCTCTTCCACTACACGCGCGATCCGTGGGGCAGTTGGGTGGAGTACTTCTCCGACATCGACCAGATCACCACGGCATGGGAGGCCAAGGACTGGGACGACAGCGAGGCACCCGTGGCTCTATGGGGCCCACCCCAGCCGGATGAGTTCTTCCAAAATCACGAGCCTGAGCCGAGGAGTTGACCAATGCGAGCTGTGGTCATTCACGAACACGGCCCAGTTGACGTGCTCAATATCGAGGACGTACCGGTACCTGATCCGGAGGAAAGCGAGGTCCGAATCCGGGTAGGAGCAGTTTCGGTCAACTCTTTCCTCGATGTCTCGAATCGAGCCGGCCACGTTCCCTACGCGAGCTATTCATTCCCGCACATCTTGGGCGTGGAGCACACGGGTGTCGTCGACTCCATCGGTGCCGATGCACCCGAGTGGATGACCCCAGGAACTCGGGTCGTAGTACAAGCCGCCTACCCGAAACCCGACGGGAGCATCGGACTCATCGGGGTTCATCGAGCGGGTTCGGCTGCTGAGTATTCGGTCGTTCCCGCTGCTGCCGTTAGACCACTTCCGGATGACGTTTCCTTCGTCGACGGCGCTGCCCTCGCACTCAATGGCCCACTTGCAGTTCGGCAACTCGAACGCGCGGACTTCCAGCCTGGCGAATGGGTGCTCGTCCAGGCAGCAGCCTCAGCAAGCGGGACGATGATGATCCGAGTGGTCCAGCAACTCGGTGGCAGAGTGATCGCCTCGTCTCGCAGTGCCCGAAAAAGGGATCGACTCACCGAACTCGGAGTCGACCACGTTCTTGACTCCTCGTCACCAAACTTCGTCAGCGATGTCCGTTCGATCACTGAAGGTGGAGCGGACTTGGCAATCGACAACATCGGCAATGGTGAACTTTGGCGGCAAACCATCGCGAGTCTTCGCGATGGTGGTCGCGTAGTCACTTCCGGAGCCCGATTCGGGGGCGAAGTGCCTTTGGACGTCCGTGACCTTTACACACGCAATCTCGCAGTCCTCGGCGTGCGCACCTACAACCCTCCCGCAGCGAACAGGCTCTGGGAACTCGTGGGACAGGGGCTTCGCCCTGTCATCGACCGCGTCTACCCGATGGAACAGGTGAAGGAAGCCCATCGTTCGATCGAGGATCAGACGAATGTGGGACGAGTAGTTCTGTCTATCTGGGAAGGTAACGACTGAGAATGGACACCCGGATCGCCGGTGGTCTCGCGGTGCGACGGCAAGCAGAGCGACAGCTGGTCCTCGTCATCGACGATCAAGCGGTTGACTTCGTGAATGCGATCACCGCCTGCACAGGTAACTGTCCAGCAGACGTCACCTTGAAAACGATCTTCGATGGGTGGTCGGCATGGGAACCGATCGTCGACTCAGCGATCGCTTCACTCAAGCGAGATCGTGGAATCGTCCAGGGCTGGGAACCACTCGGCTCGCTTGACTTAGCGCCCCCCGTGCATCCGGAAGCGAGCCTCATCTTCACCGCCGCCAACTACGCAGCGCACACGAGCGAAGCTGAATCATCCGACAGGGTGCAGGGGAGGGTCACCACCGGATCCGACACCCCCTATGTGTTCCTCAAGCCGATGCGAAGCGTTATCGGACCGAACGATGACGTTGTGAAGCCTCGCGAGGTCGACCAGCTCGACTGGGAAGTGGAACTAGCGGTCGTCATCGGTAAGCCGGGTCGGCGCATACCGGTAGCTTCCGCCGGCGAGCACATCGCCGGCTATCTGCTCTGCAACGACATATCGGCGAGGGACTTCGTACGCCGCGACGACTGGCCGATGTTCTCGTCCGATTGGTTCGCACAGAAAGCTTTCGACACATTCACTCCCATGGGGCCTGCCTTCGTTCCCATCAGCCAGATCGCGGATCCAACCGCCCTGAGACTGCGACTCATGGTCGGCGACGAGGTCATGCAAGATTCGACAGCCGAAGACATGATCTTCTCGATCGCGGAGCAGATCTCCTACGCGAGTCGATTCACGACCCTGCAACCGGGCGACATCATCTCGACCGGCACCCCCGCCGGGGTCGGAATGGCTAGCGGTCGCTATTTGACTGTCGGAGAGCACATGAGAGCGGAGATCACCGGCCTCGGAATCCAGGACACGAAGATCATTGCGGAGATTGACGGTAGTGACTAAGCGAGAAGACTCCAATTCGAAGACCATTTCCATAGTCGGAGCCGGCCCAGGTGGGTTGTTCCTCGCCATCTTGCTCCGTCAGCATCGACCCGACTGGTCTATCCGAATATGGGAACGTAACGCTCCAGATGCGACTTTCGGTTTCGGGGTAGTTTTTTCCGATCGCACCGTGGAAGCGCTGGAGGCTGCCGATCCCACCTCTCTGGCACGGATTCGTGCGGATTTCCAGTCGTGGTCCGACATCGAGGTCGCGACCTGGCGGGGCGTAAGACGAACCGGCGGCCATGGCTTCTCCGCCATCGCAAGACACCGACTATTGGCGATCCTGCAACAGCGTGCGGCCGATCTGGGTATCGAAGTTGAATACAACAGCGAGGCACCCGACCTCGACATGCTGTATGCCTCGTCCGATCTAGTCGTAGGAGCTGACGGCATCAACAGTCGAGTTCGTGCGCATTGGGCAGATGAGTTCAACACTCACACCGAAATAGGAAACGCCCGATTCATATGGTTTGCAACGCCGAGACGATACGACGCCCTTACCTTCCACTTCGTCGACTCGCCGTACGGGCCGTTCTCGACTCATGCCTACCCCTTCTCGAAAGAACTGTCGACATTCATCGTCGAGGTTGATACGGAAACCTGGCGACGAGCCGGTCTCGATCGCGATGGACTACCCGAACTCGGCATCGGTGAATCCGACGAGAGGGCCATGCGCTTCTGCGAGGAGATTTTCGCCGAGTCGCTGCAGGGCGAACCGCTGGTGGGAAATGCCTCCCAGTGGCGACAGTTCCCAACCGTCCGTAACGGCTCGTGGACCGCCGGTGGCAAAGTCGTGATTCTCGGCGACGCCGCTCACACAGCTCACTTCTCCGTAGGGTCCGGCACCAAGATGGCCATGGAGGATGCCGCGGCGTTGGCCAAACTTCTGGTGGATGAGGGTGATCCACAGGTGGCTTTGCGTGAGTATCCGAAGGTGCGCAAGCCACAGGTCGAGAAGATCCAGGCCCTTGCCGAGCCGAGCAGAGGATGGTGGGAGAACTTCCACCTTTGGGTAGATCGTGATCCTGACTCAGTGATGGTCAACTTCCTTACTCGAACTGGACGAGAGACCACTGCGCACCTGGAGAGGCGGGACTCGTCGTTCACGGCCAAAGTTCTCCGCCCGGGGATGCTGAAGGAGAACCTCTCCCTGCCGGGGGGCGTGGAACTGGACAACCGTCGAGGCCTAGCGCTCAGCGCTGATCGGGAAGCAATGCACCGTGAAGTCGCAGCTATTCGGGCAAGCGGATCGCTGCCGGGACTGCTAGTGGCCACCGAGGCATCGCCGACGGATCTCACTCGGATCCAAAAAGCACTTGGGACATCCTGTCCACCGATCATCTGTCGGACTGAGCGCGATGATGCTCGCTTGACGGGGACCGAACAAAGACTCGCGCTACTGGTGAGCAGTCCCGAATTCCACGAAGCGGGCTTCGCTGTGCGGATTACGACGCCGAGCGGAGTCGACAAGACCACAGAGTGGAAATCATTCGTGGAGTCCGCACGGAAAGCTGAGGAAGACGGGGCCACGATGCTGATCATCGAACCGTCTAGTCAAGCATCCGACTCCAAGGCCGTAGCAGCGCATGCTGGCGTCGTCCTGCGGCCGGCGGTTGATCTCCCTATGGCCGTCGCGAACTGCGACAGTGAAGCCGAGGCACTCACTCATCTCAACGCGGAACGTGCCGACATCGCTATCGGCAAGATAAGTCATCGCTTCGTCCCCGAAACGTATCGGCAGATGGGCCTGGACTCCCTCCTCCGTCCAACCGGAGTCGTCGTGGTCGGTGCTTCCCAAGATCCGACCAAGGCGGGAAACGCTCTGATGCGGAACTTGGGAGCTTTCCCCGGTGTCGTCGAGGGAGTCGGCAGATCCCAGGCGATGGTGGACGGACGCAAGATCCTCGACTCCGTGGACGAACTCGATTCGGCTGTGGACCTCGCGATCGTCGCCGTACCAAGCAAAGCCGTGCCGTCCGCCCTGGAGCAATTAAGCGGTCGGGGCGTCCGAGCCGCAGTCGTCTGCTCCGGGGGGTTCGCTGAGACGGGTGAGCCAGACGGTATCGAACTCCAAGCCGATTTGGATCGCGTGAGACAACGAAACGGGATGAGGATTCTCGGACCCAACACTTCGGGCATAGCGGTCCCCCCGATGGGCTTACATGCATCGTTCGTCCCAGCTGCGACGGAACTCTGCAGTGGCTCAGTAGCCGTCCTGGCGCAAAGCGGTGGTGTTGCGCACGCCACCGCCCTCGCGCTGCACGCCGAGGGGATAGGCATTGCCGCGATGATCGGCACTGGTAACGCCTGCGACATCGATCTCCCTGAACTCACGAGATCCTTTGCCGCAAACGGTGGCTGCTCCGTGATTGCGCTCCACCTCGAGGGTTCGACGCACGGCCGGGACTTGCTCGACGCCATCGAACAGGCAAGTGAGAGCGTTCCCGTCGTCGTGCTCAAGTCCGGTGTTTCGGACGTCGACAGGCTCTCTGTCTCACACACCGGTGCACTCACCGGAGACTGGTCAACGGCAAGTGCCCTCCTTGCGGAGGCAGGGGCGGTGGTGGTGCCCACTCTCGGTGAGTTGGTGGACGCTGTCGCCGTAATGACACTGGCTCGATTGCAGGAAGAGCCGGATTCCTACGGTGTGGGCGTCGTGACAGGCCAAGCCGGACCGGGAATATTGCTCACGGACAGGTTGCAGACTCTCGGGCTACGCGTTCCCGACCTGACAGCGACGACCACCGAGAAACTGCACGAAATCCTCCCGGCGTTGACCCATCGTCAAAATCCAGTCGACACAGGCCGCCCCGGGGAGGACTTCGCCGATGTGGTAGCTGCTGTTGCTGGCGATCCGGAGATCGCAGTAGTTGCGACGTACGTCCTCCTCGAGCCGGGTGCCGTTGATCTTGTTGCCCACCTCAAGAAGGCGCGGGAGCAACATGCGAAGCCAATAATTGCCTCCAGTAACGGCATAGGTTCCGAGATCCTGCTCGCTCGCGATGCACTTCGATCCAGCGGCATACCGCTGCTCATCAATCCCGAACGCGCAGCCAACGGCGTCTGGGCGCTCTTCGCTGATCGCAGGTCCGCCCAATTGCGCAGTCTGCGCGGGAAGCCGACGAGGAAGTCCTCCGGTCAAGCCTCCGGCAAGACTCCCCGTAACGAGGCGGAAGCCAAGCAGCAATTGACTTCGGCGGGATTCACGGCCCCCTTGTCGCAGGTTTGCGACTCGCGCGCGGAGGCACGAGATGCCCTTGCGAGGATCCTCACACGAGCCCAGAGCGTGGTCGTGAAGATCTCTTCTCCTGAGATCAGCCACAAAGCTGCGGTAGGCGGGGTTCACTTGGGTATCACGAACGAGACGGAACTCCAATCGGCTCTCGACGCGCTCGATGCGATTCCCGGTTCGACCGGCCAGTACCTGATCGAGGAACAGGTAAAGGTGGGAACGGATATATTCGTATCGGCACGAAAGGACTCTGCTTGGGGAACCATCGGGCTGATCGGCCTCGGTGGTACCGACGTCGAGGAACGGGGACAAGTTGACATATTCGCATTGCCGACAAGCGCAGCAGCCATTCGATACCGGCTCCGCAGTTTGCTACCCGAAGCACCAGATATCGCTCAGGAACTACTGGCTCTCTACGAGACACTCGAGGACTCACTGGCGATGTGGCCGGATGCGGGTAGCTTCGAGGTCAATCCATTGCGCATCACCGACGACGGGCTCATCGCTCTCGACGCGCTCGTCGCGAACGACTAGTGCTAGGCCGTCATGAAACCGCGATCCGTGCTCTTCGATATCTTCGGAAGCTACGTCAGGTATCGAGGCGGGGTCATCGGGCTCGGGGATCTGTCCTCGATCATGTCCTGGTTCGGCATCTCCGACGATGCAACTCGGGTCACTCTCTCTCGGATGAAGCGGGAATCGTGGTTTACCTCACAACGGATCGGTCGGTCTTCCTACTACTCACTGACTGATCGCGGGTGGCAGCTGCTCGATGACGGGCTGAATCGCATCTTCGAGCGCCGCGCCGAAGAATGGGATGGGACATGGCAGGTTCTCGTCTACTCGATACCTGAACACCATCGATCCCTACGCGAGCGCTTCCGCAAGGAACTCTCTTGGCGCGGATTCGGACCCCTTGCCGCTTCGACATGGCTCTGTCCACACGACCGAGCTTCAGGGTTATCCGAAATGTTGCCAGACGACGCACAGTTACAGGTCTTTACCTCACGCACAGGTTCGATGCTCGAGGACAGCGCCATAGCCCGCAGCTGTTGGGATATCGATTCACTACAAAAGGACTATCGGCTCTTCATCGACCGCTACGCACCATGGATGGATATGAAGAAGGTCGAACGTACATCGGCTCGCGAGGCCCTCGTGGTCCGTACCGAGATCACCCATGACTACCGCCTGTTCCCGTTCCGCGATCCGGACCTACCGTCTCGTCTGCTGCCGCGAGACTGGCCCGGGCACGAAGCGCACGGAATTTTCCGCGCCACGTTGGCCAATCTCGAGTCCCTCGCCTGGCAAGCCTTCGATGAAGCTTACGAACAACCACCGCTCGGAGTCGCAACTGCGGTGGGCTAGAGCCACTTCCCTAGTGCAGGAAGGGAACTCCCCTGCGCTGCCTCAACTCCCTGAGTTCCACGTCCGGTTAGCCATTGCGCCACGCCCGCCAAGGGGCCTCGCACATGTGCACTACCCCTGTTACCCGGGACTTCCCAGATGCGCCCATCTTCGGCCTCAAGCCGTATTCCCGATTCCCGGCTACTTGCCGAATGGCGGGCAACGGCCTCACCCACGAGTCGTACGAGAAAATCCTCGGGTAGATCGGAGAAGGAGACTCCGCTGTTGAGATCGACTGCATGGATACACACTTCACGGCTCCGCATCCACAGTGTTTCGGTAGCTTCGACCTCACGGCCCTGTGCGGTGACGACGGACTGCTGCCACGCCTCTTCGGGCATATCCGCGAAAGACATACGGAGTCGACTTTCCGAATCAGCCCACCATGCACGCAGGTCGATCGGATTCATTTGCGACCCTGCTTCGATTTCCTGATCCCGGTCCTCCGGTGAGGAGTACATGAAGGTCGGCTCTCCTGTCCGAGCCCAGTACAGGAGACGGCCAATCGCTTGGGCATTCGCGCTTACGTGGGACACAACGTGTGCCTTGGTCCACCCATCGAGTTCGGAGGGTTGTCTCAGATCCCCGTCCGGCAAGTTGGCAAGGGCCTGATCGAACAGCATTGATCCGGTTCGTACCCATTCCGCTTCAGGGGAAGACCAAGCCATCGACATCAGATTCCTTCCGCGACGACTGGATTCCTCAGTTGCCCGATACCCTCGATCGTCGTGACGAGGGTGTCGCCTGCGTTGAGGTACCTGGCCGGCTTTCGCGCGTGCCCGACTCCACCAGGCGTTCCCGTCGCGATCACATCGCCGGGTCGCAAAGTCATGATGGTCGATACATACGCGACAAGGCTCGGCGGATCGAATACGAGATCATCAGTCACCGCCTCTTGCATTCGTTCTCCATTGACATCCGTACTGATCTGGAGGGCCGGTCGTACTCCCCCAGGCAACTCGTCCGGACTGACGAGGATCGGTCCGAAGGGTGAGGTTTTCTCGAACGTCTTGCCTTGCAGCCACATGGGACTCCTGTACTGCCAGTCCCGCATGGTCACGTCGTTGAGAACCGAAAATCCGGCGATCGCTGACTCGCTGTCATCAGTGCCCGCACGCCGCACCGATTTGCCGACCACGAGAGCAAGCTCGGCCTCCCAGTCGACGGAGTCCGATTCCGGTGCCACGACTATCTGATCGGTCGCCCCGACCAGAGCCTCGGGATACTTGGCGAAGAGCGTGGGATATTGCGGAAGATCACGTCCCATCTCCGTGATGTGCTTCGCGTAGTTCAAGCCAACGCACACGATTTTCCTGGGTTGCAGGATCACCGGAGCCGGGTCGATGGAAGCGAGCTCGACAGAATCCATCGGATCCGTCTCATCGACCAGCTCGACCCAACCCTTGCCCTGGTTCTCGGCGATATCGAGTACTTCACCGACGTCGCGCCACGGGAGGATGTCGCACCGTTCGCCATCGACCCGCGCAGCTTGTGTTCCAGATGCGGTTCGTACGGTCGCCAACTTCATGATTCCTCAGCTTTCCTCGTGAAGGTTGTGGGCACCGATTGCCTCGATGATCGGTGCATCACTGAATGAAAAGAGATCCAATGCTCCAGAGGCCGACGCCCCCTGGTCTTCATCGGATTCGACGGCGAAGACCTGCCAAGATGGCACGACGAACATGTCACCTCTTTCGACTCGCCACTCCCGATCACCGACCGTGACTGTCCCTCGACCGTCGAACACCTGCACGACACTCGAGCCCACCACCCGTGAGGGAGCGGTTTTCGCGCCATTTGCTATCCGGTGCATCTCACATCGAATGGTGGGAAGCACGTCTGCACCTGAGCGAGGATCGGCGAAGCGCACTGCCGCGTGGCCAGGTTCCAATGTCGCCGGATAGCCCTCATCTTCTAGGGCTAGTTGTTCGGCGAGGGCCTCATCCGTGCGGGGCCAGCGATAGGCGAGCATCGGAGTTCCCCGAGGTCGATCATCCGCGGCCATCGGAACGAGTCCAGGATGCGCCCACAGCCTCTCGGATCGTGAAATGTCCGGCGACGATCGCTCACTCTCAGACAACTCATCACGTCCGAATTCGAAGAACTGAGTCTCCGTGTAGTAGGAGAAGGGGATATCCAAACCATCGATCCAGGCCATCGGTTCGTCCGCGCTGTTGTGGTGCGCATGCCAATTCCAACCCGCCTGGGGTAGGAAGTCACCACGACGCATAGCAACGGAATCCCCGTTCACAACCGTCCAAACACCTTCGCCTTCGACTACGAACCGGAAGGCATGCTGAGTGTGTCGGTGTTCAGGCGCGTCCTCCCGTGGCATCAGATACTGGATGGCTGCCCAAAGTGTCGGAGTAGCGAACGGCCGTCCGCCGAGACCCGGGTTTGCCAGCGCGATGGCACGCCTTTCTCCACCGCGACCCACCGGAACCAACCCGCCTGCCCGCGCAGCCAAGGGCACCAGGTCTGCCCAGCGCCACAGATGCGGCAGCGCTTTGCTCCGCGGCTGGCGTGGCATGAGGTCACCGATCTGAGTCCACAAGGGGATCAGGTATTCGTTCTCGAAACCCCGATACAACTGGACGAGATCGTCGCTCACCTCGGGCTGGTCGTCGGAATCGATGACCGGTATCTGGAAAACATCCGCCATGGCAAACCTCCTTGGGCACGAGATGGGTGGCAAGTTTTTCCACCATAATTCTGCATGAAACACTATAGTGTTCTGCTATGGAGAATGTACCCAGGTACTCCCTCACCTCGGTCGACAATGCACTGCAACTCGTTCAACTCCTGCAGTCCGGTGAGGTTCTGCTCGTCAGCAGTGCCGCCAATCACTTGGGCGTAGCGCGCTCCACCGCCCATCGCCTGCTAGCGATGCTGGTTCACCACGGTTTCGCGACCCGGGGCCCAAACCGCGAATACGTGCGCGGACCCGCATTGCGAGACCCCACAGCCGTGCTCCCAGAGGGATTGACGGTCGCCGAGCTCCGCATTCGGATTCTGCCGATTCTGCGTACCCTCACGAACGCGGTCAATGAGACGAGCAATGCCCAACTCCTCATGGGCGATTTTGCGAGGGTCATCGCCAGCGTGGAATGCGACAGGACTCTGCGGGTCGGTAACAGGGAAGGCCAGAATCTCCCAGCGGACAAGGCATCAGGAGGTCGGGCCCTGTTATCGACTCATCTTGAGGAGATCTCGGGTGTGTGGGTCGCCATCAACGACCAGGAGATCGAGGACGGAATCACGGCGGTAGGGCTTGAAGTGCCCACACGGACACTGCGGAAAAGACTGGCGGTTTCCGTGGCGATGCCTAGCAATCGATTTTCCCGCCGAGACTTGCCGACAGTCATCCAGCACCTCAGGACTACCGCAGAGAAGATGGGAACGACGCTCGACGGGAAGTAGACTCCGGTCGACGAGACCAAGGAGGGTCGCTGTGGCCGACAGCAGTTTCGACATCGTCAGTGAAGTGGACAAACAAGAAGCCGACAACGCCATGAACCAGGCGGCCAAGGAGGTTTCCCAACGCTTCGACTTCAAGAACACCGGCACCACGATCGAGTGGAAGTCCGACATGGTCGTGGAGATCACGTCCACCACTGAGGAGCGGGCCAGTGCCGCCCTCGATGTCCTCAAGGACAAGATCGTCAAGCGTGGAATCAGCCTGAAGGCCTTCGACCACGGTGATCCCCGTGCCTCGGGCAAGGAGTACAAGATCAACGGCACCTTCAAGTCCGGCATCTCCACCGAGCAGGCCAAGAAGCTCAGCAAGTT
>PR_CR_10_Liq_1_inCRDRAFT_1000633_pt1 | contig 21455 bp, 15 predicted proteins | sample PRCRCaboRojoPR_3_FD_10241 | JGI IMG/M metagenome (IMG submission 10241)
AGTTTGCTGTTAGGGAGTCTTTTGGGTTCGGTTTTTGGTTTGATGGAAATAATAGGGTCTGTTATGAAATTAGTTGAAGGTGGGAATGAGAGACTCAGAAACATGCTTTCTAAGCGTAGGAGAATTGCAGAGATTTCTTCGAAAACCAACAGAATAAACAGGTTCTTAAATGACGACTTCAAGGAAGAAAACCAGGACAAGAATTTAGAGTTTTCGTTTTTGAGTTCAAAACCCAAACCCCTAAAGATTTCTAAGGTGATTCACTACGAAGAAGCGGAAGACTTCAACATAACCTCTAGTTAAGATAAAATGGAGGAAAACAAAGTAGGACCGGCGTTTTCAAGCGCAGCTAGTGCTTTGAGCAGTATGTATAAGGAAGGCCAACTAGAAGGGGAGAAGAGTTATGAAAGGGGAAAGAGTGAATTTTACCAAGAAACTCTGCAGTGGATGCTGAATGAGTTCAATGGTAACCTGAAGTACGTGCCAATAGAGTCTTTGATGAACTACTTGAACTCTAAAGTTTCGAACCCACGGAGTTTTGAAGTCCCTACTTCAGAGCAACCAAATAAGCGATTTAAAACACTTTAACTAAAGGTTTGTATTAAAGCTATTGCTCAGAATCAAACACGTAATAATAAAAATGTGGCATTCGCTCAGTGAATCTGATCTGATCTCACAGCTTCAAACTAACGCTGAGAAAGGACTGACAGAAGAAGAAGTTGAAGTCAAAAGACGGACATCTGGCTGGAACGAACTGGCGCAAAGTGAAGGCAAAAGTCTTTTGATGATGATACTAGAACAGTTCCAGGACTTAATGGTGATCATTTTGTTGGTGGCTGCAGTCGTCTCTACTGCGATAGCACTTGTGGACCAAGAAGAAGGTTTTGTGGGGTACGTAGAGCCCATTGTAATTCTGCTAATTTTGATAGCCAATGCTATAGTGGGAGTTTGGCAAGAAACCAACGCAGAAGCAGCCTTAGAGGCTCTCAAAGAACTACAACCCGAGCACGCACGCGCTCTTAGAAACGGGAACTGGAAAATAGTGCTTTCTAGGGAAGTGGTGCCAGGAGACATCATTGAAATTGCAGTTGGAGATAAAGTTCCTGCTGACACTAGGATTTTGAAGCTACTTACTCCTTCGCTCAGAGTGAACCAGTCCAGTCTCACGGGAGAAGCCAAAGACGTGGGCAAGTTCCCGGGAGTTGTTAACCAGCAAGACGTGGTTCTTCAAGACAAGCACAACATTGCCTTTTCAAGTTCCACAGTTTCTAACGGAAGTGGAATCGGAGTGGTTGTCCAGACTGGCATGGAAACTGAAATTGGCAAAATCCAACAAGAAGTCAAAGAGGCCCAAGAAAGCGACGAAAAAACTCCTCTGCAAGAAAAACTCGACGACTTCGGGGAACTCCTGGCAAAGATCATATTTGTGATTTGTGCCCTTGTGTGGGTGATGAACTTCAGGAACTTCTTTGACGAAGCCCACGGGTCCCCTATTAGAGGAGCAATTTACTACTTCAAGATCGCCATTGCTTTAGCCGTGGCTGCAGTTCCTGAGGGACTTCCTGCCGTCATAACTACTTGTCTGGCTTTGGGAACTCGCAGGATGGCACGCAGAAACGCTATTGTGATGAAGCTTCCCTCAGTAGAAACCCTTGGCTGCACTACAGTGATTTGCAGCGACAAAACCGGAACTTTGACTACCAACGAAATGACGATTTCGGACTTCTTCGTTCCTAGCTTTGGAGCAGGGGTGTTTGAGTCCTACAAAGTGGAGGGAGTTAGTTTTGAGCCCAAAGGAAAAATCGAAGGCTTTTCTCCAGAAAAGATGGACGAAGTGATGAAGCAGTTCGTTTACGCAGGGACTTTTTGCAATGACTCAAGACTAGTTAGCGAAAACGGAAGGTTCAAAGTAATCGGAACACCCACTGAAGGAGCCATTAGAGTTCTTGTTGAAAAGGTAGGAAAAGCCATTGGAAGGTACTCAGGAGAGGAGCCCACTGGCTACAAAGACGCTGTACTCAAGGAAAGCGGAATAAAGAGGCTAGTGACACTTGAGTTCACTAGGGAGAGGAAGAGCATGAGTGTTGTTTGCAAACCTCCAAATTCGCAACAAAACATCATGTACTCTAAAGGAGCCCCTGAAAGTATTGTAGAAAAGTGCACTCAAGTTCTTCAGCCAAGCGGCGAAAAAGCACCTATGAACGACCAGGTGAAACGCCAGATTCTTGAAAACGTGCAAAAACTCAGTTCACAAGCTTTAAGGTGCATAGCTCTAGCTTACAAAGACGACTGTGGAGAACTCTCAGACTACGACGGAGAGTCGCACCCTGGTCACAAACTCTTGGAAGACTACTCGAATTTCGACCAGCTAGAACAAGGACTTACCTTTTTGGGAGTAGTGGGCATGAAGGACCCTCCTAGGCCTGAAGTCATTGACTCCATACACATGTGCAAACAAGCAGGGATCCGAGTGTTTATGATTACTGGAGACAACAAACAAACTGCTGAGGCAGTTGCTAAGGAAATAGGAATCTTTGAAGAAAAGTCTTGCGTGAGCATTACTGGTGGGGAGTTTGAAAGAATGTCTTCAAGTGAAGCTAGCAACATCCTGAAGAACCACGAAAGTTGTGTGTTCAGCAGAACTGAACCTATTCACAAAAAAAGACTTGTGCAGTTGCTGAAGGGACTTGACGAAGTCGTTGCCATGACTGGAGACGGAGTCAACGATGCCCCTGCTCTGCAAGAGTCCCAAATCGGAATTGCTATGGGAATTGCAGGCACTGAAGTTGCCAAAAGAGCATCGGACATGATTCTGGCCGACGACAAGTTCAGCACAATTGTGGCTGCAGTTGAAGAAGGCAGGTCAATTTACAACAACACAAAGGCCTTCATCAGGTACTTGATATCCTCCAACATAGGCGAAGTCGCTAGTATTTTCTTCACAGCAATGCTGGGACTTCCTGAGGCCTTCACATCAGTGCAGTTGCTGTGGGTTAACTTAGTGACAGACGGTCCTCCTGCCACAGCCCTAGGCTTCAACCCTCCGGACTTAGACATCATGAAGAAGCCTCCTAGGAAGAAGAATGAGTCCCTTATAGACTCCTGGGTGTTTTTCAGGTACATGGTCATAGGGACTTATGTTGGGCTTGCTACTGTAGGAATTTTTGTGTACTGGTTTACTCTTTACAAAGGAGTCGATGAGCACCCACTGGTTACTTTCTACGAACTTTCGAACTGGTCCGAATGCCCTGGGTGGGAAGGATTCATACTTAAAGACTGGAATGGAATCAAGCTTTCTGAAAACCCTTGCTTGTACTTCAGTGAAGGCAAAGTGAAAGCTAGTACCCTAGCTCTGTCTGTGTTGGTGACAATTGAAATGCTGAATGCCCTGAATGCTTTGTCTGAAGACTGTTCTTTGTTGCAGATGCCGCCTTGGGTGAATCCCTGGCTTATTTTAGCTATGGCAGGTTCGATGATTCTACACTGTGTGATTTTGTACGTTCCCTTTTTGAGTCAGATTTTTGGAATAGAGCCCCTAGATGGAATGGAGTGGCTTTTGGTGTTTGCGTTTTCTTTCCCTGTAATCATAATTGATGAGTTACTGAAGGCCTTCGGAAGATTCAAAGCAAAACAACAGATAAGACTTAGTAAGAAGGAATAACTAAGAGTTTAACTTGAAGTAACTATTTAAGTTTGGACAGTTCTTCTTTGAGCCTTTTGTTTTCGTTCCTGAGCACCTTGAGGTTCTCTAGGTAGCCTCTTTTGAATGCAGCTTCGCGTTCAGAGAGTCGTCTGACTTCTTGCTGGAACTTCCTGAGTATGTCTTCTCCTCCCCCGCTCCTCAAAAGTTCAAGTTCTTCTGAGTAGTTGTTGATGAGTCCTTCCAGTCTTTCCTTTTCTCTTTTTTGTTCGTTGAGCAATTTGCTGAGGCGCAACAAGTCGTTTTCGAGTTGGTTTTGGCTTTGTTGGAACTCACTCCGGACAGCGTTAGTTTTAAGCTCTTGTTTGAGGAGTTCCTTTTCGTAGTGCTCCACTATTGCAGACGGGGGCAGTTCGGGCATTTCTTCTGGGGTTGCTTCTTTTTCTTCAGAGTTGAAGTTCAGAATGGGTCTGAGTTTGCTTTGGTCCAAAGCAACGGAGGCCAGTTCTGGAAAGGCACTTTTCGGAAGTATTGATCCATACTGCTCGAGGAAGTGGCTTTTCTTTCCTTGGTCGTCGATTATGGCCTGGCACAGCGCAACGTAGAGCTGCTTTATTCTGTTGGAACGCTCTTGGGTTTCTTGGAGTTGGTTTCTAGCTGCATGGCAGGCTTCTTCTAACTTAGTGGGCACATAAAGGAACTCTTTTTGAGTGGTGAGTTGGAAGTACTTGTGGCTGAGTTTGTTTAGTTTTTCTTTGACTAAGTACTTCAGGTGGTAAGTGTTTTTGACCACAACTTCGATGACTTTGCCTTTGTAGAAGCCCTGGACTCTTTTTAGGTTGTCTTTGATGTCGTACTCGTGACGAACCATTTCGTCCAAGATAGTCTGCAACTTGCTTTGTTGTTCGTTGAGTTCATGAAGCATCTCTCCAGAGCTCAACAAAGTGTTGGCAATTTCTCTGCGGCCTTTGGTTTTTGGGTCACAAACTTTTTCAAGGTTTTCTCTGAACTCGTTGTAGGTGGTGATGCAACTGAGTCCGAAAGAAAACTCAACTTCGTACTTGTCGAGGGTTTTGTTTTCTTTGAGTTCGTTTAGTTGGTTCAAGGAGTCTTCGACCTTAAACTTGACTTGTTCTAAAGAAAAAGAAGAGTCCCCCAGTTCTTGCTTGACCTTTTTAAGCACTTCTGTTTTCAAAGAACTCACTTTGTGGAAAAAATTGCCTACTTTCACGTATATGTTCATTCCGAATCTTTTGAAGTTTCCATCTCTGACTAAAGAGTCAACCTGCACACCAAACGAGCTACTTTCTAAGTTCTTGAGTTGTTCGTTGAAAGTTCCGTGGGCCTCAGTAACTTCTTTTTGGAGTTCAGTGCTTTTTTTGAAGAGTTCATTCCACTGGTTCTTGACTTCTCTGTAGTAGTTTTCTAAGTTCTTAAGCAACGCCTCACTAGCACTAATTCTAACTTGGAGTAAGTCTTTGGAGCTTTCTAAGTACTCCTTTGACACTAAGTACTCTGCATAGAGCTTCCTTGAAGTTTCTGAAAGTTGGAAGAGTCTTTCTTCTATAGTTGGAATTTCTTTGTAACCTTCGGGGAACTCTTCGTAGTCTTCAAAGTCAAACCTTTTTTCATACCAATCCATTCCTGGAGGGTAACTGTACTGCTGCCATGGCTTTTTTGGATTCACACAGTCTATTTTAACTTGATTTTTGCGGAACAAAAATAAACTATCAGTTAAGTATTGGGAAAAGTCTTTGGTTTGGTCCAGACACAATCCATCATCAGTCATTAGCACTATTTGGTTGTGGGGAATGTTGGTAGGTTGGGAAACTTTTTCTAAAACTTGACTGAAATTCATGCTAGAGTTGACTTCACACACAAATTCACCCTTGTCCACATCGAAGACTTTTACCATTTATTAATGCTCACTGTAACAGGTGTAAAGTCCTCTGTCAAGGGCTACTTGAGAACGAGAAGAATCATCCTGCACCCGATTTTCATTATCATGCAGGTAACTCCTAGGTAGCTGTTTATCGGGATTTGGATTAACTACAAAAAGCAGGTCTACGGAAACTTAAACTTGGACTTTGTGTTCTTCGAAATGATAGCAGACATTGGAGCGTCTGTTTTGATGTTGTTTAGTGTGTTCATTCTGAAGAAGCCACGCCAAATCTTCCTTGAATGCAAAGTCAAGCACATGGCACTGGCAGTCTTTTCAGGGGTGATGGGGGTGTTTTTGTCGCAACTTTTCTTTTGTGTAGGACTTAGAAACACCAACGCTACCTTTTCAGCTCCCTGGATGCTTTTAACTCCTTTGTTTACTACCATGTTTGGAATCATCTTGGGCTATGAAGCCAAAAAGGTCATGAAAATCATAGGGATCATTATTTCTGTGATAGCTGCTTCAGGAAGTATTTCTTACGAGTCTGTGAAGCAAACTGGGGACTTGGTGGGGGAAGTTTTTTTGTTGCTGCACTCTTTGTTTTTGTGCTTCGGAATACTAGTTTGGAGGAAGTTAGTTAATGACTTCAACCACTCTTCTTTAGTAGTGGCCACCTGGAGTGTGACTGCTGGCAGTCTCTTCATGGTCATTGGGTATTTCACACAGCCTTACTGGTATGCTTTCGAAATCAACGCAACTCAGGACTTAGCAGCAGTAGTTAAAATTCCGGGAATTACTTTTATGATAGTGCTGGCTTACTCCTGCAACTATGCAATACTCGCTTGGGCTACTTACATGTCGAACATTTCNGTAGTAGCTCTTTACGCAAGTGCTAGACCTATTTTTACTACGGTTCTCAGTTACTTCATACACAAACTTCCTGTTTACGAAATTTTGATTTCGTGTTCTCTTTTGGTAGTTGACCTAGCAGGTCTCTTGGTCACTTGCTACAGCAAAAAAATGGAAAAGAAAGCACACATTTTTGCCAAAAACAACCGCACAAAAGGCAAACTCTCAAACAACTTCAGAACAATGCAAGTCACAAACTTCGAACAACCATTTTCCCAAGCACCTAATTATAAAAGGATTCTGTAACTTAAGATACTAAAAATGAATAAAAAGAAACAACTAGAAGACTTGTTGCAAGCACTAAGGTACGATGAGTTCGAGGCTGCTGAGGAACTAGTTACTCCAGGGCACAAAAGAACCTTAGTCCAGGAGTTCCTGTTGGAGCTGTTTGAACCTGGAATTTTGAATGACCCTGACTTTGAGTTTGTTCGCGACAACAACGAAAAGATTTACGAAATCACAAAACAGCTTGGAGTTTGCAGCAACTTTGAAGTTGTTGTGGGCAGAGTAGGTTACGATGCCAGCATTACCCACTTAATTGACTTGGCTTTGCTGGTTACACACAAAGACACCTCAACTCTGCAAAGAAGTTTCCAGTACATGCAGCACATTGCAGCCAACACTTCTAAAGTATTTTCACAAACCCTGAAAATATTCCCTCCAACTTTTCCTCCCAAGTACGAACAAACAACTTCAACCAACATAGAAAAGGAACTTAAAAGTGCTTTGGAAAACTGGGAGTCAGAGTGCAGAAGCCTCAAGTCCAGAGTTTCTATGCTTGACATCAAAGGAGAGTACAAACCTCCTTCACAAAAACAACTTGATAAACTCCAACAAGAAATCCAAGACTTCTCTCAAACGGTCAAGCAAATGAGAGAAACTTACGAACACTACTTCCAGAGCCAACTTTCTGAAAGGTACTACGGTGTCAAACTCCACGAAGTCGAAGCTGTGCATGCCAGATACGTCCAAAACCTGTCTGGAATTGGTAAAAAGGCCCAAGAGTGCCTCGACCTGCACAAAAGGTTCAAAGGTCTTTTAAACAACATTGAGTCTTTGTGGAGTTGTCTGAAAACTATAGAAACTTCCGTTGAGTGTTAAGTATAATTAATGTCTTCAGTCAAACAAATATTCAACTCACTTAAATCTGGAGACAGGGCAACTCTAGAACACTGCATAAGCACAGGCCAAGTGAACCCTGAGTCCAGAGACTCTCAAGGCAACTCTTTACTTCACTTAGCTGCTGAACTCACTAGGAACGAAACTGCAATAATTCAACTGCTACTAAGCAATGGGTGGAACATCAATGCCCAAAACTCGTTAGGAGCAAGTCCTCTGCACTACGTGGCTCTTAGAAAGGACTCTGGCAAACACGTGGGTCTTTTGTTCCTTGAAGCAGGAGCTGACCCTAACCTTCAAACTTCATCTGGACACACTCCACTTCACATTGCTGCTGAAAGACTTAAACCAGAATTAGCTTTTACTTTGCTGCAGCACAACGCAAACCCAAATGCTTTAGATGCAAACTCTAACTCGCCAGTGCACGCTTTGATGGCAAACAAAGCTAGGGACACTGTGGCAAAGGAAGTTCTGGAGATTCTAGTGAACGCAGGGGCTTCGCTTGGATTTAGGAACAACGAAGGCAACGACCCTTTACTACTGGCAGCTTCCAAAGGGTACACAAAAGTAATTCAGTTTCTTTTTAAACAACACGTAAACCCCTGCACTCTGAACTACACAGGAAACACCATTGCCCACGAAGCAGCTGCAAACAACCACTCTGAACTATTGGAAATGCTACTTACTCTAGAATACCCCTTTTTGAACTCCAAAAACAAAGAAGGGAACACTCCTTTGCATCTAGCTGTGATTGGGAACCACTATGAGTCTGCTTTGGTTTTGTTGAAAAGGGGAGCTTCCATGAGTGCCATGAACACCCAAGGCAAAACACCTGTAGAACTAGCTACCCAGCAAGAAAAAGACATTTTTGCAGCCAAAAACCCAGGACTAGTTCATATTTTGACTCAAAAACAAAAACCTTCTAAGCCCGAACCCCAAACTGAGAATTCTTGTTTAATCCAGTAAACTTATAAATATGATAGCCCTTATAAGTGAAATCCTGTGTTGTAGTGGAAGTGCAGCTTGCTCTTGCATTTGTGGAGTTTGCCAAAGAAGATTCGGTACTAACTGGCAGCAGCAAGTGAAGTTAGGTTACATTGGGCTGTCTTTGGCATACTTTGGACTGGGAGTGCTGAGCATTGCAGTGGGGCCTTCCATCAACCTCAAACTAGCTGAAGTGGACTGTGACAACGAAGACGAGAAGTGCTTTGGAAAAAACACTGTGCACAGAATCAGTTTTGCTTTGGGCAGTTTCCACATACTGATGATAGTTGTGAGTTTAGTTGGAGGCAAGTTCCAGGAAATCCTTGAACAAGGGTGCTGGTTTCTGAAGTTCCTTTCTATATTTGCTTTGCTGTTTTTGTCCTTTTTCATTCCAAACAAGTACTTCGTAAGATTCACTTAGGACTGGTTTTTCATTTGTTCAATTTTGTTTGGAATAGGGTTTTTGCTTTCGCAAACAATCATCCTGATTGACTTTGCCTATAAGTGGAACGAGTCTTGGGTAGAGAACTACGAAAACAACCTCCAGTCCTCCTTTTGGCCTTTTTGTTTGATCACTGCCACTGGAGTCCTTTGGGTCATGGTCTCCATTACAACTTTAGCTAACTTTATTTATTTCCAGTGTGAGTCTTCAGTTATCATAACTCTGATAGTGCTGGTGATCTCTGTGGGACTTGCGGTACTTAGCAGTTCTTCATGGATAGAGCATGGATGTAAGTGGTAGTTAGCTCTTTTAACTAGTTCATTTTTAGCTTTTGCACTCAACTACTTGAACTTCAGTGCCTTGGCCTCACAACCCGAAGACATTTGCAACTCTTGGGAAACCTCAGACCAAAACTACATCCTCATCAGTGTTGACTTGGGACTTTCTTTAGTTACTCTAGTTTACTTTGCTTTTAAACCAGAAGACGCCCAAGAAGACCCTGCCCTTCCTATGCTGGAAATGGCCCAACTCAGTGGAAGTCCTACAAGTCCCTATTCAAACTCAAGTGATTCCAAACAAAAAACTTCTGAAAGTGCAGCCCAGTTCCACACACTCATGATGGCTTTTGGAATGTCAATAGGACTCTTGCTTTCGAACTGGGGACTCGAGGGAGGCTGGAGGAGTTACTTGAGTTTTGGAGTTAGGGAGTCCCAAGTACTTTTGATTTCGCTTTTGTTTTTGTGGAGTCTTTTAGCTCCTAAGTGTTGTCCTGAAAGGGACTTCGATTTAAACTAAAAAGTTAAGTTAGTAGTTTATGGGTCTAAACCGCTTGTTGGAAATCCATTGCTGAATGAGTTCTTCTTCCTTTTCACGGGCATTCTTCACAGACTGGGGGTCTTTTGATGTAGGAGTCCTTAGGTCTAGGTGGTGTGCAGCCCCCTGAATTTCCAAAACTAGTGTTTCGGTGTTGATTTGTTGTTTCAAACATCCTACTTTCCAGGGGTCTTCAGTTCCGTAAGAAAACACAATGTTGGAAGCAAACTTTAGAGTTCGTTGGTACTCCTGAATCATTCCGTAGTTTATTTCTTCCCAAGATGGCTTGTTTTCGACTCCGAACATAGCCTTGCACTGTTTTTCCCACATCTGTTGGTTCCAGGGTCTTTTGGGGAAAATGTCATTGGGAGGTCCATATTGTCCCAAAGGCATCAAAAACTCAGTGCAAGTTTGGTAAGTCCAAGTTCTGCCAACGCTAGCAGTGGTTCCGTAGATATCAAAGCAAGTTTTATCTCCAGTGGAATTGTAAAACAGGTTAGCTATTTGGTAAAGTCCAGATAGTTTTCTCCAAACATTTGAAGGAGGAGCAATATACTCTGCCATGATGGAGCAGCTAGCGTTCACAGGGTAAGCTGGAAGTTCTCCATAAACGTCTGCTTTATATGGGTAGTTGTACTGGGCAATTGTCATGATGGCATTTGTAATCCAGTCTTCTAGTTGGTAAATGTCTGCTTGGCTAGTAATTGACTGGCAGGGTTTGAAGATACCTTCCACTGCACTGTAAGTCATTGGCCTAGTAGCAAGGGTTTCGAGGACGGTAAATCCACTTTCAATGTTTTCTGGGCAGTTTTTATCTACTTGATTGTAGTCTAGAGTAACTATGTCTGAGTATCCTTTTCCGTTGTTAAAAGCCATTATCACAGGAGCTGAACTTGCAATGGCTCCATCTACAATGTGGGGGAACTTAATTCTGAAAAAGGCACTGAGCATTCCGCCGTAACTGCCTCCAATAGCAATGACAGGAGTGCTGGGTTTGGGCTTGAGTTGCCTGGTAATGTCTGCGTAGTCCCAAAGAGCTTGGGTAGAGTCTAAGTAATCCCAAGTGAAGGGACTGATTTGGCTGTCTCCGTAGTACCTATGCTCTATAAAGGCAACAGTGGCGTTGTACTTGGGGCCTAGATATCCAGTGAGCCACCCTGTCATTCTGAAGAACTGTTCAATAGGCCCTTCATTGCCAGTGTAAACAAACATCGGAGCGTCTGGGTCTCCTGTTCTGACTAAAGCCTTGACTTGGAAAGTGCCTGGGTTGCGGTTGATATGGTCGACTGGCTGGGTGAAGTACATTGTTTTGTACTCAGATTCGGGCCCGAGAACTGCTTCTTTGGACACGGCAGCACTAGTTGCAGAAATCAGCAACAGGGAAATAAAGTTCACCATTTTATTAACCTAATTTTTCCGAAACCCATTGGTCGATTTTTTGTTTGAGTTCAGTTTCTTCTTCTAGCATGTCTTGGGTGAGAGGTGCCCTTGAAAAAGGGTCGTGTTGGTCACTCAGCAAGTGTCTTGAAATGGAGCTTCTGTCCACCACTACTCCTGAGGGAAGTTTCACGGGGTTCTTCATCAAGTCGTAGGAAATAGCACACAAGAACTCGTCTGGGATCTCGCCTAGGATGTCTTCGGTAGTTTTTTGTTCCATGGCAGTTTCTTTGACTTCTTTAATGAACTTTTCAAATTCTTGAACTTGTTCGTAAAGCAGAATGGGTCTTTTGTAGCACACTCTAAGTGCTTTGTGCATTGCGTCACTTGAGTAGCTCCTTTCGTCCCTTACAATGGAGTGCTTGAAGTTAGGGTGTTTTCCAATGTTTAAGTACAACTCAATGATGTTTTTGAGGAGCTCTTCAGGCTGGAAGTTGTACTGTTTGGGGTCTTCAACTTTGAGTTCTAAGCACTTCGGCCCACAAAGTTGTTTCAGGAAGTAGTTGAGTAGCATAGCTGTGCGGTCGCTGAATTCTTCTTTCAAGAAAAGACTTGAGTTCCACTCAGCGACTTGTTTGAGCATGCCTATGGACTCGTTTGCTTGTTGGAGTACGTACTTGCAGTAGCCTTCGTTTTTGGAGTTTTCTTCTTCTTCTTCTTTGGTGACTTCTTCAAGCAGTTTCTTAGTTTTGAACTTCTTGATTTCAGTGAGTTTTTTCAACCCTTCGTCCAAACACCAGTTGGTGTCGTTCAGAAGCATGTTGATGAACCTAGCAAAGTACTCTTCGTTGTGGAGTCCTTTGGTTTTTTCTTGGTATTTTTCAAACTTCCACAGAAAGTTAAAGATTTTCGAAGCAAAGTGTCTGTACTGGAACTTGTCGTAAAACTGCGAACTCGACCCTGTAAACTCAATGTCTACGTAAAACACAACCATTGCGTACAACAGGTGGTTGTGCGCTACTTCACTCATGTCAATGATACTAACTACGTCCCCAATCACTCCGTTTTCAATGACCATGCTTAAACTCTGCACTAACTTGGCTCTTAAGTAGGGGTTCGAAAAGTGCTCAGGAGATGATAAAACCACTGTAGTGAAGTTCATCAAATTAACTAACTCTTCAGTTCCTAAGTTCCTAAATATCTCAGACTGCAACTCATTGATGATGATCAAGAACTCACCAATGTCCTCTACAACGTGTTCAGGAATAGAGCCCAACACCTGTGGAGGGTCCCCTAGAGGCAGTTGATTTTCAAAGCCCACCCACTTGAGCAGTAAGTGCATAGTCAAGTTGCAGAGCTTCAGCAAGTTAAGGTTCCTAGAGGAGTCCATCAGGTAAACGTCGTAACAAAGCTTTATCTTTATGAAGTACTTAAACTCGTTTTCAGCTTGTGGGTGGCTGCTTGACCTGAACCTCGAAAGCATTCTGTTGAGGTCCATGTAGTTTTCTCTAATGGTGTTCCACGCGAAATGGAACATTTCCACACAAATCCAGTAAAACTCTGTGATTGTCCCAAAACTTAATTGCTTGGGAGGGAGTTTTTCTGCAGAAGAACACAAAGGAGTTTCTTCAAGTCCCTTCATTTTGGGGTCGTAGGCCAAGTAAGTTTGGTCGATTTTAGAGGCTTTGGGATCTTTGGGGTCCAGAAAGGGTTTGCAAAGTTCTAGCATAACGTCTAAAACATTTATGCAGAATCCGTCCCTAGAAGCATGCATTTCTACAGGGTTTTGGAGTCTGTTTCCTAACTTGGCTTTTCCAGTGTTTTTGGTAACAACGGCTGAGAGCCACTGGAGGGTTTTGTCCTTGTCTCCACGAAGGAGTTGTTTGACGACTGCTGTGAGGGCTAGAATGAACTTGTTGATTTCTTGGTGGAACTTGCCCATGATTTTTTCGTACTCACTTCTGGACCTCAAAACTTCGAAGTAAGAACTCACCTTTTCCCGAGTGTGGTCTGGAGGTTCTGGCATTCCAGGTATTTTGCTTAAACTTTCAGGTTTGGGAAAGTAACTCGGGGAAAAGTAAGGCCCTAGTGCTGAAGACGACTCCAAGGTATCTCCTTTCCAGTGCTCTTCTACCCAACTTAAGTCAAAAAACACCTGCATCACTCCCTTCAGTTCCAACAGAGTTTTGAGAATTCCTGCGTAAGTTTCTGGGTCGTCAAACATAGTCACAGTGGCCATCTTCTGACCTAACTCTTCTAGCACAGAAAGGAATATTGCTGTCCGGAAGTCAGGGTCTTGGGTTTCCCAGTACTCTGCCATCCTTTTGAGGAAGTCAGGAGCTCCTCCGGACTCCAAAAAGTTTAGAAGCCGCCACGCTGAAAGAGCTATGCCTTCTAGGTCTGAAGGAGGGTGTTGTTCGGGAAACATGTCAGGTTCAGAAAGTGACAGTGCTGCGTAGGAAACCAGAATTTCTTGCAGGTAGCCAAGTAGTTTTTTGGCATTTTCTGTTCGGACACTCCACTCTTTGGCCATTTCGTCGCGGATAGTGAAGAAGGCGTCAGTGCAGAACTCCAGAATGTTAGTTTGGGGGATTCCAAGACGTTCGAAAAGTATCGAGTCAAGTACAGTCAGGTTTTCAGTCAGGGACTTTCCTTGGAACCCAGAAATTTCAGACTTAGCTCCTGGGAGAGGCACTACTGAAGACATACTTGAAGAAAAACTGTGCGTGCTTCTGTCAGATAAGGATACCCTCAGGGTCTTCTCTAAAAGAACCAACTCGTTTTGCAGCATAGAAACCATTTTTAAAGTTATTGAAAGTACTTAATAACTAAACCTAGTTCCTGGAAAGCCTGCTCATTCAACAGTTCGAGGGCTATTTTTGGTTTTCTTTATATAAATGGACATCGACCAGTACGTAAACAGAGCCCGTTCTGAACTGGCCGAAGATAAGTACCCAGAGCAGTTCCAGCCGCTTGTAGACAAAACTTTTGAGTTTTCTCTAGAAGACTTGGGAGAGGACTCTGAATTGAATCCTAACTTAATCAGAAACCTTCCTGAACACCTTTACAACCTTTACTCAATCGCTTACATGCACGCATTCACTAAGGTTTTGGAACACATGGACGCAAGTAAGTTAGGCGAGTATGCTAAAGAAGCTATTCCAGAGTTGGTGCAGTTAAAAGACGTTGTGAAGGTTTCAGGCGAGATATTCAAAGTTGTCCAAGCAATCATGAATGTAGTGGAAGGTAGTGAAAAAGTTAATGAACTCGTAAAGTGGCTTAAGTTGCTTTTGGACTACGAAGAAAAGTTCAATCTCCCCTACGCAAAATCCAGAGTAGCCCTTCTGTTCCAAAAAGCCCAGAAACTGTTGATAGAGCAAGTAGGACCAGACGCCAAAAGAGAAGGAGTTGAAGAAGCCTTAAAGCAAATCATCCAAATCGAAGATTTAATTCATCAGGACAAATCCAAGCAGACTAACCTTAACAGAACCAAAGACATTGTGACAGGTCTCACGTTGAACTTCCTGAGAAAAGAAGGCCAGGAACGGAGAGAAGGTCTGCAGCAAAACAAAACGGTGCTTAGCTTGGTGAAGGCCTTAACTGGGCTCAAAGAAGGGTACACAGGCGTTATTTCGAACATAGAGAAGAAATTTGCAGAGGAAGTGCCTCCCTTCAACATCAAAGAAATCAAAGAAAGAAATATAGTCATGAGAAAAGGCAACCTCGTTCAGTCTTGTGACGATGTTGTTAAAAGTGAAGAGGAAAACATGTACGAAACTAAGGACTTGGAAATCTGGAAAGCCCACTTAAAGCAAAAAACCCATATACACGTTGCAGTTAAAATTTGTAAAATGAAACTAGACGACGAAAAAACCATCAAAGCTCTAAAGGACGAAATCAGCATTATGGACCTACTGTCTGGCAAAGGCCAGTGCTTCTTGAAGTACTACGGGGACTTTGAAGACAAGTTCTACGACAAGGAAAGTGGGTCAATCCTCAAAAGAATTGGAATGGCTATGGAACTCTGTGACGGGAGCTTAGCTGACTTAATTAAGGAAAAGAAAAACAGTGACGAACCCTTTACAGAAAACTACTTGAAAACTGCCATCCAGCAACTAGTGAACGACTTCGCTTACTTGCATAGCCAACGCATCTATCACTACGACATCAAACCTCAAAACATCTTTTTGAAAGACGGAACTGTTTTCAAAATAGCCGATTTCGGAATCTCCTCCAAGTTGGAAGAAACTACAACTACTGTTAGGACGATAAAACTAGACTCAGTAGGAGGCACTCGGGGGTACATGGCACCTGAAATTCGGGAGAGTTTCGGAATGCTGGAGTCAAGTCTTACAGAAATAAACGAAGAAGACGAAGACGATGAAGAGTCTAAGTCCGAAGGTGCAAGTAGTACCCAACCCCAAAACCCAGCACAGTCGGATCCTGGGCATACTCGCAAAGAAAAACTAGACATAAATCCCTCAAAAGCTGATGTGTTTTCTCTGGGCATGGCCTTTTATGCAATGTACTTCTTAGAACCCAACCCTCCTCCTATGAATAAACAACAACTCGAAAACAAAGTTAAAGAGATTGAGTACGAGTGGATGCAAGGACTACTCAACAGGATGCTTGCTTACAGAAGACAAGACAGACCTACTATGAGGGAACTCCTTGGCGAAATGGACTTTGGCGAAAGAACTGTAGCACCCCGGCGCTAATAACTTTAAACTTATTTACTTAGTTGCTGAGTTGTTAGTGTGTTTCACTAAAGGCTTTTAAGGCTTCCCAGGCCTTTTCGTTACTAGTTTCGTCAAGGTTCCAGAAAAGCCTAATGGCCTCAACCAAATTAGGGTTTGTTTCTTGGAACTCCCGAGGAATCTGCAGTCTTGGGTTGTTTGTGGTTTGGGGAATTCCTTCCAGTGGGTCTTTGCCCACTAGAATATAGTACAGTAACATGCCTAAAGCATAACAGTCGTGGATAGTGCAGCAGTTGTAATTGGGGTAGGTCCAGCGACTTCTGAAGTCCCATCTTGGTTTTACAAGTATCTTTGCTTCGAAAAAAGCGTCCACAAACACTTCAGTAGGGAGCAAGTAAGGAATGAACTTGTTTTTGGAGTAGATGAAGGAGTAAGCTCTAGTTATGCCAGCTACTACTTTCTTTTTTTGAGGGACTGTTAAAGTCCCAATGGTGTCCAACGAAGCAAGTTTCTCTCTAACTAAGAATTTCTTTTTGCGCACTTCGCAGTAACCTAAGACTTGGACTACATTAGGGTGGAAGATCTGACTTAGTTCTAAAAAGTAAGAGTTGTCAGTGAACTCCACTAACTCAACGTCCATTCCGGCTAGTTTTAAGTTAGAGTGGAGGTCTTTTCTGATAGGTGGGTCGAAGTACTTTTTGTCCACTTTAGAAATCTCCGGAAGAACTGGAGTGCTGCACAGACTGTCTAAAAGGAACTTGGTAATTTGTTCTTGCCACTGCCAGTGAATTTGAGCATGTCTTTCTCGAGTTAGTTGCTCTTCAAAGGAACAAAAATTGCACAACTTCTCCCCCAAAAAGTAGTACCAGTTCTTAGTTTCAGTTGTTTTTACAAAGATGTACTCAAAAGGTATAATTTCTATCAGCACTCCTTTTTCAAGCATTAAGTTTAGGAAGTCCACTAAGTCTCTAGTTTCAGATCCTTCTTGTTTGCAGAACTTCTTTCCTCCGTAATCTGGGAAACTTATCACTTGGGCTTCACTAACGAGGACATCCAAGAAAACTTTAACACTCCTTAACTTCTCAATGATTAGGGACTCTTTTTGGAACTCTTCAAAAGAGTAGTCTAAGTTTAAGTAGGAATTAGTAACTATGTTGTTGTCTTGGTTTATGTAGAAAAGGGAGTACTCGTTACTTAAGTGGAGAGGCGAACATTGGTACTGCTTGCTTTTGTAGAGTTCGACAAAGCTTTCAACGTACTCTGAAAACAACTTTAAGGAGTAAGAAATAGCATCGTGCAAAGCTACTTTGATTTGGCTCACTGTTAAGGGAGTCCAAATCAGTTCGAGTTCAAAGCAAAGTTGGTTGTTGGAAAACCCAAACTTTCCGTGCTTTATGTGGCTGTTCAGAGTGTTCATGTACTCCAGACACTTGAAGTACACTGAACTGTGTTCGAAAATCAACGCCTCTTGGTTCATGAAAAGTATTACTTGCAAACTGATTAAGTAATTGCACACCTCCACAACTAAAGGGTAAACTTTGACACTTGAGTTCCTGTTTTGGCTGTAAGAAACTGCCACCATGAAGGTGTTGAGGTCTTCTATTCCCTTCTTTTGCTTGAGTTGTTTGAATTTAGTGAACCCCATAGAAACCATTAGGTTCTTTACTACACCTAACACACTCTGCAACTTTGAGGTCCTGGGAGCCTTAACAACTGAAACTAGTTCTAAACGTTCTGCAAAGGGGTAAATGTACTCAGTCACTAGGCTTTTGTAAGTTTGGTCCAAGTTGTGCAGAACTTCATAAATTCTGTCAACTGTGAAGTGGCAAAAAGTCACCCCTATCTTGCAAATGTCTTCTTCGAAGTGCCAGTGTCCAAGTGACTCTGAGGAGTTCAACTCATTCACAAATTGCAAAATTTGGGGTTTGTACTCCTTGTTGAACACAAAGAGTTTCGAAAACACAGAAAAGTTCAGACAGAACTCAGTGAAGTAAATTATAAAGTAGTGCTTGAGTGAAGGGTCTTTGGAGCCAGGCACAAGCAAGACATAGTTTTTTGTTTGGTCTCTCTGGACTTTGGCCTTTATGCTGAGTGGGGCCCACTTGGAAACCTCCCTTTCTGAGTTAAGTTCTCTGAAAACCATCCGCTTCTTTTCTAAGCTCTGCTTTACTTGAAAAAACAAGCCTGGAATATCCTGGTTTGATATCATTTATAATTTAATGAAAAGGTTATTTATGCTGGTTTTTGTTTGTGCTTTTATAGCATGGTACGCTTTCACTTACCACTGGGAGTACTCGGTGCAAACTATTAAAATCTTCACAAAAAAGAAGTACCGCTACTCCAACAGAGAAGTCAGAACAACAACTCCAAGCTATTCCTTAGGCTCAAATGACCAGGAAAAAGAAGCAACCTTTCAAGTAAACACAAAAGCTAAATACACTTACACTCCCAACTCAAACTACTTCTGGAAGCCCAAGAAACTAGAGTACGACACTCCTGAAAAAACTTACCCGCTGGACGAAGCACTTAGTTGTGTCCCTCAAACTTTTGGGTACACTAAAGAAAAAGGGCAAGAGGTGTTTCCCAAAGTAAACTACCCTAGTTGTGCTTCTCAGGTGAAGGACACTTCCCAAACTGTACACTTAGACTACGAAAAAAACTTACTTACTATGAATTGCAAAGGTAAGTACTTACTAGGACCTGTAATAGACTCAAAGCTTACTTTGAGGTTTGAAGTCGAAGACAAATGGGAAGTTAATGAGTACCCAGGAGTGCCTGTGCCAATATCCTCAACCCACGACTTTGCCTTGGCTACTTGTGAAGGAGACTTAATGGACAGAGCTTTTTATGCTCCTAGGTTCAACCAAACTCTCTATAATGCAACTTTAACTCGCGTGAAGCAACTCCAACAAGAAACTCAGACTGCCAGAAAACCCCTTGTCATACTCATGCTAGTTACTGACAGCTTTTCTCGAAAACACTTCTACAGAATGCTTTCTGAAACTACTGAGTACCTCAATGAACTGCAGAACTCAGAGTACTCTGTGCACGACTTTTTGATCCACAACATAATAGGAACTAACTCAGTGGGCAACCAAGCACCAATTTTAGGAAGTAAGTTTTAGTTAGAAAACATCAAAGAAAAGTACTTAGGCAACCTTAAAAAAGACTTTGCTGGAAAAGAAGGGATCTGGAACATTATGCGAGAAAAAGGATTCATTACTTACTTTGGACTAGAAAACTGCGACAACGCCTTTCCTAGAAAACTAGGAAGGATGCCCAATGTAGACTATGCTACTTCACAGTTTTACTGCGCAACGTATGCCTACTCAGGCTACACCTCTTCTACTACTCGAAGTAAACAACGCTGCATTGGNCCGCACATGTCACATTACTACGTGNTCAACTACACCAAAACACTCAACAAGATGTACAAAGGCCTCAACCAATGGCTATATGTGCACGTGAACGCTGCCCATGAAGCTACTGGNTTGCATGCACAAACTCTTGACTCGGACTTAAAGTTATTTCTAAAGGAATTTTTACACCAAAACAAAGAAAACGAAGTAGTGGTTTTCTTAGGAGGTGATCACGGAATGCGTTACGGAGAGTGGTTCAGCAACGTTGAAGCTTTCCAAGAAAACAGACTCCCAGCTTTCTTTCTGATCTCTTCCAGAAGCTTGCTTGACAGAATAGAGTACTCTTACGACGTGCTCGAGCACAACACTCTGCGGCTGAACTCCAAACTCGACATGCGGAAAACACTTATATACCTTTCAGGTGTTCCTTACGACCTTGAACTAGAAAGCAAAGAACTCCACCAAGCTTCTAACTTGTTCACTCAAAAAATACCTAACAACACAACTTGTACTGACATAGGCATTCCTCCTTGGCACTGTGGGTGCCTAGCACTTACCAGTATTCCTAGGCTCGTTTACGACCCTAACGATAAAAACTACCAATACTCAGAACTAGGTTGGTTACTGCACTACTTAGCAAACGAAGCCCTTAGGTACTTTAACTCACAAGTTCACTCCCCAAAAACCACCAAGCCCTTCCTTTGCAAAAAGTTGTCACTTAGGTCTATCTCTGCAGCTTATGGACTGCAACTGGACAACAACTTGGAGGAAATTAAGCTAGAACTGTTAGTTAAGGAGTCCTTTTCAGCAAGGTTCGAAGTTACCTTTTTGATGACTTCCGCAGACGACTTCATGGGACAGAACTACGGGTATCCAGTTAACAGTTTAGTGTACAATTCTTACTACAAGCTGTGGAGGATAATTAACATCCTGAGACTCGACCCCTACAAGGGCAAGTGCGAGAACATGGCAATGGAACTTCAGCTCAACCCAGAGTTCTGCATTTGCAACGACGACGACTACATAAGGAGTCAAAACGAAGTCTTTCTAGAAAAGTTTTACCAAAAATATAGTAATTAGTTACTTCCTATTGCGTTTGGGAACAGCTTCTTCCTTGGCTTCCTCCATAAGAGAGTCTTGGTTAACTATAACTCTATGAATTTGCTTTTTGGAAGTTTCGATGATGTGGCCTCCCACAATCATTTCATCTAGGATGTAGTAAGCTTTGTGGAAATTAAAGATGATGTCTAACTCACAAACATTCTTGAAGTACTTGTCCAGAACCTCCACGAAGAAGTGAATGACGTCTAGAACTAACAACTCGTTGTCTTCTTTGTCCACACAGGCCACGAAGTACAGACTCGCGTACCTTTTGGCCACAATAGTATAGTCTCTGTACTCAAGGAAGTTGCACAGCTTGCTGTTGCGCCCGATGACCATAGTCTTGACATCCTTCATGATCTTTTCGCGTTCTTTGTTTGAAAAGGTGTTGTACCACTTAGAAAGTCGGATTTTCCCGTGTCTGCTGACTAACAGAATGAACTGAATCATTTTTAAATCTTTTATTACTACACGTTTATTTGTTCACTGTTAGTTACCCATTTATAATTAGACTCGAATTGAATGGGAAATTGCATGCTCAAAGTTGACGAACAGGAGTCCTCAAAAACTCTGAACAAGTACCAGTTTTTTTTCCACCAAGCAATAGGCAAAGGAGGTTTCGGCAAAGTTTGGAGGGTGACTCACAAAAAGTTCCGAAAAGACTTTGCTATGAAGGAAATGTCCAAAGCAAGAGTTGTCTCAAAAAGGTCAGTCAACTCAGTTATGAACGAAAGGAGAATCTTAGCTATGCTGAAGCACCCTTTCATTGTCAATATGCAGTTTGCTTTTCAGGACAAGCACAACCTTTACTTAGTAATGGACCTTAAGTCCGGAGGGGACTTACGTTATCACATTTGTAAAACAAAAAGATTCACAGAACAGCAAACTAAGTTTTTCGTGGCTTGCTTAGTAGGGGCTTTAGAGTATCTCCACAGCAACCAAATCATACACAGGGACCTTAAGCCTGAGAACCTAGTTCTGGACGACAGAGGCTACCTCCACATAACAGACTTTGGAATCGCCAGAATATGGCAGCGAGATAACGCACAAGAAACCTCAGGCACTCCTGGGTACATGTCTCCAGAAGTACTTTGCAGGCTAAACCACTCCTTCGCAGCAGACTACTTTGCAG
>PR_CR_10_Liq_1_inCRDRAFT_1000635_pt1 | contig 21421 bp, 21 predicted proteins | sample PRCRCaboRojoPR_3_FD_10241 | JGI IMG/M metagenome (IMG submission 10241)
ATGCGAGCCGCTGGCTGTGGCTCGCGGGCACGGCGCTTCAGCTCGGCTTCACGCTGTTCGTGGTCAATGCCTGGATGCACCACGAGCACTTCAAGGTGCAGCACATGAACCCCGCCTGGTTCATTCCGGCGGTGGGCAATGTGCTGGTGCCGGTGGCGGGCGTACCCTTGGGTTATGAGCTGGTGTCCTGGTTCTTCTTCAGCATCGGCATCCTGCTGTGGCCGGTGCTGCTGACCATCGTTTTCTACCGCGTGCTCTTCCACCAGCCGCTGCCGGAGCGGTTGGTGCCGACGCTGTTCATCCTGGTGGCACCCCCGGCGGTGGGCTTCATCGCCTATGTGAGCCTCACGGGCGGCGTCGATGTCTTCGCCCGGATCCTGTACTTCTCCGCGCTCTTCTTCACCGTGCTGCTGGCGACGCAGGCGACGCGCTTCCTGCGCATCCGCTTCTACCTGTCCTGGTGGGCGTACTCCTTTCCGCTGGCGGCCATTGCCATCGCCAGCATGCTGATGGCGGAGCAGACGGGGCTCCCGGGCTTCCTGTACCTGGGCTTTGGCCTGCTGACCATGCTGTCCGGCATCGTGGTGCTGCTGCTGGTGCAGACGGCCCGTGCGGTGCGTGAGCGCGGCATCTGTCTGCCGGAGTGAGCCGGCGCAACCCGTTCCCGGGTCTGCCGCACCCATCCGCCCATCAGCTGAGGAGACACCAGATCATGACGCAACCGAGCCCGACAGCCGCCGCCCCGAGCCAGCGCCGCGCGGCGCTGAGGAACACCCTGGTCCTGGGCACGCTCGCCGCGCTCTTCGCCGGCGGTACCTTGCTGCTCCATGCCCTGACCCGCGGCGAAGCACAGCCGCTGCCGGCGCAGCCGACGGCAACGACGCAGCACGGCGCCGCGACGCCTGCGACGGCGACACCGAAGGACCCGGCGCCGGGCAGCACTGCCAACCCCGCGGTCACCGCCCTGGCGCGCAAGGTCGAAGCCCTGGAGACGACACTCGCGGACGCCCGCGGGCGACTGGACAGCCTCAACGAGCGCACGGCAGCCTTCGCCGAGGCCAGCGCACGCATCGACACGCTGGCCGAGCAGGTCGCCGCCGCCCGACGCACCGCGGATACTGCGGCCGCCCAGGCCGCGGCGATGGCCGAGCGTTACGGCAGCCTGACGGCGGACTATGCCCGCCTCGGCGCCCGCTTCACGCCGGCGGGCGTGCTGATTCGCCTGGACGCCACCGCGCTCGCCTTCGCCCCCGGCTCCGCCGAGCTGCCGGCGCCCGCGGCCCCGGCGCTCGCAGAGATCGCCGACTTTCTCAACCGGCATCCGCGGCAGCGCGTCCTCCTGCGCGGCCACACGGACGCCACCGGTGCGGCGGACGCGAACCTCGCGCTGTCAGAGGCGCGCGCGGCCGCCGTGCAGGATGCGCTGGTGGCGCTCGGAGTCGCCCCCGAGCGGCTGCGCAGCGAAGGCGTCGGCGCCGCCGAGCCCATCGCCGGGAACGCAAGCGCCGATGGCCGCCGCCGCAACCGCCGTGTGGACATTCTGCTCAAGACACCGAGCGCGGCGACCGGCTGAAGCTGCGACGGACTGCACGGCCGCTGCATCGTTCCCTTCGGCGGGCAGCAAACCGCGTGGCTCAGTGGCCACCGCCGGTGGCGCGGTCAAGCACATGGGCGGCTTGCGCGTGGGTCTCGATGGCACCCGGGCGCACCGCCCGCACCCGTGCAATGGCCGCCTGCGGTGAGACGCCCATCTCCGTCAACAGCCGCGCCGCCACCAGTCCGCTGCGCCCGAGCCCGCCACGGCAGTGCACCACCACCAGCTCGCCCCGCACCAGTCGCGCCTTGAGCGCGGCGGCCGACTGCGGCCAGGCTCGCTCGAAGCGTGCATCCGGCACGTCCACATCGCGGATGGGCAGGTGCAGGAAGGCCATGCCCCGGGACCGCACGGCATCCGGCAGCGCCGGCACTGCGAGCAGCGTCAGCTCATGTGGCTCCAGCAGACAGACCAGGGCCCGGGTGCCCGCGGCGTGCAGCGCATCCAGGTCCGTGTCCAGGTCCCGCCACCAGCCGCCGCCGCTCCCATGGGGATCGCGCTTGCCCGGACAGAAAGTAAGTCCGATGCGCCCTCCACTCGGCAGGGCGACCGCATCGATGCGGATGGGATCGGTGTCGCTGGTGCGCATGTCGCAGGACTGGGGCCTGGGGCCTGGGGCCTGGGGCATGGCGCCTGGGGTCGGCGGCGCCGGTGGGTGCGCCGGGATCGCCACGGTTGCCCGCCACTGCGCACAGCGGTGGCGGGCGACCCGAGACGCAGCTCGGACCCATGGTTAAGGTTACCGTCCCCGTGTTATCGTCCCCGTGTTATCGGACCGACTTGAAATCAGTATACCGTCCCCGTTTTCTGTGCCCGTTTTTTGCTGGCGGGCGTCAGGTGGCGGCGGCGGGCTTGGGGTAGAGCCAGCCGAGCATGCCCTCGGGGCGGAAGGGCCGCCAGACCTGCGCGGGCTGTGCGAGGCGGTCCGCCACTGCGTACAGGGTGAGCGGGTGGACACCCAGGCCGAGGTGGCTCGACTCCACCTCGATGCTCTCGGCGCGCGGGCCGGCGGGCTCCAGGCTCTGATGCCAGGGCACGATACCGTCGGTGCGGCTGTAGATGCTGGTGGCGGGGACGGGCAGCGGGCCGTGCAGGGCGTCGAGCCCCGGGGGCAGGCCCATGGTATCGCCGGTGAGGCGCTCGTAGGTGCGCCAGAGGTCCACCGGCCGCGGCTCTGCGCCGATGGGGGTGCCGACGCAAATCACCTGTCGGACCTCGGCGGGCGCCGCCAGCGCCAATGCCCGAGCGTAGAGGCCGCCGAGGCTCCAGCCCACCAGGCTGACCGTTCGGCTCTGGCCTTCGGCGAGCTCGGCGAGCCGCCGGCGGCAGGCGTCGAACACGCCGGCGCGCGGGCCGAGGTTCACCCCCTGTCCCCAGGCGGATACGGCATAGCCGCGGCCGGACAGAAAGGTCCGCAGCGGCAGGGTGTTGAGGTCGCTGCCGAACATGAGCGGCAGCACCAGCACCGGGTGGCCGTCGCCCTTGGGCGCTGTGTTGAGGAGCGGCTGGGCGGCGATGCCGGCGCCGAGCTCCCAGGGGGCGCGGGCCTCCAGCGCCAGCCGCAGCGGTGCGGTGAGCTGGTGCAGGAGCCCGTCGGCGGAACGCTTACCTGAGTCGAAGCTGTGCGTCATTGGCTGTGGTCTCCTGCGGCATGCGGCGACGGCGAGCGCGGGCCGCCTCAAGGCCGCCGCTTGGGCGGCTCGAAGCCCGCCTCGACGCCCTGTCCCGGCACGGCCTTGGCGGACGGCTGGCGGCGCTTGCCGATGTTCTTGCGGTCGCGCTCGCGCAGCTTGGGCTTCGCGGCGGCCTTGCCCTTGGGCTTGGCGGCGGTGGCATGGTGCTTCCTGCCGGCCGCTGTCTTTTTGGCGGGCTTGCGCCGCCTGGGCGCGCCCTGGAAGCGGGCCTCCAGCCCCGGCAGCACCCGGCTCTCAAGCTCCAGGCCCAGGTAGCGGCCGATGCCCTCCATGCGGTTCCATTCGGGCGCACTCACCAGGCTCATCGTGAGCCCGCGGCGCCCGGCGCGACCGGTGCGGCCGCTGCGGTGCAGATAGTCGTCGCCGCTGCGGGGCACGTCCAGGTTCACCACCAGCTCCACGCCGGGCACGTCGAGCCCGCGGGCGGCGACATCGCTCGCCACCAGCACCGCCACGCTGCCGTCGCGGAACAGGCCCATGACGCGCTTGCGCTCGCGCTGGTCCAGCTCCCCGTGCAGCACGGCGCAGCGGATGTCGAGGTCCGCGAGCCGCGCCGCCGCCTGCTCGGCGCCGGCACGGGTGTTGGTGAACACCAGGGCGCGGTCGTAGTCCGCCTCCGACAGCAGCCGGTGCAGCAGCCGCGCCTTGTGTGCTGCGTCATCGCCCAGGATCACCTGATGGTCGATGTCCGGGTGCGCGTTGCGGTGATGGTCGAGCGTGATGCTGAGCGGCTCCCGCAGCAGGTGCTGCGCCATCTCCGGCACGCCGCGACGGTGCAGGGTCGCGGAGAACAGCATGGACTGCCGGGTCGCAGGCGCCTGGTCGATGATGGCGAGTACGTCCTCGACGAGCCCCATGTCGAGCATGCGGTCCGCCTCGTCCAGCACCAGGAAGGCGAGGTCGGTGAGGTCCGCCTCCCCCGTCTCCAGGTGCTCGCGTATCCGTCCCGGCGTGGCGATGAGGATCTCCGGGTTGCGCCGCAGCGCATTCACCTGGTGGTTGCGCGGGTCGCCGCCGACGATGGCGGCGGCCGTAAGCCGCGTGTAACTGCCGACGGCGTGGAAATGATCCAGCACCTGATAGGCCAGCTCCCGCGTCGGCACCAGCACCAGCGCCCGGGTGCCGGCCCGCGGCGCCGGCGACTCCAGCAGCCGCTGCATGACGGGCAGCAGAAAGGCCGCCGTCTTGCCGGAGCCGGTGGCCGCGGCGGCCATCAGATCCCGACCCTCCAGCGCCGCCGGGATCACCGCCGCCTGCACCGGCGTCGGCGCCGCGAAGCCCGCCTTGGCGATGCCGCGCTGCAGCGGCTCGGCCAGGTCGAGCGACGCGAAGTCGTTGGTCTCAGCGGCGGAGGCTTCGGTAGTCATTGTCTGCTGAGTTTCGCGGAGCGAGTGTCGAGGCGAGAGGCAGCCAGCGCTCAGCCCCTCGATCCTCGTAACTGTCCGCTAGTCACTGGTCACTGGTCACTCAACTTATACCTCGCCCCACAATAAGGACAGGTCGCCTCGTGCTTGGGATCATCCTCGATGGGCAGATAGACCCGCGGGTGCATGTTCCAGACCTCGGCGTCCGGCATGGGGCAGGACAGCGGCAGGTCCTTGCGGGTGACGGTGCGCACCGTCGGCTCGGCGGCCGCCGGCGGCGGCGGCGCGGGCTCGGGCGTGCGGTCACGTCTCGACTTCAGCATGGGTCGGGCTCCTTGACGGTGTACAGCAATGTTGTTGGGAGGCGGATGCCCGTCACCGGAGGCTCATGGCCGATTCGGCAGCGCTGCAGAGCGCCCGGGGCTCAGCAATGCTTCCAGAACACCTCAGACGTTGCCGCAGCAGCGTGGACCAGCGAAGCACATCCACCGCAGGCATGAACCGTTATCCACGGTCTCCGTGATCCTGGCGGTGCCACGAAGGCCGGCGCACATACCGGGCAGGCCCTGCTCCGGCCGTGGCGCGGGCTCCGTAAGCCGGCGCTGCCGGGTCAGACCGGTGTCAGCCAGTGCAGGTGCTCAGGGCTGCGCCCGTGCACCACGTCGAAGTATTTGGTCTGCAGGCGCTCGGTGACAGGCCCCCGGGTGCCGCTGCCGATGGCACGGCCGTCCACCTCGCGGATGGGGGTCACCTCAGCGGCGGTGCCGGTGAAGAAGGCCTCGTCGGCGATGTAGACCTCGTCCCGGGTGATGCGCTTTTCGACCACGTCCAGGCCCATCTCCGCCGCCAGTGTCATGACGGTCTTGCGGGTGATGCCGTCCAGCGCCGAGGTGAGGTCCGGCGTGTAGAGCACGCCGTCGCGGACGATGAACACATTCTCGCCGCTGCCCTCCATGACATAGCCCTCTGCGTCCAGCAGCAGCGCCTCGTCGTAGCCGTCGCGCAGCGCCTCCTGCAGGGCCATCATGGAGTTCATGTAGTTACCGTTGGCCTTGGCCCGGCACATGGTGATGTTCACGTGGTGGCGGGTGAAGGACGACACCTTGATGCGGATGCCGTGCTTGATGCTCTCCTCGCCCAGGTAGCTGCCCCAGTGCCAGGCGGCGACGATGCAGTGCACCGCCAGGTTGTCTGCGCGCAGGCCCATGCCCTCCGGTCCGTAGTAGAACATGGGCCGGATATACGCGGATTCGAGCCCGTTCTCGCGCACGGCAGCGCGCTGGGCTGCGTTCAGCGTCGCCTGGTCATAGGGCAGGCGCATGCCCAGGATGTGGGCGGAGTTGAAGAGCCGCCTGGTGTGGTCTTCCAGGCGGAATATGGCCGGGCCGCGCTCGGTGGCGTAGGCGCGGACACCCTCGAACACGCCCATGCCATAGTGCAGCGTGTGGGTGAGCACATGCGTCTTGGCCTCACGCCAGTCCACCAGCTCGCCGTCGTGCCAGATCACGCCGTCGCGGTCGGCCATCGTCATAGTTTGTTACTCCTGCAAGATAAGATCCGTGCCCGCGCACGGGTCGCGGCGCACGCGTCGCACGGCCGGGACCGGGAACGCCGACCCGGGTCGGCCCGCGGCCACGCCGGCTTCAGTCCTCCATCACCGCCTGCCAGAGCCGGGTCACGGCCTCACGCTCGTGCCGCAGCTCCGTGTCCGCCACCAGACCGGGGGAGTCTTGAAGGGCATTGCGGTGGTAGGCCGCGCGCAGGGCCTTGTAGGCGTCGGTGAGCTCCTGTGCCGCGTGGCCGGGCAACAGCGCGAGCCGGTCGAGCGTCTCCAGCAGGCGTACGTTGTCGGTCCAGACCGTGAGCTCCTGGTACTCCGCCGCCCAGCGCAGCACCGAATATTGAACAATGAACTCGATGTCGGCAATACCACCAGCGCCCTGCTTGAGATCGAAGCGCCCGGGGGCGTCCGACTCTCCGCGGCGGCTCTTGTCGAGGCTCGCCCGCATCTTGGCACGCATGTCCCGCACCCGGCTGCGCAGCTCATCCGGCTCCCGCGGCAGCCGCAGGATCTCTGCGCGGATCTCCCGGAAGCGCTCGGCGAGCCTGGCATCGCCGGCCACCGGGCGCGCACGCACCAGGGCCTGGTGCTCCCAGGTCCAGGCCTCGTTGCGCTGATAGCCCGCGAAGGAGGCCAGGGTGCGCGCGATCATGCCCTTGTCGCCGTCCGGGCGCAGGCGGGCGTCGATCTCGTAGAGCACACCGGAGTAGGTCGGCGTGGTCATGATATGGATGATGCGCTGGGCCAGGCGCACGTAGAACTGGCTGCCGCTGACGCTGCGCTGATCGTCCGCCGTGGGCGTGGTGGCCTCCTGCGACAGCGCCTCGTCATAGAGAAACACCAGGTCCAGGTCGGAGTTGTAGCCGAGCTCGATGCCGCCGAGCTTGCCGTAGCCCAGCACCAGCATGCCGGGATGGGTCAGCTCGGTGCCGGGCGGCAGGCCGTGGCGCCGGCTGAGATCGCAGAAGGCGATGGCGAGGCTGCGCTCCGTGGCCACCTCGGCGATCTCCGTCAGGTAGTCGCTCACCACCATGAGCGGGATCATACCGGTGATGTCCGCCGCCGCGGTGCGCAGCTTGTTGCCCTGCACGAACTGGCGCAGGCGCTCCATGCGCTGCTCCAGGTCGTCCTCGCCGACGGTGCCGAGCAGCAGGTCCAGCTCCTGCTCCAGATCCGCGCGCCGCAGGGGCTCGTAGAGCCGACGCGGGTCCAGGAGCTCGTCCAGCAGCAGCGGCTGCTTCGCCGTGCGCTCGGCAAACCAGGGGCTCTTGGCGCTCAGTGTCACCAGCTGGCGCAGCACGTCCGGGTGCTCCGCGAGCAGCGCCAGATAGGCCGTGCGCCCGAGCACCGACTCCAGCACCCGCAGCACCCGCGGCAGGGCCAGGTCCGGGTCGCCGCACTCGGCGACGGTGGCGAGCAGCGCCGGCACCACGTGGTCCAGGCGCTCGGCGGCCCGGGCGCTGAGGCCGCGGCGCACGGCGGCGTCGCGGAAGTGCGCCAGGGCCGCCGCTGCGTCCGCGGGCGCCTGGAAGCCGTGCTCCCCGAGCAGCCGCTCCGCCTCGGGCGGGTCCGGCTGCCGGCTCCACAGCGACGCGAGCGCATGCTCACCGCCGCCGGGCTCGGCGAAAATGGCCTCGAAGCAGCGCTGCACCCGCCCGCGGTGGGCCTCGAGCACGGCGGCGAAGGCCGGCCAGTCCTCGAAGCCCATGCTGCGCGCGAGCCGCTGCCGGGCCTCGGGCTTCTCGGGCAGCCTGTGGGTCTGGCGGTCCTGCCAGGCCTGAAGGCGGTTCTCGGTGAGCCTGAGGAAGCGATAGGCGGAGGTCAGCGCCGCCACGTCGATGGCGCTCAGCAGGCCCTTCTCGCCGAGGCGCTTCAGCACCGGCTGGATGGGGCGGATGCGCAGGTCCGGGTCACGGCCGCCGCGGATCAGCTGGAAGGACTGACCGATGAACTCGATCTCGCGGATGCCGCCGGGGCCGAGCTTGATGTCGTGCTCCATACCCTTGCGCTTGAGCTCGCGGGCGATCATGACCTTGAGCGAGCGCAGGGACTCGATGGCGCCGAAGTCCAGATAACGCCGGTAGACGAAGGGCCGCAGCATCGCCGTCAAGGCCGCCGCCGGGCCCGGCGGCCCCGCCACCACCCGCGCCTTGGTCATGGCGTAACGCTCCCATTCCCGGGCCTGGGCGTGGTAGTAGCCCTCCAGGGCATCGAAGCTCATGGCGAGCGGCCCGGCGCTGCCGAAGGGCCGCAGCCGGGTGTCCACGCGGAACACGAAGCCGTCCACCGTCACCTGGTCCAGGGCCTGCACCAGGCGCTGACCGAGCCGGGTGAAGAACTGCTCGTTGGTGAGGGGGCGGGGGCCGCCGCGGGTCTCGCCGGTGTGCGGGAAGGCGAAGATCAGGTCGATATCGGAGCTCATGTTGAGCTCGCGGGCGCCGAGCTTACCCATGCCGAGCACCAGCAGGCGCTGGCGGCGACCCTGCGCATCCTCGGGCACGCCGAGCTCGGCCTCGGTCCAGGCGGTGAGCAGGTCCAGCGCCCGCTGCACGCAGGTGTCCGCCAGCGCCGAGAGGCTTTCCAGCGTCTCGTCCAGGCTCGCCCAACCGGCGAGGTCGCGCCAGACGATGCGCAGCATCTGTGTGCGGCGGAAGCGGCGCAGGGACCGGGCCAGGCCGGGCTCGTCAGGGACATCCGGAAAGAGCGGCTCCAGCGCCTTGGCGAGCAGGCCGTCCAGCTCGCCGTCGGCGGGCGCATTGGTCAGCGCCGCGTCGGCAATGAGCCGGGCAAGCGTCTCCGGCGAGCGCGCCGCGGTGAGGGCCGCAAACTCGCTGCCGGCCCAGACCTGCTGCCGGGCGGCGCGGAAGTCCGGGTCGTCCGGCACTGCGAAGTCATGCGCCTTGGCCCACTCGCACCACTGCACCCAGTGCCGCTCCGCCGGCGTATCGGCGTCCGCAGGGCTGTCTGCATCCGCCGGGCGCATCTCGGCACCGCGGCCCTGGCCGGGGGCGTCAGTCATGCAGGATGCCGTAACGGCTCNCCAGCCGATGGCTGGCACCGGGGGCGATGGTGACGGCGTCCGCGGCGGCGTTGGTGGTCTCGACACAGAGCATACGCAAGTACTCCTCGTCGCCGAAGTCTCCCATCTGCCGGGACTGCTCGATCCAGGGGTTCCAGACCACGGCGGAAGCGCTGCCATCACGGTCGATCTGGATCTGCCGGCCGAGCGCCGGGTCGTCGATGACCAGTCGCTCCGTGGTGTCGAGGTAGATACGGTTCACCGGCCCGTCGAAATTGATGGGGCCGGACTGCTTGATGCGCACATCCACCTGCCCCGGCGCCGCGGGCTCGGCGCGGGCAACCTTGTCGATGTACTCGTGGCCGGCCAGGCCCAGCACCTGCGCGCGGCGTACGTCGCCGACCCTGAAATAGGTGTGCAGCGCCTGGGTGATGGTCACCGGCGCATCGCCCGTGTTGCGGGTGATGAGCGCGACGCCGAGCGTGGCGCCGACGGTCACCTCCACTTCCAGCGCGAAGGCGTGCGGCCAGAGCGCGCGGCTCGCCTCGTCGTCACGACAGCCGAGCCGCAGCCGCGTGGCGCCGTCCACCATGGACTCGGTGGCGAGCAGCCGCCAATTCCGCGCGCGCACGAAGCCGTGGTCCGGCCGGCCCCTGCCCTCCGGGTCCGGCCCGAACCAGGGCCAGCACACCGGAATGCCGCCCTTGATGGCCTTGCCGGGCTGGAAATGGGCATGCTCGCTGACGAAAAGCAGGTCGTGCGCCTGCGTCTCCGGCCGGTAGGAGAGCACCTGCCCGGCGTAGGCGGAGACCTCCGCGCGGGCGTGCTCGTTGTCGATGCAGATCAGCGGGAAGCCGCCTTTGCCGGCGCAGATGCTGAGCACACCGGCAATGCCGAATTCCTCGTTCGCCTGGGCGATGTCCATGGGGACTCCTGAACGGCCGCTGCGGCCGGTTGGTGGTGAGCCATTGCCGGAGAAGATTGGGGCGGGCGCCGGCGACGCGAGCCGCGACGAACGCCCCGCCAGTATACCCGCAACAATCGTGGAAAACGCCGGGCGCGACAGCGGGAACTGGTCCACCACCGGCCACAACACGAGGCCCTACCGGGTACGCCGACTTCAGTCGGCTCACGCGGAAAGGCGGACTTCAGGCCACCGCCGACGAATGATCAGAGCGCTGGATAAGGCCCCGGGAGCGCGGACTCAGGCCTCCAGCTCCCCGGATGAGCTGCTGCTGTTGGACTGCAGCATGCGCGCGAAGCGCTCCGGGTCGTGCTTGACGATATGGACGTACTCGTCCAGCAGCGACGGCCAGTTGCGACCGCCGTGGGTGCGGATCTTGTCGAGCGCCACCAGCAGGAGCTTGGTGGCGGCACGCAGCTCGCGGTCGTCGCCACCGCCGTAGTGGGCGGTGAGCTCGCGGTGGAGCTGCTCCACGCGCTCGGTGGGGCTCGGTTGCTTGGCGGGCATGGCGGCAGACCTCGGGCTGGAGCGGAATCACCGGCAGTATACCGAGCCGCCCGCCGGGCGCAGGCTCTCCACGGCGGCCTGCGCGTCTGCCCTGTCGCCGAAGCCCCGCTTCAGCCCTTGAGCGCCAGCAGCAGCCCGTCGCGGATGGGCAGGATGCTGCCGCTCCAGTGCGGGCTGTCCGCGATCTGCCGGGTGAAGCGGCGGATGGCCGCAGTGTCGGGGTCGGTGGCCGCAGGGTCCAGGACGCGGTTGCCCCAGAGCATGTTGTCGACGATGAGCACCCCGCCCGGGCGCAGCCGCCGCTCGATGACGGGCAGCGAATCCGGATAGCCCTCCTTGTCGATGTCGCTGAAGATGAGATCGAAGCTCCCGGACTGCGCCGCAAGCGCGGCCACAGCTTCCCCCACATGAAAGCGCACCTGCGGCGCCAGCCCGAGGGCCGTCAGGTGGCGCTGCGCCTGCTCGGACAGCGTCTGCTCCCAGACGGTGTGATGCACCTCGCCGCCGCTGCCGTGGGTCTCTGTGACGGCGCGGGCGAACCAGGCGGTGGAATAGCCGAAGCCCGAGCCCAGCTCGAAGATGCGTCGGGCGCCCAGCATGCGCGCCACCACGTAGCACAGCTGCCCGCAGGCGGGGCCGATGATGGGGAAGCCCTCGGCGGCGGCCAGCGCCTCCATGGCGCGCAGCTCCGCCGGGCGGTCCGGCACCAGCTCGTCGAGATAGGACTGGAGCAGCGGCGGCAGCACGGTGTCGGGCATGGGGACGGCCTCGGGTGCGGACGACAAGCGTCCAGGATAACGGCGAGATTGCGGGGCCAGGGTGCAGATCAAGGTCCGGCGGTCATCCGCTGCTCGCTGCCTGTACAATGCTGCACTGCACCAACCCGGACCCCATGACCGCCCCGACACCATGCTCGTCTACCTGCACGGCCTGAACAGCTCCGGCAGATCCGACAAGGCGAACCGCCTGCGCGAGGCCCTGGCCCCGCTGCCCGTGCTGGCGCCGGACTATGCCCCGCACCAGCCGCACCAGGCGGTGGCGCAGCTCACGCAAGTGCTGGAGGAGGTGGCGGCGGACAGCGGCCCGCCGGTGCTTGTGGGCAGCTCCATGGGCGGCTTCTACGGGCGCTGGCTCATCACCCGGGTGCCCTGCGCGCACCTGTTCATGATCAACCCCGCCCTGCGCCCCTGGGCACAGCTGCGCGGACACCTGGGCGAGCAGGTGACGGCCGCCGGCGAGCGCTACCTGCTGACGCGAGAGCTGGTGGAGCAGACCCGTGACTACACGCCCGCCCGCCCCTGCGCCGACCTGCCGGCACCCACCACCCTGCTGCTGGACCTGGACGACGAGATCATCGACACCCGCGCAGCGGCGGCGCTCTACCGTGGCTGCGCGCGGGTGCTGGCCTTCCCGGGCGGCGACCATGCATTCCAGCACCTGGACGAGGTGCTGGACGTGATTCGGGAGGCCGTCGCGCCTGCCGGGGTTGAGCAGCCGGTTGCTGCGGCACGCACCTAGTGCAGTTCTGCGAAAAATCCGATGTCATGCGATCACTCGCCGCCGGCGGACTGACGTCCACCTGCCCCAGGGTGCCGACTGAAGTCGGCGTACCCGGGGCGGCCTCGCCACTTCCGCATTGCAGCACTAGCCCGCGCCCATGATCCGCCCGACAATGCGAAAGCCCGCGACATAGGTGCCGATGGCGGAGCCCAGGCTCGCGAGGATGAATACCAGCAGCACCCGGGAGACGCGGTTGCGCCACCAGCCGCGCACGGTGGTGACGTCGTCGCGCAGGGCGCCGAAGTCGCCGACGCTTGGGCGGCGCAGCATGAGCTCTGCGGCGCCGGTGACCATACCGGCGCCGATGGTGGGGTTGAGGGAGGTGAGCGGCGCCGCGCAGAAGGCCACCAGGACGGTGAGCGGATGGGCGGCGGCGATGGCGGCACCGAGGGCCGAGAGCCCGCCGTTGATGAGCACCCAGTCCCAGACCAGGTTCCAGCCGAGCTCCGGGCTGCGGGTGAAGCCGTAGGCAAAGACACCCAGCACCGCCGCCACCACCACCCAGGGCAGCGCCCGCCACAGCCGGGAGGGCGGCGGCACCTGGTTGAGGGTGGCGATGGTCTCGGCGGGGNCGGTGGCGGCCGCCGCCGGCGCCGTCAGCTGCCCGGCCACGCCGGCGAGATGGCCGGCGCCGAGTACCGCGAGCACCCGGCGATGGCCCTGAGCGCTGAGCTCCTGGCGCAGCCGCGCGGCCATGTAGCGGTCGCGCTCGGTGATGAGGGGCTCGAACAGGTCCGCGCGGTCTTCGGCGAACTCCGCGAAGGTGGTCTCCAGCACATCACCCTGCTTCAGGCGCTCGATCTCCTCTTCGCTCACGGACTCCCGGGAGAGCATGCCCGCCAGCAGGCCGGTGAACAGGTTGAGGCGCTTCCACCAGCCGAGATTGGCCGCCGCACGCCGCAGGGTAACGCCGATGTCCCGGTCCACCAGCAGCACCGGCAGACCGCGCTCGTGGGCGAGCTGGATGGCGGCGCGCTGCTCGGCGCCGGGCTCGATGCCGAACTGGTCCGCGAGCCGCTGCTGATAGGCAGCGAGCGCCAGGCTGGCGGCCACCACATAGACCCGCTGCTCGCGCACCACGGCGAACAGGTCCATGCGGTTCAGGCGGTCCGGGTCCGTCAGGGACTCGAAACGGCTCTCGCAGAGCTCCACGGCGACAGCATCGAAGGCGGGCTCCGCACCCTCGCCGCCGAGCAGCGCACGCACTTCCGCGACACTGGCGTGGGAGACATGCGCGGTGCCGAGCAGGCGCACCTCGGCGGCGCCGACCTGAACCGTGGTGGCGGGCTCCTGCGGCGTTGCGGCCCCTTGGGTCTCAACGGGGGTCTGAACGGGGGTCTGAACGGGGGCCTGCTGGGGAACGTCCTGGGGGCTGGGCACGGCGACTGGGGAAGCGTTCGGCACAAAGCCGCCATGATAGCGCAGCCGCCGCACCCCCGAGCGCTTGCACGGCATTGGCCGCCGCCGGGCCGGCGTTTATGATGCGCCGATACGCAAGCGCCGCACCCGCCCTCCGCACCCCCCGGCCGGCCACCCAACGCGTCATCCGATCGCATCATCCGCCATGCCCAGCCCGCCCCGAGTCGCCAAGCCCGCGCCCCTGCCGGCGCTGATGCTCGCCGCCGTCATCGCCCTGCCCGGCTGCGCCACGGTGGAGCGGGACCGCCAGGCAAGCGCGCTCCAGTACAGCACCAACGCGTACCGCGAGGCCATACGCTGGGGTTATTGGCGGGCGGCGGCGGAGCTGCTGCACCCGGACGCGCAGGAGGACCTGGATCTCGCCGCATTCGAGAACATCCGTGTCACGGGCATCGAGCTGGTCGGCCCCGCCGCCATCACCCCCGAGAACACCGCGGCCCGGCTGGTGCAGATCGACTATGTGCTGGAGGACGAGCAGCGTGTGAAGCGCCTCCTGGACCGGCAGGACTGGCGCTGGGACGACACGCGCAAGGCCTGGCTGCTGCACAGCGGGCTGCCGGCCTTCTGAACCCCCGCCGGGGTCGAAGTGGTGATGGACGGCTCGCAGCAAATCGGCTTCACGCCGGCGGCGCGGTTTCTGCTGGTGGCGGGCGCCTTCGTGGTGGTGGTGGCGGGCCTCAAGGCCGCCTCCAACCTGGTGACGCCGTTCCTGCTCGCGGTGTTCATTGCCGTGCTGGTGGTGCCGCCGCTTCAGTACATGCGCAGCCACGGCCTGCCCGGCTGGGCGGCGATGCTGGTGGTGGTGGCGGTGCTGCTGGGCGCCGGCGGCGCCATTGTGGCGCTGTTCAGCGGGTCGCTCAGCGCCTTCAACGCAAGCCTGCCGGACTACCAGGAGCGCCTGAAGGGCCTGACCGGAGAGCTGGACACCTGGCTCGACACCATAGGCGTCCATGTATCGCGGCAGACGCTCAACTCCATCATCGACCCGACGCGCATCTTCGGCATGGCTACGGAAGTGATCCGCGGCCTCGGCGGCGTGCTCACCAACGCCTTCCTGATCCTGCTGACGGTGATCTTCATCCTGTTCGAGGCCAACAGCCTGCCGAGCAAGCTGCGCGCGGCCATGCGCGCGCCGGAGGCATCCCTCACGCACCTGCACGAGGTGATGCACACCATCAACCGCTACATGTTCCTGAAGTTCTGCACCAGCCTGCTCACGGGCCTGCTGCTGTGGGCCTGGCTCAGGTATCTGGGCGTGGATTTCCCGGCCATGTGGGGCATGCTCGCCTTCCTGCTCAACTTCGTGCCCACCATCGGCTCCATCATCGCCGGCATACCACCGGTGATGCTGGCGCTGATCCAGCTCGGCATCAATGACGCACTGCTGGTGACTGCAGGCTACATGCTGGTGAACATCGGCATCGGCAACTTCCTGGAGCCGCGCATCATGGGTCAGGGGCTGGGGCTCTCCACGCTGGTGGTGTTCCTGTCCCTGATCTTCTGGGGCTGGGTGTTAGGCCCCGCCGGCATGTTCCTGTCGGTGCCGCTGACGATGGCGCTCAAGATCGCACTCGGCGCCAACCACCAGACCTATCCCATCGCCGTGATGCTCGGCCCCGCCGACGAGGCGCGCGCGCTGACCGCCGCCGGGCGCGACCGCTCCTTGCCGCTGACGCCGCCGGCACACAGCGGCGGCGGCGAGCTGGGCGAGCAGCGCTCCCAGCCGCAGGACCGTCCCGCAGAGACCTTACCCCACCGCCCATGAGCCTCACCATCGACAGCCTGGGCGCGCTGCTCATCGTGCTGCTGGCCGGCTGGTTGTGGCTCACCACGCTGCGGGCGCGGGAGCTGGCGCTTGCCCATGCGCGCCGGGCCTGCGAGCACGCGGGGGTGCAGTTGCTGGACCAGGCCGTCGCGCTGCGCGCTGTGGGGGTGCGCTGGACGGCGCAGGGGCTGCGCATTCGGCGGCATTATCGCTTCGAGCTCAGTGCCGATGGGGTGGAGCGGCGCTTTGGGCAGGTGGTGCTGCTCGGGCTGCGGCTGGAGGCGCTCCAGCTGGATACCGGCGCAGCGCAGCCAGGCGCCTATGACGAGACCGACGCAGGATAGGGTTGGTCATTCGCTCCCGCCCAGGGCGGATAGCGGTGTCGCACAGCGGCGTCGCATACCTGGGCCGCACAGCGGGGCTGGAGATGGCGCGCGCTGGACGCCGCGAGGCAGGATACCGGGCAACAGGGGGCGACCAGGCGGCCTATTTGACCACCCGGAGCGTGGGTCTCGGCGGCTTGCCGCCGTCCTTGTCCCCGCCGTCCGTCGCCTGGTCATCCCCGTCGCCGCCCTCCGCATCCATCGGCTCCTCCTCCGGGAACAGCATGCCCTGGCCGTTTTCGCGCGCGAACAGGCCGAGCACCGCCTGGGGAGCCAGCTCGATGGCGAAGGGCTGGCCGCCGAAGCGCGCGGAGAAACGGATCTGCTCATTGCCCATGTGCAGCCCGTGCACGGCCTGCGGTGCGACGTTCAGGACGATCCGACCGTCGTCGGCGAACTCCATGGGCACGATGGCGGACGGGTGCTCCGCATCCACCATCAGATGCGGCGTCATGCCATTGTCGATGATCCAGTCGTAGATGGCGCGGATCAGATACGGGCGGTTCGAGGTCATGGCGGTCACCGGAAGTGCGGTGATGACAGGACTGCAGAGCAGACGACGGGCGGCCTTCAGGCGAGATCGGCGACCATCTCGCGCTCGGCGTCCGACAGGCTGCGCCGGAACGAGGGCCACTCGAAAATGCGCGTGCTGTACTCGGTGACGGCGACGGCGGCAGCCGGCAGGTCCACACCCAGCGCCGGCAGACGCCACAGCAGGGGCGCGACACAGCAGTCCACCAACGAGAACTCGTCGCTCATGAAGAACGGGCTGGCGCCGAAGATGGGCGCGGATGCGGTAAGGCTGTCGCGAAGCTCCGTGCGGGCCTGGGCCGCCGTTTCCTCGTCACCGAGGCTGATGCGGCCCATCAGGGAATACCAGTCGCGATCGACGCGATACATGAAAAGCCGCGCACTGGCCCGGCCCACCGGGTCCACGGGCAGCAGCGGCGGATGCGGAAAACGCTCGTCGAGGTACTCCATGATGATCTGAGACTCGTACAGGCTCAGGTCCCGATCCACCAGCGTCGGCACGGTGCCGTAGGGATTCGCCTCCAGCACCGGTGCGGGCAGGTCCTGGGCATCCACATCGACAATGTCGATGCTGATCTTCTTTTCCGCCAACACCATGCGCACGCGGTGGCAGTAAGGGCATTTCGGATCGGAGAAGAGCGTCATCACACCACAACTCTCGGCAACCGCCGGCATGGCACGTCGCTGCGGCGGCCACCTGGGTGCCGGCGGCCCAGGGGCGTGTGTCCTGCGGAAGCGTGCCGCCGCGGCGCGCTCGTGACGGCGGCGGGGATCGGCGTCCGGAGGCTAAGCATACACCGAATTACCCTGGATCATTTTGCCGCGACGAGCGCCCAAGGCCACCATCTCGCGTGACCTGAACAGCCTGCGCGGTTCCAAAGGAACCTCTGCCAACCAACCAAGAGCGCCCGCATCGCCCGGCAATGGATGCCGCACGACGCGGGCGCTGTTGGCCTGTCGGTGACGGTGCCAGGGGCTGCTCACCCAGGAAAGCACCGCCAATCGGCCGAGCCGGTCTGCCGAGGCGGTCAGGCGTGCCGAGTCAGCCGGACCGGGATGACCGCATCGGACTGACTGAACGGCGCTGAGGGCCGTCCGGTGAGGGTCCGGCCCCTCGGGCTCAGTGCACGTCCTTCCAGAACTCCTTCTTCAGGTAGAACGCCAGCAGGAACATCAGTCCCAGGAACAACAGCACATACAGCCCCAGGTTGCGGCGCTCCAGCTTATAGGGCTCGCCGACGTAGGTGAGGAAGTTGGTGATGTCCCGGACCATGGTGTCGTATTCCTTCACCGTGAGCTCGCCGGGCTCCACCAGCTCCACATCGATGACGTGCGGCTCGCCGCCTCCGCCGTGGTGCTCAGCGTAGACAGGCTTCTGGACACCCTGGAGATTGATCAGCGCGTGCGGCATGCCGACCTTGGGAAACACCAGGTTGTTGACGCCGTAGGGCCGCGAATCGTCCACGTAGTACGATTTCAGGTAGGTGTAGACCCAGTCCGGACTGCGCCAGCGTGTCACCAGGGTCAGGTCCGGGATCTCCGTCCCAAACCACTTCTCGCCGTCGGCCGGCCGCAGCGCGTTGGTCATCATGTCCCCGGGCTTGGCGTCACCGAAGATCAGATTCTCGCGCAGCTCGTCCTCGGGGATGCCGAGATCCTTCGCCATGCGGTTGTAGCGCATGTACTTCAGCGAATGGCAGCCCTGGCAGTAGTTGGCATAGTACTTGGCACCACGCTGCAGCGACGCCTTGTCCTTCAGGTCGATGTCGGCGTCTTCCAGCTCCGGCCCATGGCCGCCGGCGGCCCCGGCGGTGAACGGCAGCAGCAGCAGGACGCCCGCGATCAGAAGCTTTTTCATGTGGTCACCCTCTCCGGCACGGGCTTGGTCTTCTCGAGCTTGGTGTAAATCGGCATCAGCAGGAAGAAGGCGAAGTACACGACGGTGAAGATCTGCGACAGCAGCGTGTACAGTTCCGACGCCGGCTGCAGGCCCAGATAGGCGAGCACCACGAAGGACACGACGAAGGCAGCAAGGAAGAGCTTCGACAGGATGCCCTTGTAGCGGATGGAGCGCACCGGGCTGCGGTCCAGCCAGGGCAGCAGGAACATGATCAGGATCGCGCCGAACATGACCACCACACCGGGGAACTGCGAGCCGCCGATGGGGGGCACCGCGCGCAGCATCGCGTAGTAAGGCGTGAAGTACCAGACCGGCGCAATGTGCTCGGGTGTCTTCAGCGGATCGGCCGGCTGGAAGTTGGGCGCCTCAAGGAAAAGTCCGCCGAGATCCGGCGCGTAGAACACCACCAGCGAGAAGATGGCCGCGAACACCACCAGCCCGACGATGTCCTTCACCGTGTAGTAGGGGTGGAAGGGAATACCGTCCGCCGGTGCCGTATCGCTCCACTTGTTGCCTTTCGGGCCTTTCTTGATTTCGATTCCGTCCGGGTTGGTGGAGCCCACCGTGTGCAGCGCCACGATGTGCAGAAACACCAGCGCTGCGAGGATGAACGGGATCACGAAGTGGAAGGCAAAGAACCGGTTCAGGGTGGTGTCCGAGATGACATAATCGCCACGGACCCAGGTGGACAGGTCCTCCCCGACACCGGGCACGGCGGCGAAGAGGTTCACGATAACCTGCGCACCCCAGTAGGACATCTGACCCCAGGGCAGCAGATAGCCGAAGAAGGCCGTGGCCATCATGGCAAGGTAGATCACCACGCCGATGATCCAGAGCAGCTCACGCGGCTTTTGGTAGGAGCCCCACATGAGCCCGCGGAACATGTGCAGATACACCAGGATGAAGAAGAACGACGCCCCGGTGGAGTGCATGTAACGGATCAGCCAGCCCCAGTTGACGTCGCGCATGATGTACTCCACCGATGCGAACGCTTCTTCTGCTGACGGCTTGTAGGACATGGCCAGCCACAGACCGGTGACGATCTGAAGCACCAGCACCACCAGTGCCAGCGAGCCGAAGAAGGACCAGAAGCCCATGTTCTTCGGCGCATAGTATTGGGCGAGGTGGTCGTTCCAGACCGCCATCACCGGGAAACGCTTGTCGAGCCAGCCGAGGAAGCCCCCCGGGGCCTGGCCGGCAGCGGTTGCCGTGGTTTCTGCGCTCATCAGGCCGCTCCTTCATCCTCGCCGACGAGGATGGTGTTCTCGTTGACGTATTGGTGTTTCGGGATCACCAGGTTGGTCGGTGCCGGCACGCCCTTGTACACGCGCCCCGCGAGGTCGAACTTCGAGCCGTGGCAGGGGCAGAACCAGCCACCCTTCCAGTCGGCGCCGAGATCGTCCGGTGCGAACTCGGGCCGGTAGGTGGGCGAGCAGCCCAGATGGGTGCAGATGCCGATGGCAACGAAGTACTCGGGCTTGATGGAGCGCGTCGGGTTGGCGCAGTAAGGCGGTTGTTGCGGAACCTCGGAGCCCGGGTCCACCAACTTGGGATCCAGCGTCGACAGCGCCTCCAGCATCTTGTCCGTGCGACGGACGATCCAGATCGGCTGCCCGCGGTATTTGACGCGCAACAGGGCGCCCGGTTCCAGCTTGCTCACGTCCGCCTGCACCGGGGCGCCGGCGGCGCGCGCCTTGGCGCTCGGGTTCATCGAAGAGATGAAGGGCACGGCGACGAAGCCCACCCCCACGGCGCCCACGGCACTCGTCGCGGTGACGAGCACGCGTCTGCGCTTTTGATCCACGCCTTCTGCGTTCATTGTCTGGTCGACCCCCGCTGGGCCCGATGCCTGCCGAGCGCCGGCGCGAAGATGCCGGAGCAGCTAAGACCTCGGGCGGTCAAAAGAAAATCAGAATATCGGAAAGCTCTTCTCGGCGAATCGCACATTGTCCGTGATCGATCCGCACCGGGTCAAGGATAACCCTTATGCCGGGCGGCGCCGACACCGCCGCCGGCACTGTCCCTCCCGCACCCCGGTCAAGAGACCCCCATTGCACGAAAAAGTGCACCCCGCGACGACGACAATGCGCAAAAACCGCTGATTCCAAGGGTGAAACGACATCAGGCAGGATTGTCGATGTCGATGAAGCGGTGCATGAGCCCGAAGCGCTCCGCGAGGTGCTCGCCCAGCGCCTGGACGCCGTAGCGCTCCGTGGCATGATGGCCCGCCGCGATGTAATCCACGCCGAGCTCGCGGGCCTGGTGCACCGTGGGCTCCGACACCTCGCCGCTCAGATACAGGTCCACGCCGAGCGCCGCCGCCTGCTCGATGAAGCGTTGTGCCGCACCCGTGCACCAGGCGATGCGCTGCACCGGGCGGCCCACGGCGGGCACGTGCAGCGGCGTGCGCCCAAGCCGCGTCGCCACCTGGGCCGCCACCGCCTCCCCCGGCAGGGGCGCCGGCAGCTCGCCCGTCCAGATGAGCCCGTCGGCGCTCGCGGGTGCGGCCCCGTGGATGCCCAGCACCGCCGCCAGGCGACGGTTATTGCCGAGCTCCGCGTGGATGTCCAGCGGCAGGTGATACGCGAGCAGCGCCAGCCCGCCCTGCACCGCCGCCCGCACGCGCCGGCCGTGCATGCCCACCAGCCGCGGGTCCTCGCCCTTCCAGAACCAACCGTGATGCACCAGCAGCGCATCGGCGTCGTCGGCGACGGCGGCCTCGATGAGTGCCAGGCTCGCGGTGACGCCGGTCACCAGCCGGCGCACCGGCCGTGCGCCCGCGAGCTGGAGGCCGTTGGGGCAGTAGTCGCTGATGCTGTCAGCGGCGAGCAGCTGGTCGCACCAGCGGCTGATCTCGGTGATGTCCGTCATGTCCCCGGGGTACTGTGCCGTTGTTCCGGATTGCCCTGCGCCCGCGCGCCGACCCGACCAGGCCCAGCGCGAGCGCGGGCGGCGACCCTGCGCGCAGGACCGGTCGCGCCAAAGGGCCGCCGGGCGCGCGCCGCGATGCGGTCGCCGCGTGCGCATGCTAGCTTAACGGCCATGACCCATGGGCTCAAAATGCTCGCGACCGCCGCCCTCGGCTTCGGTGCCGGTGCGGCGGCCGTCGCCACCGTGCTGGTGCTGTACGGCCCGGGACGACCGGCCGCACCGGCGCCGC
>PR_CR_10_Liq_1_inCRDRAFT_1000636_pt1 | contig 21420 bp, 15 predicted proteins | sample PRCRCaboRojoPR_3_FD_10241 | JGI IMG/M metagenome (IMG submission 10241)
TTCACTTCCGTGTAGGACGAACCGGGGTCGTCCGGGTCCTCGACCGTGCCCGAGAAGGCCACCAGCGAGCGAATGCCCGTGTAGCCCTGATCCTTGATGTAGCGATCAAAAGCGAGCTTGTATCTCACGGCCGCGAGGCGTGAGCCGGTAACCACCATCGCTTTCGCCCGCCCACCCAGCTCGTGCATCACGTAGAGCCGGAAATGTTCGACGATGACGGAGACAACCTGTTCGATATTGACTGGATGCAGCTCCAGATAGCGCGCCAGCGCCTTCGCGGCCTTCTTGCGCGGCACATCGGGGTCGTTCTCGACCTGTTTGATCAGGCCGAAGAAGCGCTTGTAGGTGGTGTAGTTCGCGAGCACGTCCATGATGAAGCCTTCCTCGATGGCTTGGCGCATGCTGTACTCGTGGAAGGGCGAGGTGCCGGACGGGCCGGGCTCGTCGAACAGGGCCTTGGTCTTGAACTTCGGCGTGGCGGTGAAGGCGAAGACGCTCAAGTTCGGCTGCCGGGCGCGCTTCAGTGCATCGCGCAGCACCGCCGCCCGGGCGTCATCGGACAGGGCATCATCCTCTTCGTCAGACAGCTGCGCGGCAATGGCCGCCTCGATGCCGTGCTGGTTCAGCATGCCCCTCAGCGCCGTCGCCGTCTCCCCGCTCTGGGACGAGTGCGCCTCGTCGACGATGACGGCGAAGCGCTTGCCCGCCGTGTCGATGGTCACGCCGCTCCCCTTCTTCTCCAGGGTCAAGAGCGCTTGGGAGATGAAGGGAAACTTCTGGATGGTGGTGATGACGATGGGCGTGCCCTGGGACAAGGCGCGGGCGAGCTGCTGGGTATCCTCGTCGATCTTCTCGACCACGCCGGTCTTGTGCTCGAACTGGTAGATGGTCGCCTGCAACTGCTGATCGAGCACCCGCCGATCCGTGACCACGACGACCGAGTGAAACACCTTCTCGTCCTGCGCATCGTGCAGGCTCGCCAGCCGGTGCGCGAGCCAGGCGATCGAGTTCGACTTGCCGGAACCGGCCGAATGCTGGATCAGGTAGTTGCGGCCCGAGCCGTGGGCCTTCGCGTGGGCCACCAGCCGGCGAACCGCGTCGAGCTGGTGATAGCGCGGGAAGATCATGGTCTCCTTGCGCACGGTGCGCACACCCTTGTCGGTCTTGACCTGCTTTTCCTTCGCTTCCAGGTGCATGAAGCGTTGCAGGATCTCCAACAGGCTGTCGGCCTTCAGCACCTCGTCCCAGAGGTAGTGGGTCTTCCAGTTCCCCTCCGCCGGTGGGTTACCCGCCCCGTGGTTGTTGCCCCGGTTGAAGGGCAGGAAATGGGTCTCCTTCCCTCTCAGCCGGGTCGTCATCCACACCTCGTCCGGGTCCAGGGCGAAGTGCACCAGGGCGCGCTTCTTGAAGGCGAAGAGCAGATCGCGCTCGTCCCGCTCATGCGCGTATTGGCGCATCGCATCGGCGGCGCGCTGTCCGGTCAACGGGTTCTTGAGCTCGGCGGTGACGACAGGGATGCCGTTGACGGCCAGGGTGACATCGATGATGCAGCGGCGGTGCCTGTTTGCATCCGGGCCGTCCGCCTTCTTCATCACCGAGGTAAAGCCGACTTGGCGCGCGATGGTCAGCCGGTTCTTGGCGTAGTGCTCCGCCGCCTCGGGATTCATGCGGGTGTTCGGCCGGAACCAGGCCATACGAAAGGTCTTGCCGTAGCACTTGAACCCATGGCGCAGGACGTGCAGCGTGCCCTTGAGGTCCAGCTCCTTGGCCAGGCTGTCGAGCACGGTCGCGGCCGTCTTCGGCCCGAGCAGCGCCTCCAGTGCGGCCCACTTGGCCGGCTGGCTGTCCTTCAGGAAGCCGGTGACGTCCTCGGGGAAGAGCGCCAGGCCCTCGTCATAGTCGGCCGGGCCTCGCTTCTCATAGCCGCCCGAACTGGTCAGCCCGGCTTCGATCGCTGTCTCGAAATCGCGTTCGGTCTGGCCGGACATGGTTCAAATCTCCTGCACCGAAGTATTTTGAAGGTCGGCAAGTGGACGCCCCTGCACCTCGTCTAAGTGATAGTAGCGAATTGAGGGATCGGCATTGAGCTGCCGGTTTCCGTCGATATACGGGCCGGGGTTCGCGTTCTCAGCAAAGACGAACTTGCGCAGACGGAGCTTGCGTTTGTCACCGGTGTAGTGCTCGATCGTGCGCTTCAGGCTGGCAACCCAGCATGTCCCGGCCCTGAGCTGCGGCACGATCTTCTCAGCGGCCAGGCTCTTTGACTTGAATTCGATGAAGTCAGGATAGAAGGATCGACCGTTGACGTAGAAGATCACGAAATCACAGCGCTTTGACCAGGGTTTCGCATTACCGTCGAGGAAGTGAAAGAGCGGCGGCTTGCTCGTACTCTTTGATGCATCGAAGTCATCTTGGTCGAGCTTGAATGCCATTCCCGCACCAGGCAACAGCAGTTCGATTCTTCGCTGTTGAGGTTTCACGTCTTCCCGGCGGAAGTACTTCTCGGTTAGAACAACCTTGCTTCCCGATCCATCGTGGATGACGTAGTCGCTGTTTACGTACGCCTTCAGATGCTCGAAATATGTGGCGGCCGTCAGTATCATTCGAGGCTCTCGATCTTCCCTGTAACCGCGGCCGTGATGAGGGCGGCGCGATACTCCGACAGCAAATCGATGGAGCTACGGACCTGCCTCGCGGCCGCATCGATCGCAGCCGCCCACTCGAAGACCAAGCATGCTATTTCCCGCTGTTCTTCAATCGGTGCTACACAGATTTCAAGACCCGCTGCGATCCCCTGATAGATCGTCTTATGGGTTGAGCCGCTTGTGCTCTCCTCAAACTTTTGCCTCATACTCCTGAATAAGAGGAGAAGATACTCGGACGTCAGCTTGGGGCCGCAAATCCAGTTCCAGAAGTCCTGCGTGGTAGCCATCGGCTGCGGCATGATCCCGGAAAAGCCAACCGAGGCAGTACGCGAGAAGACCACTGTTCCAGCCGGGAGCAATTCCGCTGCCGAATTGGCGAGGCCGATTTCACTGATCTTTTCAGCTGTTTCTTCCAAATACCAGCGGGTCCCATCCCTTAACTGCCAAACGTCAGCGAGTGTGAACCACGGGATAGTGCATTCGTCCCAATACTCTGGGTTGGACCGCGAAGGCGTGTGTCCCGTCTTCATTTGAGCGAAGCGACGTATGTTGCCCTTTTCCCAATGCGCCGGGATGTCGCCGAGCCAGTCGATGCCGGAGGGTTTCAGGGGGGCGTCGGGGTTGAGGCCCTTGGTTACGGCGCGGGTGATGAGGGCCTGGCGCTTCTCGGCCAGCCGGTCCAGCAGCGCGCGCTTCTTCTCGATCAGTCCGTCGATTCGCGCCGTCTTCTCATCCAGAAACTGCACAATCCGTCGTTGCGTGTCGGGAGCGGGTAAAGGTAGCGGCTGATGGCCTACGATCTCCCAGTCCGCGCGGGGCATCTTCGCCCCAAAGGTTTCGGCGTTGATGGTGTCAATGAAGCCCTTTGAAACAAGCACGTAGAACAAGAAGCGGGGCTCAACAGTCTGGGAAGGCCGGAGGCAAAGGAGTTCCCCAGAACTCACTCCGTCAAATGTCGCGTGCAATACCTTGGCGAGATACGGGCGGAGCTTGTTGAAGAGAACATCATCTTTGTGAAACCTGCGGCTGTCCGCCTCAGCCGGCTTCGGCTCCTCGACCAGAAGTTTGCCCGTCCAGGGCGCGATATCCTCGTTGGAGATGAATGGAAGTGCCTCTTGCTCTTCTTCGGTCGGGCGCTTCGTGGATAGGTCAACCGACCACTTTAGCCAGTTGCTACCCCAACCTTCCGGGACATGCGCCGCCCACTCGGGCAGTTCATCGCTGTGCGCAAAGTAGCTCACGGCACCAGCCCCTTCAGCAGCCCCGCAATCTCCCCTTCAAGTTTCGTAATGTCTGCCTCGATCTCATCGAGCGGTCGCGGCGGCTTGTAGACATAGAAATGCCGGTTGATCGGGATCTCGTAGCCGACCTTCGTCTTGTCGTAGTCCACCCAGGCGTCGGGGACATGGGGCAGCACCTCGCGCGCGATGTAGGCGTCGATCTCGTCCCGGAAGGTCGCGATCAGCCGGTCGTTGGGCTTGTCCGGGCCGAAGTCCATGGGCAGGGGCAGTGTGGTGCCGGGCGGGACCGGGATGTTCTCGGTGTCCCGCAGCTCGCTGTCGGGCTCTGAGCGCCCCTTGCCGTCGCGGCAGATCTCGGCGTCCGGGTCGCGTTCGCCAAGGGCGGCGAAGATGGCCTTCTTGATCGGGGCAGCGAGCTTGATGCCGGCCCGCTTCGCGGCCCGCGTCAAGTCGGCATCGAAGGCGGCGCGATCCATGTAGCGGCCGTTGCCTTCGAGCGTCGCGACCAGGGCGCGGATGGCGTCCTGTTGCTTGCGGCCTTCCTGTTCCTCGCGCTCGACCTGGGCCTTGTCCTTGCGCTTCTTCGAGACGGCCAGATTGGCGAAGGCGGTCTGTTCGTCAAGCCGGGCGATGCGCTCCGGGGTCGCCTCGAAGTTCATGCGCAAGGGGCGCTCGACCGTGACCTTGAGAAAGCCGAATTCCCGATTTTCGAAGATGCGCGAGATGACGCGGGTCTCGGTCTCGCCGTTGATCGGTACCTCCGCGGTCTCGCCGTCCTGGTAGTTGCCATAAACCTGGGTGAGAAAGCGGATCTGGTCCTCGCTGATCTCGTTGCGCTTGTTGTTGAGGCTCTTCTTCATCTTCTGGTAGAAGCGGGTGCCGTCGATGAGCTGCACCTTGCCGCGCCGCTCCGGGGGCTTGCGGTTGGTCACCAGCCAGACGTAGGTGAAGATGCCGGTGTTGTAGAAGAGCTGGTCCGGCAGGGCGACGATGGCGTCGAGCCAGTCGTTCTCGATGATCCAGCGGCGGATGTTGGAGGGGCCGGAGCCGGCGTCACCGGAGAAGAGCGGCGAGCCATTGAAGACGATGGCGATCTTGGAGAGCTGGCCGGTCTTCGTCCCCGTCGGCATGGGGGTGCATCTTGGCGATCATGTGCTGGAGGAACAGCAGCGAGCCGTCGTTGATGGCCGGCAGGCCGGCGCCGAAACGGCCCGCTAGCCCCAAGGTCTTGTGCTCGTTCTCGACCTGGGCCTTCTGGTCCTTCCACTCGACGCCGAAGGGCGGGTTGGCGAGCATGTAGTGGAAGCGTTTGCCCTCGAATCCGTCGCGGGTCTTGCCGTCGCCCAGGGTGTCGCCGAGCACGATGCTGCTGGTGTCCTCGTCCTTGATGAGCATGTCCGAGCAGCAGATGGCCCAGGACTCGTCGTTGTACTCCTGGCCGTGCAGGGCGAGCTCGGCGCGCTCGTTCTGGGAGAGGATCAGCTTCTCGGATTCGGAGAGCATGCCGCCGGTGCCGCAGGCCGGGTCGTAGATGGTGCGGTAGATGCCGGGCTTGTAGACGTCCTGCTCGCCGGTGTAGACGAGATTGGCCATCAGGCGGATGACCTCGCGCGGGGTGAAGTGATCGCCCGCCTCTTCGTTGGCCTGCTCGTTGAAGCGCATCACCAGATGCTCGAACAGGTAACCCATCTGGAGGTTGTCGATCCTGTCGGGATGGAGATCGACATCCGCCATCGCCTTGACGATGGTGAAGAGCCGGTTGCTGGCGTCCAGCTTCTCGATCTGATCGGCGAATTTGAAGCGCTCGAAGATGCTCCGGGCGGTCGGTGAGAAGCCGTTGATGTAGGAGACGAGGTTCGGCGCGATGTTCTCCGCGTCGCCGAGCAGACGGGCGAAGGTGTAGGGGCTGGTGTTGTAGAGCGGGTGTTTGCGGTCCGGATCAGCGGCTTTGCCGAGCAGGCGATCCATGGCCGCTTCGGGCATCTGCTGGGCCTCCAGCTTCTCCCGTTGCTTCAGCACGGCATCCTTGGTCGGCTCCAGGACACAATCGAGCCGCCGCAAGACGACCATGGGAAGCATCACCAGGCGGTACTGAGGCGGCCGATACGGACCCCTCAGCCGGTTTGCGATCTCCCAGATCTTTCCTTTCAGCTCTTCGTGCGTCTGAGTGTTCAACGGCGGTTGTCCTTGTTTTTGACTGCAGTCACAGTCGGCTCCATGCTGTTTTCGGTCTGATTCTTGCTCACTTCTCTTCCGCCCCGGTCTTGGACGTTGGCTGTCCGATGGGGATGCCATGGCGCCCGCAGTGGTCCCGGATCAGCACCTCGACCATGTTTGCGATGGAGCGGTGCTCTTGCTCGGCGGCCGCCTTCAGGCCCGCCTTCACCGCGGGCTCGATCCGCACCGTGATGGTCTCGGTCTTTACTGCCGCCATCTGTTAACCCCTAGACCGTTGTGGCCGCTGGATGTACTGCGGATATACTACAGCGATCTTTCCTTACAAGGAACGTCGCCATGGCGCGGCCGGTACTCGCTCGCACGGGGTGACTGGGGTCGGGGTGACTGGGGTCAGTTCTCACATGTAACGCCTCGCGGGGTGACTGGGGTCAGTTCTCACATGTAACGCCTCGCGTTTTGCAGCCCCGGTGGGAAAAATAGGGGCTTGGAAAAATTGCGCAGCGAGCGCGCCGCGTTGGCGCCGCCGGCATCGAAAGTCAGGACGATCTCCGTCGCCTGCGGGTCGTCGTGGCGGAAGGTTTCGGTCCAGGCCGGAGCGATGGCGTCGCAGACGAACGCACTGGTCTCGCGCGAGGTGCCGAGGGTGATGAAGCCGCGATGGTTGAAGTCGTCGTACACGCCGTGCGGCACGAGCTGGCCCTCGGCAAGATGGCGAAAATCATGGTCGTAGACGAGCTGGACACCGGTGCCACAGCACTGGCCGGGGCGATGCAGGTAGCCGAGCAACTCCTTCTTCTTCGTATCGACGCACAGCACGGGCGTGCCGGCCGGGTGCGCCTGGCGGCGCAGGGCATCGGCGCCCCGCTCATCCACTACCGCCGAGTGCTAGGCGTGCTGGCGGCGTGACGCACCTCCGCCCAGCTCTGGTGTTCGAGCAGATGGACGATGCCTATCTGCGCGAGCGTGCCGCCGACATTCGCGACATCGGTCAGCGCGTGCTTGCGCACATGCAAGCCGCCGCGGCGCCGGTTGCGGCCTTGTCAGAACCCTGTCTTCTCATCGGAGAGACGCTCGGGCTGGCAGAGATCGTGGCCGTCGAACCCGGCTGTCTGGCCGGACTGGTGGCATTGCGCGGCTCAGTTCCGGTGACAGGTTACTTGATTGCCTGCTTACCACTCCGTAGCAGACGTCTCGGTTTGCTGACCCAGTGGCCGCAGTGGGCCGGGAACTGCCGGTCAGGCTGTCCCTGAGAGCCGGCAGGTATTTGTCTCATAACGGACACTCGCGGCGTGCCCTACGATCGGCGGTTGACCAAAAGCAGTCAGCAGTCGTAGGTGTGTGTTGGCGCAACGGACTCGTTGCCCGGTAGTTTCGGCGACAACAAGACCGGCGACCAGACCGTCGGCGATGGCACACTCACGAGCATCCAGAGCGCGTACTGGTCCGGTTCGGAGTATGTGACGTTTCCGTTCTACGCGTGGCGCTTCGGCCCCGACGGTGGCGGCCGGACCATCGTCAGTAAGGCCGGCACGCAGTGCGGTTGGGCAGTCCGCCCCGGACAAGTCGCCGCCCCCGCTGTCTGGCACGGCGGTGCTGATGGCACTGGGGTTGTTGGAGCTCGGGGCTGCCCGGCGGGTGCGGCGGCGACTTTGGTGATGTACGCACTGGGCACGGAGGCCGGCCGGGCCAGGCACCGTGAATTGGAGCACCTTCGACGTGGCACGGCAATTTCCAGCGTCGCCGGTGCTGTCCGCCAAGCGGGCGCGGTCCGGACTTCCACCCGTTATTCGGTCGGGCTCGGCTGGAGGCCATCGCCCGCACCTTCACGCTGCTGCTGCGCTATCCCGAGGTCCGGATGCCGGCGTCGCTGAGCCGGCCCTTCTGAAAGAACACCGCGTTCATGCTGGCGCTGCTGCTCGCCGCCGTCGCCGTCATGCTGCTGCCGCACCACTCGACGCCTCACCAGCCCCGCGCCAGCAACGGCGCAAGGAACCGCCCCGTGTGCGAGGCGTCGATCTGTGCAATCTGCTCCGGCGTACCGGCGGCGACGATCTGCCCGCCCTGGTCGCCGCCCTCGGGGCCTAAGTCGATGATCCAGTCCGCGGTCTTGATGACGTCCAGGTTGTGCTCGATGACCACGACGGTGTTGCCGTGGTCACGCAGGCGGTGCAGCACGTCCAGCAGGTGCTTCACGTCGTGGAAGTGGAGCCCCGTGGTGGGCTCGTCCAGGATGTACAGCGTGCGGCCGGTGTCGCGCTTGGACAGCTCCCGGCTGAGCTTGACCCGCTGGGCCTCGCCGCCGGACAGCGTGACCGCGTTCTGCCCCAGGCGCAGGTAGCCCAGCCCCACCTCCACCAGGGTCTTGAGCTTGCGGTGGATCACCTGCACCGGCAGAAAGAAGGTCAGCGCGTCCTCCACCGTCAGGTCCAGCACCTCGTCGATGGTCTTGCCCTTGTAGCGGATCTCCAGGGTCTCGCGATTGTAGCGCCGGCCGCGGCAGGCGTCGCACTGCACATAGACATCCGGCAGGAAGTGCATTTCCACCCGAATCAGCCCGTCGCCCTTGCAGGCCTCGCAGCGCCCGCCCTTGACGTTGAAGCTGAAGCGCCCGGGGCCGTAGCCGCGGGAGCGGGCCTCCGGCACATTGGCGAACAGGTCCCGGATCAGGTTGAACACACCGGTGTAGGTGGCCGGGTTGGAGCGGGGCGTGCGGCCGATGGGGCTCTGGTCGATGTCCACCACCTTGTCGAAGTGCTCAAGCCCCTCGATGGCGGCGTGCGGGGCCGCGCGCAGGCTCGCGGCATTGAGCCGGCGGGCGGCGGCGGGGTACAGGGTGTCGTTCACCAGCGTGGATTTGCCGGAGCCGGAGACGCCGGTGACACAGCAAAAGGTGCCGACGGGGATGGCGGCATCGATGCCGTGCAGATTGTTGCCGGCGGCGCCGCGGATAACGAGCTGATGGCCGTCCTTGGCCGGTTTGCGCTCGGTGGGAATCTCGATGCGCAGGGCGCCGGACAGGTAGCGGCCGGTGAGGGAGTCCGGGTCGGCGGCGATCTCGTCCGCCGTGCCGGCCGCCACCAGCTCGCCGCCATGGGCGCCGGCGCCTGGACCTAAGTCCACGACGTGGTCGGCGGCGCGGATGGCATCGGCGTCGTGCTCGACGACGATGACGGTGTTGCCGAGGTCCCTGAGCCTCGTGAGCGTGCCCAGCAGCCGCTCGTTGTCGCGCTGGTGCAGCCCGATGCTGGGCTCATCCAGGATGTACATGACCCCAACCAGCCCGGCGCCGATCTGGCTGGCGAGCCGAATGCGCTGGGCTTCACCGCCGGAGAGGCTCTCGGCGCTGCGCTCCAGGGTCAGATAATCGAGCCCGACGTCGGCGAGAAACTTGAGCCGCTGGGCGATCTCCTGCAGCACCTTGGCGGCGATCTCCGCGCGCTGGCCCGCAAGGCGGCCGTCCTCCCGCAGCCCGTCGAGCCACCTGAGTGACTCGCCCACCGGCATCGCGGAGATGGCGCCCAGGTCCTTGCCCGCCACCAGCACATTGCGCGCGGCGGCGTTGAGTCGGGCGCCGCCGCAGGCAGGGCAGGGGCGGGTGGAAATGAAGCGGGCCAGCTCCTCGCGCACCGTCGAAGAGTCCGTCTCCCGGTAGCGGCGCTGCATGTTGCCGAGCACGCCCTCGAAGCTGCGCTGCTTACCGGTGCCGCGCTCGTGCGGGAGCTTGAGCTTGAGCTTCTCGTCGCCGCTGCCGTGCAGCACCACCTGCTGTGCGAAGGGCTCCAGATCCTGCCAGGGCACGTCCAGCTCGAAGCCGAAGTGCGCCGCCAGCGACTTGATCATGCCGAAGTAGTAGCCGTTGCGCCTGTCCCAGCCGCGGATGGCACCGTCCGCGAGGCTCAGCTGCGGCTGGGCGACCACCTTGGCGGGGTCGAAGTACTGCTCCACGCCGAGCCCGTCGCAGGTGGGGCAGGCGCCGGCGGGGTTGTTGAAGGAGAACAGCCTGGGCTCCAGCTCTGCCAGGCTCCAGCTGCACACGGGGCAGGCGAAGTTGGCGGAGAAGGTCTCGGGCTCGGCCTCGGTGTCGTCCATGGAGGCCACCCGCAGGATGCCGCCCGAGAGCTTGAGCGCCGTCTCGATGGACTCAGCGAGCCGTAATTGCAGGTCCGGGCGCACGCGGAAGCGGTCCACGACGACTTCGATGTCGTGCCTCTTCCTGGCATCCAGCTGCGGCGGTTCGTCCAGCTCCACCAGCGCGCCGTCGATGCGCGCACGCACGAAGCCCTGGGCGTTCAGCTCTGTGAGCAGGTGTTGGTACTCGCCCTTGCGTGCGGCCACCAGGGGCGCCAGCAGCATCAGGCGCTCGCCCTCGGGGCGGGCGAGGATAGTGTCGACCATCTGTGTGACGGTTTGGGCCGACAGCGGCTCGCCGTGCTCCGGGCAGTGCGGCGTGCCCACCCGCGCGTAGAGCAGGCGCAGGTAATCGTGGATCTCGGTGATGGTGCCGACGGTGGAGCGGGGGTTGTGGGAGGTGGTCTTCTGCTCGATGGCGATGGCCGGCGACAGGCCCTCGATGAGGTCCGCGTCCGGCTTGTCCATCATGGACAGGAACTGCCGCGCATACGCGGACAGGGACTCCACGTAGCGCCGCTGGCCCTCGGCATAAATGGTGTCGAAGGCCAGCGACGACTTGCCGGAGCCGGACAGGCCGGTGATCACCACCAGCCGGTCCCGCGGCAGGTCGAGGTCCAGGTCCTTCAGGTTGTGCGTGCGCGCCCCGCGGATGCGGATCGAATCCATTCCTGACGGCGCCCCCTGGACCTCGGTCTGGGTTCAGTTGCCGCCGGCCAGGCGCTGATACAGCGCGTCGGCCTCAGCCTTCTCCGGGAAGGACTGCGCCTTGAGGTTCAGCAGCAGGCGGCGGGCGCCGGCCGCGTCGCCGGTGCCCGCGAGCGCCTTGGCGTAGCGGAAGGCGATGCTGGGGTCCGTGCTGCCGGCATGTGCCTTGGAGAGCAGTGGCAGTGCGGCCGCGTAGTCGCCCTTGGCCAGCAGCACCGTGCCCTTGGTGTCGATGAAGGCCGCGTCCTCCGGGTTCAGCTCGAGCGCCCGCTCCGCGTAGCCGAGGGCTTCGTCCGGCTGCTCCTCGGCCAGCAGCATCGCCAGGTTGTTCAGCGCCACGCTGTTGTTGGGGTTGGTGTCCAGCACGCGGCGGTATTGAGCGATGGCCAGCCCGGGGTCGCCGTCCTCGATGCCGCGCTGGGCCAGCGCCATGCGCGCAGGGACGTTCTTCGGATGCTCCCGGAGCCAGCCCTCCAGCAGTGTGCGGGCCTGTGCGGAGCGTCCGGAACGGGCCATGACATCCGCCAGCAGCAGGGTGTAGGTCACGTCATCGGGATGCGCGTCGGCGAGCTCCGTGAGCATGCCGCTCGCCTGGGAGAAGTCGCCCTGATCGGCGAGAAAGCGCGCCTGGGCGGCACGCACCGTCGCATGGTCCGGGGCACGCGACGCGAGCTTCTCCAGCAGGGCGCGGCGCTCGGCTGCCGTGGGCTGTGCCGCCAGGATGGTCGCGAGGCGCCCATGCTCCAGCGCATCGGCGCGGTCCAGCTCCAGGCCCGTTGTCAGATTGCTCTCGGCGGCGCGCAGGTCGCCCATTTGGGCATAGAGGGATGCGAGCATGTACCGGTATTGCGGCATGGTCGGGTTGCGCTCGGCCAGATCGGTGAGGGTTGCCGCCGAGGTTGATCTGTCGCCGGCAGCAAGCTCCGCCTGCGCACGCAGGAGCAGCAAAGTTGGCGCGTCGCGCTGCGCTGCCGGCGCCTGGTTGAGCAGGGTACGGGCCGCGCCGGCGTCGCCGCCGGCAAGGTAGCTGCGCGCCAGCACCAGACGCAGACGCAATGCCTCCGGATTGCGCTTGAGAACCTCTTGCAGGCGCGCGTTGAAGTCTTCGGCGTTGCCCTCGCGGAAGTCGAGCGCAGCGCGGGCCAGCACCACGTCCGGGTTGGCGGGATCGGCGGCCAGCGCCGAGTCGAGGGTCTGTAACGCCTGGTCACGGCGGTCGGTGCCGAGCTCCAGTGCCGCCAGCGCGAGCGCTGCCCGCTCGAACGTGGGGTCCAGCTCCAGGGCCTTGGCGAAGGCGGCCCGGGCCGCATCCAGGTCACCCGCCTGGGCAAAGAGCGCGGCTTTGGCGGTGTGTGCCATGGGGGAGTCGGGCGCGTGCTCGATGAACGCGTCGGCGGCGGCCATGGCGGCGTCGGCGTCCTCCGCGGCGATGTGGGCGCGCAGCAACTGCATCCGCGCCCGCTCGTTGTCGGGCTCTTCGCTGATCACGCGCGTCAGCAGCGTCAGCGCAGCGTCGGTATCGCCCTCGGCCAGCAACTGCTGTGCATGCGCCACCTGTGCGGAGCCGAGCTCGGGGAAGCGTTCGGCGGCCGTGGCGACGAGGGCCTCGGCTTCCGCTGCGCGCCCCTGTGCTGCAAGCGCCCGGCGCAGCAGCTCCATGGCCGCCGGCGTCGCCTGCGGCGACTCGGCCACCGGCCGTATGGCCTCCTCGGCCCCGGCGGCATTGCCCTGGGCCAGGCGGGTGCGGGCGAGCAGCGCCAGCCCCTGAATGTTGTTCGGCACCGCTGCTGTCAGCCGCAGCAGGTACTCCTCGGCCTGGGCGTTGCGATCCAGCCGGTGCAGCGCCAGCGCCGCGTAGTAGATGGCGGTGACGTCACTGGGTGCCCGCCGCAGATAGGCCTCCAGGCGCTCTGCGGCAGCGGCGGTGTCGCCCTGGAGCAGCAGCAGACGCCCCTCCAGGTAGTCGAGACCCGGCAGGCGCGGGCGCTCGCCGCGCACTGCGTCGATGTCAGCGGCGGCAGATTCCAGGTTCTGCCCGTCGAGGTGCAGCACCGCGCGCTGGTAATGCAGCGGCCAGGTGCTGCGGGCGTGCTCGATCGCCCTGGTGTAAGCGTCGATGGCGGCCTCGGTGTTCTGCTCGAGCCGCTCCAGCGTCGCCAGCGCCTGCCAGGCGTCCGCCGACTCGGGATGCAGCTCGATGGCCCGCTGGATCGTGCTCCGGGCCGCCGCTGCATCCTCGCGGCGCAGCTGCAGGGTTGCCTCGCCGAGCATCGCCCGCGGCGACTCGGGGTCCGCGGCCAGTGCGGCGGAGATCGCTTCGGCGGCATCGGATTCGCGGTCCAGCGACAGCAGCACGCTCCCGCGCAGGGCCAGAATCTCGGCGCGCTGGGCAGGGCTGGCGTCCGCCGGCGGCTCCGCCCACTCCAGCGCCCGGGTCAGCTCGCGCTGTGTCAGCAGGGCCTCCACCAGGCCGGCGCGGGTCTCGGCATCGCTTGCGCCGCCGTCGCGGGCGCGCATGATCTCCTGCTCAGCCGCCAGGGGCTCTCCGGCATCGAGGTACACGCGCCCGAGCATCAGGCGGGCTTCGGCGTCGTCCGGATTCTGCTGCAGCAGATCCTTGAGGCGGACCACTGCGCTCTGGATCTGGCCCGCCTGCCAGTCCTCCCGGGCGGCTTCCAGGGATGCGGCGACCGGCAGCGACGCGCACGTCAGCAGCAGGAGCAGGGCTGTCACGGTAATCGAGTGACGGCGATGGCGATGGGCAATGCGGTGAGCGGCCATGGCAGGACTTCTAATGGGCGAGGTTTCCAGGGAGCGACGGGTGCCAGGATCAGTGATCCTGACGCGCGGGCGCATCATAACAATTTGCCCGCAGCCATCGGCGGGCGTGGGCGTACACGGACGGATTGCGCCGACGAGTTGCGCCCCTGGTGCAGCCTCCCAGGCGATGGTCAGGCGGGTGCGGCAGTGCGGCCTGCGCAGCGGCCCCGACCGGCCGTGGCCGACCGGCAGCGGGGGCCGCCACTGATTTGCAGTAACCTTCGGGTGGTCAGGGCGTCAATCCCGTGCCTGCTCCAGTGCTGCGATGCGCTCTTCCAGCGGCGGGTGGCTCGCGAAAAGCTTCTTCAGCCCGTCGCCGATATTGCCGGAGATGCCGAACGCGGCGAACTCGCCGGCCGGCAGGTCGTGCGGCTCGTGTACGCGCTGCAACGCCCGCAGCGCCGCGATCATGCGCTCCCGGCCGGCCAGCCGGGCGCCGCCCGCATCGGCCCGGAACTCGCGGAAGCGCGAGAACCACATGACGATGATGGATGCGAGGAAGCCGAGCACGATCTCGGCGATGATGGACACCACAAAGTAGCCGATACCGACGCCGCCGCTTTCATCGTTGCCGCGCAGGGCAGAGTCGACGAAGCCGCCGATGACCCGCGCGAGCACGATGACGAAGGTGTTCAGCACGCCCTGGATCAGCGCCAGCGTCACCATGTCACCGTTGGCGACATGGCTGATCTCATGGCCCACCACGGCCTCCACCTCGTCGCGGTTCATGTGCTGCAGCAGGCCGGTGCTGACGGCCACCAGCGCGTCGTTGCGGTTCCAGCCGGTGGCGAAGGCGTTGGGGTCGGGCTGGTCGAAGATGCCCACCTCGGGCATGCGGATGCCGCTCTCTTCGGACTGTTTGCGCACGATCTCGAACAGCCACTGCTCGAAGGGGGTCTGCGGCTGCTCGATGATCTGCACCCCCATGGACCGCTTGGCGAGCCACTTGGACATGAACAGCGAGATCATGGAGCCGCCGAAGCCGAACAGCAGCGCCATGATCAGCAGCCCGCTGCCGGTCTGCGCGGACAGCCCGAGGATGCTCAGCACGATATAGAGCACTGTCAGGATCGCGAAGTTCGTTGCGACGAACAGCAACACTCTCAACATCGGTAGGGTTCTCCCAGTGGGTGAAGACGGATTGGCTTCCGGTGGTGAAATTTCGGTGCTGCTAAAGTGGATGCCCGCGGCGCGCCGCGCAAGTGAGTCGGCAACTGTCGGTTGCCGCCGGTGCTGAGCGCCGGCGCCGGCGCGGACAATCGGGGCTGGACAGATCGCCGTTCGGGGATTATAGTGCGCGGCTTACTGGGGCCATAGCTCAGCTGGGAGAGCGCAACACTGGCAGTGTTGAGGTCGGCGGTTCGATCCCGCCTGGCTCCACCAGACAAGCCTCTTTGGACCGCGCCAACCCCGGACATGCTTGATCCGTACAAGCTCACCCCGGGCAAGCCGTCCCGACGCCGCCGGCCGGCCGCCTGAGCGCCCGGCCGGTTTTGTGTCAGGACCTGCTTTCAGTCCCCATCGTCTAGAGGCCTAGGACACCGCCCTTTCACGGCGGCAACCGGGGTTCGAATCCCCGTGGGGACGCCAACAAATCAAGGGGCTGCTCGGGTTTTCGGGCAGCCCCTTTTTTTGTTGGGTTCGGGTTGGGTGACGTTCCGATTCCGGCTGCATACGTCCAGCAGGGCAGGTGCAACCCGATCAGCTCGCCGGCGCGGTGGAGCAGGCGGAGCATGCCCATCGAGCGAGAAGGGCTGCCTTCGACACGGTTCACCGTGCTACCCAGCCATGTCGACCTCTTGGGCCAAGGACCCGATTGTGCCGCCGTCGGCTTGGCCGTGATCGGGCGCGGCATCGACACGCACGCAGGCCAGGCAATCGCCGAGAGCGCTGGTGACAGCACGAGCGGACATGAAAACGCCCCCGGCCGGGGGCGTTCTTGCGGTTGGGGTCGGGGCCGTTGGTGCCGGCCCCTGACCGGCGTGACTACGCTTGCTCTGCCAGCGCCGCCTTCTCCTTCGGCTTGGCAATCTCGGAGATCGGCACCGCGACCTCGCGTTGGCCGTTGAGATTTGGTCCGTTGTACTGCGCGATCTGCTCCTCGGTCATCTGTTGGTCGCCGCCGCCGCAGGCCATGGCCGCGTGGGCCGGCTCCGCGCCGCCGCAGGCCTTGACCGAGGCCATGACGCCGCTCGGCTGGCTGACCCCCGCCGCGCGCTTCTTCACGACCTCGGGCTTGACCGCCGAGCCGTCGATGGGGCGCTTGGCGGCGGGGGCCTGCTTCCAGGCGTTGTGATCCGGCTCCTCGATCTTCGAGGCGGACTTGTCGTAGTCGAAGCGGATCAGCTTCTTGAACATCGGGCCCCAGTAGTTCTGCTGGCCCAGCTGGTAGAACTTGCGCTCGAAGGCGCTCTTGAAGAAGGCCTTGATGCAGCCGATGAGGTAGCGGCGGCGGAACGGGTCCTTCACCCAGGGGTACTGGAAGAGCATGCGCTTCATGTAGAAGCGCCGGTAGTTTGCCATGACGCCGTCGAGCAGCTCGGCGCGGTCGATGCTGTCCGGCTTCATGATGGGCGAGACGAAGTTGTACTTGGAGTAGTCGAAGACCTCCACCTTCTCGCCCAGCTCCGTGAACATGTCGGAGAAGGGCCAGGGGGTGAACATGGACCAGTTGGCCATGTCGGCGCCCCAGTCCATGACCATCTGGTAGGTCTCCTCCAGGGTCTCGCGGGTCTCGTTCTCCAGCCCGACGATGAACTGCGCCTCGGTGACGATGCCGTTCTGCTGCAGAAGCTGGATGGCGCGCTTGTTCTGCGCGACGGTGGTCTCCTTGACGAAGCGGTCCAGGTTCAGCTGTGCCGCGGCCTCGGTGCCGAGCGAGATGTGTACCAGGCCGGCCTTGCGGTAGAAGGGCAGCAGCTCCTCGTCGCGCATGACGTCCGTCACGCGGGTGTTGATGCCCCACTGGATGTCCAGGTCGCGGTCGATGAGCTCCTGGCAGAACTCGATGAACTTGGCGCGGTTGATGGTGGGCTCTTCGTCCGCGAGGATGAAGAAGCCGACGCCGTGGACCTTCTTCAGCTCCTCGATCTCGTCCACCATCTCCTTCGGGCTGCGCACGCGGTAGTCGCGCCAGAACTTCCACTGGCTGCAGAACGAGCAGGTGAAGGGGCAGCCGCGGGCCATGTTCGGGGTCGCCACCGGCACGCCCAGCGGGATGTAGATGTACTTCTTCCAGTCCAGCAGGCCCCAGTCCGCCTTGATGGTGTCGATGTCCCGGATGGACGGCTCGGCGGGGGTTGCCACCACGGCGCCGTCGTCGCCGAGGAAGGCGATGCCTTTGATCTGATCGCGCTCGTTGGGCCAGCGGCCCTCGTCGATGGCGCGCACCAGGTTCAGCGTCACCGACTCGCCCTCGCCGCGGACGATGGCATCGATCCAGGGCGCCTCGGCCAGCACCTGCTTGAACATGAAGGTGGCATGGATGCCGCCGAGGACGGTGACGGCGCCCGGGCATTCTTCCTTGGCGATCTGAAGCACCCGCTGGGCGGCGTAGATCATGGGCGTCATGGCCGTGGTGGCGACGACGTCGGCGCCGGCCTCGCGGATGGCGATGCGCAGCTGCTCATCGTCCAGGTCGTCCACCAGGGCGTCGACGAACTGATAGTCCATGTAGCCGCCGGCCTTGAGGTAGCCGGCAACGTACGTGACCCAGGCCGGCGACCAGTTACCGGCGATGTCGGCGGCGCCGGCGCTGTAGTTGGGATGGACGAAAAGGATGCGCATGTATCGGCTCCGGTTCGGTGGGCGTCGGCCGCGGACAGGCACCGGCGGCTGCGTTGGGGTGGCGGCACGCCGCCGGGGTATGCTCGGCAGGCGCGCTGCGGCGGTTCTGATCCGGCAGAGTGTCGATGATCGACCCGGGCCGCGTCATTGAGCCCCATCTATCTTCGCGTCGATCCCGGCCCTGTGCGCCGCGGCTCCCGAGGGGTCGGCGTCGCGCGGCGTGGCCTGTTCCAACTCGCCTGTCCCGGATGGTACTGCGCTCAGCGCGCGCCGCCAGTGAAACACCTGTCATTCCGGCTTTCCGTTGACCGGTGTCAAGCTGACTGGACAGTCCGCGTCGGCTCATGCCTCCCCCTCAAGCGACTCCTTACTCAAGCGATGGCTGCCATGAAGCACTGCTACCTGATCGGCATCGGTCCGGGCCACCCGGACTTCCTGACCCTGCAGGCCGTGGACGCGATGCGGCGCGTCGACGTGTTCTTCCTGCTGGAGAAGGCGGGCCGTGGCAAGGACGAGCTCACGGCGCTGCGTCGGGAGATCATGCGACGGGTGCGCCCGCACGGGGACTACCGGGAGGTGCGTGTGCCGAGCCCGCCGCGACCGCGGGCCGTGGACCGTGACGGCGCGGCCTATCGCGCCATCGTCGCCGACTGGCATGCCGAGAAGCGGCGCATCTTCGCGGCGCTCCTGACCCGGGAGCTCGGCAACGGCGACAGCGCCGGTCTGCTGCTGTGGGGGGACCCGGCGTTGTACGACCAGACCGTGAGCATGGTGCAGGCCGTGGTCGCCGAGCTGCCGGAACGGGTCGGGGTCACCGTCATCCCGGGCATCAGCGCCGTGCAGGTGCTCGCCGCACGGCACCGGATTCCGCTGAACCGCGTCGGCGAGTCCGTGCAGATCATCACCGGACGCGAGGCGGAGCAGGTGGACCCGGGGTGTGTGCACAACGTCGTCGTCATGCTGGACTACAACGCTTCCTTCCAGCGCTTCGTCGGCCAGGACATGGACATCTACTGGGGCGGTTATCTGGGCGCCGCGGATGAGGTGCTGGTGTCGGGGCCGCTGGATGCGGTGCTGGACGAGCTGCTGCGGGTGCGGGCGGCGCTGCGCGAGCAGAAGGGCTGGCTGATGGACACCTATCTGCTGCGCCGGCGCGAGTCGCCTGAGGTGGACGCGGGTGACGACGGGTGATGGAGCGCCCTGGGCGATGGCGACAGTGGTCGGGATTGCGTCGAGCCTGCCGCGATTGTGGCATTTGCGACAGGTCTGACGCAGCGGCCGGGGCGCAGGGTACAGCCCTAGGCTTTGATGCAGCCCGGGTTTTCGGCGCCCGAGGGGCTTGAGGTCTTTGGCGCGGTGTTTGCTGCGTCCCGCAGGATGACGTCCCAGAGCGGGTGAGCATCCATTGTAGGCCGGGTCATGCTGTCGCTGTCCCGACCTGCTGCGGCCCCGTCTCCGCGCAGCAACGCGTTGCTTGCCAAGCTCAAAGACCCAGGCGAGCCCGGCCCAGGCATCCACAGGATCTTCCATGTCCCCTACCAAGCCCGACGTGCAGGACTACCTGCAGCTCTTCCGCCAGTATGGCGGCGATCTCACCGCCCTCTATCGGGCGCCTGAGGACGACCGGTACGCCCTGTTGTTCGAGCAGGTGGTGCGCCTGTTGGTGCGGCCGTCGCCCTTCAATCTGCGCCTGCCGGACGAATTCCGCATGGCGGCCCGGCGCTGGCGCGATGGTCACCAGCCGACGGTAGCCAGGCTGCGGGAGCCGGCCAACCGCCATTTCATGCTCTGTGAGCTCTATGACCTGGTGATGCTGAAGGGCGGGCTTGCCGCATCGCGGCAGCACGCGGGCGGGGGCCGGGCGCCGGCCTGACCCCAGCCGACCCGGCCTGCGTTGCGGAGGCGGGCCCGCTGGCGGGCGTGCGATACGCGTGCCGGCGGAAGTCCGGCGGCGCCGGTTTGATGCTTGATGCTGGGCGGCGCCGGTTTGATGCTTGATGCTGGGCGGCGCCGGTTTGATGCTGGGCGGCGCCGGTTTGATGCTGGGCGGCGCCGGTCTGCGTCTCAGCGCGTGGTGCGCTCGGCGTCGTTGCCCGTGCCGCTGCGGCTGCGGGATTCGCCGGGGCTGCGCTGGGTGCGGCTGGTGGAGCCGCCGCGCTGTGTGCTCTCCTGCTTCAGCCAGTCGTAGGACTGCGTGCCGCCGGCGTTCTGTTGGGGGGCGGCCTGTGCCGGTGTCTGCTGCTGCGTCTGCTGCCCCGGCGTCGGCGGTTGGCTGGGGCCGCCGCGGGGCTGCATGGCCCGCATGCGCCGCTCGGCGGCGGCGCGATCGGCATCCGTGGGGCCCGGGTCGATGCGCACCTGCTCCACGCGCTCCGGGTCGGCGCCGACAGCGGGTGAGGAGGAGTAGACGACGTTGCCGTCGGCGTCCACACCCTTGTACACCTGCGCGCCGGCAATGCCTGCCGCCAGCAGCAGGCCGCCGGTGCCGGCTGTCACCGCGCGGTGTACCACGGCTCAGAAGGCGCCGGTGGCGCCGGCCGTGATGATGGAGAGCATCTCGCCGTTGACGGTGATGGCGATGGCCTGAAGCTCCGGTGGCAGCTCGTAGGCGTTGATGATCATGTCCAGGTTCAGCATCTCCAGCCAGTACTTGCCCTCGTTGTCCTCCACCAGGGCGATGCTGCAGGGCATGTAGGCGGCGTAGATGGTGTTGAAGCGCACCATCTTGACGGCGTCCTCGGGACGACAGAACTGAAAGATCTCCAGCCGCGGCGAGTCGACGCCCCGGTTCTCAAGCTCTTTGCCGACGTTCTGGTGGCCCACCAGCTTCATGTTGAGCTCCACCGCCTTGGAGTTCATGGCATCGATGGCATCGTCCGGCGTCACGCCCTCCGCCAGCCCGATCTTGAGCACAGTCTGGCCGATCTCGAACATGTTGACTTCGGGCGCACCGGCCGGCTCCTGGGCGACGGCGGCGGCCGGCAGGAAGCTCGCGAGCAGCAGGGCGGCGGCGAGGCAGGTATGCAGTCTTTTCGTCATGGATCTTGACTCCTTGGTGGATCGGCTCGGACGCCGACGCAGCTTGACGCGGCGCTTCTCCGCAGCGGGGTGGGGCGCCGCGCTCATTTGTCTTTGTCTTCCTTGTCGTCGAGGCTCGCGATGAAGGCCAGGATATGCAGCAGCTCCTCGTCTTCGTACGCCGCGAAGGTCTCGTCCTCCGGGTCGTCGGCGTGGATGCGCTCTTTGTTCTTGAACATCTCGATCTGCCGCAGCAGGTATTCGTGGTACTGGCCGCGCAGCGGCGGCGACTCCTTGCGGGTCTTGCCTTCGCCCTTGCGGCCGTGACAGGTGCGGCAGTCGTAGCGGTACATCCGCTTGCCCTTGCGCGCACTGCCTTCCTCCGGGCCGGGTACGTCGAGATCAACCTCCAGGTCCGAGATGTAGGCCGACAGGTTGACCAGGTCCTGGTCGTCGGCGGTCTTGAGGCCGCCGACCACGAGCATCGCGTCATAGCCGCGCGCGCCGGTCTGGTAGTCCTGCAGGGCGTTGAGCAGGTAATACTCCGGCAGGCCGGCGATGCGCGGATACTTGCCGCCCAGGATGCCCTGGCCGTGCTGCCCATGGCAGAGCGCGCATTGGCGGTACATCACCTCGCCGGCTTGCCGGTCCGGCTCCATGTCCAGCAGGTCGATTTCGTCGTCGTCCTCGTCCTCGTCGGCGAGCGCCAGCGGCATGGCAAGCGCCAGCAGCAGCAGGAGGATCAATGGAAGGAGGGGCAGTGGGAAGGTGCGCGGGGAAAACGGGCGCTTCGGGGCCATGTGCAGACGCTCCAGGGTCCTGACGGGGTAATCCGCCCGCCGGCTGATGCCGGCCGGGCTTGGCGACGGCCGCCGCCGGCTTGGCGGCGGGACATC
>PR_CR_10_Liq_1_inCRDRAFT_1000637_pt1 | contig 21420 bp, 16 predicted proteins | sample PRCRCaboRojoPR_3_FD_10241 | JGI IMG/M metagenome (IMG submission 10241)
CCCGCGATGACGGGGGAAATGGTGTCAAACACATCTTGTTGCTCGACAAAGCTCATTTCCATGTCGAGCTGGTAGAAATCGGTGGGCGAACGGTCGGCGCGCGGGTCTTCATCGCGGAAGCAGGGCGCGATTTGGAAATACTTGTCGAAACCCGAGACCATGATCAGCTGTTTGAACAGCTGCGGGGCTTGCGGCAGGGCGTAGAATTTGCCCGGATGCAGGCGGGAGGGCACGAGGAAGTCGCGCGCACCTTCGGGGCTGGAGGCCGTGATGATCGGGGTTTGGTATTCGCGGAAGCCCTTATCCCACATGCGGCGACGCATGGAGGCCACCACGTCCGAACGCAGGGCCATGTTGTTTTGCATCACCTCGCGGCGCAGGTCGAGGTAGCGGTATTTGAGGCGGGTTTCCTCGGGGTATTCCTGATCGCCGAAGACGATGAGGGGTAGTTCCTCGGAGCTGCCCAGAACTTCCATGTCGCGGATGAAAACCTCGATCTCGCCGGTGGGTATTTTCGGGTTGATGAGGCTGTCGTCGCGGGCCTTCACCTCACCGTCGATGCGGATACACCATTCAGAGCGGACGCCTTCGACCTCGGCGAAAACCGGGCTGTCGGGGTCGCAGAGCACTTGGGTCATGCCATAGGTATCGCGCAGGTCGATGAACAGAACGCCGCCGTGGTCGCGGATCCGGTGGACCCAGCCGGACAGGCGGACGGTGTCGCCCACGTTGGATTTCGTCAGATCGGCGCAGGTGTGGCTGCGGAATGCGTGCATGGTGTCCTCTCAGGGCCCGTTACGGGCATGTCTCATGGTCCGCGCCGATACACCTTGGCGGGGCGGTAAAGTCAAGGGCGGGAGGCCGCGCAAGTCAGCGCCATTGACCAAAAACATTTACAGAAACAGGGTTTTTCGGCAAAAATGCCCTTTGTGAGCAGTCGCCGGGGCATCCGGCGGGACGATCGGCAGGTTTCGCATCACCAAATCAATGCGCCGGGTGGGCGTGGGAAACTGGGGGTGAAACATGTGGACGAGCGCTTTGGACGCGATGCTGCGGCATCTGTTTCGTCATGGTGAGTTGACGGTTACCTATCCTGAAGGCACGACGCGCCGCTATGGCGATGGCAAGGGCGAGCGTGTCGCGCTGTGCCTGCATGATCCGACGCTGCCGCGCCGGATTGTCCTGTCGCCCGATATGGCGGTGGGGGAGGCCTATATGGATGGGCGTCTGACCATCGAGGGCGATGACCTTTACGGATTTCTGGGGTTGGCCATTCGCAATATCGCGGCTCAGGGTCAGCCATGGTTTCGCCGCCCGTTGGAGATGGGGCGGCATTTGCTGCGGTATCTTGGGCAGTTCAACCCTGTGGGGCGGGCGCGGTCAAACGTGGCGCATCACTATGACCTGTCGGGGGAGTTGTATGACCTCTTTCTCGACAAGGACCGGCAGTATTCCTGCGCCTATTTCCGCGATCCGGAAATGACATTGGAGGAGGCGCAGGAGGCCAAGAAGCATCACATCGCGGGCAAACTGCTTCTGGAGCCGGGCATGCGGGTTTTGGATATCGGCTGTGGTTGGGGCGGTATGGGCCTGACGCTGGCGCGGGACTATGGCGCGGAGGTGGTGGGCGTGACCCTGTCGGAAGAGCAACACGCCATGGCGCGACAGCGCGCCGAGGCTGCGGGATTGTCCGACAAGGTGGATTTCCGCCTGATGGACTACCGGCATGTGGAGGGCAAATTCGACCGGGTGGTTTCGGTCGGCATGTTCGAGCATGTGGGCGTGCCGCATTATGGGGAATATTTCCGTAATGTCCGCGAGCGGTTACATGAAGACGGAGTGGCCCTGATCCATACCATCGGGCGATGTGAGCGGCCCGGTGTGACCAGCCCTTGGATTGCCAAGTATATCTTTCCCGGTGGTTATGTGCCTGCCTTGTCAGAGGCGACGCATGCCATCGAGGGGCAGGATTTGTTCACCACCGATGTTGAGATCTGGCGGCTGCATTATGCCGAGACCCTCAAGCATTGGCATGACAGGTTCATGGACAACATCGACAATGTCCGCGCGCTTTATGACGAGCGGTTTTGCCGGATGTGGCGGTATTACTTGGTTGCCAGCGAATTGACCTTTCGGTTCAATCGGCAAGTGGTGTTCCAGTTCCAGCTATCGCCCAAGCAGGACGCGGTGCCTTTGACGCGCGATTACCTTTATCCTGCCCCGGTGGAGGATATGCGGCACGCCGCCGAATGATTAAGCGATGGCAGGCGTGAGGGCGCGGGCGAAGCGGGCTTTCCAAAGTGCTTCTTCGTATTCGGCGGCGGCGGTGCTGTCGTAGACCACGCCGCCGCCGACGTTGAGGCGGACCTGATCGCCGTCAAGCATGAGCGTGCGAATCGCCACGTTGAATTCCGAGGTGCCATCGGGCGCGGCCCAGCCGATGGTGCCGCAATAGATGTCGCGCGCGGCCCCTTCCAGTTCGGCCAGAATCTCCATGGCGCGCAGTTTCGGCGCGCCGGTGATCGACCCGCAGGGGAAAAGCGCGCGGAAGATATCGCCAAGGCCCGTGCCCGCCTGCATCTGCCCGGTGATGAGCGAGACCATCTGGTGCACCGTTTCATAGCTTTCGACACAGAACAGTTCCGGCACCTTGACGCTTCCGGCCTCGCAAATGCGGCTGATGTCGTTGCGCAGAAGATCGACGATCATCAGATTTTCGGCGCGGTTCTTCTCATCCGTTTGCAGGAAGGCCTTGCGGCGGGCGTCTTCGCCCGTGTCAGAGCTGCGCGGTTGGGTGCCCTTCATGGGGCGGGTTTCGATCCGGCCATCGGATTTGGTGCGGAAGAAAAGCTCGGGCGAGCGCGAGAGGATCGCTGGCAGGCCCTCGGCCTCGACCATCGCGCCGTAGCGGACGGGCTGCACCTGCGTGAGCGCGTGATAGAGCGCCTCGGCCCCTCCGGTGGCGCGCAAGGACAGCGGGAAGGTCAGGTTGGCCTGATAGATGTCACCGGCGCAGATATAGTCATGCACCTTCTGAAAGGCTTGGGTGTATCGCGCCTTGCGCCAGCCCGGTTGAAAGCGTTGCAGGGTGGCCGGACCGGGCGTGAGATCGGGCGCCGCTTCGGGGGCGTCATAGACCCCGAACTGCAATAGCGGCAGGCCGCGGGCCTTGGGCATGAGGGCCGCAAGCCGGGGTTCCAGCGCGAAGCCCAATTCGTAAGAGGCAAACCCGGCCAGCCATGCGCCCGCACCTTGCGCGGCATCCAATGCATCGAGGGCGGCGGGGACATCGGATATCTCATGCGCGACGATCATCTCGCGCGGATGCGCGAAACGGCAGGCGGCGGCCTTGGGGCCATTATCGAAGCGAATCTTCAAATGCCGTCTTTCCCGTTGCAATCTGACGGTATGTAATCCCGCGACGTTGGAATGACACCCACAAAAGCGGCGATTGATCCAAGTTTTGCGATCCCCCTTGCAAGCGGGCGCGTGATGGATATAACCGCCAACAATTTGCGCGCGCCCCATTGTGGCGGTGCGGCCGATCAGCTGCCCGAGGATCACCATGCCGAAAAGAACAGACATCTCGTCCATCATGATCATCGGGGCGGGCCCGATCATTATCGGCCAAGCCTGCGAGTTTGACTATTCCGGCGCGCAGGCCTGCAAGGCGCTGCGCGAAGAAGGATACCGCGTGATCCTTGTAAACTCCAACCCCGCGACGATCATGACCGACCCGGGACTGGCCGACGCCACCTATATCGAGCCGATCACCCCCGAGGTTGTCGCCCGCATCATCGAAAAGGAACGCCCCGACGCCCTGCTGCCCACCATGGGTGGGCAAACCGGGTTGAACACCGCGCTGGCCGTGGCCGACATGGGCGTTTTGGAGAAATTCGGGGTGGAGCTGATTGGCGCCAACCGCGAGGCCATCGAGATGGCCGAGGACCGCAAGCTGTTCCGTGAGGCGATGGACCGTTTGGGAATCGAGAACCCGAAGGCCACCATCGCCGAGAACATGGACGAATGCATGGCCGCGCTTGAGCATGTGGGCCTTCCGGCAATCATCCGCCCCGCCTATACCCTTGGCGGCACCGGCGGCGGCGTGGCCTATAACCGCGATGATTACGAGCATTACTGCAAATCGGGCCTGGATGCCTCGCCCGTGAGCCAAATCCTGATCGACGAGTCGCTTCTGGGCTGGAAGGAATACGAGATGGAGGTTGTCCGCGACAAGGCGGATAACGCCATCATCGTCTGTTCCATCGAAAACGTCGATCCGATGGGTGTGCATACCGGCGATTCGATCACCGTAGCCCCTGCCCTGACGCTGACCGACAAGGAATATCAGATCATGCGCAACGGCAGTATTGCCGTGCTGCGCGAGATCGGCGTGGAAACCGGCGGGTCGAACGTGCAATGGGCCATCAACCCCGAAGACGGGCGCATGGTGGTGATCGAGATGAACCCACGGGTGAGCCGCTCGTCTGCCTTGGCGTCAAAGGCAACGGGCTTCCCGATTGCAAAGATCGCCGCGAAACTGGCGGTGGGCTACACGCTGGACGAGTTGGACAACGACATCACCAAGGTGACGCCTGCCAGCTTTGAGCCGACCATCGACTATGTCGTGACCAAGATCCCGAAATTCGCCTTTGAGAAATTCCCCGGATCGGAGCCCTATCTGACCACGGCGATGAAATCGGTGGGCGAGGCCATGGCGATTGGCCGGACGATCCATGAGTCGCTGCAAAAGGCCTTGGCGTCGATGGAATCGGGCCTGACCGGATTTGACGAGGTGGACATTCCCGGCGCGCCCGACAAGGCCGCCGTGATCAAGGCGATCAGCGAACAGACTCCAGACCGGATGCGCACCATCGCGCAGGCCATGCGCGAAGGGCTGACCGACGATGAGATTCAGGCCGCGACCGCTTTTGACCCGTGGTTCCTGTCGCGTATCCGCGAGATCATGGAAGCCGAAGAGACTTTCAAAACCGAGGGCCTACCGAGTGATGAAGCGGGCCTTCGCAAGCTGAAGATGATGGGCTTTAGCGATGCACGGCTGGCCAAGCTGACCGGCTTTACCGAGGCCGATGTGCGCCGCGCGCGGCATGCCAAGGGGGTGACGGCGGTTTTCAAACGGATCGACACCTGTGCCGCCGAATTCGAGGCACAAACGCCCTATATGTACTCTACCTACGAGACCCCGATGATGGGCGACGTGGAATGTGAAGCGCGCCCGAGCGACCGTAAAAAGGTGGTTATTCTGGGCGGCGGGCCAAACCGGATCGGCCAAGGGATCGAGTTTGACTATTGCTGCTGTCATGCCTGTTTCGCGCTGACCGAAGCGGGCTATGAGACCATCATGGTCAACTGCAACCCGGAAACGGTTTCGACCGATTATGACACCTCTGACCGGTTGTATTTCGAGCCGCTGACCTTTGAGCATGTGATGGAAATCCTGCGGGTAGAGCAGGAGAACGGCACCTTGCACGGGGTCATCGTGCAGTTCGGCGGGCAGACTCCGCTGAAGCTGGCGCGGGGGCTTGAAGCGGAGGGCATTCCGATCCTTGGCACGACGCCGGATGCGATTGACCTTGCCGAGGATCGGGAACGCTTCCAGGCGCTTGTCAATCAACTCAAGCTCAAGCAGCCATCGAACGGTATTGCCCATTCCGATGCGGAAGCCCTTGAGATTGCAGAGGGAATCGGCTTCCCGCTGGTCATTCGCCCGTCTTACGTTCTGGGCGGTCGGGCGATGGAGATCGTCCGCGATATGGCGCATCTGGAACGCTACATCGCCGAGGCCGTGGTGGTTTCGGGTGATAGCCCTGTGCTGCTGGATGGTTATCTGGCGGGGGCGATTGAATGTGATGTGGATGCCCTGTGCGATGGGGAAACCGTGCATGTGACGGGCATCATGCAGCATATCGAAGAGGCGGGCGTGCATTCGGGCGATAGTGCCTGTTCGCTGCCGCCCTATTCGCTCGGCGCAGACACGATTGCCGAAATCAAACGCCAGACCGAGGCGCTTGCACTGGCGTTGAATGTGCGGGGTCTGATGAACGTGCAGTTCGCCGTGAAAGACGACGATATTTACCTGATCGAAGTGAACCCGCGGGCCAGCCGCACGGTGCCCTTCGTGGCCAAGGCCACGGACAGTGCCATCGCCTCGATCGCTGCGCGGCTGATGGCCGGAGAAAAAATGGAGGCCTTCCCGCATCGCGGCGCTTACCCCGAGGGCGCGACCCCCGGCAGCCTGCCGATGGCCGACCAGATGACTTTGGCCGATCCGGACATGCCGTGGTTTTCGGTCAAGGAGGCTGTGCTGCCTTTCGCCCGTTTCCCCGGCGTGGATACCATCCTTGGGCCCGAGATGCGCTCAACCGGCGAGGTGATGGGGTGGGATGTGTCTTTCCCGCGCGCTTTTCTGAAGGCGCAGATGGGGGCCGGCACGGACCTGCCCGAGAATGGCAAGGTGTTCTTTTCGATCAAGGATGCGGACAAGACCGGGCAATTGGTCGACACCGCGCGCTTATTGGTTGAAATGGGCTTTGCCATCGTGGCGACGCGTGGCACCTCCAGCTTCCTGAGCGAGCACGGGATTGATTGCGAGGTGGTCAACAAGGTCTACGAGGGCCGCCCGAACATCGTGGATATGATGAAAGACGGGCAGATCACGCTGGTCATGAACACCACCGAGGGGGCGCAGGCGGTGGAAGACAGCCGCGAGATTCGCTCGGTTGCGCTTTATGACAAGATCCCCTATTTCACCACCGCCGCGGGTGCCCACGCCGCCGCGCAAGCCATCAAGGCCCGGTTGGAAGGGGAACTTCAGGTGATGCCACTTCAAGGCCCCGGCAAGTAGAGCCGCCGCAAGGTCGGTTTCAGACATCAGTCTGCCGAATTCAGGCGCCGGGGGTCAGCTATGACATCCGGCGCATTCAGCATTGCAAAAAGCGCATGGATTTTTAATAGAAAAATGATTGCGCGGGGGGAAAAAACCATTATGTGCGAGATACGGACGCAGTGACGCCCGGACAACCGCAACCTCACAAACTCAGGAGGCCGACAATATGACCCGCGATCAACTGAACCGCGAATTGCGTATGCATAGTGCTTCCTGGCCGGCGGTCCTCATCGTGTACGGCATCATCGTTGCAACGATGGTGTTCAGCGCGATGTCCATCACCTGATCCAGGGCACTCTAAAACCGGGGTCCTCTCTCCCCCATCCTCGGTTGCACATTACATGACATAGAAACGGCGGATGGTGAAAACACCATCCGCCGCTTTCGTTTTTCAAAGCCGCAAACTCAGCCGGCGATCTTGGGATCGTTCGGATCGATCTGTGCCGTGGCCGCATCGCCGACGTTATCCACGCCACGTTCTTCCAGCAGAGTCGTCAGCCACTCAGGGTCCATTTCGGGAACGGAACTGAGCAGCAGATCGGTATAGGGGTGGTGCGGCGGGGTGAACATCTCCGTCTTTGGCCCCTGCTCCACCACTTTGCCGTGCTGCATGACCACCACCTCGTCGGCGATGGAACGCACCGTCGCCAGATCGTGGGTGATGAACATATAGGCAAGGTTGAGCTCTTTCTGGAGCCGATCCAGAAGTCTCAGGATGCCCTCGGCCACCAGTTGGTCAAGCGCCGAGGTGACCTCGTCGCAGACGATGAAGGTCGGCTCCGCCGCCAGAGCCCGGGCAATACCGATCCGCTGTTTTTGCCCACCGGAAAGTTCTGACGGATAGCGATTGTAGTACTGGGATGGCTCAAGCTCGATCAAGTCAAGCAGTTCGTCGACCCGGTTCTTGAGGGCCGCGCCACTCAGTCCCGAATAGAACTGTGCCGGTCGACCGATGATTTCCCGGATCTTCACCTTGGGGTTCAGCGCGGTATCGGCCATCTGATAAATCATCTGGCATTGTCGCAACTGATCCTTGGTGCGGTTCCGGTAATCGGGCGGGAACGGTTCGCCTTTGAACAGAACCTCGCCCTTNGAGGGCGGCAAGAGGCCGGTAATGACCCGCGCCGTCGTGGACTTGCCCGAGCCGGATTCGCCCACCACTGCCACGGTCATGCCCTCGTAAACATCAAAGCTGACGTTATCGAGCACCTTTGCACCGCCGGTATAGGATGCATCCACGCCTTGAACCGAGATCAGCGGAGTGGCGTTCTTGGGGCGCTCCTTTTGATCGCGTTTGAAGCTGCGGACGGCCCAGAGAGACTTGGTATAGTCCTCCTTCGGGTTGTCCAGCATCTCCTTGGTTGTGGCTTCTTCGACCTCCTCGCCTTTTAACAACACCTTGATCGTATCGGCCATCTGCGCCACGACCGCAAGGTCATGGGTGATGTAGATGGCAGCGGTGTTGTACTCATCGACGATGTCGCGGATCGCCGCCAGCACCTCGATCTGGGTGGTCACGTCAAGCGCCGTTGTCGGTTCATCGAAGATGATGAGATCGGGCTTGCACGACATGGCCATCGCCGTCATCGCACGCTGCAACTGCCCGCCCGACACCTGGTGCGGATAACGAAAGCCGATTTCCTGCGGGTTGGGCAGGCGCAGCTTTTCGTAAAGCTCCATCGCGTCTTCCTGGGCTTCGATCCGCTTTTTCAGGCGGTACTGAAGCGGGGCCTCGCTGTATTGATCAATCAGCTTGTGCGAGGGGTTGAAAGAGGCGGCGGCGGATTGTGCCACATAGGCGATGCGATGCCCGCGCAGGGCGCGTTTCTCGCTTTCGCTGGCCGTGGTCAGTTCCATTCCGTCGAATTCAATCGACCCATTCGAAATACGCGTGCCGTCGCGGGCATAGCCCATGGCGGCCGCGCCGATGGTGGATTTCCCGGCCCCGGATTCCCCGATAAGGCCAAGCACCTCACCGCGGTGGAGGGTCAGGTCGACACCCTTGATGATGTCGACCCATGTTTCGTCGGAATAGCCCTGAATCTCCAGGTCTTTGATTTCCAACAGGACTTCTTTTTTCTTGGTCATCTTCGATTACTCCTTCAGTCCCGAGGAACGATGCAGCATCCAGTCCACCACGAAGTTGACCCCAACCGTCAGCAGGGCAATCGCCGCCGCCGGGATCAGGGGTGTGATGTCACCGAATGAGATCAGGGTTGCGTTTTCGCGCACCATGGAACCCCAGTCCGCCGTGGGCGGCTGAATACCGAGGCCAAGGAACGACAGGCCCGCGACCAGCAGGAACACGAAGCAGAACTCCAACCCGAATTCCGCCACCAGAGGCGCGGTGGAGTTGGGCAGGATCTCGCGCCGGATAAGGTACCATGTCCCTTCGCCGCGAAGCTGGGCCGCTTCGATATAGTCCATGACAACGACGTTGCCCGCCACCGCCCGTGTCAGGCGGAAAACGCGCGGTGCGTAAATCACCGCAACGGCGATGATGATCACATGGATGTGCGGACCAAAGATCGACAGCATCAGCAGGGCGAAAATCAGTGACGGGATCGACATGATCACGTCGGCCACCCGGCCCATGAACTGATCGAACCAGCCGCCTTTCGTCGCGGCCAAGAGGCCAGCCAAGGCCCCCAGTACGAACGCGGCGATCGTGGCGGCAAGCGCCAGCCCCACAGAGTTCCGCGCGCCGTAGATGATCCGGCTGAACATATCGCGGCCCAGTTGGTCCGCGCCGAGAAGCATGTTCTCGTCTGCCGGTGCGAAGGCCGAGGCGATGACTTCGGCCTCGCCATGTGGCGCGATCCACGGTGCAAATATGCCCATGATGATATAGACGAAAATCACGAACATCCCGAAGGCCGCTGTCATCGGCGCGGTCCGCAATTCCTTGCCCATCTCTGCCGAGGAGATCTGGATAAGGAACTCTCGGAAGGCGAAGGACACCATGGCCGCAAGCCCAAGCAGGCCAGCGCAGATTGCAACCGCTTGCAAGGCTGCCGTGCCGCCGACGATGCCCAGAATAAAGGACACCAGCGTCAGTCCGAATGCCACCATGAAGATCTGGCGCTTGTTGTAAAACGCCGCGAGGCACGACACCGCCAAAAGCAAGGTGTAGTATCCGATTACAAATACACTCATTTGTCTCTACTCCCCTTACTTCGGATGCCGCAGACGCGGGTTTGTGAGAATGGCGCCAACATCAGCTGCAAGGTTCAGCAGGATGAAGGTGGCCGCGAAGATCAGACAACAGGCCTGTACGATCGGGAAGTCACGTTTCGACACCGCGTCAACCAAGGCTTGGCCGATACCGGGGTACACAAAGACCACTTCCACAAGCACAACACCGGTGATCAGATAGGCAAGGTTCAGGGCCACAACGTTGATGATCGGCGCCCACGCGTTCGGCAGGGCGTGTTTCACGATCACTTTCCAGGGTGGCGCGCCCTTCAGTTTCGCCATCTCGATATAGGGAGAGGCCAGCAGGTTGATGATTGCCGCGCGGGTCATCCGCATCATGTGCGCCATGACCACCAGAACCAGCGTCAGCGCCGGCAAGAAGGTCCGGATCAGCAACTCGCCAAGGCTCATGCCTTCACTGAGGCTCGAAATCGCGGGGAACATTTGCCATTTCACCGCGAAGAACAGGATCAGGATGTAGCCCAGGAAGAACTCGGGCGACGAGATGAAGCTCAGCGTGACGACGTTGGCGACCCGGTCGAAGATCGAGTTGCGCAGGAGTGCAACGATAACACCAAGGATAATGGCCACCGGCACGGCGATCACGGCGGCATAGGCCGCAAGGAAGAGCGTGTTCATGAAGCGTTCGCCGATCACGGTGGTGACACGTTCGCCTGTTACGATCGAACTTCCGAAATCCAGTGTTACGGCACCGGCAAGCCATTCGCCGTAACGAACCAGTGCCGGTTGATCGAGGCCCATCTGCTTGCGCAATGCGGCCAGGTTTTCTTCGGTAGCGCCTTGTCCCAGCACTGCCTGAGCGATGTCGCCCGGCAGCAATTCGACCATGAAGAAGATAATGATCGAAATGACGAATAGAATGAATACGCCGAGACCGAGCCGTTTACCTATCAGCCCTAGAATGTCTCCCATCTGTTCCCTCCTGCTGTTGCGCCCTTGGTGCAGCCCTGACAACACGGGCGGCTTTGAGCGTCGTAACAGTTTCTTGTGTCCGCTTAGCCCTTGCGTGTTTTTTCAAGTGGCCTAGGACTGGTGGCTTTGTCGCGGCCCTGTTGGCGGCCTTCAGCGCGTCAAAGCAGTGAAAAGGCCCGGCGCAGGGTTTGCGCCGGGCCAAGTGTATTGGCTTAACCTTCGAACCACCAACGGCTTGCGGCGCGTGCGCCGTCCATCTGCCAGCTTGCGGCAAGTTCCGGACCATGCTTCACGTTGCTGCGACGCGCATAGACGAAATTCGGGAAGAACGGGATGATCGTACCACCGTCGTCTTTCGCCAGAATGGCCATTTCGCGGTACATTTCAGCACGCAGGTCGTTATCCAACTCGGCCTTGGCTTTCAGAAGCAGCTCATTGAAGCGCTCATTTTGCCAGCGGCTTTCGTTCCATGCGGCATCAGACTTGTAGGCCAAGGAGTACATCACGTCCGGGGTCGGACGTGCGCCCCACTGCACAACGCACCACGGCTTCTTGAGCCAGACATCTGAGTAGTAGCCATCGTTCGGCTCACGTTTGACCGAGATGTCGATGCCCGAAGCCTTGGCCTGCTCCGAGAAAAGAACACACATGTCAACCGCACCCGAGAAGACCGAATCCGCAACACTGATTTCCGTGCTCAGACCTTCAGAACCCGCTTTCTTGAGAAGCGATTTGGCCTTGTCGGGGTCGTAATCGTTCTGCTCAAGTCCTTCGGGCCAATAAGGCATCGCAGGCGAATGGTGGAAGTCATTGCCAATTGTCGATGTACCGAAGGTGATCTTGTCCATGATCTCCTGACGGTTCATCGAGTGCTTGAGCGCGTTGCGCACATCGACGTTGTCGAAGGGTGCGGTGTCGCAGAACATCGGCATGGTGATCGCCGCCGCCGAGGGCACATTGTCGATCTCGATGTTGGGGTCGCGTTGCAGCAGCGACAGGGTTTTCAATTCGATCTGGGTCACCGCGTCCACGTCGCCAGTGACCAGCGCGGTCTGACGGGCGTTCGGGTCGTTGAGAACCGTCACGACACATTCGTCAAAATAGGCGCCTTCGAGGTGCCAATCGTCATGGCGCACGAAGCGATAGTTTACGCCGAATTCGGTTTCGACCAGTTTGTAGGGGCCACAGCCGTCGCCGGATTGCCAGTCGATCGTGCCGTCGTCATTGGCCGGGCAGATCGCGAGGTGATAGTCGGTCATCAGCCACGGCAGGTCCGCGTTACCGGCGGCCAGCTTGAAGGTGACGGTCATGTCATCGACCTTCACCAGTTCCTCGACATCCGAGACAAGCGCCGCCGCCGCCGAGGTTGTATCCTCGCCGCGGTGGTGGTTGATCGAGGCGATGACATCATCCGCCGTAACCTTCTTGCCGCTGTGGAAGGTGGCCTTGGGGTTGATCACGAAGGTCCATTCTTTCGCGTCGGGCGAGGCGCTCCATTCCTGCGCAACATCCGGGCCAAGCGACCCATCGGGTTCGATCAGGGTGAGGTAAGCGCGGAAAGTATGCGCGACCTGGATCATCGAGAAGGTCACATAGGTGCCGGGATCGTGCGTGTCACCCGTGTTACCGTCGTGCGAACCAAGCCGGAACGTGCCGCCACGGCTGGGTGCGGCCTTGGCCGAGGTGCCCCAGAGGCCGGTGGCCGCCGAGGCGGTCATGCCCGCCGCCATCGAATAGTTCATAAACGACCGGCGCGAAATCTTGCCGTCGCGGGCAGCATCCGCCAGCCGGTCGATCAGAATTTGGTTGTCTTTGTTGGTCATATTGTCTCCCTGGAAGATTTTTGCGATCATGGTGATCATTTTTTTGCGTGCGCCAGATCAAGATTTTCTATCTACGCACAATGTGAGTGTTCTGAAACCGACACTGGATTATCAAAACACGAAATCCGAAGCACTTCTACCCTTTACTTGCTGCGTTCAAAGCGAATTTTGATCTAGCGGGCGCATCGGTGGCGATTGACAACAAACCCGAGCGAAGCTGCGAAACTGCCAAGCAAATGTCCGAATGCGGCCCTGAAACGTCGGCTGCTCCACCCCGGCGGCATCAGCGCCGGGATGGATGATTTTCAGACAACGGATCAGGACGAGAACCACCAGCGGCTTGGCGCGCGGGCACCGTCCAGTTCCCAGCTTGCCGCGAGGCTTTCGCCGCGCATCACATTGCTACGGCGCGCATAGACGAAGTTGTTGAACATCGGGATGATCGTGCCGCCATCGTCGCGGGCAAGCATCGCCATTTCGCGGTACATCTCGGCGCGCAAGCTGTCGTCGAGTTCCGACTTGGCCTGTAGCAGCAGCTCGTTGAACTTCTCGTTTTGCCAGCGGCTTTCGTTCCAGTCCGCGTCGGACTTGTAAGCAAGCGTATACATAACGTCCGGCGTAGGGCGCGCGCCCCAAGAAACCGCGCAGAACGGCTTTTTCAGCCAGACGTCGGAATAGTAGCCGTCGTTGGGCTCGCGTACGACATTGACGGTGATGCCGGCCTGCTTGGCCTGCTCGGCGTAAAGTACGCACATGTCAACGGCACCCGAGAACAGGCTGTCGGCTGTCGAGATGCTGACTGTGAGATCTTCCATCCCCGCCTTCTTCAGAAGCGATTTGGCCTGATCGGGGTCATATTCGCGCTGCGGTATGTCCTCGGGCCAATATGGCTGGGCCGGCGAATGGTGGAAGTCGTTGCCGATGGTGGCCGCGCCGAAGGCGATCTTCTCGATGATCTCGTTGCGGTCGATGGACAGCTTGAGCGCGTTGCGCACGTTGACATCGTCGAACGGTGCGGTGTCACAGAACATCGGCATGGTGATCGCGGCCGCCGAGGGTACGTTCTCCACGGCAATGTTGGGGTCGCGCTGCAACAGCGCCGAGGTCTTGATGTCGATCAGCGACACTGCGTCAACATCGCCGGTGACCAATGCAGTCTGGCGCGCGTTCGGGTCGTTGAGCACCAGCATCTCGACCTTGTCGAAGTAGGCTCCTTCGAGGTGCCAGCCGTCATGGCGGCTAAGTTTCCAGCCAACGCCCCACTCCCCTTGGTCGATCTTGTAGGGACCCGAGCCGTCACCAGATTGCCAGTTCATGCTGCCGTCGTCATTCGCCGGACAAATGGCAAGGTGGTAGTCGGTCAACAGCCAAGGAAGGTCGGCAATGCCGCTTTCCAGCGTCACGACAACCGTGTGATCACCATCAGCAGCCACATCGGTCACCGAAGACAGCAGAGCCTTGGCCGCCGAGGTCGACTCCTCACCACGGTGGTGATTGAGCGAGGCGACAACGTCTTTGGCCATTACAGGGTTGCCGCTGTGGAACGAGGCGTTCGGGTTGATCTCGAAGGTCCAGACCGAGGCATCCTCGTTGGCCGACCAGTCGCTTGCAAGATCAGGCCCGAGCGAGCCGTCAGGTTCGATCAACGTCAGATAGCTGCGGTATTGGTGGGCAAGATAGATCTGCTGGCGCGAGACATACTGGCCCGGGTCGTGGGTATCGGACGAGTTTCCGTCATGCATGCCCACTTTGAAAGTGCCACCGCGCTGTGGCTGCGCATGAGCCTGAGTGGTCCAGAGCCCAGTGGCGGCCGAAGCGGTCATGCCCGCCGCCATCGAGTAGTGCATAAACGACCGGCGCGAGATCTTGCCATTGCGGGCGGCATCCGCCAGCCGGTCGATGAGAATCTGATCTTTGACCTTTGTCATGTTGTATCCCTGTTGATTTGGTTTTGTTCGCTGCTTGGAGCCGTCAGCGCGTGACTCTTTGGAAAAGCTTCCCTTTCCTTTAGGTGGGCCGGCGGCCCAAATGCGACATACAAGTAACAAAACACGAAATCCGCCCGCCTTCTACCCTCTAGTTTGGCTATTCAATTTTTTTTTAACAATCCCCGGCAGATACAGGAAAGGTGCTGGTGAACCCTGCGAAAACAGCCTGCGGTGGGCATTCAGAGCGATTATGGCGTTGTCGCAAAACGACAGCCATACCACCTGGGGCTGTACGTCGGTCAAGCGCTCGCCGGATTATTGGCGCTTGGCGCGCAACTTGGCGAAATAGTCGAGTCGCTTCTTCAACTCTCGTTCGAAGCCCCGTTCGACGGGTTGGTAAAGTACCGGGCGCGACATGCCTTCGGGAAAATAATTTTGGCCGGAAAACCCATCTTCGGCGTCATGATCATAATCGTATCCCGCGCCATAGCCCTGCTCTTTCATCAGGGAGGTGGGTGCATTCAGGATGTGTTTGGGGGGCGGTTCACTTCCGGTTTTCTTAGCTTCGCGCATGGCCGCCTTGTAGGCCGCGTAGCCGGCGTTGGACTTGGGCGCGAGGGCCAGATACGTTACCGCTTGGGCCAAGGCCAATTCACCTTCGGGGCTGCCAAGGCGCTCGTATGTTTCCCACGCGTGCAGGCAGACGGTTTGCGCCTGCGGGTCGGCTAGGCCGATATCCTCAACCGCCATGCGGGTGATCCGGCGGGCAAGATAGCGCGGGTCTTCGCCGCCGGTCAGCATACGCGCATACCAGTAGAGCGCTGCATCCGGATCGGACCCGCGCACCGATTTATGCAGCGCGGAAATCAGGTTGTAATGCTCATCCCCACCCTTGTCATATTTCGCCGCCCGCCGCATGAGGCGGGTGGTCAGGGCCTCGGTATCAAGTTTGCCATCCACCTGCCACGCCGCGACCTGTTCGATCAGGTTCAAGAGCGCGCGGCCATCGCCATCGGCCATTTCCAGAAGTGCCTCACGCGCCGGGCCGTCCAGCGGCAGGCTGCGGTCAAGCTCGGCCTCGGCGCGTTGCGCCATGCGCTCAAGGTCAGCCAAGGAAAGCCTGTCCAGAACAAGAACTTGCGAGCGGCTCAAAAGCGCGGCGTTCAACTCGAAACTGGGATTTTCCGTGGTCGCGCCCACCAGAAGGATGGTGCCATCCTCCATGTGCGGCAGGAACCCGTCTTGCTGTGCCTTGTTGAAACGGTGGATTTCGTCGACGAAAAGAAGCGTCCCCTGCCCGTTCGCGCGGCGGTGCTTGGCCTGTTCAAAAACTTTCTTGAGGTCGGGCACTCCGGTGAAGATCGCGCTGATCTGCACGAAATGCATGTCGGTTTCATCGGCCAGAAGGCGGGCGATGGTGGTTTTGCCCACACCGGGCGGGCCCCAGAAAACAAGCGATGACAGGCTGCCCGATGACAGCATGACGCCAAGCGGAGCTTGCTGCCCCAGCACTTGCTCCTGCCCGATCACCTCCGACAGGGTTTTCGGGCGCAGGCGGTCAGCCAAGGGGCGTGGGGCGCTTTCAGGTATGGCGTCCGGGGCCTGATCGAAGAGGTCGCTCATCCGTTACAACCGGAAGCGCATGACCATGCGCCGTGTTCCACGTTGGACTTCCAAGGCAAGGCGGCCTCTGGTCTCTTCAAGAAGTTGCGCGGCATCGGCGCTATTCTTGGGGGATAAGTCATTGATAGACAGAATAATATCACCCGCTCGCAACCCTGCGCGCAGGCCCACTTGCCCCGGGTTGTCCACTACGACACCCTTCGCGTTGAACGACAGGTCATAGTCATCGATCACAGCCGGGTTGACGGTTGAAAGGGTGAGGCCGGGAATGGCCGATCGGCTGGAGGTTTGCAGTGTATCGCGGGGCGGGTCGTCAGGTGCGGCGATCAGCGGGAGCGAGATTTCCTCGGACTCACCGTCACGCCAGATATTCAAGGTGACGTCTTTTCCTATCCCTTTGACAGACATACGAAAAATCATTTCAGCCGGCGTGTTGACCGGCAAACCGTCCACGGTGGTAATCACATCGCCAGCCCCGATACCGGCCTCCGCGAAGGCACTTGCCGGATGGACTTGCGAGATGACGATGCCGCCGGGGCGATCAAGACCAAGGCCCTCGACCATATCGGCCATGACGGATTGACCGCTAAGACCCGCCCAAGGGCGCTTGAATTCTGTATGTCCGGCCTTGGCCTGTGCCACGAACTGGGCCACCAAGGCCGATGGAATGGCAAAACCAATGCCGTTGGAGCCGCCCGAGCGACTGAGGATTGATGTATTGATTCCAATGAGTTGACCATTCACATCCACCAAGGCGCCACCCGAATTGCCGGGGTTGATGGGGGCATCCGTCTGGATGAAATAACCTCGCGCGTTGCCGGTGGCTGTGCCCGAACGGGCGAGGCCGGAAACGATGCCGGAACTGACGGTTTGCCCCACACCGAAGGGGTTGCCGATCGCGAGAACCAGTTCACCCACCTCAACCGTATCGCTGTTGCGTAGATCGAGGGCCGGAAGGCGCGGGGCATCTTTCATCCGGAGGATGGCGAGATCGGATTCTTCGTCTGATAACAGGACCTTGGCTTCAAATTCCCGCCGGTCCTTGAGGACCACGCGAATATCCGTGGCCTCGCCCACCACATGGTAGTTCGACACCACGATACCGTCTTCGCTAAGGATCACGCCGGAGCCGAGCGAGTTTTGCACGCGCTGCTGCGGAACACCGAAGTTATTGAAAAGGTTTTGAAAAAACGGATCGCCTGCAAATGGACTGGAGCGGACATTAACGATCCGGCGGGCGTAGATGTTGACCACGGCGGGGGCGGCGCGCTTGACCACGGGCGTAAAGCCCATGGAAATCTCGGGCTGAGATGCGGGCACACGGGTTTCGGCCCATGCCGGGGTGATGAGACCGATTGCGACGATGAGCAAGGCGCGGAGCATGAAACCCCCTTCAATTCCACGTCTCAAAGATATGCGAAGGCCGAAGGAAAAGTGCAACCGTAAAGAAAAGGCCCCCGCCAGATTGGCAGGGGCCGGTAGAAGAAACCTTTTGGTTTCAATACTTTATTCTTCGTCGGCCGCCGCTTCTTCGGCTTCGACGCGGGCGCGGTCAGCGGCACCCTTGGCGTCAACGTCACGGTCGACGAATTCGATGATGGCCATCGGGGCCATGTCGCCGTAGCGGAAGCCGGCCTTCAGGACGCGGACATAGCCGCCTTGGCGTTCGGCGTAGCGCGGGCCGATGACGTCGAAGAGTTTTGCGACGTGCTTGTCCTGCTTGAGCTGGGCCGCAGCCTGACGACGGGCGTGAATATCGCCGCGTTTTCCGAGGGTTACCAGCTTTTCGATGACCCGGCGAAGCTCTTTTGCCTTGGGCAGGGTCGTCTTGATTTGTTCGTGTTCGATGAGCGAACCGGCCATGTTGGCCCAGAGGGCCTTGCGGTGTTCGTGGGTACGGTTGAGGCGGCGATAGCCTTTTGCGTGACGCATTTTTCTAGTCCTTTACAGTGTTTTGCTTTGTCTGGCCGATGATGCGTGTCACCGACTCTCCTTGGGGCAGGTGCCCGGGGTGAGTTTTGTACGAGTCGTACGTTTTGTACGTGAGTTTCGTACGAAACTCGGGGGTGCCGCGGGCCGGATCGTACGAGTCGTACGAAACGGCCCACGAAATGCTTAGAACTGGTCTTCGTATTTCTTGGCCAGATCTTCGATATTGTCGGGCGGCCAGTCTTCGACATCCATGCCGAGGTGCAGACCCATGCCCGAGAGAACCTCTTTGATCTCGTTGAGCGACTTGCGGCCGAAGTTCGGAGTGCGGAGCATCTCGGCTTCGGTTTTCTGGATCAGGTCGCCGATGTAAACGATGTTGTCGTTCTTCAGGCAGTTTGCCGACCGGACCGAAAGCTCCAGCTCGTCCACTTTCTTGAGAAGCAGCGGGTTGAACTCGAGGCCTTCGTCCTCGTCCTGACGACCAGCCGATTCCGGCTCGTCAAAGTTGACGAAGATCGACAGTTGATCTTGCAGGATGCGGGCGGCGAAGGCCACGGCATCATCCGGCGAGATCGAGCCATCGGTTTCAACCTTCATGGTCAGCTTGTCATAATCCAGAACCTGGCCCTCACGGGTGGGCTGGACATCGTAGCTGACCTTGTTGACCGGCGAATAGATCGCATCCACGGGGATCAGGCCAATGGGCGCATCCTCGGGCTTGTTCTTGTCGGCGGCAACATAGCCTTTGCCGGTGCCAACGGTCAGTTCCATGTAAAGGTCGGCGCCTTCGTCGAGGTGGCAGATCACGTGATCCTTGTTCAGGATCTCGATCCCCGCGCTGTCGGCGATGTCGCCGGCGGTCACTTCGCCCGGACCCTTGGCATTGATCGACAGGCGCTTGGGCCCTTCGACGTCCATGCGCAGGGCAACACCCTTGAGGTTCAGCACGATGTCGGTGACATCTTCGCGGACACCCGCGACGCTGGAAAACTCGTGCAGGACGTTGTCGATTTGCACGCTGGTGATGGCGGCACCTTGCAGCGAGCTGAGCAGCACGCGACGCAAAGCGTTGCCGAGCGTCAGGCCAAAGCCGCGCTCAAGGGGTTCTGCCACGACTGTGGCTTGGCGGAGCGGGTCATTGCCCGGCTTCACCTCAAGCTGGGTCGGCTTGATCAATTCGGCCCAATTCTTGTGGATCATGTGGTCCCTCCATTCCTGTCCCGGCCCCATGTCCGAAGGTCCGGAACGCCCGAGGTTTAAAACGACGGATTGGGGCCGCGAAAAAGATGCGGCCCCAACCTGAAAAATAGTGCTTAGACCCGGCGGCGTTTCGGCGGGCGGCAGCCATTGTGCGCCATCGGCGTGACGTCACGGATCGAAGTGATGTTGAAGCCGACAGCCGCCAGCGCGCGGAGCGCCGACTCACGGCCCGAACCGGGCCCTTGGACTTCGACCTCAAGGGTCTTCATGCCATGTTCCTGAGCCTTGCGGCCCGCGTCTTCGGCGGCCATCTGGGCGGCGTAGGGAGTCGACTTGCGCGAGCCCTTGAAGCCCATGGTGCCAGCCGACGACCACGAGATGGCGTTGCCTTGCACGTCCGAGATCAGGATCTTGGTGTTGTTGAACGACGAGTTCACATGAGCAACGCCAGTGGCGATGTTCTTGGAGACCTTGCGTTTGGTGCGACGGGTATCACGTGCCATTGTTCAATGCCCTCCTTATTTCTTCTTGCCGGCGATGGGTTTCGCCGGGCCCTTGCGGGTGCGGGCATTGGTATGGGTACGCTGACCGCGAACCGGCAGGTTACGGCGGTGGCGCAGGCCACGGTAGGAGCCAAGGTCCATCAGGCGCTTGATGTTCATTTGAACTTCACGACGCAGGTCACCTTCAACGGTGTAGTTGCTGTCGATGTGCTCACGCAGGGCCACGGCTTCGGTGTCGCTAAGCTCATTGACCCGGCGGGTGGGGTCGATGCCCGTTGCTTCGCAGATGGCCTTGGCCGAAGAATGGCCAATTCCGGTGATATAGGTGAGGGCAATCGGGACCCGTTTGGCAGTGGGAAGATTTACGCCGGCGATACGTGCCACGTGTCATATCCTTTCGTTGCGGTTCCGTAACTCCAGAACCTTTTTTCACAACGTAGGCCCGAGGCGTAAGCGTCGGGCCGCAGCTGAATTTCAGGTGATCGATTCACTTTCGGACGGGCCGATAGGGAATCATTTACTCAATCGAGATAGGGGTGGTTAGGCGCAAAAGGCGGGAGCGTCAACCCCATTCATTTAGAACCTCACCTTTAACCTTAAGAACAAGTTGACACCCCGGATTTGACTAGTTCAATCCACTCCGGCCCTAAAAAGTCTCGCGCATTTACGGCGTTCGCAAAGCCTCGTTCGTTTGCTCTGAACATGCGCACTGCAAGATCTCGGCTATGATCTCCCAGCACCAGTGGACCACCACCTGTGAACGTAGTATTTGAACTGCCGTAAACCGTATTTCCAACACCATTGTATGTTGAAGTAGTGTAGGCTCCTGTTGGCGCTGTCTGAACAACTCTTACGTTGTCACTGGACTGAGCACCCTTAATAACAAACCCATCGTACCCAGCACGTATCGTTTCAACCGCAGCCATCTTGGCTGCCACCTTCGCTGCACCGGATTGGCCACACACCGGCGCAGCGCTAGTGTTGAGGATAAACTCATTCTTCGAGACTGGTGTAACAGAACTTGAGGCGCATCCCGCTAACAACAAGGCTGCCCATACGAATATCAACTGCTTCACGTCCCTCTCCCCAATTAGTACTAGTTTTGACGGACGATGTCATAAGACATTAATGAGTCAAGTCTTGTCTCGGACAATTTACGAACCCAAAGCCTCCGCGATGGCGCCCGAAACCTCATCGATCGCGCCCAAACCGTCAACGCTTTGGAGCTGTCCCTTGGCATGGTAATAGCCAATGAGCGGAGCGGTTTTCTTGTAGTATTCCATCAAGCGGTGTTTGACGCTTTCCTCGTTGTCATCGGCGCGCACCGGCTTGCCTGCGGCGCGGGCCTCTTCGGCGCGGCCAACGATGCGCTTGAC
>PR_CR_10_Liq_1_inCRDRAFT_1000639_pt1 | contig 21411 bp, 17 predicted proteins | sample PRCRCaboRojoPR_3_FD_10241 | JGI IMG/M metagenome (IMG submission 10241)
CCCCTGCCCCCATCCGCCACTATTACGACTGGCCCGGCCGGTTCAAACCGTTCGCTGCGCAACTCGAGGCCGCAGCGTTCCTGTCGATGTACCCCCGCGCGTTCAATCTATCTGAACTGGGTACAGGCAAGTCTTTGGCGTCGCTCTGGGCCTACGACTATCTCCGCAGCATCGGGAAGGCCCGCAAGGCTCTAGTCATCTCACCGCTATCCACACTCGAACGAACATGGGCTGACGAGGTGTTCCAACACTTCCCCCACCTCGAGTGTGCTGTGCTGCACGGCACCAAGCAGAAACGCCTCAAACTGCTGGAGCAAGACGTCGACATTTACGTGATCAACCACGATGGCGTGAAGATCATCGAGCCGCACCTACAAAAGCGTGACGACATCGACGTCATAATCGTCGACGAGATCGCACAAGCCGCGCGCAACGCTGGCACTGACCGCTGGAAGGCCATCAACAAAGTGGCGAACCGCCAGAACGTCAAGCGGATGTGCTGGGGCATGACCGGTACGCCGACACCAAACGCACCGACAGACGCATGGGCACAGTGCAGACTGATCGTCCCTGAAAAAGTTCCGCCGTACTTCAACCGGTTCAAAGGCCAGGTGATGAAACAGATCACCCAGTTCTCGTGGGTGCCGAAGAAAGAAGCGACCCAGATTGTCCACGACGTGATGCAGCCTGCTGTGCGGTTCACTCGCGACGAGTGCCTCGACCTGCCACCGCTTATGTACGAGACCCGCCAGGTCGGCATGACCCAAGAGCAGGACAAAGCCTACAAGGAGATGGTTGCGAAGCTGAAGACCGAGGCCGACAGCGGTGAGATCACAGCCGTGAACGAGGCTGTGAAAATGGCTAAGCTCGTGCAGATCGCCTGCGGCGTGGTGTACGACAACGACGGCAACGAACGCACCATCCCCTCTACCCCGCGGATTGACGAGGTCCGCTCAATTGCGGCCTCTGCTGAGGGCAAGATCATCGTGTTCGTGCCGTTCGTATCATCGGTCAACATGGTGGCCAGCGAGCTCAGCAAGAACTTCACGGTGGAAGTCATCCACGGCGGCGTCAAAAAAGATGAGCGGGACCGCATCATCGGCGCGTTCCAGAAGTCTGACAACCCCAAGATACTGGTGGCGCAGCCTGCCGCTATGTCGCACGGCCTGACGCTGACCGCTGCGTCGACGATCGTGTGGTACTCCTGCGTGACGTCGAACGAGACTTTCGAGCAAGCCAACGGCCGGATCAACCGCCCCGGCCAAAAGATGAACAACTTCGTCATTATGCTCGAAGGCACCCCCGTCGAGAAGCGCATCTACGGCAGACTGCAGAACAAGCAGAAAATGCAAGGGGCTCTGCTCGACGAGGTAAAGGCCGGCCGCGAGGCTGTAATCGCTTGACCCCCGGTCGCATAAGCACTAACCTGCTTACTTGTAAACACCTATAAGGGGATATGGACACAATGAAACTGCTTACGCCAGATGAGGTCGCAGACAAACTGCGTATCAGTAAAGCCGCGTTGCCGGGCTTCCGCCGACGCGAAAAGGGCTTCCCCCCACCGGTACGGGTATCGGCCCGTGTCCTCCGGTGGGACAGCGAAGAGATCGACACTTGGCTCGAAAATCGAAAGGAGACTACAGACCATGGCTAAAATTACAGACGTCGAGGACGTCACGCTTCTGAAAATGTTCATCGCCCTGCGAGACCGCCGCGCTGAGCGGAAGGCCGCTTATCAGGCTGATGACGAAGACGACCGCACAAAGCAGGACAAAATCGAGATTGAGTTTTTGCGGCGCTTCAATGAGCGTGGTATTGATAACGTGTCCGCGCGCAGCGTAGGGACAGCGTACAAATCGACCCGTGCGTCCGCCACAGTTGGCGACTGGGAGAGCCTTCTGGCGCACGTCCAAGAAAACGACGCTTGGGAGCTTCTCGAACGTCGTGTTAACAAAACAGCCGTGGAACAGTTCAAGGCTGTTAACGATGACCTGCCACCCGGTGTAAACTGGGGTGAGACTCAGGTTGTAAACTTCCGCCGCAAATAAAACGAGGTAACACAATGTCTAATGATATGGTCGCCATTTCGGCCTCCAAACTGCCCGCGCACCTCCAGAAAAAGGATAAGGTGCAGAACCCGTTCGCCGCAGCTGTCAGTGCCGGTGGCTACCCCGTCGTCTCGATCAAAGGCAAAGTCTTCCACGTGCAGCGTGGTGACGAACGTCAGCTGGTGACCAAGCCAGGCGACGACGATGAAGCCGCAGGCTCGCTGGAAGTCGTGATCCTTGCCACCAACCCCAACAAATCCAAGGTATTCTACGCCACGGGTTATGAGGAAGGCAGCTCGGCCAAACCTGACTGCTACTCGAACGACGGAATCGCCCCGGCCTCAGACGCCGAAGACCCGCAGGCCAAAAAGTGCGCCGCTTGCCCGCATAACCAGTGGGGCTCTCGCATCACCGATAACGGTGCCAAGGGTAAAGCCTGCGCAGACTCCATGCGCCTTGCGATCGCTCCGGCTGGTCAACTCAACGACCCGATGCTGCTGCGCGTTCCTGCCGCCACACTGAAGGTGCTCGGCGCCTACGGCTCGCAGCTGGCCAAACGCGGGGTGGAGCCCAAGCACGTGGTCACTAAGATCGGGTTCGATTACAATGTGGCGCATCCAGCGCTCACGTTCAAAGCCACACGCTTCGTCGAGGAAGACGAGCTTGCCGAGATCGAGCAGGTTCTCGAGGATGAGCAAGAGATGATCGGCCTGATCACTGGCACCAGTGGCGAGCCCGCGGCGGAAGTGGAGCACAAAGCCGACGACGCGCCGAAGAAAGCGACCAAGACGCAGAAACTCAAGGAGACGGTGGAAGAAGCCGAAGCTGCTCCGAAGAAAGCCAACGTCAAGGTCGAGGGCGACGATGAAGAAGAAAAGCCTTCGAAGTCGTCTGCAGCCCCGGAGGAAGATACCGAGTCCGTTGAAGATTACGACAATATCGACGAGGCGCTCGAGAACTTGGACTTCGACGACTGAGGTCCCCACCGGGATGGCGGGGCCGGGCGTAAGCTCGGCCCCAATTCTGCTTACGCGTCAGCACAGGTGAGGCATGAACACTCAAGACTTTTTCGACTTTATTATGCCCGAACAGGGCCTACGGGTGATCGCCCTTGCCACGCCGAAGCCCGACGGGTCCGGACAATGGTTCAAGTACAAAAAGTACACCACGAACGCCAAAGCCGCTAAAGCGGCTCATTTCTTTGATGGCCAGGGAGAGACGGTTTACTACGGCGTGAACAGTTTTGGCGACTGGTATCAGTGCCCCAAGAAAGACAAACCTCGCATCCGCACCCAAGAAAACGTCGTGGCGTGCCGGTCTATCTTTGACGACTTCGATGTGTGCCCTGATAAAAATGAACAGGCCCGCGAGGAAGGCAAGCGCGAACCGGGCTACGACACCCGCGAAGAGGCACTCCAAGCGATACAGACCTTCTACAAGACTGTGCGCCTTACACCCACCCTGGTGTCCTCCGGTGGCGGGTTTCACGGGTACATCACCCTAGACGCTGACATCGACTCAGTCGAGTGGACCGACTTGTCTCTGCTCAAGCGGGACATCATGCACCACCTGGGCCTGCGCTATGACAGCAACGTCGACAAAGACGTCGCCCGTATCCTCCGCCCCATCGGCACCCACAACCTGAAAACCGACCCGCCGAAAGAGGTCAAGCTCCTCAAGCAAGGCAAGGTTTATTCCGCAGAGCATGTGCGGCATGTGTTTGAGGCCTACATTCGCGAGCACAACGTGCAGCCTGCGCCGTCGCGCAAAAAAGGTTCGGCCGCCGGCAACTGGTTTGGCGCAGCCGAGCAAGGTGACTATCCGCCGTCAGACCCACACAAGGTGGCAGAGCACTGCGCCGTTATCCGTCGTTTCAGAGACACCGGCGGTGACATCCCCGAACCCGAATGGTGGGCTGGCATAGGCGTCCTCAAGCACTGCGAGGGCGGCGAAGACGTGATCCACGAGTGGAGCAGCGGTTATGACGGGTACTCCCCAGATGAAACTCAGGCCAAAATTGACGAGTGGGACTCCCCGCCCACGCTGTGCAGCCATATGGACGAGCATGCTGGGTGCATGGCCAACTGCCCGTTCGCCGGCAAGGTCAAGACGCCGATCCAACTCGGGTACTCCGAGGACGCGCCTTCCGTAGAGGAAGAGACTACGCCGCAGGCGCGCACCGGTGGCGCCGACCAAAGCAGCCAAGCAAACGCACCCAAGCGCCCTAAGGGCCAAACGATCGAGGGGCAGCACATTCCCTATTGGCCCGACCAAGGCTGGCGTTGGAACGGCTCTCTGCTGTCGCGGGCTTACACCGACGACGAAGGCGTCACGCATTTTCGGCCGTTCTGCAAATCGTTCCTATACCCCATCCGGCGGGTTCGGGACAGCGAAGGCACCTGGGTTATCCACTGGCGTGCCAAAGAGAAGAACGGCGACTGGCGTGAGTTTTCGATGCCGACGGCTGAACTGGCGTCCACGGACATGATGGCGAAAACCCTTGCCGCGCATGAGGTTTTCTTAACGCGCACGAAAAACGCGAGGAACGACATGGCTGAGTTTGCAGAAGGGTTGATCGAAACGCTGCAGGAGTGGCGGATCGAGACCAAGACCTACAAGAAGTTTGGCTGGACAGACGACCGCAAGGGGTTCGTGCTCGGCGACAAGATGATCACTGCCAAAGGCGAAGAACATATACTGTGCGACGACACGGTGCCATACGACATAGCCGAGGATTTCGGCGTTTCCGGGAGCGTCGACGCGTGGGTCGCCAGCATCGACAAAATTTACAACCGCCCCGGTGCCGAGCCGTTCCAGTTCGCGATATGCCACGCGATGGGTTCGGTTCTTGTTGAGCTGATGGGGTCATCCAACTGGCACGGCCTGCCCCTGGCGTTCACCGGCCACGGTGGTACGGGTAAGACCACGGCCACCAAGATCGCATGCGGGTTCTATGGCAACCCGAAGTTTATGAACCGTCAGGCTGGCGACCAGGGCTCTACCCTCAACGCAGTGATCAAACGCATCGCAGTCACCGGTGCTGTCCCTGTCCTACTCGATGAATTTTCCGGCCGCACGGCTGAGGAACTGACACGCACGGCATATGCGCTCGCAAACGGTCGAGACAAAGAACGCCTCAACTCTAAGGGTGGCTTTGCCACAACGGGCGACGAGTGGTTCAAAAACAGCTTCATCACATCGAACGACCGGCTCAGCGAGGAGATCAGCAAGCTGCCGGCCGGTTACCGGGTAGAGGCCACGCAGCTCCGCTTTTTCGAGGTATCCCTGCCCGAAGGGTTCAGCAAGCAGGTGTTTCCCGACATCACTCAAGAGATGGTCGAGTACCACATGGACAACTTGTACGGCGCGGCATGCCGCCCGTTCATCCGGTTCGTGATCAAACACTATGACTGGGTACGCCGCCAACTGGTCGCCGCCCGTGCGAAGATGAACCCGCAGTCAGACGACGACAACAAGGAACGCTTCTATCGCGACACCATCGTAACTGCATGGGTGGCGGCCAAGATCGCGCAGAAGATCGGCCTGATTTCGTTCGACACCAAGGCTGTCAAAGACTGGGCGCTACAAGCGGTGGTCGACATGCGCGACAGCCGCAAATCCAGCAACATGGATATGAGCGAGCATATCGCTCAGTACGTCGCCTCACTGCAGGGACGACTCATCATCACCAAACGCTTCGGCGACGGCCGGACCAAAAACGCCGAGATGCCACTGGAACCGATCCGAGGCAACCCTGTCGGGCGCGTGGCAACCGACGACAAAGTCGTATTGGTGACGGCCGCATCTCTAGCTGAGTATTGCAAGCAAAACAGCTTGGCGCAGTCCGCGGCCAAGGACGAAATGGCGCGCAGTGGGCTTTTGGTAGGCTCGAAAAAAGCAAAAATAGGTGCCGGATCGACTGTGATGAGCTCACAGGCACGCTGCTACGAGCTTGATTACAATCGCCTCCTGGGCGGCAGCCACCTCCATTTGGTCAAAACGGACAACGAAAAACAATCGGACAAGGGAGACACCTCAGATGACTAACCCCCTGTACACATCACGCCTGCAGGAGTGGGCACTGGGCATGGCCCGACACACAGCCAAGCTGAGCAAGGACCCCTCCACCCAAGTGGGGGCGGTCATCTTTGACGACAAAAGACGACTGGTTTCTGCCGGTTACAACGGTTTTGCCCGCGGCGTTGACGACAAGCCGACACGCCTGGAGAACCGAAGCGTTAAGTATCGCTTGACACTTCATGCCGAGAAGAACGCGATCATGTTCGCAACAGCTCCCCTGGATGGTTGCACCTTGGTGGTCACCCACCCCTGCTGCGCGCAATGCGCAGCCCTCGTCGTACAGTCTGGGGTTAAACACGTGATGTGGCCAAAACCCGCGGTCGAGTTCAGGCAACGATGGCAGGAAGACGTCGACCTTTCGATGCTCCAATTCGAGGAGGCCGGAGTGGAGGTCACAGAGCTGTGAAAACACCACCGAAAAACTACGGCGTAAACGACGCTATCCGCAAAGCCGGTTTCGTGAGGCTGCCGCCCTGGTGGGTAACACCTGATCAGCTGGAAGTCATCCACCGCATGGCCCACGGCCACCAAGACACAATTAAACGGATACGAAAGGAAGCACGTGATGCACATAATGGTTGACCTTGAGACTATGGGCACTCGACCCGACGCGCCCATCATCGCCATTGGCGCCGTCATGTTTGACGGAAACGCCATCCTCGACGAGTTCTATGTGAACATCGACTTATGCAGCGCAGTAGAAGATGGCGGTGCAACGATCGACCCCAGCACGGTCATGTGGTGGATGAAACAGAGCAGCGACGCCCGCTCAGCCCTGGAAGCCGATTGCGTTTCTGTAGCGGAAGGCCTCGACAGTTTCGCCCTGTGGCTCAGCACGGTAGAGCCGGAAGGCATTTGGGGGAACGGCGCCAGTTTCGACAACACGATTTTGTCTGAAGCCTATGCGCGCCTGGGCAAAAAAACGCCGTGGCCGTTCCGGAAAGACCGCTGCTACCGGACCATGAAAAACATGCGCGGCGACATCGAAATGGATCGTACCGGCACCCACCACAACGCGCTGGACGACGCTCGCTCGCAAGCCCTGCACCTGATTAAAATCTGGCGTGAAGGGGTTGGGGTCTAATGCCTCAAAGCCCCACAACGGAAGCCAAACTGGCGGCCCTGCTCAAACGCAAGGCTATCCTTGAGGGCCACAAAAAAGGCGTGATCCCCGAGGTGGGGGTCCGCATATCTATTAAGCCCGACACAGTTCGGGCTATCCGGGCTCTGGCTGCCAAGGGCTATCACTGCAAGGCTATCGCCAGAGAGCTCGGCCTGTGGGAGAGCGGCGTCCGCCGATACGCCAAGGACTATGGGATCGTGCTGCCCAAAGGGAGCACTGGCGGCCCCAGCGCAACGAGACTGAAGGCCATCCACGAACGCCGGGTGGAAGTGCAGCGCCTGCTAGATGCGGGCTGGACACAGCGGGCCGTCGCCAAAGAACTGGGCTACTCCACATACACCATCAACCAAGACGCCCAGTACATGCGAGCCCAGAAGAAGGATGCAGTATAATGGCAGATGACGAGCTGACCCCAGCGGATGCAGCCCACCTCAAGTTCCTACGGCAACAGCTCGACAGGCTTGAGCACCTAAGGTTCACGCGTGACGCGCCAAAAGGGCTAGACCACCAGCTCCACGCGGCGCGTGAGGAATTGCGTAGGTTCGTGGCCGGCAAACGCATGCAAGGTTACAACATCTAAATTGCCAAACCCGACACAGCGGCAGCCATGTGGTCGGGCGCAAGGTGCGAATATTTTTCTGTCACCGTGATCGTACTGTGCCCGGCCAACACTTGAACCGTCCGAAGGGGCACCCCCTGCATCACCAGGTGGCTTATGAACGTGTGGCGCAGTTCGTGTACAGTGCCTTCTATACCGGCTTTCTCGCGCATCTGCTGAAACCACCGCTGGCAATTTCTCTGGTGACGGGTCGGAAACACATACTCGGTGTCGTTAGCCAGGGCAGCCAGGGCTTCACGCGCTCCAGGTGACAGCGGCACCTCGCGCCACTTGCGGCTTTTGGTGAGGCTGACTTCATCGGACACGACGCGCACCGAGGTCGGCGTCACATACTTCCACCGCAAGTAACAAGCCTCGTTGATCCTTAACCCCGTGTTGGCAAGGAATTTCCACAGTGGCGCAGTCTTCGGGTCGGTCTGGTAGATCAACTCCAGCTCCTCATGCGTATAGTACCGCCTCGGCTTAGAGGATAGATTCTTAAACCGCTTCACACCGGCGATCGGATCGTGCGAGATCACGCCCCACTCCACCGCCTTCCCCATTATCGCTTTAAGTTGGTTGATCTCCATGTTCACAGTGGCACGCGCCCTCGGCTTGCCCGTCTGTGGGTTAATCATGTCTTTGCGCTGCCGCTTCCACGCCTCGATCTGCTGTGGGTGCAGGTCCACCAGGCGATTAGACCCCAAGTCCGCGATGATGCTGCGCTCAACCAACCGTACGATAGGCCAGTTGTTGGGGTACTCCCCTGCCCGCCAGGTCAAATACCTACGAGCAAATTCTTTCACGGTGATGTTGGCGTCGGCTGCCTTCGGCCGCCCAGTGTGCAGATCAAGCTCCTTAGCCGCCTTAGCAGTTAAGGCTTCCTTTTTGTCTTTGGTCTTGAGGCTCTCGTACTTCGGTTCGCCGTCTTCATACCATTTGATCCAGTACGTCTGTCCGCGCTTATAGATCGTCGCCATGCTGTAACTCCCCTGTAACTAATTGTAACTGTACAGGTAGATTCATAGACGTTCAAATAAGTACACGTAAACAGCTTATAATTTTTCCACGTGCTAACATACTGTTTTTACACATTAAATTTTTGCCGAAAACATGCTTACGACGGCGAGCAGCAAACTGGATTGTGCCCGAAACGCCTTTATTTTCAATGCCTTGCGGGGTGGGTGTAACTTTTTTTGTAACCATTTTGTCGCACCCTCCTGCATGTACGTGTCGCTATCTGTACGTCTGTGTACCTATCTAGCGCGATGCTTTCAAAGACAAAAAAGACCCGGCACCAGTGGGAGGAGGTGTGCCGGGTCCAGGCGCTGCGCAGGCGGCGCAGTCGAGGTAACCACAGGGAGGCAGAGGCTACCTAATTCAGCTGTTTCTCGTAACGCCGCTGCTCTTTCAGCTTCTCGCGAGGCGCTTTGATCAGGTTCGAGATCGGTTGTGACTTCAGGATGTGTGGCGAGTTGTTGAAGAACGGTCTGATCCGCCGCTTGGCTTTCTGGAGGTCGCGCCACTCTTGGCGTAGCTCAGCCATCCGGGCTCGGTCGCGATCGTTATAGGCGTCGATATATTCACGGCGGATACGTCCACTCTGAGTTTGCGACCACTGCTCAAGCTCATACTGCTGGCCGACTGTCCACTTGATCTTGTTAATCTCCGTGGAGGGCAAACCGATGGCGTTGGACAGGAAGTCGAACATGTCGAAGTCACGGGGGTCAGCCACCACCAAGTTGTTGCGGCGTTCGTACCCTCGCTCGCTGTATCGAAGTGTCTCGGCATAAGAGCGCAGCCCCCGCGGCATAGCGTATTCAGCGGCCCGGTACATGTCACCGCGGCGGAGGAAGTCTTGGATATTGCCCAGGTTGCCAACCAACGTACCGGTGGGGCCGAGCGCCAGCTCAGCCACGAACAGTTTCATGCCATCGGCTGTCGGTTCTGGCGAGGTGAACTTAGTATTGTAGGGTAGAAAGATGTCGTTCTGCGAAAGTTTCTGCGACATGTCGAGGCCAAGGGCCGCTGGTACACCGCGCGCCACCAGCGTGGCAATCCGCTCGTCTTCAAACTGGTCGTTGATCCAGCGTTCGATCTCTTTAGGCTCTTCCTCATCGTCGAGCATCGACCAAGCCCACATGACCAAGTTGGCCATCGGCACACCAGTGACACCGGCGGCAAGGCCGGTGTTGGCCAGAAGAAGTCCCAGAGTCCGGCGGCCGGCTGCACGCATCTCTTTGCTCTCGCCTTTGAACGCCTGCTTCGCTGCGTTCACGTGGAGCCACGCCATCATAAACTGGTACTTGCGGAACTGAGTGGTCATCTTTGGCAGCACGTCAATGATCGCCGGGGCGTCGATCTGCGAGAAGTTACCCTGCGTGTCCTCGACCACAGAGATCACGTACTCGTCCTTCGTCATCTTCATCTTTTTGAGCATGGCCGGATTTCGTTCGGCCAAGTCATACGCCGCCACAGCAGAAGCGATACGGTTGTTCGCTTCAACATAACGTGCCGCCTGGTAGAGCCTGTGGGTGATCGTCTCGTAAGCTCCAATAGCCGCGTTGGGCAGCTTGTACCCAGTGTCGAACTCATTATCGAGGTTCAGGTCTTCTTCCACCCCGACATCCAACAGGTCACGCAGCTGCAGTGTGCGCAGGATATTGCGGTATTTTGGCGGGGCCTTGCTGAGGTCCAGCTCCACGTTGCTGTTTTTGCCCAAGACGCCGATGGACGCCACGTTGGTCAGCTGGTTCAGCATGCCCGTGTTGATCACTTTACTCGCGACATTCCAGCCACGGGACATTGCCCCCCATGTTTTGCCATACTCGCCGATACCGAAATCACCAGCGATCTTTGCCGCAGAATACATGGGCTGCGTGAAGTTCTGCACGTGGTAGCCAATGCTCGATGTGAGCATGTAGAGCGTGTTGAACTTGAGCAAGTTGTCTTCGATCTGCGCCAGGGCGCCGGAACGCGGCGTCATAACCGAGCGGAACTTTTTCGCCACCACATTGTAGATCGGCATCAACTGCTGGGGCTTCTTGCGAGCCTCCATGCGAGCCTGGACCAGCGTCTCGCTGATTTCGGCGCCGTGTTTCATTTGGGAGATCAGGTTCGCCTGCGCCCGCCCGTGGTAGGCAAACGCGCGCATCATGTCTTTGTCGTACCCTGCACGGTTTAAACGGCGGGCACCCGACAGCCGGGCGCTGCTCTCATCGAGGGTTTGGTAATACATGTCACGCACCATGTCAGCCATGACGCGCTTGTCTTCCGGGTCCAGGCCGGGCTTGTTTGCGTTGATCGCACCGAGGATTTTTTCGTAAATCTGAGCCCCACCGGGGCGAGCCTCGTCAAAGTCCACAGCTTTATCTGACGCTTCCGCATAGGCGTATTTGCTGCTGTTGGCGTCAGAGAACTTCTGCGCCGCCCCCATCGTGTCAAAGAAACTGATCACATAGTGGTCAGCATCAGACTTGAGCTTCTCGATGCGCTTTTTGTTGCCGTCTTTCTCGGCCGCCAGAAGCTCACTGGATTTCAGCTCCACAACATAGTCGCCGAAACGCTTCAGCGGTGCGTACGGCCCGTCGATGTTGGCATCGAGGTTGAAGAACTTGGACACTCCCATGTCCTTGGCAATGTCACTCATCATCTGACGCATGTTGCGCCCATGGTCGAAAACCTCACGCGCAATCTGTTTTTCCTCAGCAGTCAGCCGGTCAAACTTCCGCTTCATAATCGGGTCGATCGTGACCTTCACACCCTCCCACTTGGGGTCGTAACCCCACTTTTGGTTGAAGGTAGATGCTCCGATGAAGTCGTTGAGCAGGGCTTTGCGGTCCGCCGGCATCTCGCGGTACTGGTTCACGATACGCTCCACAGGCAGCAGGACGGTGCTGCGCGTGGTTTTGGCCTCCAGCATTTTGTCAAACCAGTCTTTGATAGACGGCATCTCGTCCTTGTGGTCCCGGATGAAGTTATGCATCGACTTCGTGGAGTCGACCGGTTTCCGCCAGACGTTTTTAAGGTCCGCCATGAACTGCGACGTCCGTGGCCCGTAGGTGTCGCGCGCCCATGTATCCTGAGTGCGTGCGTTCTGTGTGGTCGCCTCTCCCTCTACTCCGAAGCGCGGATCATTAACCGTGCGCGCTGAGCTTTTCACGAACTCCATTTTCGCCGCGCCACGGGCGAGGTCGAGGAAGTCTTCAATGAACAAGGGCTGGTCTGTGTTCCCGGTAAACTTGGCAAGCGCAGCTTTGTAGACGTCCATTAGCTTACGCAAGAACGATTGGATCGGTCCCTCGCTGTCGGCAGTGGGGCGGTAGCCCGCCAAAACGGCTTCTTCGATGAAGTACGCCAGATACTCCGACTGCACAGCGTCAGCGTCGTCTAGGTCCAAGCCACCGTTCTGGGCGGCGAATGTAGCACGTTCTCGCGCCCGTCGCGCAATTAGGTTTTCAGGCGCGTCGCCATCCTGCTCGATCCACTCCAAGACTTGCTGGTAAGCGGTGTCGCGTACCTCTTGCACTGCGTTGTCTAGTCCGACATGTCCGCCCAGCTCATGCATCATGGCGGCCCGCTCGCGACCTGGGGTCACGTTATCTGAAAAGAAATACGCGTAAGGCACGCCGTTACTATCGGGCTGGACAAACCCGAACGGATTTGTGGCGTCAAGCACCCGCCCCAGCTGCGCCCCAGTCAGAGGGATTTCTTTCGCCAGGACCAAGCCGATCAAGTCTTCCGGCGACCGCACGATGATGATGCGCGAGTTTTCACTGCTACCGGTCATCCACTTGGCTGCGGCTCGCAGGTTCTCTGCAGTCGACCCGGTGGCTTCGGCTTCAACCTCGGCCAATGAAAAACGGGGTTTTTTGTTTTTCGCCGCGCGATCAAATGCAGCCTGCCCGGTGAGTTTTTTCTTCCGCTTCGTCTCGACCTTGGGTGCGGCCTTGGCCTCGCCGACTACTCCTGTGTCAGCCGATGTCGCACCAATTACTTCTGCGTCTTCGACTTCTGCCCGGCCTCGTGGCGCGCGAGTATCCGTTCCTCCGCCCTCGTCAACTCGACTCCCTGCTCTTTCGCCCTCTTGAGCACCGGGATCATTTTCTTCTGGAGCTCTTGGGCTTTCAGGCGCTCCGCCTTCGTCGGCTTCAGCTCGTCGAACGCCGCCCTCAATCTCGGCGACATCTCCGCCTTGGGTGTTTTGTTCTGCATCTAGGCTCTCCTGCGTCGTGCCACCGGTGGCGTCGTACCCGCGTTCAAGTTCGCGGTGCTCGGCGACAAGCTCGTCTTCGCTTAGGTTACCGATTTCGAGATCATGCACCGAAACGACCCAATCTTCCAAGTCGCGCTTAGACAAATTTTGGACGGGCACGTTGGCCCCGGTTTCAGCAGAAAGGGTTTTCCAGAGTGCCATGGCCTTTCTACCGCTCTGCACGACCGCTTGTTTCACCACCTGAGTACGGGCGTTACTGGCCAGCTGTGCCCGCTTGTTCTCGTACTGGTCCGGCTCAGCGGAGCGAGCCTCCATGTACTTAACGTCGTCTTTGTCTAGGCCTTCGCGGGCGCCTTGGCCGATAGACGCAACCGTCCCAACGCCGCCGCCTTCACCGAGTTCAGATGCGTCTAAAGTACTGGTAGGTGCGTCAAAATCTGGAGCGGCCTCAACATCACGCCGAGCCTGATTGAGGTCAACAAGGCGCTGTTTTACTTCACTTTCTTTGACGCCGTACGCTTTCGCAATTTTTGGCTTTAGGCGCGCCAGTGCGGTCTGGGCCGCTTGTTTGGAGTTTAGGCCAGCTTTTTCTGCGATCTTGGTGGTGTTCCACTTAATGACGCGGCTTTTTTTCCGCATCTCGCCGGTAACCTTATCCTCAGAATACGCTTTCCCGGAGGCTTGAACAATTTCATCCTGCTCGTTGTTGGTAAACGCGTCTCGGATGGTGTCCCATACTTTCTGCTCGTTGGCGGACAGCTCAACACCTTCAAGTGCAGTGGGGTCAAATGCCGCTGGAGCACTGGGTACGTTCTCGGTTGCAGGTGTGTCGGCTTCTTCGACTAGAGCAACTTCATTGATGCGGTCCGATGCGCTTTTCAGCTGGTCCCGCCCGATCATCTCCATGATGTCGGGGTGCGTTGTGGCCCAGTCCTCACCCAGGCGGGTGTTTGCCTCAGCGATAAGCGCACGACGCGCTTCACCGGTAGCGCCTTGAGGCGCAGCGTCATCGGTAGGCTCCGCCGGGGTGGCAGCTTCGGTGGGCGCAGCCTCTACCTCGGGTTCCTGTGTGGGCGGCGCGAGGGCTTCTGCCAAGGCGCTGTCAAATTTCTTCTTGCTGAAGTTGGTCGCGTTCAAGGCGCTTGCCAGGCGGTCATACTGGGTTTCACCGCTCTCGATCCAGCCCTCTGGCAGCAGAGCATCAGCTTTTTCTTGCGCTTGGGTTCGCCCACGCGTCGGGGTGGTCGGAGTGTACTGCTTCGGCTCTTTGGGCTTCGATGCCGCCGGGGTCGGGGTGGTCGGCGCCTGCATCTGTTGAGCCGTTGAAGGCGTTTTCGGCCGTTTAGCGCCAGGGCGCGTGTATCGCTGCAAAAGCTCAACCACAGAAGCCGAGCGGTCTTCAGGCGGGGCCTGACGCACTTTCTCAACGTCACCCCGCAACGCTTGAACCTGCTCACTTGTAAGCTCAATGCCACGGGACCGGGCGATGTCTTCTACCTGTGCCACAGGGTCGGCGGCCTGCTGGGGCGCACCGAAATCCATTTCCGCTTGCTCGGCCAAACCAGTTTGCGGTGGGTCCAGCTCCATCTCAAGCTGTGTCTCGTTGGCGAACGCTTCCTCAAGCGCCGCCACCCGCTCCGCGTGGCTGTCCAGAGCGGCCAGATATTCCTGCCGTACGACGTCGGCTTCCTCTGCTGGCGTGGCCTGCTTTATAAACTCCTGTTTGAGCTTTTTGCCGGTCTTTTCGTCCGTGATGTACGCGTCGTTCTCAAGCCGCCACTCGCGGAACGCTTCGCCAAGTTCCGTCGTTGGGTCGTCCAGCTCTGCCTGTCGTTGGGCGGCACGCTCTTTGGCGAACTCGTCTTCAGACATGAATGTGGGCGCGTAGCGGTCCCGACGCTCTCGCATAGCCCGATCCTGGGCGGCCCTCGCCTGCTCCATAGCCGCGGCTTCTTCATCTGCCTGCCGTTCAAGGGCAGCATTTTCTTCTGCAACCGCTAGGGCTTCCTGCGCATCCAGAGCCGTGCCTGTAGAGGATGGCGATGTGAGTGCGCCACCCGCGCCGCCGATAGCACCGCCCATCATGGCGCCTGCAAACATGTCGTCGCGGTTGAAAAAGTCTGCTTCAGAAAACTCGGCGCCGACACCCATATCCTCGATGCCGCCTTGAATGCCCTCTGTCACACTCTCGACCGCAGAAGCTCCGACAAGGCGCGTGCCTGCGCGTGTCAGCCGGTTGCCGCCATCGGCGAAGTCCATGAGGTTTTTAGCCGGGCCAAACCGCGCCGCGCCAAGGGTGGCGATGTCACCAACACTTTCAACCGCACCAGACAGCAGGCCATACCCAACCGTTCGGCCAAGATTTACGTCTTCGAGGGTGCCGCCTTCGGCCAGAGCCTCCTGCCCTGCCCGGCCATAAATCCCACCGGTGGATTGACCGACAGACTGCGCCGCGATACCGGCAGTGGAGCCAATAGCTCCACGGGTGACAGCGTCTCCGATACGGTCGCCGACAACGTTACGCACGCGGTTTTTAATGACAGCCTCTGCGCCTTCGCTGATGGCTTTTCTGCCGATGGCAGCCCCGATACCGCCACTGGCTGCAGCGGAGATGAACTCCGGAACGGCCCGACCAGCATAGTATTGCGCAGCATCTAAGAAGTTACCTGGCGAACTGGTCGCCCCGTCGAAGCTGTAAGCGTCGCGGTTGTTGGCCTCAACTTCCTCCATGTTCCGCATGTAGCCTTCAAACCCGAAGTCGCGGATGCTTTCACCGACACCAGTGGTGCGCTCCAGCGCGTCACCAGCAAGGCCAACAAGGCCATACCCAGTGGCTTGGAGCGAGTCGATACCCGCCTCAACGCCGCGACGAAAGTCACCTTTCGTGTTTGCACCAGTACCACCGTAGACCCGAGCGATTTGTTCGGGCGGCATACCTGTTCGCCGGCCGACCTCAGCGACCAGCTGATCATCATCCAAGTCGCCGAAGCCAGGGTACAGATCACGAAGTTTTTTGAGGTCAGACATAGCGCCTCACTTTTATCGGGCTGCCGACATGACAGCTTCTTGGGCTAACTGCTGAAGGTATTGCTCGGTAAACCCTTGCATGGACGGGTCACGCCTTAGCTCCGCGTAAACACGTTCCATAATCGCCTCCGGGCTTGTGTCCCCAGCGGACGGGGAAGAAGCCAAGCCGGAAGGGCCGGCCTGGCGGGCAGCCATAGCTCTCCGCCAAACGCCTAAAGCGATTTCACGCGCCCGATCATTGGCGCTAGGCCCGGTGTCTCTGAGCCCCCCACGGCTCTTGCGGCGTGATGCGCTGCTTCCTGTAGAGGGTTCAGGCTCTTCTGCAGGTGCGGGGGTCGCCGGTGGCGGGTCTCCCGCGTCTGTATCTTGGGTATCCGGTGGTGGGGTACGCGACCCATCAGTGCCACTACGTGCTCGTTTCGAGTCTTCGAATACTGCCACGCGAGTCGCAAAATCAGCGATCTGGTCAGGTGCCAACCCAAGAGTAGTTTCAGCGTAAAGCTGGGCGCGGGGGTTATTGGGTTCTGCAGTCAGCCAGTTGATGGCTCGCTCATTCGCGTCAGAGCCTGGGATTTCTTTCCGTTTAAGCTCCAGTTCGGCTCTCGCTTTTTTGTTGGCCAGGATTTGCGCCGTGTAGTCAGCCGACTCCACTGGGTCCATTGTGTATGTGATAAACCCTTGGCGGATGTCGTCCGCCGCACGCCCGCTAAACAGGACGCGTTGGTTTACCTCGCCCTCTTCGCCCGGTAGGTACTCCACAACACTGTACCCGTCCGAGGTTTCAACAACGTCTACCTTGAGGTCTTCGCCGTTATACTGGTCAAGCACAGCAAGGGCGCCGCCAATTCCACCTCGACGAAGGGCGACATTCATGCTTTGGCGGAGGCGCTCACTGTCCCTCGTAATTTTCAACGCCTCAATCGCCCCGTAAGTCTCGACACCGTCGACGAGCTTTTTCGCGGCGTCCACCTGCCCGGCTTGGAGCAGGTTTTCTGCGGCGCGCATCATCACATCTTCCGCCGAAGCGCGGCCTTGTGTGGCCGTCTCCTGAGCCACGGCTTTCTTTTTCCGGCCCCCCGCAGCAACGCCTTCAGCCAGTTTTTCCGTCATCTGCGCCATGTTGGGTGCTGCTGTCATAGCACTGGGAGAAGTCGCATTATCAAGCGTGTCGCTGCCCGCGCCGCCGACAAGCACGTCGTTCGGTTGGCCGCTTGAAGACCCTGGGCCTTGCTGCTGCGTCGCACGTCCTTGCGTGGACACGACTGGGGTGCCGCTAACACCAGGGCGCGCAGCGGCTTTAGCCACCTCGACATCCCCGTCAGTGGGGGCGGAAGATACTTTAGGCAAGCTGGATGGTGCACTCGGAGGAGCTAACCCGCCGGGGGCTGCCGGCGGGGTTCTGTTTACGGGTGCGTCCCCGGAAGAACGCCGGGGTTCCGACGCTGGCGCAGCTTGCCCGCCACCGGGTGCTGTACCAGTCATGGCATCCTGCAACGCCTGTGATATGAGTTCCGCCTGTGTGGGAGCCCGCGTACGGCTTCCTGATCTAGCCGCAGCGGCTCGTGAACGGGCGGCCGATGCGTTCGCTGAATTGATCCGAGCTCGTGTAAGGTCATTACCCAGTCCGGCGGCGGCGATCTGGTCGTCCATCGTCTCGCGGGTGATGGTGTTCCCCATCTGTGCGCTTTCGAGGTCGGCGAGCCGGCCGCGGAGCATAAGGCCACGCTCCGCGTCGCCGTACTTGGTGTAAATATCGCCAAGGGCTTTATATCGAGCGCGCTCAAGCGCAGAGCCTTCCAGGGGGTTCCCCTGGTCGTCCTCGAACTCCTGCCTGTTGACTTTGGCGATCTCAAAATCCTGCGCCACGCCGCTGACAGTGTTGTACATGGAGTTGAAACTGTCAGCGAACTGCTGCCAGCGGGACTTCCGAGCCATTACGCGACCTCCTTAAATTCAATGCCGAGCACGCCGTAGTCCACAGCAAACATGCCGTTCGCCTGGAGTTTAACCGCGTCTGGGTAGACCAACACCACCTCGTCAGCCATCACACCGACAAACTTCCGCCCTGGGGCGTCTTTGTAGTTAAACTCATACAGAGTCAGCGCCGTACGCTGGTCAACCCCGACTTCTCGGATGTTCTCTTTCAGGCGACGGTCAGAAGGCCAGGCTTTCATAATACCTGCAGCACCGCCAAGGATGCCGCCGACGTCGCCGAGGAAGCTGTCGTTCGAGTTCACGTAAGCGTTTGTCTGGGCGTTGAGGACGTTGCTCAACCCACTGAGCTGCATCTCCTGGCCAGCGCCGATAGTCCCTGAGCCAATCGCCATATTCCCCATGTAGTTCTGGCCAGCAGACTGATATGCATTACCCGCCGCCGAGCCTGCCGCAGTCGCTCCAGTGTAGGCCGCTGTCGAGGCTCCCGGTAGGTTACGCCCAAGGCCTGCTGCATCCAACGAGCGTGCGTAGCCGAGTTGATCTGCCTGCTGGCGTGTGCCCGTCATGGTCGCCGCACGGTTAGCCGCTTGACTCAAGCCACTGGCGCTGGTGATCCCTGCAAAACGGCCAGAGTTCGGGTTAACCCCCATGGATGCCATAGACCGCTCGTTCGCGGCCCGCGTCCGGTTGAACGCCAAGCCAGCGTCTGCCGCCGCCTGGCTGGCAAGCTGTTCTCGATAAGCGTCGGTGTTGAACTCCCGAACGTCAGCTACGATCTCGCGCTCAAGCGGCCGGAACGTGTCCTGCATGTAGCTGTAATAGTCTGCAGCCTGGTCCATCTGCTGGCGCTGTGCTGCTGCCTGCAAGCCGCCGATCTCCTGCAAGAGCGGGCTGACTTCTTCGTACTGCTCGCGGGCAAAATCAAGCTGTTCGCGGCCAAGGTCCGCCATAATTCGGGCGGACTCTTCACTGGCTTGAGCCAGCGGTTCATAGTTCGGGGGTGGAGGACTGCTCTTACCCATTTCGTCTTCCCCTTCTGTAGTTCTCTGGCCACAGCACGAGAACAATTATGTCCTGTCCGCCGGTTCCGGCCTTCTCCATCACGGCCTCTTCGACGAACCCGATGTGCTTATCGAGGCGCAGGGCTTTTTCGTTGCTGGCTTCCACCATGCCAGTGAGGCGGAGGAGGCCACACGTTTTGAACGCATACACAAACCCGTGATCCAGGAGCTCAGAAAAAATCTTGGTGGGTTTGCTCACCGCGATGTGGCAGGTCGCGCTTGAGTCCGTCATGTTGTTGAACACAATGCCGGCGACCAGTTCACCGTTCTTTTCAGCTCCCATAGCATAGTAGCCGCCCCAGGAGGACAACTGCCCCACCTGCTGAGCGACCCAATCGCCGACGCGCTCTTTGTCGTCGAATATGAAACGCGATGTTGTCATCCCATATATGCTTACACGTAAACACCTGTGTTGTACAGGCGGTTGTAACCGCTGACAGCGGCCAAATAACGCTCGGCGCGGTGCCCCCCTCACTCTAAAATATCTGCTATCAGAACTTCGGCCTCACTAGCCCCGTTAAAAACAAAACCCGCGCCAGTTTGGCTGGCGATATACCTAGCTCTCGACAGTTCCAATGTAGTCCCGGAGTTAATCACGCGAAGACGCGGGACATAATGCTTTTCATAGATAGGCCGAGTGTCGATGTAAGCCGAGTCAAAATTCCCGCTGGAGACATATGGGTTTGAAACCGGTGTCCGCAGAGAATAAAGGTAAGTTGTTCCGTTCACAAGAGTGTCGCTCATTTCAGCTTCTGAGATGTATACAGTGTCGACGATTGATAGCACCTCGTAGCGAGAGTCAAAAACTTTACCGCCAGCGGCGTCAAAAAGCTGCATCGCGTAGTTTTCAACTGCGGGGGTCGTGGGTTCCGACGGGCGGGCAAGTGCGTACTTTAACAAACCGTTGAAGGTATGGTGCGGTTGTGCATAACCCATAACGCCCTGACCCTTAGACCCAAAACTGTTGTATTTTTGGACAACAGTCCCAAAAACGGTCAAGCCCTCGGCCGGCAGTTGGAAAAACAGCTCCGTGTCGAAGTCGGGAATCACATGTGGAACTTCTGTCAACGCACCATTGTCTGTACGCAGGGTTTCAGTCGTTGGAGCTCCTGCTAACTGAATAAGTTGGGTGGGGTAGCTTCCGTCATCCTCCGACCTAAAGTCTAAGATATAGCCAAAGTTGACGCCCGTCACTGAGTTTAAGACAAGCCCTTTTGACGGGTACCAGAAACTTGTAAACCACGGGCCAACCATATACGCGTCACCTGGCGGGAAGCTCCCTGGAGACCCCACAAAAGCGTTACCGGAGTACCACGGCGTCCAGCGGGTGCATGTATTTTTTTCGTGGATGTAATACACTTGCGCAAAGTCTAAAACCCGTTCGCCAAACTGGTTTAAGAGTTCTATACCGTAAGCCATCAGACATACCTCAAAAATTTAATCTGAAAATCCACTTTGCGCTCTTCAAAAGGATAGCTGGCCGTGCTCGGAGTAACCGTCATAACCTTTGCGGCTTCATCCCAAGATAGCGTCGGGCGAACAAAGCTGCCGTTGCTGTAGTGAGGGTTATATGTGTAACTGGTCGCCGGAAGGGGGTTACTTGTGTATGGTATTATTGGGCCGCCAACGGGGACCCAGGCGATTTGAACTGGTTTAAAAAAATAGTAGCCCTCAAAAGTACTAAATTCTGGAACAGAAATAGTACCACTAAAGTTTCTATCCACGTCGACACTCCTGACAAGGCGGACTGAGCTCCGTCGGCTATCTAAAAAAAGTCTGTTGTCAGCCGTAAAAAATTCAAACCCATACGCCATCACGCTAAATTTCCTAGCTTAACCCGCACCTGGTTGTTTGCGTCGTATACTTCGATCACGTCGTCCTTGATGACGATCCGCTCCCCAGTGGTGCTGCTCTGGAAAGTGCCCAGTGTCGCGGACAGCGCAGACAGGGAAGTGATCGAAGCAGTGTTGATTTTAGCAACGTCGACCTCTGCATCGCCGATCTTCGCGTTGGTGATCGCAGCATCTGCGATCTTCGCCGTGTCTACCGCGGCCGTGCCAATCTTGGCGTTGGTGACCTGTGCATCGCCGATCTTCGCTGCCGTAATGGCCGCGGTGCCAATCTTGGCGTTGGTGATAGCCGCGTCTTCAACCTTAGCGGTGGTAATTTGCGCATCCGCGATCTTCGCCGCCACGATCGAGGCGTCAGCAATTTTAGCCGTGTCGATAGCCGCGTCACCGATTTTGGCGTTGGTGATCGAGCCGTTATAGATAAAGGCATCGTACATATACACGCCGGCGGGAACCTCAACGCCGTCAATTACC
>PR_CR_10_Liq_1_inCRDRAFT_1000640_pt1 | contig 21407 bp, 19 predicted proteins | sample PRCRCaboRojoPR_3_FD_10241 | JGI IMG/M metagenome (IMG submission 10241)
GAACTCTTCACCTTAGCAAAAATCAAAGACCCTGTTTCTAGGTGGGGTCTGTTTCTTTTGGTGGCTCCTTCGAAGTCATAATACTGCAGCAAAGCGGTGAACCTGTCGTTTATGTCAATCTGGTAGTAGTCACCTTGCCTTCCCAGAACCAGCCCAATAACTAAGTCTCCAGGTTGGGAAGTGTACTTCCTCGTGTTTTTTCTGCTAATAAAGTCCATAATGGAAGTCATTCCCCAGGCTCTTAGTTTAATAGAGGACTACACTCAGGTGAAAGCTCTCAACGAAGAACTCCAACAAACAGTTGCAGAACAAAACCAACAAATCCAAAAACTCCAGGAAGAACTCCAGCAGCCCAAAATTCCAGACTCGCTAGTCCAGTACCTTAGGAAGGTCGAAATCATCCTCCTAGATACCAACGAAAGACTTGAAGAAGCCCTTATGGTCAGGTTTACTTAGGTCAATTCTGAAAGAGAACGCGAAATAGAGTACCTCAGAGAAATCATAAAGCAAAGACAAAACAAGCAAGTAGAAGTCCAAGTCCAAACTGCTAAGGAACCTGGCAACCCTATGCTTGTGTACTGCTTGTCTAACGAAAAAGTTTGGGGAAAACTTTGGCCTTACTTTGACTTGCAGGACTTAACCAACCTTATGCAGACTTCAGTTTGGGTGCAAACCCAAGCCTCCAAAGACCCTAGGGTGTTTTCGCAGTGTGTCCAAACCCAAGTAACTGCTCCTTCTGAAACTACTCCAGAAACCCCCAAGTCGCCTTTTAGTGCTTCTGAAGAAAACGAAGAAATCAGGAGTCTTTTGGCCAAGTAATAACTACTTAGACACGTTTCCCAAGCTTACCAAGTAGGTTGTAGCTACGAAGCTAAGCTCACCAACGCAGTGAAAACACTTCTAGCTCTTCAAAAGTCCACAAGTGTAATGACCTCAACTCCAACTTCAGAGGAAAAGTACAGGTCAATTCCTGAACTCATAGTAGCTAGATTTGAAACCGAAAAAACTATAGAACTCCTCCACAAAAGTGCGGCTTTGTTTTCTCAGAACCAAAGCAAAATGGGTGAGTGGATTAACTTTATTCAGAATTCATTTGCTAACTTGCTTTACGAGGGATCCCAACTAGTCATAGACGCAAAGGTAACTGTTACTCAGGAGCTAGACCGACTCAAAGGCTTTTTTGTGCAAAAAATAAAAGCAGCAAAGGACCGGATGTTTAAAGTAGAACAAGAAAAAGACATGCTGCAAATCAAACTAGGCACTGAAAAAGACATCAAGAACCACTTGTCCAAACGACTCCACGAAATGGACTTTGTGAACTCAGAAAGACTAGGCCAACTATCTAGTTTGCGAGAAAACTTACAACAACTAGAAGTGTTTAACATTCAACTGCAAAAACAAAACGAGTCCCAGCAAAAAGAATTCGAAGAAAGCCGTAAGCTCCTTTCAAAAGAAATTTTTAACTTGAGAAGCCAAGTAGAAGTTCTGTCTGCACAAAAAGGAGAACTCTTAGAAGCCTACGCTGACTTCAAGCAAATGTTTAAGTCACTCAACTTAGTTTAAAAGTTTTTGTAAATATGAGCCGCTACTCTAATTTGTCTGTCTACAATGACCGAATCATGCAACTCTCAACTAAACTCAGCCAAATCCAATCCAACGTTGTAACTGAAAGGTCCTCTAGGTTCGAAAGCCTCCACAAAAAGTGCACTTGGCTCGANTCCCGAATTTCTGAAAACAAAGAAACAATTAACCAAAAACTAGACAACATCAAAGACCAAATCGACCAAGTAGAAAAACTAAATCAGCAAAAAACCAATAGCATCGACAACTTGTTCAAAGCCAAATTTAGCGAACTCACTGATAAAGAAAGGAGCTTAGTCCAAAACGTCAAGAACTACGAAAGCTCCGCCGAAGACAGAGAAACCTGGCTGCTCAAGCAAACACAAGAAAAATCTCAGACTTTACTAGAAGAAGCTACTAGAACTAATAAAAGCTCCCAAGACAACATTAGTTCTGTTTCAGCTTACTTAGATCAACAAATTCCTGCTATAAAAGAAAAACTCACCCAAGAGTCCCAGCAAATACAAGAACTAAAGTCTAGTTTGTTAACAAAAATATCCGAAGAGTCAACTAAGTCCAAAGATAAACTCCAAGAAGAACTTAAACTTAAAGAAGAAACTGAAGAAGCCCTTTCCAGCATGCTTGAAGACGTTTACAACCAAATCAAAAACGAAATCGACCAGGAAAAGTCTAGCAGGGAAGAAGCTGAAGACTCCCTTTTGTCCATGCTCGAAGAAACTTGTTACAAACTCAATGCTATCGCCAACCTAGGTTAGTTGGGTTAATTAAAACTTGCCGTCCACTTTGCCCATGTGCATAGCTAAATCGACCATGCGGTTCGCATAGCCCCATTCGTTGTCGTACCAAGACACGAGCTTTACAAATGTAGGGTTCAACTGGATGCCTGCCTTCGCGTCCACTATGCTAGAGTGTGGGTCTTTAGTGAAGTCTGAACTCACTACTTCTTCTTCGTTCACGCTGAGGTAACCCTTCATGTCGCCATTGGCTGCTTTTTTCAAAGCTTCGATTATCTGGTCGTACTTAGCTTCTTTACCAAGCTTCACAGTTAAGTCTACCACAGAAACATCTGTTGTAGGCACACGGAAGGACATTCCAGTAAGTTTGCCGTTAAGTTCAGGAATTACTTTGCCTACTGCTTTGGCTGCTCCAGTTGAAGCAGGGATGATGTTGGCTCCTGCAGCACGGCCTGCACGCCAGTCCTTTCCGCCTTTAGAAGGTCCGTCAACAGTGAGCTGGTTGATGGTCACAGCGTGCACTGTGGTCATCAGTCCCTCTACGATTCCAAAGTTGTCGTGGACAACCTTGGCGAGAGGTGCCAGGCAATTAGTAGTGCAGGAAGCGTTGGAAACCACGTTCATGTCTGACTTGTAAGAGTTGTGGTTCACGCCCATCACAAAAATAGGAGTGTTGTCTTTGGGAGGAGCTGAGATAACTACTTTGTGAGCTCCAGCTTCAAGGTGCTTGTTGCATTTTTCTAATGACGTCAGAACTCCTGAGCACTCTGCTACGTAGTCAACTCCGATGCTGCCCCAGCTGAGCTTTGAAGCGTCGGTGTTGCTGAGTACTTCGATTTCTTTGCCGTCAATCACTAGTTTGTTGCCCTTAGCTTCCACTGAGCCTTGGTACCTTCCGTGGACAGAATCGTACTTGAAAAGGTATGCCATGTAGTCGGGCTCCATAAAAGGGTCGTTGATAGCAAGCAAGGAAGAAGCGTTGTTGGCTATGGCTGCCCTAGCCACTAACCTTCCGATCCTACCGAAGCCATTAATTCCCAAACGCAAAGCCATTTTTTATTGCATATTTATTTGCAGGAAAGGCCTTACAAAGTACTGAAAATATCCATATCTTTGTTTAGCAAGTCAGTAATAAACATATGCCCAGGAGAATGCGTTACTGCAAACGGAATCTTAGCTTGCATAATGGCGTTCATAGGCGTAACTCCGCAAGCCCAAAAAACTGGAACTTGGGTTCCAGTTACTTCAATGGGGTCTCCCCAGTCAACTTGTTGCAGGTTAGGTATTCCTAAAGCCTGAGGGTCTCCTGTATGGACAGGCGCTCCGTGGACACTTGGGAACCTGCAAGTAACTTCTTTAGCCCTTTGCACAATATCCTTCTCTATAGGACGCATGGACACTACAAGTTCTCCTCTAAACATTCCAGCTTGTCTGCACATTTGGGAGGTCCTGTACATAGCCACGTTTTGGCCCAAACCAATGTGGGGTACCTGAATGCCTGAGTTTATAAGTGCTTCTTCAAAGCTAAAAGAACACCCTAGAAGAAAAGTTACTAAGTCATTTCTCCACAAGTGTGAAATATCAAGAAGCGTCTCAGAAACTCTTCCTTCGCGCAAAACGTTGTACTTAGGAACGTCAGTCCTAATGTCGCTCCCAGGAGCTGTTATAGAAGCTTCAGAGCACCCAGGGTCAAGTACTTCCAACAAAGGACAGGGTTTAGGATTCCTTTGGCAAAACACTAAAAAGTCGTAAGCGTAGTCTTTAGGAAGAATGACTACGTTGGTCTGCACATACTCCATGCAGTAGCCTGTAGTAGGGGAAGTGTGTTCCTGCCTTCTAGCCTTAAGTCTGAACTCTCTAGATTCCATCTTTCGTCGAAAGACTATAAAGAATAATGGCAATAAGAATCAAAGCCCCTTATTTAAAACAAAAGTCGCAAGGAAGTTTAAGTGCCAAAAAAACCAAAAGCAAATTCGAGGTCCAAAGCACACAGCTAGCAAGTCGACCAACTACCCCTACACAAGTTACTCGTTCAAGAACTCCTTCGCCTTGCTTTGCTCTGCAGAGACAACCCAGTCCTTACGACCCCGTAAACAACATTGCTTTAAAAAGAGTCCTCAACATTATCTCAGAAACCAACCTTTCAAAGCACAAGCGCTTTAAAACTGCCCGCACCAAACAGAAGACTGTCGTCCCCCTTCACAAGTCAAATAAGTCCCAAGTAGAAGCATTCGAACAGACTAAGCCTCCAAGTTCCCCTACATTTTACCAAGGCTACTTGTCGCCTAAAAGACTCCACCTCAGTCCCAAAGGAGCTTTTGGAAGAAACAGTCCTTACAGAGCCCGTACCCCTGTTAACCGTCCAAAGTCCTCTTTGTCTGGAAAAAGTGTCCAGTCTCCCAAAGTATTTAAAATCAGCAGAAAGGTCAAGCCTGTCAAGGTCTCTGCTAAGCACTTAAAGAAACACCTTCCAGAAAGTGCCAGAACACCACTAGTTCGCTACTGGGGGTTAGGTCACAAAAACACAGTAACATGTTTGGACTTGTCAAGCGACAAACTTTACTCTGGAGGAAGTGACTACAGCATAATTGAGTGGAACATGCCCAAACAAAGCCCCTACTTTTTTGAATCAAACGAAGAAGACAGAAAGATGATAAGACCCGAACAGAACCTAAAGTCCCACAAAAGAGCAGTGACTGACATTAAACTAATAGGCCCCAAAACTCTAGTTTCCTCGAGCAAAGACTGTTGCATTAAACTCTGGAACCTAAAAAACAGTTCTTTAACTTGCTCTTTAAAAGCCCACAGCTCCCCTGTAAACTCTATAGAACTCATATCGCCTAAAACCCTGGTTTCTGGAGGATCAGACTCTTTTGTGAAGTTGTGGGATATTGAGTCCTTTGCTTGTTCTAAAATTTTTAAAGTGCACTCTAACTCTATACAGAAACTACTAAAACAAGATCGGTCTACTTTTTTGTCAGCCAGTTCAGACTCCACCTGTAAGCTTTTGGACGTTCGGTGCCGGTCCACCGTTGCGGTCTTTAGAGGCCATGCAGGCCCAGTTACAGCTTTGTGTTTATGGGACCGGAACTCCTTTGTAACGGCAGGCGAAGACTTCAAAATAAAAGTAAGGCTTACTTAGAAATGGGACCTGCGCACAAACGGAGTGCTCCAAGAGTTAACTAGTGAAGAAGTGCCTCAGAACTTAGCAAGGGCTGATGCGAAGTTGTTGAGTGCAGGGAACGGACTGAGTGTTTGGAAGAGTTCACAGCCTGTTAAGCTTTTAGAAGACTTCAGTGTCAAAGCTATGAAATGCAGCGGAGGGGCACTTTACTTAGGAACGAGGCAAGGCCAACTAGCTGTAATTCCTAGTTATCAATTTTAATTATTCTTTTTTCCTCTCGGAAGCACTGTAAATGTCTTTCTGGGGACGAAGTTAGAACTGTAATCTGAAGAATAATGGGACCTGGGCATAGTTAAGTTCTTGTAGTGGTGTTTTCTTACTTCTGGTTTTTGGTTGTAATTAAGGGCCTCAGCAAACTTGTTTTTGAAGTTGAGGCTGCTGGTAGTTTCTCCAAAGAACTTGCTTGACATCGAAATAGGGTGGCTTTTTTCTGACAAACGACCAGTTGAAAGGTTTTTGTTCTTTAAGAGTTTTTCAGGACTGAACTGTTTGAACTCTTCAGAGTAGGTAGTTGAGTTAAAAGTCCTGACCATGTTTCCTCTGTAAGGTTGATGGATTTCTTTCATATGCACAGGTTGGCCCACTTCCCAGTTGGGAAAGTCCTTACTGTAAGAACTGCCTATGCACATCTTCAAAGAAGGCTTAAGCTCTCTAGGAAAAAACCTACTTTTGGGAGAAGAAGTATGAGGAGTAAAGTCTTTTTGGTGCGTAGTAGTTATTTCCACAAAACCTGGCTTAAAGCTAGACTTAACTTGTTGCATGTAAGCATAGGGTGAAACGTTAGGTGCTTCCACAGAACTTCTTCTGAAGTTTTGGCGGTAGGAAGTAGTCCACATCAGAGACGGTGAAAGCTCGGTGCGCAAAGCAACTCCAGGACAGATATGCTGTCCGCACTTGCAGTTGTGGCAATAACAGTACCCCACACAGTGCTCAACTTCTCCTACAGGAGGAATATCCTCAGCTTCAAGAGGGCAGTCTTCTTTTGCACAAAGCTCAGCTTGAGAGTTTTCTTGAGAGTCTTCTTGTTGGTTTATTTTGGGAAGGACTACATTTAAGTTCTTAGGCTTTTCTTGGAGTTCTTCATTCTCTTGGGATTTAAAGTTAGGTACTTTAAAGTTCCTTTGACTTCTCACCGATTTCGGTTTTTTGGTTTCTTGACTTTGGCGAGCGATTTGCTGCAACCGTCTTAAGTTGGGGTTTGCAAGTTGTTCAGCAACTGAAGGAGTGTTTATTCTGGAGTTGTTGTAGGAGCCTTGTACTGAACGAGTTCCTATGTCGTCTTTTCTATGCAGTAGTTTTTGAGTAGAAGCCATTTTACTAGTTAGTAGATTCTGTTATGAACTTTAGACTCATAAATGGAGGGTGACAAGTGCATAAAGCTAAGAGCAGAAATGACTTGTGAAGGATGCAGCAACGCAATTACTAGAATCCTGAATAAAGTAGAAGGAATAAAAGAAGTAAACTGCAGCATACCTGAACAAGAAGTTACTGTTTACGCTAGTGAACAAGTAGATCCTTCTCAGGTACTTCAAAAACTCACTACTTGGGCAGAGGCGTCTGGAAAACAAGTTTCGTTAATAAGTTAAGCCATTTACATTGATGAAAGGATTTAAGTTCAAAGTCCAACTTGGATGCCAAGCTTGTGCCAACACCCTTAAAGCTAAGTTGGTGAAGTTAAATGGAGTGACTAGGGTGGATTTTTCAGTTGAACAACAAGAAATTAAGGTTTTAGGGAACGAGTCCATGAAGTACCTGCAGGTTCTACACAAAGTTCAGAGTTGGGGAGAAGCTGCCCAAAGACAAGCTGAACCTTTTAAGTAAGTTTTCTTAAGTAGATTTAACTCTGGAGTGTTTTTGGGTGATTTGTTGGAAAATTTNTTCGCCTGTAAGCGAAGGCTCAGTATAAGACTCAAGTTGCTCAACTATTTCAAGGGGTTGGATGCCTTCTAGGTTACTTTGGTCTAACTTAAGAGTTACTTCGTTTATGTTACTTACTGAGTTTTTTCTGACTTTAAAAGCCTGGAACTTAGTAAGTCTACCCACTAGTTTGTCAATAGAACCCCTTGAAATGAGTCCGTTGTTTTTGCACTTAACTCTCAAAACTACTTCTTCGCACATACTCAAGGCTTCTCTGTAAACTCTGAAAAACTCACCATTGATCTCTGAATCCTTAAAAGTTAAGTTGAATTCCAGTCCCCTTATAAACTTAGCGTCGAACACAGAAGAAACTTCCCAGTCTAACAAGACTTGGCTGCATTCAGAAAAAACTTGGCTTTCCTGGGAGTGGTACTTAGCCACTTTGTTAAGGAAATTGAAAATACTAGGCAACTTACCTAACAGGTGTCTTCTGTAAGACCACACTTGAGGAACTTCAGTGTTGTTGCAGTTCAAAAGCACCTCTGAAACCAGTTTTAGCCTAGCAATCTGTTTTTGAGGAGGGTCAGAAACTACTTGGATGTAAGAAAGTATAATGTCAACAAGGGTTTTTGAGTGCTCAGAGTGGTAAATAGCAAAGTCCCTGACTTCGCACAAGTCTTCCAAAGTAAGGTTTTGGAGCATGTCTTTGAAGATGTCAGAAGACTCCTCACTGAGAGTTTCTGCCATATTAAATGGAAGAGTCTTCACGTATAATCCAAGGCTTACGCAGTAAGTCACTTGAAGCACGCCAAACCAACCTTCAAAAGCTCGTAGAGTTGATTGAAGACACGCAAGAAATCCACAGTGAACTGATCGCTGGTCTCAAGAAACTGGTTACCTCAACTGAATCAGTTGAAAAAATTACGGGGTTGTCTTGCTTAATCAGTATCTGCACGGTAGCTAACGAAACTAACATCAATACTTTGGCCTTCCACTTCTTGCAGTGGGTTTCGTTCAAAAACATCCAAAACAAAGATGAAGAAATCATTGGCTTGGCAAGTGAAGCAATGGGAACTCTAGTCAACTCCCCCAGCTCAACCACTTTTGAGTTAGCCGACGAAGAATTCAGGTACGCACTTTCAAGTCTCAAACTAGACAACAGCAAAGAAGGGTTTCCTAGGTTCGCTGCTTGTTACGAAATTAAATCACTTGCACAGAAACTACCTATTCTGTTTGCAGTGTACTTGGGAGAGTTTCTCGAATATATGTGGAACGTCATAAGGGACCCCAAAGACCACATTAGGGAAGTAGGAGTGGAAACCTTTGCACTGGCGCTGTCTCAGATTGAGTCTCGCGAAGAGTACTTCGAGGAGGTGTACAAGGAATGCATGAAAGGCCTTGCTCCAGATAACTACTCACACTGTTTGCACGGTTCAATCAGGGCTTTGGACAAGATGCTTCAAAAAGCCCCCGAACTAATTAAGCCAAGACTCCAGGAAGTGAGTGTAAGTGTTCTGAGACTCAAAGACCACAAAACCCCCCTGATAAAAAAAGCTGCTTTCGAAGTTATTCCTACCATCACTCAGTTCATAAAGACTCATAAGATTTCTGACAAGCACATTTTAAGGGCTTTTGTGGAGTTTTTGTTTAAATCAGCTGTTTCTTCCAACAAGGAACAAAAGTCCGACGCTTACCAAACACTGGGCCAAATAGCCAAGATTATAGGGCCCTCTTTTTCAGAGATGAAGAGCGAGTCAGTCAACTTATTAAACATTGAACTCCGGAAAAAGTCCATTCCCCCTACTTTTTTCAAGTTCTTTGAAGGAGTTACTCTTAGTTTAGGTCCCGAAATAGGCGAGTTAAGTTCAGAGTTGGTAGTAACTAGCATCTTCAGTAAGTGCGAGTTGAACGTGTACTTACTGGACTTTTTGAAAGTTTACACGTACACTTTGCTGCAGGTCCGTTCAGAGCAAAACCTAAACACAGTGATTGGTATCTGTGAAAAACTACTGAACATGCTTTTTATGATACTCAATCAAAGAATGGAAAAGAACGTCAGTATACCTCCTGTTGACAAGTCCCATATTACCAACAACAAAAACCCGTTTAGTTTTGTGGAAGCTTTTTCCCAGATTGAAACTCAGTTACTCCACACTCCTTTTATGCTGCATCAGAACCAAACTTGCATAGACTGCCCAGAGCACTCCTCCAAAATCCAAAAAATCCTGGCTTTGCATGCACTTGCTAACTTTGACTTCCATAATACATTTTCGTTAGGCTCATTAGTTTACTCCTGCGTGCTGCCTTACTTAGAGGACCAGTGCGCAGTAGTGAGGAAGTACGCAGTGATCACAACTTGTTCTTTGACAAGGTGTCCCAAGCACAGCAACATAGGAGTAGTTATAAGGAACGAACTTTACAACATTTTAGAAAGACTTTTGAACGTAGCACTAACTGACCTCAGTGACGAGGTCAGGCACACTTTGTTCAAGCACCTTAAAAAAGACTTTTACCAGTTTTTGGCTTTAGAAACTAACCTTTCAAGACTCATGGCTGCTGTTAACGATAAAAAAATAGAAGTAAGGAGGGCTTGCGTGAAGTTGTTGGGGAAACTGGCTGGCTACAACAGTTCCTTCATCCTGCCTTGCCTAACTCAGTTGCTCAGTCAGTACTTAAGCGAACTCCAACTAAGTGGACGTTTTAAACACCAACAAGACGCTGCTATTTTGCTGAGAGCAATCATAAAAAACACAAAGCAGCTGCTGTGTCCTAACTTGCCAAGCATAATAGAGATCTTTATCCAAATAATGAAGAACTCCTCGCACGCTCCACTGATATACCAAGCTTTGCGGGGAATATCTGCCTGTGCTTCTGTGGGCAAGAAGCACCTAGTTCCTCACTTCGACGAAGTCTTTCCTTACTTGATAGAAAACTTAAAAGATCCATCTATGCTTAAAAGGAAAGGTGCTTTGTTGGCCATTTTGGACGTAGTGTTCCACTCCACCAAGGCCATAGAACCTTACTTGCGCTACAACTCTTTGCTAGAGACCCTTCTTGAAGTAATTAAGTCCGAAGAAAGAATAACTATAAGGAAACTCGCTGAAAAAACTCTAGGAACTTTAGGTGCTTTGAGACCTGTTAAGTACAAAGAACTAGAAAAGTCACTTCACTCAGGCCTTAAGCCCCACAAAAATTCTTCTGTAGACACACACTTAAGAGAACTCCATAAAAAGTCTTTGGAACTAACTCCTTCTCACAGCATTTACTATCCCTTAGTAGCACTCAAGGCCCTTACTAACATTTTGATCACTAGCAACCTGAACCACGAGCATACCGGACAGGTTCTTTACGCACTCAACAACATTTTTCTGTGCTACAACAGACGCATTAGTTCGCTACTGCAAAGCACCATCCCAATACTAGTGCACGTGTGCAAGCAGTCAGAATCTCCTTCTAAAGAAAGGTTTATAAGAACTTTTACCAGAATAACTTCTTACGTAGGAGACGACATCAACGACTTTGTGGCCGAGATCACTCAAATCATTGACCTGTCAGTAGAGAGTCCTTCAGTGCTAGACGAAATGCTTACTTTGCTTAGAGAGCTAGCTAGTCACTCTTGCTACGAAACCATGTCGTCCTTTCCCCAGCTTCTGAGGAACTCTATTAAGATCCTTAACTTCTCGGGAGACGACAACCTTATAGAGAAGACCCTCAACTTTGTGTCTTGTCTTAAGGGCAAAATAGACCAGTACCTGTATATTACTGTTCCAGCTTTGCTGAAGCTTGTCCAAGACCACCCTAACTACAGAATCAGAAAAGGAGCTATAAAAGTCATAGTGAGTCTCTGCGACAAAAAAACCCACCCCCACATTGTGGACTACATTTCTAGAATTATTGACGCTTTCGTAGCTGTTATTAAAAGCGAGTCTGCTGAAATAGTAAACGAAATATTTGACTCATTGACTTGTTTAGTTGAAAAGTTAGGAAACATCTACGCAGTTTTCATTCCAGTCATCCAAAAAGTAGCCCTTAACAAGAAAATAACCCACAAGCGATACGAAACAGCTGTGCAGGAGCTAATAGCTGGAAGTGAAGAAGTTGAAAGTCCCATAAGAAGAACTCGGCTGTCTACTCTGCAAACTGAACGGTCTTCAATGCTCCGAGAAACAAAAGACCAGTCACTTCCAGGACCTTACAAGTACGATGTAAACGTCCAGCAACTTTTAGCAGTCTGCGAAACTAAAGACCGTCACACCAAAGAAGAGTGGAAGGACTGGATGAGGAGGTTTTCGAACGAACTGCTCAAACAAGCCCCTGCTCCAGCTTTAAGAGAATGCCAAGTTATAGAAGAGTACCCTAACTCTTTAGAGCTCTTCAACGCTGCTTTTGTGTCTTGCTGGAGTGACTTGTATGACGAAGACAAAAACATGATGATTGTTTACTTGGAAAAAGCTTTTGACTCCTCAACTATTCCTACCGAGGTGCTTCAGGTGCTTTTGAACCTGGCTGAGTTCATGGAGCACGACGACCACAAACTCTTTGACGCAAGAACCCTTGGCAAGCTAGCTTACAAGTGCAAAGCTTACGCCAAAGCCCTTCACTACAAAGAAGTTGAGTTCCACACCTCAGCACCTAACTCTGAAATCATTGAGTCCTTAGTTTCACTGAACAACTTGTTGCACCAACACGAAGCTGCTTACGGAATAAGAATGTACGCTAGAAAAAAGGGCTGGGGAGAACTCACTCAAAGTTGGTGCCAAGAATTCCACAGGTGGCAAGACGCTGAAGAACTCCACGAAGCCATTAACGAAATGCTTATAACTGACCCCTACGCAGGCTCCTCTGACGAACTCACAGTAATCCGCATGAAGTGTTTAAAAGCACTTTCAGACTGGACTAAACTGATGTCGTTAGCAGAAATCAAATGGAACACCATCAAAGAAAAAGAGTCGTCAAGAAAAGAAGTTGCTAGTTACGCTGCAGCTGCAGCTTGGAACTTAGGCCGTTGGGAAGAGCTTGAAAACTACACAAAAGAAATGGACCCTAACAACTTCGACCAAACCTTTTACCAAGCAATTCTTTCAATCCACGAAAACGACTTGCCCCAAACCAAAGAAGTCTTAGAAAAAGGCTGGGACATAGTAGACGCTAAGTTGCCTGGGCTTTTACGCGAAAGCTACATAAGGGCTTACCCAGTAGTTGTAGAGATCCAGCAACTGTGTGACATAGAAGAAGTCGTTAAGTACAAAACCAAAGAAGAAACCTATGAAAGCAGAGAAGAACTTTTGAGTCTTTGGAACGCCAGACTAAAAGGGTGCTCTCCTTCAATTGACATTTGGGAAAAGTTCTTGTCCTTCAGGCCTTTACTAGTAACTCCTGAAGAAGACTTAGACACCTGGATCCAGTTTTCTGAGCTTTGCATGAAAAACGGCCAAATGCGCTTAGCAGGAGATACCCTAGAGACCTTGATGCTCCGAACAAACTACAACAAAAACGCTTTTTACAGCAAGATTTACAGTGAAGTAAGTGAAAGTGAAGCTTTCCATCCGGCAAGTGTAGTGTTTGTGTACTTGAAGTACCTTTACAAACAAGGCCCCAAACAAAAAGCCCTTGACCTGCTTCGCAACTTTGTGGAAGAACAAGAAACCCAAAAAGCACCTGGAACTGATCTGTGCAGGTACTACTTGCAACTGTCCAAGTGGCAAAAGCACCTTATGCAGGATGACTTTAATTGTGAAGTCCTTAACAAAGCCTTAAAAAGCATTGAAACAGCTACAGCTCACAACTCCAAGTCTCCTAAAGTATGGCACAAATGGGGTATGCTTAACTTCGAAGCACTTAGTCACTATGAAAGGCCTTTGAAAGACGCAGGTGCTTTTAACATTCCTACTGACCAAGTTATGGAATCCCACATAGACTCAGCTTTAGAAGGGTTTATTCAGTCAATTTCTTTGGAGTACTCTCTTTCAAACTCTCACAAACTCCAAAACCTTTTGCGACTCATCACTATTTGGTTTAACTACGGGTCCAAACCTAAAGTTTACTCAAAACTTAAAAGTTCTTTTGAAATACTGAGTGTGGAAGTTTGGCTGCAAGTGATTCCGCAGATCATAGCCAGAGCCAGCACTCCTGACAAGAACCTTAGAGAACTCATTATTCACTTGCTTAAAAAGATTTCGAAGTATCACCCTCATGCCCTAGTTTACCCGCTTACAATGGCCATAAGGACTTCTAGTGAAGAAAGGAAGTCTGTAGCTTCAGAAGTTCTTGGGGAAATGCGCGAGCACTGCCAAGAAATTGTAGAAGACACCATGCTAGTTACTAGCGAGTTAATTAGGTGCTCAGTGCTTTGGAAAGAAGCCTGGAAAGAAACTATTGTAGAGGCTTCTCAACTTTACTTTGGAGCTAAAGACATCAGTGGGATGCTAGGAGTTCTTAAGGAGCTCCACAACCAAATGAACGAAGGACCAACCACTATGAACGAAATAGGCTTTTACCAGGCTTACTCTGCTGACTTGGCAGAAGCTGAGTTTTGGCTGAACAGGTACGAAGAAAGCAGAAAGGACATAAACTTGCAACAAGCCTGGAACATTTACTACAACATCTACATGAAACTCAGCAAGTCTGACGCTAAAGAAATATACCTAGAGAACGTGTCACCTAAGCTAGCAGAGGCTCAAAACTTAAATGCCACCATTCCAGGGATTTACAAGTCGCACAAGAAAATAGTCAATATTCAGAACTTCGATAAGACTCTAAAAGTATTCCAAACCAAGCAGCACCCAAGGAAGCTTTGCATGCTAGGAGGAAACGGCAAAGAGTACCACTTTTTGCTGAAGGGCCACGAAGACTCTAGACAAGACGAACGCGCTATGCAGTTGTTCGGACTAGTTAACGACCTGCTAGCTGGTGACCGAAGGACTAACGGCAAAGACTTAGCTATTAGGAGGTACGCTGTAGTGCCTCTTTCACCCACTTGTGGACTGATTGGTTGGGTGCACGAAGGTGACACCCTGAATCAGCTCATTCAGGAGTACAGACAGAGGAAAAGGATTGAAACCTACGTTGAAAGGGACCTTATAAAAGGAATGTACTCTAGGTACGAGCACCTTTCACTCATAAACAAAATTGAAATCTTCGAGTACGCAATGTCGCAAACAAAAGGCGAAGACTTGCAACGCATACTGTGGTCGAAAAGCCCCACTTCGGAAATATGGCTAGAAAGAAGAACTAACTACACTAGGTCGTTAGCTGTTATGTCTATGGTAGGTTACATTCTAGGCTTGGGAGACAGACACCCCTCTAACCTTATGCTTGACAGGTACACTGGCAAAATCATCCACATTGACTTTGGAGACTGCTTTGAAGTTGCTATGAAGCGCGAACGGTGTCCTGAAAAAGTGCCTTTTCGACTTACTAGAATGCTAGTGAACGCAATGGAAATCTCAGGCATCGAAGGCAACTTTAGAAACACCTGTGAGCAAGTTATGACTGTTTTGAGGCAAAACAAAGACTCACTCATGGCGATGCTGGAAGTGTTTTTGTATGAACCTTTAGTGAGTTGGAGAATCATCGAACAAGAAAAAGCTGGTCCTTCCCACGCAGAAGATGGCGAAATGACTGGCTCTGTGAGAGAAGACATAGTTAAAAAGTTAAACGCTGAAGGCGAAATGACTGAACTGCTTAACAAAAAAGCAATTGAAGTACTTGACAGAGTTCTTGAGAAGTTAACAGGAAACGACTTTCCTGAGTCTAGGGAACTAAACGTTCCAGCACAAGTAGACAGGCTCATTAAAGAAGCCCGGTCTATTAGGAACCTCGCTCAGTCCTACATAGGCTGGTGTCCTTTTTGGTAATAACAATTAAACCTTTAGTGTTTCATATTGATAAATGTTAAGTGCTCCCCGAAGAGCGTTCGCCCTGAACCGTTTTGGACTGTGGTTTGACAAGTCGTTAACGTGCTTGGAAAAGCAAGCTGGAGAGTTTGGCAAAAACTACACCCTAGTGAACTTGTTTACAAAGTCAAATTATTTAAGAACCTCTGGACTCATCAAAAGACTTTCCGAAAAACTAGACTCAACTACAGCCACTCCTTCAACTGAGCGCTTGAGCATCACAGACAACTCCAAGTTGCTATTTTACTCGCCTAGTGTAGGCAAGTACATACCGAAGATGAGGGCTTGGGAACTGGTGCTTGCTCCTTATGTGCTGTTGTTCCCTCCTACCTGGATTCCTGCAATCGTTTACGGGTTGTTTTCTTTCTTCCACCAACCTCTTTTAGTAAGTGCTTCTAGAATGTTTGTGGTGCGTATGGACTTATTGCCGCATATGGAGTGCATTCTTTTCCAAAAAGTAGGAATCTTTGGACTGCCTAGGACAGAATTGGTTCCTATCAAAAACTTGGTCAAGATGAAAGCACAGCACTCATACTACGACTACTACTTCAGACTGATGGGGGGAGTGGACTACAACATGATGTTCCGCGACGTAGAAACTAAAGAAGAGTACGCCTTCGACCTAAATGGTGTCTGGGTAGAGGAGAACCTCAAGCACGAGCTCATTAATTAAGCTAGGTAGCTTTATACACTTTGTAAAGTTTGGCATATAAAAATGGGTGTGAACCATATTCTAGGATGGTACTACGGAAAGCTCGGCTGGAACCGCATGTGGTCCCACTCTGCAGCTCTGATGTCCAACTTCGCTGCTGGTCCTCGGAAAAACAGACTGATTGCATCAGCTAAAACAGGGTTCAAGATAAGGGAATACAAGGGTGGCAAAGAAGTCAGCAGGACTGAAATTCGAAACTTGGGCCAGGCACTTCCTACCATTGAAATTGATAAGGACGTTAGCATGTAAGCTGGCTAATCTTAAATAAACTTTAGAGTTATCAGTAGTAGTTACGACCTGAGTTCACTGGAGTGTCGTGGGAAAAGAACTTTTTAGCAGCATGTTGGAAAGGAGATTTGGAACGGCTGTGTGGAACTAGTGCTTCGTAGGACTTTAAACCAACTTGTTTTCCTTCAAAAAACAACTCAGTGTTTTTCTTGAAAGAACTTAAGTTGTGACTTGACTTGTTTCTTAGTTCCTGGATTTCTTTTTTGAGTTGTGCGATTTCTTGGTCTCTTTCGCTTATCAGTTTTTTAACGAACTCAATTTCTCGGAGTACTTTTTGTCTTTCATACTGGTACTCTAAGTCTTTTTCTTGGAGTTCTTTTTGAGGTTCATTTTGAGGCTTTTCTTCAATTTTGGTTTTCGGTTTAGATTTTTCTTCAAGAATTTCTATAGTGCTTGTGTTTCTGTGGGGGAACTGTTTTTTCTTAGAACTTAAGTTTAAATTGAACTAAGTGAATCTTACTTTTTCGAAGTCAAAAACCCTTCCTTCTCTAGGCAACAAACTCATTTTAAAACAATAAGCGTTGAGTACAAAAACCAATTTAATTATATACTCACTGTTTTTGAATAGGTAAGAACAGCTTGAACTCAGGCGGGAGCTCTTCTTCGGAATACAGCCTGTCTGAGAAGTAAATTCTTCGGATCCGGCAGTTAGCGTGGATTTGAACTCTAAGAGTCTCTATGTAGTTTGTTCCGTAAGCACGTCGAGTGAAGTCAGACAAGTTGAACTGGATTTGGTTCCATCCTTCGTCGAGCCTCATAGGCATTGTGCAGATGAAAGGTTTTACCCTTGTAGTGCTTTGGTAATTCGAGGCTCTGAACCTCCGCCTGATGTTTTTGTCGTCGAGCACCTGGACTTCGAAGGTGAAGTACTTCTTGAGGTTTTTGATAATCATCACCAGAAAAGGCAATTTGATTCCTAAAGTTTTGTTTGCGTCTGCTGGGCATGTGATGTATGTTGTGGACACATTCGTCCCCATGATTTCCAGGACTGAACTCTGGATGTCCGTATCGGTGATTCTTTTGATGTGTCCGTTTTGAACGTTTTTGTCCCAAATTTGCAGAGGCTTGGCTCCTATGCTGTAGAGGATTGATAGGAACCCTGATTGAAATGTGTTCTTAAACATTACAAATAACTGTAAACATGGCGCCTTAGTTGCAATAAGTTATTAATTAAAACGACTTCTTTCTTTGAAGCACAAAACGAATTTCCCAGTGTCGGAGCTGTTGTTTATGTTGCAGTCAACAATGACTTTGATTACATCTGAAAGGAACTGTTTTACAAGCGACTCAGTAACGCTAGTGCTGTAGTCCATAGCTGGACTAGAGTTCACTTCAATTAACCAGGGCTTCATGTTCTCGTCTACCATAAAGTCAAACCCCAGGACTTCAAAGGAGTTTTTTCTGCCTAGTCTGCCTACGCTTTGCAGAGTCCACTTTATTATTTTTTTAAGACTTGGGAAAATCTCAGTTTCCCACAGGTCTTTTCCGTATGTTTCTTTAAGGTAAGTTCTGAACTCCTCAATGTGCCACATGCAGTCTTTTATTTCGCAGTCTGAGAACCGCTGGCTTTCTTTAGAAATGCAGTTGTTAGTTAAGTGGATGAACAAGTTGTTTAAGTTCGTTTGGTCGTAGTCGTCAACTCCAAACCTAAGGTAGCAGTCGCTGTAGATCCACACAGTAAGGGGATCCGAACTGCTAACTAACACCCACTGTCTAATGTCGAACTTTTTGTTTTGAATTATAAGGGGGTTTTCTATGTACTTTTGCACTACCCAGCACGAAGACCTACTTGTGTAGTCTAGAATGCTTTCGAGTTCTTTGAAAAGCACTATGTCTCTGCCTCGGGATTTCCTGCCTGGCTTTATAATCCAAATGTTGTTTTCGCCGTTAATGTGATACTGAGGGTCTACTAATCTAAGTTTTTCTAAGGTTTCGCTAACTAAGCTAAGAAGTTCTTGAGTTGAGTTAGGCACTTTAGGAGCTATAATTTTACTATACAAGTACTTAATTTCCGAAAGGTCCTCTGAGTTAAGTATCTTCCAAAAGTTAGTGAAAACAATAGTAAAAGGTCTTTCTCTGACTTCTCTAGAGTCCTTTTCTATTTCTTTAACCCACTTTTCAATGATATAAACGCAGCACATTATCTTCTCAGGAACCCAACTAGTAGGGTCCTTCATGAACTTCTTTAGCATGTTCAAAGCCTGCATTGTTTTGTAAACCTCCACAAACTCTTCGTTGCCTTTAGGACCTAGTTTAAAGCAGCGCGGAAAGAACTTAAGTGAGTTAACTTTCAGAGTGCTTACGAGTTTTTTCATGTTCTGGCTAAGGTTGACTTTAGTTGACAGTTCAAAGTTTCTTTCGAAGTGGTTGAAGTACTGCCACTCCATAAGTCCAGCAGGGATGCGTGCGTTCCTAGTCCACTTCAAGTCAAAAAACATACTTTCAGGGTCTGGGTTTTCGTACCAGCCTCTTTGGAGTAAGTTTTCCCGCACGTCTTGGTAGTTGCCTGATATTACAAAAACTTTGGCAGTTCCAGGAACTTTGTTCATGACTTTCCAAGTTTCGTAGTTACTAGAGTACTTGCTAGGCTTTGGTTCCTTTTGCTTAGGAACAATAGGCGACAAAGTCTTTTTAGGAGACCCCAGTACCTTGGCTTTTACTTGCCAAGTTTTGTTCATAGTGCACACAGACGAGTTTTTGGTTATTTGTTTTTGGGGTTCTTTAGAGTACTTCTTAACTAGTTCTTTTTTCTGGCTCAGCAGTACTAATTCGTGTTTGTCGTTTCTGGAAAAGTAATGCATTGGTGAAGACTTGGCATTCTTTTGTAAGTCGTAGAACCTTTTCTTTTTGCTTTGTTGGAGAGTTCTGCAGACTTCCACTTGGTAGCTTTCGTAAGGAAGCGATTTCAGCATTAAAATGATTTCGCTTTTGCTCTCATTTCTTTTTATCGAACGTTTAGCAGCTCTTTTGGGTTCCAGCATTTAACTGTTAATTATTTAGATACATAGTCAGACGCAAAAAGTCCTCTTTCTCCTGTTTCAAGGTTCTCACCTACACACCAGTCTTCCATTTCAGATATCAGTCGGATCTTGTCACCTTTGCGCAGCTCTATGAACCCCTCCGAAGAAGGGTCGTAGTCCACTTGCGAGTAGTATATTTCTGACTTAAAGTTCTGCAGGCTGAACTTAGGTGTGTTAGGGTGATTCTTTTTGATGTTTTGTCCAGCTAGTTCTGAAAAGGGCAAGTCAACTACTTCTTCACTGTCTTCAAGAGCTTCAAGGAACTCTTCTTTGGCGTTTAAAAGTGAAGAAAAGCTTTTTTCTGACTTAGGTTCGCTAAGAATCCCTGTGGGTTTGAAGTCTTTGCAGGGGTCTTCTAAAACTAGTGAAAAGTCAACGTCTTTGACTAGGTTGGGGTTGACTCTTATGAGTTTGTCAGTGACTACACTTAGTAACTTCTTAATGTTGTAGTTCTGTATAAGCAACATATCGTGTTCGTAAGAAATAGTGTCGCAAAACTGAATAGTTTCTTCAAGGGCGTCTTTGACTCTGTCCCTTTCGTCTACTAGTTCTTCTATTTGTTTTTGGTACTCTTCTTCTTGTGACTCTTGAGAAGGCAGAGTGTAGTACACTGGCTCTTTGTGGGTCTGCGGAGAGGTTTCTGCTGTGGCCATTTCAAGTTCTTCGTCAACTATAATGCTTTTTTCTTGGGGTTTGGGCTTTGAGTTCTTTTTGCCGTAGTTAAGTAGGTCAAAGCCTTTAGGAGGTTTTTGAGTGGATTGCTTTTTCAAGTTGGTTTGGAATAGTCTGAGTAGGTTCTGAGTAGACCTTTTTTTGCTGCTTTGAGGAGTTTTGAGTTTTAGCTCCATGTGCTCCTGCACACAGTACTCCAGAAACACGTTGGAAGGAATCACTTCTGTGTAATCCTCTTCGTAAAGTCTGGAACTGATTCTTTGGACACACAAAGTAGGCTTGCAGCTTTCTGCAAAGAGTTTACTAGTGATTTGTACCCACTCGCTTGTGTTTATTTCGAGTTGGCTTAAGTCTTCTACTTGTTTAGGACGGTCTCCAAGTTTGACCTGGACAACCATTTTCCTTGCTTTTAAGTAAAACACGAAGTGTTCGATTTCCCAGATTTCGTTAACCCAGTTGTAAAACATAAGGAACTCCGAGTTTTGGTTTTTGTAAGATGCCAAGCAGTGCGCAAAGCCCCAGACTTTCTGTGCAACTTCTTCTAAAGTTTTTAAACTGCGACACTACTTATCACTTACAATGTGGTTTATGAAAAAACTAGACAAACTAGGAGGAGGAACCTCGTGCAAGGGGTAGTTGCTGCAGATCTCTGAAATAGTGCTGAATAAAAAATTAGAGGGCACTTTCTCTTTGTTGTACAGATGAAAAGGGATTCCTTTAGANTTGATCTCACTTTCGAACTTGGTCATATTTAAGTTATTATCAAGGGTACTTGATGTTAAGAACAAGAACTAACAGCAGTAAAGGAATGTGGGCAAAGCTAATACTAGCTGAAAGCCAAGGAGAGCTAGGTTTCACGTCGTAACTTGACTCCTTTTCCAGTAACTTTCTAGAAGCTAAGTGAAGTATAGGAATCGTTACTGGCACCATCAAAAACCCCACCATGCCCACGAAGTCTAGTATTTGTCCCAGGTTGAACTCAAAAAAAGCTATTAACACCGGAAGCACCACTACCAAACTTCTGAAAAACAAAAGTCCTCCTCTAGGAATAGCGTTCTTGGGCAAAGCTCCGTACTTAAGACTCAGCATGTTGTCTGCCAAAGGAATTCCTTGCAGTGGGAAGGCTGAAAACACGTCTATAGCTGGAAAGATAATTATTATGTACTCAACAATGTAAGTCCACCAAGGTTTGTCACTTTCATCGTGGCCTGCACTGTAGTTCCGGTAAGAAAGCGTGCTCATACTTGGCAAGTCGTCTATGGCAAAGGGCACTATCAGCCCCAGGGCTAAGTAAAACACCACACAAGTCACCGTAGTCATTGAAATAATCTTAGGCAAGTTTTTGTCGCGTTCTCTAACGTGCTCAGTAATGGTGGGGATTTGGTTGTGGTAAAAACTAGCAAACAGAATTATAGGGATGGCGTTTCCAATGTAGTCAAAGTCGAAGTAAGAAGGTGTGTCTAT